>Ga0299906_10004556_pt1 | contig 11339 bp, 10 predicted proteins | sample RVTome_14_FD_200259 | JGI IMG/M metagenome (GOLD analysis project Ga0299906, IMG submission 200259) | Soil microbial communities from uranium-contaminated site in the Upper Colorado River Basin, Wyoming, United States - RVT145D125 (version 2) ... | reverse complement strand
AGATCGCGGCCGACCTCGGCATCTCGGAGGAGACCGTGAAGACGCATCTCAAGCGGCTCTACGAGAAGCTCGGCGCCTCCGACCGGGCGCAGGCGGTCGCGGTCGCGCTCCGCCAGAAGCTGATTGATTAGTCCTGTTTTGCCCCCGTGCGCGCGGCGCCTGCGGCGCCGTGCTCCGATGGGCGTCGGCCCGCGAAGCGCGGTTCGCGGGCCTCCCGCACCGGCCCCACGCCCCCCACCTCGTCACGCACTGCCATGGGCGTCGGCCCGCAGAGCGCGGTCTGCGGGGGCCCGATCGTTCGTGCGTTCGCTGCGGCGGCCGGAGCATGCGTGATCCGCGCTTCGCGTCCCCCATTCGGGGGACGCGGGAATCACCCGGGCGGGCGATGGCGCGCGGGCCGCGTCTGCGACAGGCTCGCCGCGTGCCGCCCGCGACAACGACCGCCGACCGCGCGACCGCCGCCGCGCCGCTTGACGACACCGCCGTCGTCGTCGGCGGCAGCCTCGCCGGCCTGGTCGCCGCCCGCGTCCTGGCCGACCGCTTCCGGCGCGTGCTCGTCGTCGAGCGCGACGCCTTCCCGGCGGCGCCGGGCAGCCGCAAGGGCGTCCCGCAGGGACGCCACGTGCACGTGCTGCTGAAGGCCGGCGAGCAGGTGCTCGAGCGCCGCTTCCCAGGCATCCTCGACGAGCTCGGCCGGCGCGGCGCCACGCGCGTCGACCTGGCGGCGGAGAATCGCTGGTACCACTACGGCGGCTGGAAGGTGCGCTTCCCGAGCGGCATCACCTACTCGTGCCAGAGCCGGCCGCTCCTCGAGTGGGCGGTTCTCGAGCGCGTGCGCGCGCTCGCGAACGTCACGCTGCTCGAGGGCCGGAGCGCCGCCGGCCTCTCGATGGCGCGCGGCGCGCGCCGCGTCCGCGGCCTCCGGCTCGCCGCGGCGGACGGCGCCGCGCCCGAGGACGTCGCCGCCGAGCTCGTCGTCGACGCCAGCGGGCGGGGCTCGCGCATGCCGGCCTGGCTCGCGGAGCACGGCCTGCCGGCGCCCGCGGAGACCACCGTCGCGGTCGACGTCGGCTACGCCAGCCGGCCCTACCGCCGGCCCGCAGGCGCCCGCCACGACTGGCTCTCGCTGCTCGTCTACCCGACGCCGCCGGCGCGGAACCTGGGCGTCGTCGTCCCGATCGAGGACGACGCCTGGATGGTGACGCTCGTCGGCTGGTTCGGCGAGCACCCGGGCGGCGACGAGGAGGGCTTCCGCGACTTCTGCCGCCGCCTGCCGAGCCCGGAGCTCTGGGAGGCGATCCGCGACGCCGAGCCCCTCGGCCCGATCGCCGTCCACAAGTTCCCGAGCAATCGCCGCCGCCACTACGAGCGCCTGGCGATGCCCGAGGGCGTCGTGGTCCTCGGCGACGCGCTCTGCAGCTTCAACCCGATCTACGGGCAGGGCATGACCACGGCGGCGCTCGCCGCCGACACCCTGGGCGACGTCCTCGCCGCCGAGCGCGCCCCGCTCGCGGCCGCCCCGGGTCTCGCGCGCCGCTGCCAGCGGGCGCTCGCGCGGGTGATCGACATGCCGTGGCTCCTCACCACCACCGAGGATCTCCGCAGCCCCGCCGCCGCCGGCACGCGCCCGCTCTGGGTGCCGCTCGTCAACTGGTACACCGCGCGCCTGCACGCCCAGAGCCGCACCGACCCCGACGTCTTCCGGCGCTTCCTGCGCGTCATGCACCTGCTCGACCCGCCGACCGCGCTCTTCCGGCCGCCCGCCCTGGCGCGCATCCTCCTCGGCGGCCTGGTCCCGACGAAAGGAGCCGTCCGATGGGCATCTGGCTGAGCCGGCGCGAGCGCGCCCGCACCCGTGCCGCCGAGACCGCGTTCGCCTCGCCGGTGCCGACGCAGGTGGTGTCGAACGGCGAGTGGACACCGGGACCGCAGACCGCCGCGCAGCGCCGGGTCGCGCGCGAGATCGAGGCGCGCGGCGCCGCCGCCGCCCGGCGCCTCGGGATGGACCGGCGCGCGTTCCTCCGCACCGGTGCCGGCATGGCGCTCGCCTTCCTCGCGATGAACCGCGTCTACGGCGCGCTCTTCGACGTCGACGCCGCCGAGGCGGCCGATCCCGAGGCGGCCGGCGAGCGCCAGCGCGCGCTCGCCGGGCAGGTCGTCGTCGACGCCCAGCTCCACTTCGTCCGCGACGACTACCATTGGCAGGGTCTCCTCGCCCTCGGGCAGTTCGCCCTCGACCAGGGCTGGAACCCCGAGCTCCGCCGCGAGGGCATCTCGTTCGGCCGCTACAAGTTCCAGAACTTCGTGAAGGAGGTCTTCCTCGACAGCGACACGCGGATCGGCCTCCTGAGCGGCGCGCCGAGCGACGACCCCGACAACTGGATCCTCGGCAACGACCAGATCGCCGAGGCGCGCCGGATCGTGAACGGCCTCGCCGGCAGCCGCCGCCTGCTGTGCCACGGCATCATGACGCCCGGGCGCCCGGGCTGGCTCGACGAGCTCGAGCGCGTCGCCGAGACGCTCCGGCCCGAGAGCTGGAAGGGCTACACCGTCGGCGACCCGCTCGCGCCCTCGAAGCTCGCCTACCGCCTCGACGACGAGCGCCTGATGTACCCCGCCTACGAGCGCATGGCGCGGGCCGGGATCCCGATCGTCTGCATCCACAAGGGACTGGTGCCGCACGACTACGCCGAGAGCTTCCCCGCCTGGCCGTACGCCAAGGTGGACGACGTCGGGAAGGCCGCCCGGGACTGGCCGCAGCTCACCTTCGTGATCTACCACGCGGCCTTGAAGCCGCTCATGACGCCGCCCGACGCGTCGCTCGCCGAGTTCGAGAAGAGCGGCCGCATGGACTGGGTCACCGACCTCGCCGAGATCCCCGCCAAGTACGGCGTCGGCAACGTCTACGCCGAGCTCGGCACCTCGTTCGCGAGCTCGTGCGTCACCCACCCGCGCCACGCCGCCGCGCTTCTCGGCACCCTGATCCGCGGCATGGGCGCCGAGCGCGTCCTCTGGGGGACGGACTCGGTCTGGTACGGCTCGCCGCAGTGGCAGATCGAGGCGCTCCGGCGGCTCGAGATCCCCACCGACATGCGGAAGCAGCACGGCTTCGCCGCCCTCGGTCCCGCCGCCGGCCCGGTCAAGAGCGCCATTCTCGCCGGCAACACCGCGCGTCTCTACGGGCTCGACCTCGGCGCCGCGCGCGCCGGTTCCGACGGCGACCGGCTGGCGGCGCTCAAGCGCGACTACCAGGCGGCGGGCGCCGCGCGCAGCAACCTGGCCTACGGCTTCATCCACCACGGCGCGGCGGCGGCCGCCCGCGCCTGATCCGACGAGGAGGACGATTCGATGAGCGACGACGCCGAGCGTATCGTACGGGACATGCTGGCCGCCTTCGGGCGGCGCGACCTCGAGGCCGTGATGGCGGCCTTCGCCGCCGACGCCGTCTACCACAACGTGCCGGTGGCCCCGATCGCGGGCACCGCCGGCATCCGGGAGATCTTCACCGCCTTCCTCGCCGCCATGGAGTGGCTCGACCTCGAGGTCGTGCACCTCGCCGCGCGTGGGCCGATGGTGCTGACCGAGCGCGTCGACCACTTCCTGATGCGCACGGGGGCGCGCTTCGACCTCCCGGTGGCGGGCGTCTTCGAGGTGCGGGACGGGAAGATCGTCGCCTTCCGCGACTACTTCGACCTCGCCTCTTTCGAAAGGCCGAGCGGTATGCGATTGACCGCCTGACGATGGACGGGTCGCTCTCCGGCAAGGTCGCCCTGGTGACGGGCGGCGCCTCGGGCATCGGCCGCGCCGCGGCCGTGGCGCTCGCGGCCGCGGGGGCGCGCGTCGCCGTGAGCGACGTCGACGCCGCCGGCGGCGAGGGCACCGTCGCGTCGATCGCCGCGGCCGGGGGCGAGGCGGTCTTCGTCCGCGCCGACGTCCGCGCCGGCACCGCGGTCGACGCGCTGGTAGCGGCGGTCGTCGCGCGCTTCGGCGGCCTCGACTGCGCCTTCAACAACGCCGGCATCGAGGGCGATCTCCGGCCCGCCGCCGAGCACACCGAGGAGACCTTCGCGCGCGTCATCGACGTCAACCTCCTCGGCGTCTTCCGCTGCCTGCGCGCCGAGGTGCCGGCGATGCTGGCGCGCGGCGGCGGGGCGATCGTCAACACCGCGTCGATCGCGGGGCTGATCGGCGCCGGCCGCTTCGCCGCCTACGTGGCGAGCAAGCACGCCGTCGTCGGCCTGACGCGCGCCGCCGCGCTCGACTACGCCCAGGCGGGCATCCGGGTGAACGCCGTCTGCCCGGGCGTCATCCGGACGCCGATGGCCGAGCGCCTCGACGTCCAGATCCCGGGGGCGCTGGCCGCGCTCGGCGGCGCCATCCCGAGCGGCCGTCTCGGCACCCCCGAGGAGGTCGCGGCCGCCGTCGTTTGGCTGTGCTCGCCGGCGTCCTCGTACGTGACCGGCCACACCCTCACCGTGGACGGCGGCTTCGTCGTCCAGTAGCACGGACCGGCGGCCGCCTACGGCTCCGGCTTCACGAACTTCAGGACGAAGCGGTCGCTCGTCCCGCGGCGCTCGGCGGCGGCCGCCGGCGCCGCGTTCCAGTCCATGGCGTCGTCGGGGTTGGCGAGGAAGTCCGCCTCGCCGGCGAGGCGGAAGCCGGCGCGCGCGACCTCCGCGCGGACGGCCTCCGCGGTGATCCGGTGGAGCGTCTGGGTCGCCGTGATGCCGTCGGCCCCGCGGGCGCGGTGGTCGACGACGCCGTAGACGCCGCCCGGCTTCAGCGCCGCGAAGACCGCCGCGTTCATGCGGTCGCGGTCGACGCCCTGCCAGACGGTGTCGTGGTAGAAGAGCACGATCAGGACGGCGTCGAGGTCGCGGAGGTCGGCGGGGAAGGGGTCGTCGAAGGGCCGGTCGAGCCGCTTGACGTTCGCCATGACGGGCGTGGCGAGGCGCTCGGTCCACGGCTTCTCGGCGAAGCGCTGCAGGACGAACGGCGTGTTGTGGCCGTAGACGACGCCGCCCGGGCCGACGACGCGTGCCAGCAGCTCGGCGGTGTAGCCGCCGCCGGCGCCGAGCTCGGCGACCTTCATGCCGGGCGCGATCCCGAAGAAGGCCAGCAGCTCGGCCGGCTCGCGGCCGGGATCGAGGGCGCGGTCGGCCTCGGAGCGATCGGCGGCGCCGACTGCTGCCTGGATGGGCGCCGGGACGGCGGGGGGAGGGAGCGCGCCGGCCGCCCGGGCGACGGCCGCCAGGGCGAGCGCGACCGCGAGTGTCGCGGCCGCGCGCCGGAACGGGACGCGTGTGCGGGGCGTCATCGGGGGGACCATGACAGAGCCCTCCCGGCGTGGCAACGTAGGGACGCCGCGCCCGCGAGCGACCGAGCTCGCGCCGCCGCCGCGAGGCTTGCCGCATGAGGCTCTACTACTTCCCCGTCGCGCCCAATCCAACGCGCGTGCGCGTCTACCTCGCCGAGAAGGGCCTCGCGGTCGAGCAGGTGCGCGTGAACGTGGTCGAGGGCGAGCAGCGCGGCCCCGCGCACCTGGCGCGCAACCCGCTCGGCGGCCTGCCCGTCCTCGAGCTCGACGACGGCCGCTGCCTCACCGAGTCGCTGGCGATCATCGAGCTCCTCGAGGAGCTGCACCCCGAGCCTCCGATGATCGGCCGCGATCCCTTCGAGCGGGCGCGCGTGCGCGAGGTCGAGCGCATCGCCGAGATCAACGTGCTGCTCCCGATCGCGCGCCTGATCCATGCCACGCGCTCGCCCCTCGGCCTGCCGCCGTCGCCCGCCGTGGCCGCGAGCGCCCGGGCGGCGCTGCCGCGCGGCCTCGCCGTGCTCGACGAGCGCATCGGCGACCAGCCCTTCGTCGCCGGCGCCGCGCCGACGATCGCCGACTGCACGCTCTTCGCCGCGCTCCAGTTCGCGCGCTTCGGCGAGGTCGAGATCGACCCGGGCTACCGCAGCCTGGCGCGCTGGTGGGCGTCGTTCGCCGCGCGCCCGAGCGCGCGCCTGCCGGGGTAGGAGGTCGTCCTCCCGAAGCCGGCAGTGGAGTCGCACGCCCTCGGCGTCGAGCGGGTGCCGCCCGGCGCCGGTGGGGACGGCGTTCCGGGCCGCGGCATGTCGGCGGCGGGACGCTGGCCGCGCCCGGCGTTCGACGCTATGGGCGCGGGGTGAGCGCACGCACGATGCTCCTTCTCGCGACCGCGGCGGCCGTGGCCGCGACCGCGGGCGACGTCCTGATGCTCTACGTCGTGAACGCGCGGCGTCCGGAGCTCGGCCTCGCGCCGCCGCCCGACCTGGCGCTGCCGCTCGGCAGCGCGCTCGGCGTGGTCGCGATCCCGCTCTACGCGCTCGGCTACGCCGCCATCGCCCGTGCGATCGTGGCACGTGCGCCCGCGCTCGCGCGCGTCGTCGCGTGGACGGGCGCACTCGGGGCGGCGATCGGCGCGATCATCCACGGCCTCACTGGCCGCCTGATCGGCGCCGCGCTCGCGGCCGGTGCGCCGGCGGCGCCGCCCTTCGAGGCCATGATGGCGTGGGAGGGCTCGCCGCTGCCGGCGCTCTGGGGGCTCGCGTCCGTGCTGGTGGTGGCGGGGTCGGTGGCGGTGGCGCGCGCCGGGAAGCACGAGGCGGGGCTGCCGCACGCCGCGCGTCTCGTGAACCCGGCGGTCCTGACGCTCGCCCTCGGCCTGGCCGGTCTCGGCGCCGAGCTCGGGCGCTCGTTCCTCACGCCGGCGGCGCCGAACCTGGCGCACGGCGTCTTCTTTGCGTGGGGCTGGCGCGTGCTTTGCCGGCGCCCGCGCCGCTGATCGCGCGGATCGACGATGCGCCCCCGTTCCCTTGTCGCGCGCGGCCGGCTTGGCTAACGTTCCGCGGCGTGGGGGATCGAGCGGCGTGGCGATGACGTTGGCGAGTCTGTCGATCGGAGAGATTCGCGCGCGCTACGCCGATCCCACCCAACCGATCACGCCGCACGTGCTCGCCAAGCTCAAGCGCGACACCAGGCACGGCGTGCGGCAGATCTACGAGGTGCTGAAGAAGCGCCACGAGCGCGAGCGCGCCGAGCGGCTGCGCCTCGACGCCATGCTGAACTTCGAGCGCGTGCTCTGGCGCTCGGGCCTCGAGCGCATCGCCGGCGTCGACGAGGCCGGCACCGGGCCGCTCGCCGGCCCGGTCGTCGCCGCGGCGGTGGTCTTCCCGCCGCACACCGAGCTCGCGGGCATCGACGACTCGAAGCGGCTCGATCCCGAGCAGCGCGCGGCCGCGGAGCGGACCATCCGCGCCGCGGCGGCGGCGATCGGCGTCGGCGTCGCCGAGGTCGACGAGATCGACCGGCTGAACGTGTACCAGGCGGCGCTCCTCGCGATGCGCCGGGCCGTCGAGGCGCTCGCCGTCGCCCCGCAACACGTGCTGGTCGACGCGCGCAGCATCCCCGGGGTCGCGACGCCGCAGAACTGCTTCGTCAAGGGCGACGGCATCAACTTCTCGATCGCCGCCGCCTCGATCGTCGCCAAGACCCACCGCGACCGCCTGATGACCGAGCTCGCCGCGGCCTATCCCGACTACGGCTTCGAGCGCCACAAGGGCTACGGCACGCCCGAGCACCAGGACGCCATCCGCCGCCTCGGCCCCTCGCCGATCCATCGCATGTCGTTCACCTTCATCCGCGAGCTCCGCGGCGAGTACTCGGCGGTGTTCTACGCGCTGAAGCAGCGCCTCGCGGCCGCGGCGGAGCACACCCTCCTCGCGGCGCTCGAGGACGAGCTCGCGGCGCGGCGGGGCGAGCTCGGCGACGACGAGCAGCGGAAGCTCCGGATGATGCTGGCGCGGCGCTGGAAGACGTTGCCGGCCGCGCGCGCGCTCGGTCAGAACGGAAAGTAGGCCGGCCAGACCAGCGCGTCGAGGACGGCGGTCTGCAGGCAGAAGAGCAGGCAGCCGGCGACCGCGAGGACGAACGCGACGCCCCCAGGCCGCGGGCGCGCCGCGACGATGGCCGCCAGGATGCCGACCGAGCCGAGGCCGGTGACGGCCAGCACCAGCCGCACCGCCAGCCATCCCTGCGTGTACCGGCTTTCAAACTAGACACTACCCGGCGCCGCCGCCTTGAGTCGGCCGCGCGGGTGCGCATACGATGCCGGGCCGTGGAGGAGGCACGCATGGCGACGACCGTCTATCGCACCTGCACGCTCTGCGAGGCCATGTGCGGCCTCGCCTTCGAGGTGGAGGGGGACCGGGTGCTCGCGGTCCGCCCCGACGACGAGGACGTGCTGTCGCGCGGCTACGCCTGTCCGAAGGGCATCGCGATCGCCGACATCCACCACGACCCCGACCGCCTGCACCAGCCGCTCCGCCGGAACGCGGCCGGCGGCTTCGACCCGATCTCGTGGACGGAGGCGTTCGACCTCGCGGCGTCGCGCCTGCTGGAGATCCGGAGCCTCCACGGCAGCGACGCGATCGGCTTCTACTGGGGCAACCCGACCGGCAACGACCACGGCGCGCTGCTGATGATCGGCGCGCTCACCAAGGCGATCGGCACCCGCAACCGCTACAGCGCCGGCTCCCAGGACGCCAACCCCCGGCTGGTGACGTCGCTCTACCTCTACGGCTCGGCGGCGACGATTCCCGTGCCCGACCTCGACCGCACCGACTTCCTCCTCTGCATCGGCGCCAACCCGGTGGTGTCGAACGGCAGCGTGATGACGGCGCCGAACGTCCGCGGGCGCCTGCGCGCGATCCAGGCGCGCGGCGGCCGCGTGGTGGTCGTCGACCCACGGCGGAGCGAGACGGCGCGGATCGCCGACGAGCACGTCTCGATCCGCCCCGGCACCGACGCCGCGCTTCTGCTGGCGATGGTCGCGGTGCTGGCGCGCCGGGACCGCCTCGACCGCGCGCTGCTCGACGCCCACGTCCGCGGCTGGGAGGCGATCGCCGCGCGCCTCGACGTCCTGACGCCGGCGCGCGCCGCGGCGTACACCGGCGTCCCGGCCGCCACCATCGAGCGCCTGGCGCTCGCGTTCGCCGACGCCGCGAGCGCCGTCGCCTACTCGCGCATGGGCGTCTGCACCGGCGCGCACGCGACGCTCGCCAGCTACGCCACCGACCTCCTGAACCTCGCCACCGGCCGGCTCGGCGCCGTCGGCGGCGCGATGTTCCCGACCGCGGCCTTTCCGCTCGACGACCTCGCGCGCCGCGCCGGTCTCGAGGGCCACGCGCGCTGGACGAGCCGGGTCGGGGGCCTGCCCGAGACCCTCGGCGACCTGCCGGCGGCCGCCCTCGTGGACGAGATCGAGACCCCCGGCGCGGGCCAGATCCGCGCCCTGGTCACGCTCGCCGGCAACCCGGTGCTGTCGGCGCCGAATGGGCGGCGCCTCGACCGCGCGCTCGACGGCCTCGACTTCATGGTCGCGATCGACATCTACGTGAACGAGACCACGCGCCACGCCGATCTCATCCTGCCGCCGTGCTGGAGCCTCGCCGACGACCACGTCGACCTCCTGTTCACGGCGCTCGCGGTCCGGAACGTCGTCAAGTGGTCGCCGCCGGTGGTGCCGAAGCCGCCCGGCGAGCGCGCCGATTGGGAGATCCTGGTCGAGCTCGCGCGCCGCTTGGGCGGCGGGCCGACGGGCGAGCCCTGGCTCGACCGGGTGCTCGAGTGGACGGCGCCGCTCGGTCTGCGCTGGACGCCGACCGGGTTCGTCGACCTGCTGCTGCGCCTCGGCCCGTACGGCGACAAGTTCCTGCCGTTCTCGCGGGGGCTCAACATGCGGAAGCTCAAGACGGCGCCGCACGGCATCGACCTCGGGCCGCTCCGCCCGGGCTTCACGCACCGCCTCCACCACGACGACCGCCGCGTCCACGTCGACGACGCCATCTTCCTGCGCGCGTTCGACCACCTCGAGCAGGACATGGCGCGTCCGACGGCCGCGGACGCGCTGGTCCTGATCGGCCGCCGCGAGCTGCGCTCGATCAACTCGTGGGCGCACAACGTGCCGGCGCTGGTCGCGGGCAAGGAGCGCTGCCGTCTCTACGTCCACCCCGACGACGCGCGCGCGCGCGGCCTCGCCGACGGCGACGCCGCCGTCCTCGAGAGCCGGACCCACCGCGGCCCGGTGCGCGTGCACGTGACCGACGAGATGCGGCCGGGGGTGGTGAGCCTGCCGCACGGCTGGGGCCACGCCGCCAGCACGCCGTGGCAGCGCGTCGCCGGCGCGCACGCCGGGGTCTCGGCCAACGACTGGACCGACGACCGCCTGGTCGAGCCGATCATCGCCCAGACGGTGCTGAACGGCGTGCCGGTTACGTTGGCCGCGGCCGAGAAGGTCGCGGCGGCCTGAGCTCGCCGCGCGGGGGTCGCGCGGCATGGGGGGCAGGTGGCCGGCCGGCCCGGCTGGCGGGAGCGCACGATCGCTGCCGGGAGTCGTACCTCCTCGTGCAGGTATGCGAGGGTGTGCACCCTCGCGACCGGGCACGCCGCGTCCGGCGCCGCCCGGACGATGGAAGGCCTGGTATGTCGGTTGCTTTGGCGCTTGGGGCCTCCGTGCGCGCCCCGCCCCTCGCAATGGATCCGAGACGCCCACGCCCTGCCGCCCCTCGGCTCCCGTTCCGGCTCCTACTATCGATGGTCGCGCTCGCCGCGTGCGGCCCCGCCGTCGCGGCGGCGGCCGTCACGGTCAGCCTGCCGGCCGACCTCACGCTGGTCGCGGGCGGCGAGGTCGATGTCCCGATCGCCCTCACGAACGACGTCGAGGTCCGGGCCCTGTTCGCGCGCGTCACCGACCTTCCCGACGAGCTCGGGCTCGTCGCCGCCTCGTCGGCGTGCAGCGCACGTGCCGGCGGCTTCTCGTGTCCGGCCAACGAGGCCGCCTCGGGGTCGATCAACGTCGTCGCCCTCAGCACCGCCGGCGACACCATCGCCGCGGGGGCGGGCGCCGTCCTGACCTTCCGGCTGCGCGACGTTGGCGATCCCTGCGTCCCGGGGACCTTCGTCACGCTCGCGCTCTCCGACGTCGACGTCTCGGATGCGCAGAGCCAGGAGCTGCCGGCAACCGTGATCGACGGCCGCGTGCAGTGCGACGGGGCGGCGACGACGCCGACCGTCGGTGCGACGCCCACCGCGACGCCGATCCCGCCGACCCCGACCGCGACGCAGACGCCGGTGCCGACCGCGACCGGCACCACCGCGCCCGTCACCCCCACCGCGACGCCCGCGCCGGCGACCGCCACCGTCACGGCGACGCCCGCGGCGGCGACGGCGACTCCGACGCCGATCTCCAGCGCGACCGGCACCGCCACGCCCGCGTCGAGCGCCACCCCGACCGCCGCCGCCACGCCCGCCGTCG
>Ga0299906_10004555_pt1 | contig 11340 bp, 8 predicted proteins | sample RVTome_14_FD_200259 | JGI IMG/M metagenome (GOLD analysis project Ga0299906, IMG submission 200259) | Soil microbial communities from uranium-contaminated site in the Upper Colorado River Basin, Wyoming, United States - RVT145D125 (version 2) ... | reverse complement strand
GATCGGCGTCGCGCTGCTCCAGGGCCTCGATGATATTCATGTGATCGATGATCGACCGGCTTGCGCGGTCGTCCTCGGCGATCGTCCGCATGCGGATCCAGCGCATATGGGCGAACAGGTTCTCCGCCATCTGGTTGAGCAGGTCGCACTTGCTCATGCTCAGGATGGCCTGATGGAAATCGATGTTCGTCTCGGAATATTCGTCGATCTGCGCCCGGACCCGGTCGTTGTCGAAGGTCGCGAACATCCGCCGGAGCGACGCGATCTCGGCATCCGAGGCGCGTTCCGTGATCAGCCGGGCGGCCATGCTCTCGAGCGCGGCCCAGACGGTGATCATCTCGAGAACTTCCTTCTTCGTCTTGCGGACGACGAAGGCGCCGCGGCGCGGGATGACCTTGACGAAGCCTTCCTGCTCCAGGCGGGTGATCGCCTCGCGGACGGGCGTGCGGCTGACGCCGAAATCCTCGGAAAGCTGCCGCTCGTCGAGCCGTGTCTCGCCCAGCTCGGCATAGACGTTCATGTCGAGGATCGCCTGCTTCAGCCCGTCATAGACCTTGTTCTTGAGGACGAAGTTTGCGTCGATCGGCGTGACGAGTAGCTTGGCTGAGGACATGGAGTATTCGCTTGATCGTGGACAATGCGCTCACGGCCTCCCCATGTTGCGGGGGCCGGCATCAAACCTTCGGTATTTGGTATTCAGTATACCAAATACCGAAATCGCCGCAAGCCCGATTCAATAGCCCGATGCACAAGCGAGCGCTCGTTGCCCGGCCCTTGAGGGGCCCGGTCAGCCAGCCGCGCCATTGAAGCGTGGCTTCCAAGTATTACGAATTTATCATACTGTATACCAGATCATAAGCTTACGCTGACGACGATGCGAATCGGCATCTTGCGACCGCGCATTGAGCGCCGATGATTGCAAGAGGGCGGTCGCCCTTGTTGGATATCCCCCTATCGCTCACGTAATGTACGGGGCGGTTTCGCTTCGGGAATGAGCGACGATGACCAATACTGATGCAATCGGCGGCGGGCCGCGGCGGCAGATCGATCCTGGATCGGGCCGGCGCCGGTCGCCGGCTTTTCCCAAGGGCCGCCAGCTCGAGTCGCGGGCGAGGGACGAGGTCGCGGCGCTCCTCGGCGACCGGCCGCGCGACCGCGATCTGCTGATCGAGCATCTGCACCTTATCCAGGATAAATACGGCTGCCTCGCCGCACCGCATCTGCAGGCGCTCGCGGCGGAGATGCGTCTCGCCATGGCCGAGGTGTACGAGGTCGCTTCCTTCTACGCGCATTTCGACATCGTGCTGGACGGCGAGGCCCCGCCGCCCACACTCACGGTGCGCGTCTGCGACAGCCTGACCTGCGCGCTGGCGGGCGGCGACGACCTGCGCGCGGCGCTGCCGGGAAAGCTCGGGCCGGCGGTTCGCGTCGTGCGGGCGCCCTGCATGGGGCGCTGCGACACGGCGCCGGTCGCCGAGGTCGGGCATCGCCATGTCGACCACGCGAATGTGGGTGCGGTCGCCCAGGCGGCAGCGGCCGGCGACGTTCATCCGGAGATCCCGCCGCACACGGCGTTCGAGGCCTATGCCGCCGGCGGCGGGTATGCGCTGCTGCGCGAGTGCCGTGACGGTGTGCGCGACGTCGACGGGCTGATCAAGGCGCTGGAGGATTCCGGCCTCCGCGGTCTCGGCGGCGCGGGCTTCCCGTCCGGCCGCAAGTGGCGCTTCGTGCGCCAGGAGAAGGGCCCCCGCCTGATGGCGGTGAACGCGGACGAGGGCGAGCCGGGCACCTTCAAGGACCGCTTCTATCTCGAGCGCGACCCGCACCGTTTCCTGGAAGGCATGCTCGTTGCCGCCTGGGTCGTCGAGGCTGAGGCCGTCTACATATACCTGCGGGACGAGTATCCGGCGGTGCGTGCGATCCTCCAGCAAGCGATCGCCCGGGTCGAAGATAGCGGCCTCAACGGTCGGTGCGCGATCCATCTCCGGCGCGGCGCCGGCGCGTATATCTGCGGCGAGGAATCGGCGATGCTGGAAAGCATCGAAGGCAAGCGCGGACTGCCGCGTCACAAGCCGCCGTTTCCGAGCCAGGTCGGGCTGTTCGGGCGGCCGACGCTGATCCACAACGTGGAAACGCTGTTCTGGGTGCGCGACATCGTGCAGAAGGGACCCGGCTGGTTCGCGGGCGAGGGGCGGAACGGCCGCAACGGTCTGCGCAGCTTCTCTGTCTCGGGGCGGGTGAAGAGCCCGGGCGTCAAACTGGCGCCGGCCGGCATCACAGCGCAGCAATTGATCGACGAGTATTGCGGCGGCGTGGCCGACGGGCACCGGTTCAAGGCCTATCTGCCGGGCGGCGCCTCGGGCGGTATTCTGCCGGCCCGCATGGCGGACATCCCGCTCGATTTCGGCACGCTGGAGCAGCACGGCTGCTTCATCGGCTCGGCGGCGGTTGTCGTGCTGTCGGACCAGGACGATATCAAAGGGGCGGCGCTCAACCTCATGCGCTTCTTCGAGGATGAGAGCTGCGGCCAGTGCACGCCCTGCCGCGTCGGTACCGAGAAGGCGGCGATGCTGATGACCGGAAAGAAATGGGACGAGCCGCTGCTGCGCGAGCTGAGCGCGGCGATGGCCTCGGCCTCGATCTGCGGTCTCGGCCAGGCCGCGCCGAACCCGCTGCTGTGTCTCCTGAAGTATTTTCCGGAGGAGCTGACATGAGCGCCCCCATCACCTTCACGCTGGACGGCAAGGAAGTAGAGGCGGCGCCGGGCGAGACCATCTGGCAGGTCGCGTCGCGCCAGGGCACCGAGATCCCGCATCTCTGCTACGCGCCGGAGCCGGGCTACCGGGCGGACGGCAACTGCCGCGCCTGCATGGTCGAGATCGAGGGCGAGCGCGTGCTGGCCGCCTCCTGCATCCGCAAGCCGGCGCCGGGCATGGTTGTGCGCAGCGCGTCCGAGAAGGCGAAAAGCGCGCGCAAGATGGTGATGGAGCTGCTGATCGCCGACCAGCCGGCGCGCGAGACCGCTCACGATCCGCGCTCGAAGTTCTGGAACTGGGCCGACGCGATGGGCATCGCCGACAGCCGCTTCCCGGCACGGGCCAGGCCGGCGGGCGACGCCAGCCATGTCGCGATCGCGGTCAACCTGGACGCCTGCATCCACTGCAATCTCTGCGTCCGCGCCTGCCGCGAGGTACAGGTCAACGACGTCATCGGCATGGCCTATCGCGGGCATGGCGCGAAGATCGTCTTCGACTTCGACGATCCGATGGGCGAGTCGACCTGCGTCGCCTGCGGCGAATGCGTGCAGGCCTGCCCGACGGGCGCGCTGATGGAGGCGAATCTCCTGGACGCTGCCGGCACGCGCCAGGGGTTCGAGGACCGCGACGTGGCGACGCTCTGTCCCTATTGCGGCGTCGGCTGCCAGACCACGGTGCATGTCAAGGACGACAATATCCTGTACGTCGACGGCCGCGATGGCCCGGCCAACGAGCAGCGGCTGTGCGTCAAGGGGCGTTTCGGCTTCGACTACGTCACCCATCCGCACCGGCTGACCAAGCCGATGATCCGGCGCGCCGACGCACCGAAGGATGGCACGCTTCGGCTCGATCCCGGCAATCCCTGGACGCATTTCCGCGAGGCGACCTGGGACGAGGCGCTCGATCGCGCCGCCGCGGGCGTGAAGAAGGTCCTCGATGAGCATGGCGGCTCGGCGCTCGCAGGCTTCGGCTCGGCGAAGGGCTCGAACGAGGAGGCCTACCTGTTCCAGAAGCTGGTGCGCACCGGCTTCGGCACCAACAATGTCGATCACTGCACGCGGCTCTGCCACGCGTCCTCGGTCGCCGCGCTGATGGAGGGCATCGGCTCGGGCGCGGTGACCGCGCCCTTCACGGCGGCAGCGGACGCCGAGTGCATCATCGTGATCGGCGCCCGGCCGGAGCAGAACCATCCGGTCGCCGCGACCTATCTCAAGAACGCGGCGAAGCGGGGCGCCAAGCTGATCGTCGCCGATCCGCGGCGCCAGGAGCTGTCGCGGCACGCGACCTACAGCCTGCAGTTCAAGCCGGGCACCGACGTGGCGCTGCTGAACGCGATGATCCACACGATCATCGAGGAAGGGCTGACCGACCGCCAATACGTGCAGTCGCATACCGAAGGCTTCGAGGCGCTCGCCGCGCGGACGAAGGACTTCACCCCGGAGAAGATGGCCGCGGTCTGCGGCATCGATGCGACGACGATCCGCGAGGTCGCGCGGCTGTATGCGACCTCGACCACCTCGATCATCTTCTGGGGCATGGGCATCTCGCAGTCGGTGCACGGTACCGACAACGCGCGCTGCCTGATCTCGCTGGCGCTGATCACCGGGCAGGTCGGCCGCCCCGGCACCGGGCTGCATCCGCTGCGCGGCCAGAACAACGTGCAAGGCGCGTCGGACGCCGGGTTGATCCCGATGGTCTTCCCCGACTATCGCTCGGTCGAGGCCGCCGACGTCCGTCACGGGTTCGAGGAATTCTGGGGTACCAAGCTCGACCCCAAGCGCGGCCTGACGGTGGTCGAGATCGTGAACGCGATCCTCGCCGGCCAGATCAAGGCGATGTACATCATGGGCGAGAACCCGGCGATGTCCGATCCGGACCAGGCGCATGCGCGCGCCGCGCTGGCGAAGCTCGACCATCTGGTCGTGCAGGATATCTTCCTGACCGAGACGGCATGGCAGGCTGACGTCGTCTTGCCGGCCTCCGTGCATGCGGAGAAGACCGGCACCTTCACCAACACCAACCGCCAGGTACAGATCGGTCGCGAGGTCGTGCCTTTGCCGGGCGACGCGCGGCAGGACTGGTGGATCACCCAGGAGATCGCGCGCCGGCTCGGCCTCGACTGGCGGTACGGCCATCCGCGCGACGTCTTTCGGGAGATGGCGGAGATCATGCCGTCGCTCGCCAACATCACCTGGGAGCGGTTGGAGCGCGAGGACTCGGTCACCTATCCCTGCGACGCGCCGGACAAGCCGGGCAACGAGATCATGTTCGCCGCCGGCTATCCGACCGCCAACGGCCGCGGCAAGATCGTCCCGACCGATCTGACGCCGCCCGACGAACTGCCCGACGATGAATACCCGATGGTGTTGACGACCGGCCGTATGCTCGAGCACTGGCACACCGGCGCCATGACGCGGCGGGCCGGGAATCTCAACCAGCTGGAGCCGGACGCGGTCGCCTGCCTGTCGCCGCGCGACATCGGCCGGATGGACCTTGCGCCGGGCGATTTCATCCGTGTGGCGACGCGCCGGGGCGAGATCACGCTCCGGGTGCGCCAGGACCGCGACGTCCCCGAAGGGATGGTCTTCATCCCCTTCTGCTTCACCGAGGCGGCTGCTAACATGTTGACCAATCCGCAGCTCGATCCGGTCGGCAAGATCCCCGAGTTCAAGTTCTGTGCCGCGCGCATCGAGCCGGTGGCGGATAAGGCGGCCGAATAAGCAGGGCGGCCGAATAGGCGGGGCGTGACGCCGGCGCTCCATCTTCCTGGCGGGGAGGGCCGCGTGACCGAGAAAACGACGACGGTATTCAGCGTAATGCTGGCGACGTTTGTCGTCGTCCTCGTGCTGACTAACATCATCGGCGTGAAGCTGTTCCTCGCCTTTCCGGAGACGCTGCCGAACGGCATCTTCGGTGAGGCGATCACGCTCACGACCGGGCTGATTACCTACCCGATCACATTCCTGCTGACCGACATCGTCTGCGAGGTCTACGGTCAGCGTAAGGCGAACCTGATGGTCGTGACCGGCTTCGTGCTGAGCCTCGTCTCGCTGGTGCTGATCCAGTTATCCCTCATCCTGCCGGGCTCGCCGGCCTGGCCCGTTGGCAGCACGGTCTACTATTCCGTCGCCGAGATGCAGCAGGCCTTCGAGTCGGTCTTTACCCTTCCGGGCGTGCTGATCTTCGGTTCCATGACTGCCTATCTCGCGGCGCAATTGCTGGATGTGCGGCTTTTCCACTATTGGAAACGGGTCACCGCGGGCCGTCACCTCTGGCTGCGGAACAACGCGTCGACGATGACCTCCCAGCTGGTGGATACGATCATCGTCAATTCGATATTTCTTGGATTCGGGCTCGGACTCGATTGGTTAATAGTCGCGAAGATCATAATTGCGAGTTATATTTTCAAGCTCATCATCGCCTTGCTCGATACGCCCTTCGTTTATCTCGGGGTCTGGATCGTGCGCCGCCAGGACCCGTCGCTGGGACGCGAAGCGGCCCTGGCGGATTGACCCGGCGGGGACCCGCAGAAACGGTGAAAGCCGGGAATCCGCAAGAGTATAAACGAGGCGTTAAAATAAAATTGGCACACCGTTTACCAAAATACTTGGAAAACGTAATAAAAAACATGTCTATATTTTAAATATTTGAACAATGCCTAAATTAACTAAAGATTTTACTAGATTTTGTCTGACCGTTAATGTAAAGTGGTACCACTAAATGGGAGGGGTGCTTGTGTTGGGGGAGAACAATGTCTCAGGCACCTCTATATATTGTGGGCGGCACGGGCCTGTTTCGACGTGGCCTGTGCAGTTTCCTGGAAGATACGCCATTCCGCCTCGCCGCGGAGTTCGATAACGCGCCGGCTTGCGTCGACGCCCTTTCGAAGGCTTCGGCGCCGGAAGCGGAAATCATCGTCTATGTCTCCAACGGCGATCCGCAGGTCTCGGCCGCGGCGGTGGATGCGCTCATCTCCTGCGTCGACGCCAGGGTCCTGGTCCTGTCCGGCGAGCTTTCGGTCGAAGAGCTGGGCGCGTGTCTCCGCGTCGGCGCCGGCGGCTACCTGCTGAGCAATATTTCCAAGGAAGTGCTCACGCATTCGCTGCGCCTGATCCTGCTGGGCGAGACGGTCTTCCCGTCGCAGCTGGCGACGGCCTGGGCGACCGGCCAGTTGCGCCAGAATGCCAGCGGCGACGTCAGCAGGGCGCTCGAGGTGCTGACGCAGCGCGAGACCGAGATACTCGGCTGCCTCACCGAAGGGGCGCCGAACAAGATGATCGCGCGTCAGCTCGGCATCACGGAGGCGACCGTGAAGATCCATGTCAAGTCGCTGATCCGCAAGATCGGCGTCCAGAACAGGACGCAGGCCGCTCTTTGGGCGATCCAGGTGGGCTACGTCAAAAATCCGGTGGACCTCGCCGCCTGAGTCCACGGCATTCTCCCGACGCGCAAGCGCTGTTTGTTTGCGTTATGTAATTCGGCCCCGCTTCGGCGGGGCCTTCTTTTTGCCCGGGCAAAAGAAGACGGCCCTCCGTCCAGGACGGAGGGCCGCTTCAACAGGGAAGTTCCGGAAATGAGTGAGCGTGTGTGTGATCCCGTTACTTCGTCGAGGACATGTCCTTCAGGCACTGGGCCTTCAGTTTCGCGTCCTTGATCTTCTCGCATTTCGCCTTCGCCTGGTCGCCGGCGGCAAATGCCGGGGCGGCTACGGGCGCGGCAGCGAATGCTGCGAGAAGGACCACGGGAAGAATTTTGCGAATCATACGACTCTCCTATTGTAGTTCACGATTTTAGTTCACGATGCGGGTCGTCGCATGCGAATGGACCGTATTTACCGAGCCACCCTTAGTAAAAGGGCCCCAGCTCGCGATGCATGTCGGGCGGACCGGCTTCCCGCTCTGCCGGCGCCCGGGCGTTGGATTTGAGACGCAAGAGTTGCGCGTGGACGATTTCTTCGTGCGTTAGATCGGTGCGCAGCACGATCACCCGCGTCCCGTCGGTCGAGACGATCTCGAACCGGTGCGGCGAGACGGCAATCGGCTCGCCGTCCGTGTCGAAGGTACCGTAGAGCTGAAGCAGTATCTCGCTTACGTCGCCACGGCCGGTCAGGACAAGATTTGCGACCTCGCCGATGCGCTCGCCGTCCAGGCTCAGGACCTGGCTGCCGATTAGCCGATAGGCGCGATAATAGTGCTCCACCATGTCGCGCGACGCGACCTGATAGGCATCGATTGGGAATACGTGCGACGACGGCTGAGCGTTGGCGGCGGCGCAGACCGATGCCGCCCCTGCGGCGATCGCGACCAGGCACCTGTTCCGCCACCCTGCCTTGCGCATTTCCACGATACCCTAGTGAAATTGTCTTCGGCGTCCGCGTTAACGAAGTTGTCCGCCGCTAATGACGTAGACGGCGCTCGCTGAGATTTGTTCCCGGAAAATTTCCTCGTTGCGATTGAACTGCCGCGGGGGCGGCGCTTCGTCCGGCCGCACCGGACACCGTAAACGGATGATCGCGGATAGTTCATCTTCTCGCCGCAATTCGGTCCGAATCGGCACATAGGCTCGGAGGCGCATCGAATCGGGATGAGGAGGAATAAAGCATGGTGCCGCCCGTCTGTTAGCTAGAGCGGCATGCGTTCGTGGACCGTTGGTCGGCGGGGGCTCACAAGTGCCAAAACAAGGGGCACAGGCCAACGCACATCGCTTGTCGGCTCGGAGCTTTACGGCTCTGACAGGGAAACGGCGCGGACGCATGGGTGAGGGGGGACTATGGGATGGTCATCGTCCACGACATTGCAACGTTTCGGTCGTGCGCAGGCAACCCGAATTGTCAGGAACCGGCCGTAAGCCGCGGGTTCTTCGAGGTCTTCAGGGAACGAACCGGGCATCTGATCATTGATCGAGTCATTGATCGCCTGGGCATTGGTCGATTGATCGCGCCCGCACAGGAGGACCTCGCCGTGCCGGATACCGGACCCACGCTCACCCTTCACGTTGCCGCCTTGCGGCGTTACGCAAACGCCTTGGAAGGCAACCGGGCGGAAGCGGACGATCTGGTACAGGAATGCCTCGCTCGCGCCATCGCCCGGACGAAGGCGTGGAGCGAGATACGCAACGTAAGAGCTTACCTGTTCACGATTCTCCACAATCTTCATGTCGACCGGCTCTCGCGCGGCCGCACCGCCGGAATCTCGGTGCCGCTCGAGTCGGTGGAGCACCGGCTCACCACGAAGCCCGCGCAGGAAGAAGGACTGCAGATCAGGGATCTGCAGCGCGCATTGCGCGTCCTGCCGGACGACTACCGGAAGGCCGTGTTGCTGGTCGGGCTGGAGGGCATGAGCTATCAGGAAGCCGCGACCACGCTCGGGGTTCCCATCGGCACCGTCATGTCGCGCCTCTCGCGCGGCCGCGAAACCTTGCGCCAGCTCATGACGAAGGACGCCCACGCCAAGCTGCGGGTCGTGAAATGACCCACCGTCCGAGCCCGTATCGCCAGCCTATTTCCGAGATCGATCTGCACGGCTACATCGACGGCGAGCTGTCGGCCCAGCGCCGCGCCGAAGTCGATGCGTATCTCGCCGCGCATCCCGACCAGGCGGCCCGGCTCGCGTCGTACAGCTCGCTGACGCTGTCGCTGCACACGCTCTATGGCGACGGCGGCGGCGGCGCCAATCGAACGATCGATTCCCTTACGGCGGATTTCGACCGCGCCCTCAGGCGCCGACGCATGGCGCACAGGCTTGCCCGTGTCGCCGTCGCCGTGCTCGTCGTCGCGACCGGCGCGGCGGTGGCTTCCGGCGTTCATGACCGGTTCCGGCAGGCGGAAGACCGCTTTCTCGCTTTTACCCGGCAGGCGACCGAGGCGCATGTCCTGTTCGCCGGAAACAAGCCGGTGCCGCGCGATGCCGCGCTGGACGAGGAGACGGCGGTCGTCACGTGGCTGTCGCAGCGGCTGACCGGCGTTCCGGTGCGCGCGCCCGATCTACAAGCCTTCGGATACGAGCTTTCGGTCGAGCGCATTCTGCCGTCGCCCGGCGGGCCGGCGGCGCAGCTGATGTACGAGAGCCGGAAGTCCGAGGAGCCGATCACCCTGTTCATCGGCAAGAGCCGGGACATGAAGCCGACCGCCTTCACTTTCGTGCAGAACGACGACCTCTCGATCTTCTATTGGCAGGAAGGGCCTTTCGCCTACAGCCTCGCCGGCAATCTCGATCGGACGGAGCTGCTGGCGCTCGCCGAAGAGGTGAATGCGCAGCTGGTGGCCCTGCCGCCTTTGCCGAAGCCGATGGTTCAGCACCCGGCCGGTGACAGCGGGCGGGCTGCCGCCGCTGAGCCGCCGCCGTCCCTGCGCGGCAAGACGGTGGACGCCGAGCCGGCCGCCGCCGGGTCCCCGACCGTGCTGAACGGCGGGCTCGTCCGGCCGGTCTCGAACACGCTCGATGGGACTGCGATCGGGATCGACACGGAATCGGCGAAGAAACAGCCGGCCAAGGCCGGGCAAGGCGAAACGGGCGACAGCGACGCGCCGAAGCCGCTCATCACGCCGCGCCCGAAGAGCGAGAGCGAGGCGCCCAAGAAGACCTCCTGACGGCGGCGCGCGCGCCCGGCGTCACAGCGTCGTCGAGCGAAGCCGGAGCGCATTGCCGATGACGGATACGGAGCTCAGGCTCATCGCCGCCGCCGCGATCATCGGGCTGAGCAGCAGGCCGGTGAGGGGATAAAGGGCGCCTGCCGCAATCGGCACGCCGATCCCATTGTAGAAAAAAGCGAAAAACAGATTCTGGCGGATGTTGCGCATGGTCGCCTTGCTCAGGCGGCGCGCGCGCACGATGCCGGCAAGGTCGCCTTTGATCAGCGTCACGCCGGCGCTCTCGATTGCGACATCCGTTCCCGTTCCCATGGCGATGCCGATATCGGCTTCGGCGAGCGCGGGCGCATCGTTGATCCCGTCGCCCGCCATGGCGACGACGTGGCCCTGCTGCTTCAGGCGCCGGATCTCCGCGCCTTTGTCCTGCGGCAGGACATCGGCGACCACACTGTCGATGGCGAGCTTGGCGGCGACCGTCTCGGCGGCGACCCGATTGTCGCCGGTCAGCATGACGATATGGATGCCGTCTTCGCGCAACGCCGCCAGCGCCGCCGCCGCCGACGGCTTGATCGGGTCGGCGACCGCGACCAGTCCGGCGACCGCGCCGCCGACGGCGACATACATCACGGTCGCGCCGTCGCGGCGTAAGGCGTCGGCGCGCGACGTCCATGCCCCGGCATCGATGTTCAGCGACTCCATGAGCCGGCGATTGCCGATGGCGACGTCATGCCCGTCCGCGCGCCCCGTGACGCCCTTGCCGGTTTCCGAGGCGAAGCCCGTTACGGCGGCGATGCCCGTCTTTCTTTCGTCGGCGGCACGCACGATCGCCGCGGCGAGGGGGTGCTCGCTCTGCGCCTCCAGCCCGGCCGCGAGGCGCAGTATGGTCGCCGCATCTTGGCCCTCGGCGGCGACGACCTCCGTCACGTCGGGCTTGCCCATCGTCAGCGTGCCGGTCTTGTCGACGACGAGCGTGTCCACCGCCTCCAGCCGCTCCAG
>Ga0299906_10004554_pt1 | contig 11342 bp, 7 predicted proteins | sample RVTome_14_FD_200259 | JGI IMG/M metagenome (GOLD analysis project Ga0299906, IMG submission 200259) | Soil microbial communities from uranium-contaminated site in the Upper Colorado River Basin, Wyoming, United States - RVT145D125 (version 2) ... | reverse complement strand
TTCTGGCAACTGCACGAGCTGCTCGACGAGCCCGATGCCGTGTCGTCCGGGCTGTGGCTCGCCGGCCAGCGAGAGCGTCTGCCGCTGATCATGGCGCGGGTGACCGACGAGACCGTGCCGGCAACGGAGAAGGTCCGGTTCGTGTTCGGCCTGTCGCTGCACGGAATCGAGCGAGCCGGCGTCGAGGGCGGGACGCGCGCGCTCGAGGACATGGTGACCTACGCGTACTGCGAGACGCTGGGCGGGCTCGAGGCCGCGCGCGCGGACGCGATCTGCGCGAAACAGACACACGTGAAGATGGGCGAGTTCGAGGCCGGCCGCGGCGGGTTCCCGGCGCGGCTGCTCCATTGGGACTCCGACAGCCTCACGGTCGGCGAGGTGCTCAAGCGCACCGAGCTGTACTTCACCTACAACAACCCGGACGGCTGGCACCGCGGCGACCGCGCCGGCGCCAACCATTACCAGCGCTACACGGGGAACGGTGTGGATCCGAACCGCGACTGGCCGACCATGGGATATAGCTACGCTCCCTACTCCCCCGGGTCCGAGCCGGAGACCAAGTATTTCGCCGAGGCGTTGCAGGCCCGCGGCGACAACTGGGGCAGCGGTATCGACCTCCACGGCATGGGCGGCGCGCCCGTGCTGACCTACACCATGCTCCCCGCCGGACAGAACGACTACCGCAAGAACACCAGGATCAGGACGATCGCACAGCAGACGCAGCGGGACGCGCTCGAGCGGCTGAGCTGGTCCGAACTGATCGTGCCCTACGGCGCGCCCCGCCGGACGGTGAACTTGCCGGTGCTCGGGCAGGTCGGCCAGATGTATCCCCAGCAGTGGGGCACCGTCTGGGACACGATCGACTACACGACCACCGGTTCGTACGGCGACTGGATGAACAGCCCGATCGGCTTGAACTCGATCGGGATGGACAACGAGATGGCGCTGTCCCACATCAGCAACTGCGGCGTCGGCTCGTGCTTCATCCCCGAGCTCGAGCAGCTCCACGTCGCCGGCAACAAGGGCTTGGTCTACGCGGACATCGATACGACCCTGCGCACCCAGACCACGAACGTTCGATTCCCCTTCCGCGCGCGCGGAGCCTACGTGCGATACGACAACGTCAAGCAGAACCCCGGGCACTCGGTCGGCTTCGCTGCGGCGAACAAGCTCCCCACGCAAGATGCCATCACGGGTCCGCTCGCATGCCACACCGGCTGCGTATCCGAGGATGTGGTCCTCGATGGACCGGCCCAGGGCGTGCTCAACGGGGGCGTGACCGTCAACGTCTCGTTCGCGGCGACGCACACCACCAACGACTTCACCGGCGCGACCTTCGAGCTGCAGCGCTTCGCCACCGATCCCCACGACGCGGATCCCGACGACGGCGAGTGGGTGACGGTCGCGCGCCACTACAACCAGGGGAACCCGTACCTGACAAACTCGATGACCGTGACGGCGAACATGCCGCCGCCCGGCGTGTATCGGATCCTGCTGGACAACCTCACCACACCCGGTCCCTACACGTTCGAGGTCCTGTTCGACGACGATCTCGCCGAAGCCGATCCGGGGCAGATGCCCTACCGCGCCACCCAGTTCGACTTCTTCGACGAGTTGAACCAGTTCCTGCCGGAGGAGAACCGGTTCGACGCGCTCACCGCCCAGCGGATCATCGAGCAGCCCGGCCGGCTGTCCTCCTACGACGTGGTGGTGCTGTCCGACGACCCGCTCGACGGATGGGACGAGGAGAAGCCGTCGCGCAGCACGCTCTCGAAGCGCGACCACGACGCGTACTACGCGGCGCTGAGCGCGTACACGCGATCCGGCGGGACCCTGGTGCTGCTGGACGGGGCGATGCAGGCCGTCCCGACGCTGACCGGCGATCCGGACCTGGAGGTTCGACGGATCCACGAATACGCGGGCTGGATGGGCTTCAACAACGCCAACGGCCCCACCTACGACGACCCCCTGGCCAAAGACGTCAACGTCGCCGGCGCGGCCGAAGGGTCGGGGAACCGGCACCAGACCTACGAGCCGATCCCGATCGGCTACTCGATCGACAACCCGGAGCCCACCCAGAGCGGCGCTGCCCCGGTCTGGGGGATCAGTGACGCGGCCTGGGACAACGCAGGTGGTCGCACGGTCGCGCGCGTCGAGAGCCAGTTCACAGTGCTGGGCGAGCTGGCCTTCGGGAAGGGCGCGATCCGCGTGGCCGGCGCCTTGCTGCCCTCGCCCACCGAGCGGTACGACCATCCGTTCGGCCTGGCGAGCTATGCGCTGACCTGGACCGGGTGGCAGGTCTTCGAGAACCTCGTGGACGTCGAGGCGCAGGCGCGTCCGGCGCCGCCGAAGGTGCTCGCGAATCGTCAGCTTCCCGCCACCGGGGCTGCGCCGGGCTGGCTGGTGATCGGGCTCCTGCTGCTGCCCGCGCTGCTGGTCGCCCGCCGGCTGCGCGACGCGTTCTGGCTCTAGTGTCTCGTTAGGGAGATTTCTTGCCGTTCAGGGCGCGATCTGCGCCCCGAGTGCAAGGCGCGAGGAGGGCGCATATTCAGGGAATATGCAACCGACGAGAAACGCAGCAATCGGGGATGCAGGCGCGTTCTGACGGTAAAAGGATTTCCCTAACGAGACACTAGGGTCGTCATCGCCGGGTTCGCCCGCTCTGGGTTCGCCCGGGCGCGCGCGGCGTTGCTAGCGTGTGCCGCATGTGCCGAAGCATCAAGACGCTGCGCCGCCCCGAGGGCGCGCCCAGCGAGGAAGAGATCGAGGCCGCGGCGCTGCAGTTCGTGCGCAAGGTCAGCGGCTACCGCGCGCCGTCGAAGAGCAACGAGGACGCATTCAACGCCGCCGTCGCCGAGATCGCCGACTCGTCGCGGCGGATGCTCGACGCGCTCGCCCGCGCTCGCGGGTGAGCGCGCCGGAAGCACGCCTGGCCGTCGCGACCGCGTCCGCCTGGGCGGACGCGGGTTCCTGCCTGATCGCGGGGTTCGGCGATCCCGCGGTGGCCGAGGCCACCGGCGGTCCGGTCACGGCCTTCGAACAGGATCTCCGCGCGTACCGGTCGATCGCGCCGGCCGAAGGTCGAGGTATCGGGTTCGGGCCGTTCCTGGGTAAGGGGTTCCCGCTGCTCGAAGCCCAAGGGCCGGTCGCGACCGGCGGGTTCGCGGCTGCGGTGCTGCAACTCCCGAAAGCGACCGAGCACCTGCGGATGCTGCTGACCATGACCAGGCCGATGCTGGCCGACGACGCGTGCCTGGTGCTGGTCGGACACAACGACGCAGGGATCCGTTCGGCAGACCGGCACCTGCGGGGACTGATCGGGGAAGCATCGGTGATCGATTACCGGTATCACTGCCGCGCGCTGCTCGCTCGGCCGACCGTGCCGCCGTCACCGTTCGACCCGCGCGCGTGGCTGTCGACGCTGCGCGAGCAGCCCGCCGGCCGCCCCCTGATCGTATGCAGCTACCCCGGCGTGTTCTCCCATGGCGAGATCGACCCCGGCACGAGGTTGTTGCTCGAGACCGTGCGGCTGCCCCTCAACGCGCGCGTGCTGGATGTGGGCTGCGGCGCCGGCGTGATCGCCGCGTGGGTCGCCGCAGTGGTGGACGAGAAGGTGCACGCGGTGGATGTGAGCGCGCTCGCGCTGCACGCCACGTTTCTGACGGCCGAGGCGAACGACGTCGGCGATCGCGTGCTGGTGTGGGGCTCCGATCTGTTCTCGGATGTGAGCGAGCGCTACACGCACATCCTGTCCAACGCCCCGTTCCACGCAGGCATCAAGACCAGTTCCGGGGTCGCTCAGCGATTGATCGCGGAGGCCCCGGCGTTCCTGCGGCGCGGCGGCGAGCTGTGGCTGGTCGCCAACCGGTTCCTGGATCACGGCGAGCAGCTCGCGCGCGCGTTCGACCACGTCACGGTCGAAGCCGAGGACCGGCGGTTCCGGGTGTGGCGCGCGATGACCGCGTCGACAACGAAGAAGGCGCCTCTCGTGAGGCGCCTTCTTTGAGGCCTACGCCGGAAACAGCATAGCGAGGACGAGAACGGGTTCCCTTTGGAGTACCGAGTACTCCTTAGAAAGGAGGTGATCCAGCCGCACCTTCCGGTACGGCTACCTTGTTCAGGTGTCTCCCCATGTCGCCATGGGGCCCGGACTATATCTTCACCCTGGACGTCGGGACGCCAGGGGCTCGGCGTGTAGTCTCTGAGGGGTCAAGCAGCTGGCGCTGCCGACTTCCCTGCTGATTGTCCGCACCGGTCGGATTTTCACTGTCGATCAGTCGATCGACGAGTACCGCCGGATGCTCGGGGTTTCCAGCATATAGCCGAGTTTTTCACTCACCGTCGCCGGTGAGGGTCGCAACTGACTTACGACTTCGTCCCAATCGCGGAGCCCAGGCTCGACGGCTCCCTCCCGAAGGTTGGGCCACCGGCTTCACCTGTTCCCCACTTTCAGGACGTGACGGGCGGTGTGTACAAGGCCCGGGAACGCATTCACCGCAGCATGCTGATCTGCGATTACTAGCGACTCCAACTTCACGGGGTCGAGTTGCAGACCCCGATCCGAACTACGACCGGCTTTTTCCGATTAGCTAGGCCTCGCGGCTTTGCAACGGTTTGTACCGGCCATTGTAGCGCGTGTGCAGCCCAGGACGTAAGGGCCATGAGGACTTGACGTCATCCACTCCTTCCTCCGGCTTCTCGCCGGCAGTCTCCTTTGAGTCCCCGGCATTACCCGCTGGCAACAAAGGACGTGGGTTGCGCTCGTTGCGGGACTTAACCCAACACCTCACGGCACGAGCTGACGACAGCCATGCAGCACCTGTGCTGGTACCCGATTCTACGGGTCGTTCCCCTTTCGGGGTTCTACTTCCAGCATGTCAAGCCCTGGTAAGGTTCTGCGCTTTGCATCGAATTGAGCCACGCGCTCCGCCGCTTGTGCGGGCCCCCGTCAATTCCTTTGAGTTTTAGCCTTGCGGCCGTACTCCCCAGGCGGGGTGCTTAATGCGTTAGCTACGGCACAGAGGAACATACGCCCCCCACACCTAGCACCCACCGTTTACGGCTAGGACTACCCGGGTATCTAATCCGGTTCGCTCCCCTAGCTTTCGCGCCTCAGCGTCAGGATCGGCCCAGTGAGCAGCCTTCGCCACCGGCGTTCCTAGCGATATCTGCGCATTTCACCGCTACACCGCTAGTTCCACTCACCTCTACCGTCCTCAAGCCAACGGAGTATCCGACGCAGGTTCGCGGTTGAGCCGCGACATTTCACGCCGGACTTCCGTAGCCGCCTACGCGCCCTTTACGCCCAGTGAATCCGGACAACGCTCGCCCCCTACGTCTCACCGCGGCTGCTGGCACGTAGTTAGCCGGGGCTTCCTCGTCAGGTACCGTCACCTGGTTCTGCACCAGGCTTCTTTCCTGACAACAGAGGTTTACAACCCGAAGGCCTTCATCCCTCACGCGGCGTCGCTGGATCAGGCTTTCGCCCATTGTCCAATATTCCCTACTGCTGCCTCCCGTAGGAGTCCGGGCCGTATCTCAGTCCCGGTGTGGCTGGTCGCGCTCTCACGCCAGCTACCCGTCGTCGCCTTGGTAGGCCATTACCCCACCAACAAGCTGATAGGCCGTGAGCCCCTCCTGCAGCGCCGGAACATTTGCCGACCAAGGGATGCCCCCCGGTCGGATCATCGGGTATTAGCGCTGGTTTCCCAACGTTATCCCCGTCTGCAGGGCAGGTTGCTCACGTGTTACTCACCCGTTCGCCGCTCCGTCACCGGGGAGCAAGCTCCCCGGCTCGATCGCTCGACTTGCATGTATTAAGCACGCCGCCAGCGTTCGTCCTGAGCCAGGATCAAACCCTCCGTCGAAGTATCGACCCCGTCCCGAAAGACGAGTTGATCTTCTTGGGCAAGGCTTGGCCCATCCGAAGATGGACCAGGAATCTGGGTTCCCGCTCTCTTCTTGGCACGGAGCCTCGACGATCCCGAAGGATCGCCGTTGCTCTTCGGCTGTGTCCTCGCTATGCAGTTTCCAAGGCGCAGGCAACACGAACACCGGACCCTTCCGGGTGTCGGGGCTCGTAAGATTCCAACTCCGTCCGGCTGGACGGCAGAGGGATAGTATAGCTCCCGCTCCGGCCCGCGCAACCGGGTGGGGGAATCGCACGCGGCCAAACCGAGAACGTCTTGAAAGGGGGATACGGTCATATGCCCAAGGTAGGCGACCGCGTCATCATCGAAGGGGCCAAGATCGGCCAGCAGCGCCGGGAAGGAAGCCTGGTCGGGATCACGGGCAGCCTGCTCAACGTGCGCTGGATCGACGGAACGAGCTCGCTGCTCACCCCGGGGGCCGGCTCGATCACGTTCCTGCCCGCCGGCGGCTCCAAGCCGTCCGGAGCGAAGAAGGTATCGACCGGGAAGATCGCGGGCAAGACGCGGAACTCGAAGCCCGCGGCCAAGAAGGCCGCCGCGGCCAAGACGGCTGGGGCGAAGAAGGCCGGGGCGAAGAAGGCCGGGGCGAAGAAGCCTGCCGGGATCAAGAAGGGCGCAGCAGCCAAGGCCAAGGCCGCTGGGAAGAAGCGAAAAAAGGCGAGGAAGTAACCAGGTTCCGCGCGGAAGGATCTACGCGCGCTGGTCCGAAGCGTCGTCTCCGAGCGCCGACAGGCGCGCGACGATAGGGGCCAGCGCGCCGACGTGCTCGGCGATCTTGAGCATCCCCGCTTGGATCTCGGCCATCTGCGTCCCAAGTACCTCGATGCGATCGCGGGTCTCGGAGGCGACGTTCTCGAGCACGTCTCCCACCCCCGCCATCACGCCGTCGATGCCGGCCCTGAGCTCGGCGCGGAGCGCCGCCGTCGCGGGATGTTCGCTGCCGAGCACGCGCTCGACCACTTCATCGAGCCGGCTGTCCACGGTCCGGGACATCTCGCGCAGCTCGTCGGCGGTCCCGGAGAACGCGGTGAGCGCGTCCTCGACGCGAGCCTTCATGACGGCCATCTCCCCCGACAGCCGCCTCGCGTCGTCTTCCCGGATACCGGTCTGCCGGGCCAGGTCGATCTCCAGCGAATCCAGGCCGGCCTCGATGTGAGCGACCGCGTTCTGGATCTCCAACGTCTCTAGCACCTCCAGGGACGGGGACGAAGGCAACGGCGAAGTGGCCGCGGCCGCATCGGCCGGGCTGCGGGGTAGAGCCTTAGGGGAAGGCATCAGGCAACCTCGCGAACGAGGACCCAGGGTACCCGGGTGGCTCAAGCCCGGCAAACAAGACCCGCCCCTATACTTGCCCCCATGGACCCGCCCGAGTTCGACGACGGGGCCGCGTGGGAGCCTCCGCCCAAGCTCCCGGGCGCGGGATATGACGTCATCGCGATCGTGTCCTCCGCCGGCGGCCTCGAGGCGCTCAGCACGGTCCTCTCCGGGCTGCCGGACCACTTCCCCGCCGCCATCACGATCGTGCAGCACCTGGACCCCCGCCACCGCAGCTTGATGTCTGACATCCTGTCGCGGCGCTCGGGTATGCCCTCCAAGCAGGCCCAGGAAGGCGACAAGCTGCAGCCGGGCACGATCTTCCTCGCACCCCCCGACTATCATCTGCTGGTCAACTCCGACGGCACGCTGTCACTGTCGCACACGGCGCTGGTCCATTTCGTACGGCCGTCGGGCGACCTGCTGTTCGAGTCGGTCGCCGCGAGCTACCGGGACCGGGTCATCGCGGTCGTCCTGACCGGAACCGGAAGCGACGGTGAGATGGGAGTGCGCGCGGTGAACGCGATGGGGGGAACCGTGATCGTGCAGGATCCGGGCACGGCGGCCTTCGCGGGCATGCCGCAGGCAGCGATCAGGACCGGCGCGGTGGACTTCGTCCTCGAGCTACAGGAGATCGCGCCGGCGATCGCGCGGCTCGTGATCGGAGAAGAGGACTCGTGACGCCCGCAAAGGCGGCGGGCGGGTTCGACACCCTGCTCGCGTATCTGCGCGACGCGCGCGGCTTCGACTTCACCGGCTACAAACCGGTGAGCCTGCAGCGTCGCATCAAGAAACGCATGAGCGACGTCGGGATCGAAGACATCGCACGCTACCAGGAGCACCTCGAGGCCGAGCCGGATGAGTTCGAGCACCTGTTCAACACGATCCTGATCAACGTCACCAGCTTCTTCCGCGACGGCAAGGCGTGGGACTATCTGCAGGCGAGCATCGTCCCCCAGGTCATCGGCGACGACGGGGCCTCCAGCCCGATCAGGATCTGGAGCGCCGGGTGTGCCTCGGGCGAGGAGGCCTACACCCTGGCGATGCTCTTCGCCGAGCCGCTCGGCGAAGAGCGCTTCCGCGAACGCGTCAAGATCTACGCGACCGACGTCGATGAGGAGGCGCTGACCGAGGCCCGCCACGCCTCGTACACCGAGGCGCAGATGGAAGCGGTCCCCAAGTCGATGCGACACTACTTCCAGCAGTCGGGAGGCCGGTACGTGTTCCGTCCCGAGTACCGGCGATCCGTCATCTTCGGACGCCACGACCTGGTCCAGGACGCGCCGATCTCGCACATGGACTTGATCGTGTGTCGCAACGTGCTGATGTACTTCAATCCCGAGACCCAGGCCAGGATCCTGTCGAACCTGCACTTCGGGCTCAAGACCGACGGCTACCTCCTCCTTGGCCATGCCGAGATGATGCTGAGTCACTCGGACCAGTACGCCACCGTCGACCTGGCGCAGCGCGTCTTCCGGCCTCGTGCGCGCTTCGATCCACGCGGGTTCGCTCCGTCGGCCGCGGCGATCACCGCGCCGACGACGCTCACGCCCGATCTCGGCCCCGCGATAGTCGAGACCGCGCCGCACGCGCAGGTGATCCTGGATCTGGGCGGACGGGTGGCGGTGATCAACGAGGCTGCGCGAGAGCTCTTCGCGCTGACGGATGCCGACCGCGGCAGGCTGTTCCAGGATCTCGAGATCTCGTACCGGCCCTTCGAGCTGCGACCACACGTCGAGGATGCTATGAACGGCGGGAAGCCGGTCAGGCTCCACGATCAGCAGCGAACGCTCCCGGATGGCTCCGCCCAGTACTTCGATGTCCGGGTGGCGCCCCTGACCGACGCAGGCGGAGACCTGTTGGGCGTCGGCATCCACATCGAGGACACCTCCGAGTACAAGCAGCTGCAGATCGATCACCTGCGCGCCCGGCAGGAACTCGAGACCGCCTACGAGGAGTTGCAGTCAACCAACGAGGAGCTGGAGACGACCAACGAGGAGCTGCAGTCCACGGTCGAGGAGCTGGAGACGACCAACGAGGAGCTGCAGTCCACCAACGAAGAGCTCGAGACCATGAACGAGGAGTTGCAGTCGACAAACACCGAGCTGCAAGCCCTCAACGACGAGTACGGTCGGGCCGACGCCGAGCTCCGAGCGCTCAACGCCTTCCTCGGGTCGGTGCTCACCAGCATCCACACGGGACTGGCGGTCGTGAACGACCGGATCGAGGTCCTCTCGTGGAACCAGCAGGCCGAAGAGCTTTGGGGGATCCGGGCCGATGAGGTCCGCGGCCGCCGGCTGCTCGAGCTTGACATCGGCCTGCCGGTTGAGGCGTTGCGCGCGCCGATCGTGGCATGCCTGACGGGCTCGTTGGAAGAGGTGCTGAGCCTGGAGGCGGTGAACCGCCGAGGCCGGTCGATCCAGTGCAAGGTGACCTGCACCCCGCTGGAGACCTCGAGCGAAGGCGTTCACGAAGTCGTCATCCTGATGGAAACAGGAAAGCGACAGCGCGCGGAATGAATCCTGGCGAAATCTAGCGGCCGTCAGTCCAATGTATGCCTTTCTGTGTGTGTGGGCAGGATTGACTGCTCGCCCGGGTCCGATATCGTGAAGGTGGGTACGTCCCATCCACCGCAGCCACCCCTTCCCGGGAAGGCTCTGACCTGAGTGCGAGCGGAACAAGCCGAACACGGCTCGGACAGAAGTTCGAGGACGTGCGACGACTGGCGACGCGCCTCGTCGAAGCCGGAGGCAACCTGCCGACGGAGGAACTCTCCACCGCGCTCGAAGAGCTCGAGGTCATCAGCGAGGAGCTGCTCGAACGCAGCGATGAGCTGGAGGGCATCCGCCAAGAGATCGCCGCCGATCGGGAACATTACCGCCGGCTGTTCGACCGGGACCCGAACGCCCAGGTCATCAGCACGATCGGCGGCCTGATCGTCCAGGCGAACCGCGCGGCGCAATCGCTGCTCGAGATCCAGCGGGGATCGATGCGCACGTTATTCACCCCGTCGGAGGAATCCGTGTACCGCCGCTGTATGTCCGCGGTGAGGAAAAGCCCGGCGCCGTACCACGACGAGGCGACCGTCGTCACGCCGGAGGGCACGCGCCTGCACGTCCTGATCGACCTGCGCCGTGAAGAAGGCGAAGACGGAGCCCGGCTCCGCTGGATCTTCTACGACGTGACCACGCTGGAACAGCAACAGCAACAACAACAGCAACAACAACAGCAGCGTAACCGGCTCCGCGCGACGCGGGAGGAGCAGCGCGAATCCGCCGAGCGACTGCACGCCGACCAGGCGCACACCGAGGCGATGCTCGCTGGCATCGGCCACGATCTGCGCAACGGCTTGGGCGCCGCGACCGGGCTGCTGGACATCCTGATCGACAAAGGCGAGAAGCTGGACGAGGAAACCAGGACGAAGCTGCTCGAGCGGGCGGCACACAACACCCAGAACGTGCAGCGGATGCTCGAGGCGTTGATGGAACGTGCGAGGCGCGGGGCGTGGGCGCCGGAAGGTCGGGAGGAGATCGACCTGCGGGCGCTGACGATCGACAGCCTGCAAGCGCTCGATCTGGGTGAGCATCCGGTCGAGGTCTCAGACGAACCCGCGCCCGTCCAAGCCGAAAACGTGCTCGCCGAACGGATCGTTGCGAACCTGATCCGGAACGCGCTCCAGCACACACCACCCACGACGCCGATATGGGTCCGGTTCGATCGCTCGCCCGAAGGCATCACGCTGGTCGTCGAGGACGCGGGACCCGGATTGTCCGCGCGTGCCGCGAGGCGCATCGACGCTCCCTGGCGGCCCGCCACGGAGGACGAGGAGACGACGTTCGGGCTCGGACTGAGCGTCGTGACTCGGTTCGCGTCGCTGCTCGGTGGCCGGATGTGGGTAGAGGACCGCGAGGGCGGTGGCACGCGGTTCTGTGTGCTGTTCCCCGGCACGCCCCCCCCGGGGCCGCTAGCCCTTCGCTCTCCGGGTGACGGCCATGCCTTCTAGCAGGACAGGAGGCGTTCGCAGAGCTGCTCGATCGGCACGGCGAAGGAGAGTCCCTCCGCGCCGAACGCCGCGATCTTGAGCACGGCGATGCCGAT
>Ga0299906_10004553_pt1 | contig 11343 bp, 12 predicted proteins | sample RVTome_14_FD_200259 | JGI IMG/M metagenome (GOLD analysis project Ga0299906, IMG submission 200259) | Soil microbial communities from uranium-contaminated site in the Upper Colorado River Basin, Wyoming, United States - RVT145D125 (version 2) ... | reverse complement strand
ATGGTGATCTGGACGATTTTATCAAAGCTTTTTTGCTTGGAGCACAGGAGAAACAACCATAGATGTTGTATGATCATTAGAGATTGACCACCCAAAAAATATATACTCCGCAATTCTGGCTGCTCTGCGTCAGCTCCCTGCTCTTCTTTGCGAGCTTTAACATGTTGATCCCCGAATTGCCGGCGTATCTTACCAGTCTGGGTGGTCCTCAATACAAAGGACTCATCATTTCCTTGTTTACCGTGACGGCAATGCTGTCGCGTCCCTTCAGTGGCAGGATCGCAGATACTGTTGGAAGAGTACCTGTGATCATGGTAGGATCAATGGTATGTTTCTTTTGCAGCCTGGTTTATCCTATCCTAACTTCAGTGACCGGTTTTCTTTTGTTGCGCCTGGTTCATGGGTTTTCTACCGGGTTTGCGCCTACGGGAACAGCCGCCTATTTATCGGATGTAATACCAGCAACACGGCGTGGTGAAGCTATGGGAATGCTTGGGACAGCGAGTTCTATCGGAATGGCTAGTGGACCAGCGATCGGAGGACTGCTGGCCGCTTCGGCTGGAATGAATGCCGTTTTCTATAGCTCTGCAGCGTGCGCTTTGATTTCAGTGCTGATTTTATTACGCATCAAAGAGACATTGCATGAAAAGCATACATTTTCTGCCGGCGCGCTTGCCGTACAGAAGGCCGACTTGTTTGAGCCACTTGTCCTGGCTCCGTGTCTGGTCATGGCATGCCTCGGATATTCGTATGGAACCGCCTTCACGCTCATTCCAGACTTCGGGGAGCATTTAGGCATACACAATAAGGGCTTGCTTTTTACCTACCTTACGGTGGCATCACTGTTTATACGATTAGTCGGTGGTAGAGCTTCTGATCGTTGGGGTCGGCAGGCTGTACTCCGGGTTTGTTCAGCATTTATCGCCGCATCCATGTTAGTTATTGGATTTGCAGCAACACCATTCCAACTGACATTGGGTATGTCGCTGTATGGACTGGCTCAGGGGGCCACGTCGCCCACATTAATAGCCTGGGCGACCGACTTAAGTGACCCGCGCTACAAAGGTCGCGGCGTAGCGTCGCTTTATATTTTTATGGAATTCGGCATCGGGTTTGGTGCCTTTTGTTCCGGACTGGTTTATGGTAATAACGTCACCCGCTTTTCAATGGCTTTCAGTATATGTGCTGCGTTGGCAACCATTGCTTTTGTATACTTGCTAACCAGGCGCCATTTAACCACACTATCGTCATGAGGGGATTTGTGCTTATCCTTTTTGCGGCATTCTCCTTTGGCGAATTAGTATCGCGGTTAATAGGAAATAGTTTGTTGCATTGGTTCTGCAAGCCGGGCATCATGGTAACCCTTGGTGGGTACTACCTGCTTCATGATAGAACAACTCGCTCGCGGGCTGTGCTCCTCGCCATTTTCTTTTCCCTGGCAGGCGACGTTGCACTAATCATCGAGTCAGAGGATTTCTTTATCACCGGGCTGACTGCATTCCTTTTGGGCCACCTTTGTTACATCTTGGCCTACCGTCAGCATCGGTTCGAGGCTGCCGATAACGATCTGCAGGGCGTCCAGAAAATTCGGCTGGCGTTTCCGATCGTCCTTGCGGGTACCGGGTTGGTTGTTGTCTTATATCCTACGCTGGGGGAATTAAGGATTCCTGTTGTGATCTACTCAGCGGTGCTGGTGGCTATGGTACTCAGCGCATTGTTTCGTTTCGGACGAACCACAAACAATAGTTTCTGGATGGTTTTTTGCGGCGCATTGACGTTTATGATATCCGACTCACTACTGGCCATTGATAAATTTCTTTTGCCCGTTTCCCACGCCAGCCTGCTGATAATGAGCACCTACATTATAGCCCAGTTCCTGCTGATTCAAGGGCTGATATTACATCACCCAAACTTGCGGATGACAAGAACTATCGTTGCATAGTCATCAAATACAGCCGTGCTATTTTGCCTTCCTTATATAAACATTTCCGTATTTCGATTCCAGGCTATACCGTGGTCCGTTACCTGGCTTTGCCTGCACGAAGATATGAAAGGCTTCGTCCTCGCGTGAGTCGCCGTCGAATCGCGTCTCGAGATTAGAATAAATCTCACCATAGTTTGTTTCCGCCGTAATCTCGCCAGTTGCCCTTTCATGGAGTGATACATCCACGCCACCATACGTCGACACCACAGTAAGCGGGCCAACAAAATCATGGACCTCTACCATTCCATAAACGGACTCCACGCACGTATCCATATTTCTGGGAATTTTTATCTCTATTTTAATATCCATGTCAACACCCCAGGACATTCGTTCGAATTCACCCCTTCCATGCTCTGCCTGATATTTTTTCAGCTCCTCTTTATCTTTTAAAAGGATGGTTTTTGCCCCGTCGACGATAGTAATCCGATGCGGCAGATTCTTAAAGTCCTTGATCTCATTCCGAATGGAAATTGTATTGCCGTTGGTCGTTGTAACGATTTCAAAGGCATCGTCGTTTTCTCCTCCGTTAATACTTACAGAACCTTTAATGCTGATTTCGTTTCCATCCCATGTGGAGATCTGAATCAACTCGGGATAATCAAAGTGCATCACAACCTTTTGTCCACCTTGAATAGGCAGGGATTTATCAATGACTGTTTGGGCAAAGTGTTGCAGCGGCATCGCCAGCAAGGCAACAAGTAAAAATTTTTTTGTCTTCATGGGTGCGTTTTTAGGTCGACAACGCTGTGCCCTCCCACAGTCTGATATAGGGATGGAGCACAACGTCGCACGACGATCACTGTTTCTTTCTCAGGTAAACGTTGTTGTGCGATGAAGAAAGTGTGATATCAAGTCCTCCACCGTTAATCTTACCACTTACGTTATCACTGTATCTCACCATATTTCCTGTCTTCTCGATTTCAATTTTGAAATCCGGATCGACAAAAATTTCGCCATACGCAGTACCAAGCTTTAGGTTCGCTTTCGTGGAAACAGGCATTGCCACATCCACATGACCATGAACGGACACAATAGAAAGCGGGCTTTTCATAGTAGCACTAAGCGTTGCCTCAATGTCGCCATGTACGGTCTTTACCGTCATCGGGCCTGTGACGTTATTGAGAATGACTTCACTATGCACGGTAGAAACTTCGATCTCACTTTCGATATTCCTGAACTCAACATCGCCGCCATACGGTGATGTATGAGCATACGACACAACAACACCTTTTGGTACTTTGATTGTAATTTTAGGACCATCCGTTTTCTTAAGCTGCCTCACCTCCACAATTCCTCCTTTTTCAAGCACGGAAAGACCAAGTCCGGTGTTATCCTCAATACCCATATTGCTGATTGATCGTAAACCCTTTGCGCGTTCATCATCCTCACGATCGCGGCTACGCGACGTGAAAACAATCTCATCGCCGGAATATCCTTCAATAATCACGTTGTTTACTTCAATTATTTCAAGGCGCCCGGAACTCTTTGCGAGTTTGTATTCCTGTGCCAACGCCACCCCTGCTGTAAAACATACCAGGGCTATTAATGCTACTATTTTTTTCATCGTTCTAGATCGTTTTCTATTTGTTGATTTAGTTTTGTTTTTAAGGTTGCCTTTGCTTCCGGTCACTACGATTCCGGATTGCTAAAGGCATTTATTGTTTAAGACAATTTTAAAAGTCCGGCATGTGCTTCATCCTTCACGGCCGGAAGTGCATTATCATCTGTGGTTATCCGTTCCAGATCCTGGACTACACTTTTTTCCTTCATTTCCACCATCAATCGAATAAGAGCAATCTGGACCAGTGGATCATCCTGGACATTCAGCGATGCAATCAATGCTTTCCGCACGTGGAGTTGGTCATGAAACTTTCCCAGGGCTTCAAGGGCGGCGACTCTTACATTCGTATTCGGATCTTCATTCATAGCATGAACAAGCGCATCGACGATCTCATCATCGACAATTTCCACATCGTTGAATGCCACGGTAGCACCTAACACGCGCTGACTGGCAGACTGCTGATTCTCCAGCATAGTCATCAACATCATCTTGGTAGCTTTCATCTCCGTTTGCATTGCCCGTAGCTCGGCATCATGTTTTTGTTGCCGGCTTATCCAGAAGCCGATGCCACCTCCGAGAATTACAAGCGTTACAGCAGCAGCAATACGCTGAAAAACAGGGTGAAACCAGATGGTTCTGGCTTTTAGGGGCGCCGCACTTTCTTCCCTGATGAGTTGATCAAATTTGTTTCTTAATTTTGACGATGGCTCAAGTTGTGTTGATTCATCCATCGCACGGATCACTTCCCGGAATTGCTCATACAGCGTAAAAGATTCCGGGTTCGTCACCAACTCCTGTTCGATGGTCTCGCGATCTTTATCCTCCAGCCTTCCATCGATATAATCGATAAGAAGGGATTCCAGCTTTTCTCTTTCCATAATCGTTGACGTATCCGTTGTTTGTAATGGCTTAAATTTTTTCCAACTCAAAATAGCATTCCCTTAGTTTTGCAATGGCACGATGAACCCTCACCTTAATATTAGCGACGGAAGTATCCATAATCATCGCTACTTCATCATACTTCATGCGCTGAAAGCGTGTCATAACAAGAAGCTCCCGTTGTTCTGAACTCAGTTTTGCCAGGGATTTTTGCAGTAATATATCCCGTTCTTCCAGCCGCGCACTTTCTTCTGAGTCGTACATTTGGTCCCCTATTTTATCGACATCTACAAAGTCTGAGAATCTGTTTTTGTTTTCCTGATAGTGGTCGGAAAAAATGTTCCGGGCTACCTGGTAGATCCACGACTGAAATCTTGCCCCTTCCTTGTAGGTGTGGCGATACTTGATAATTCTCAAGAACACATTCTGAGTAAGGTCTTCAGCTAAGGCTCTATCCATGGTCATCCTTGCCAAAAAGTTGAAAATCCGACGGTTGTAGCGTTCAAAAAGCAATGATGCCTGCTGAAGTTCGCCTCGTTTCACGGACTCCATAATCATTTCATCTGTCATCAATGCTTTGCTTTGTGTCAATATTCGCGTTAGTTACCGGAGGACTAATGAAAGGTTACACGAAGGTTTGAAGATTTCTACGAAATAAAAAAAGCCATTCTCAGCTGTGCTGAACGGCTTTTCTTACATGGGCTTGTAGCCATGCTCCCGTATTCCCTTTGCTCATTTTCTGTGAAAAGACCGGGCAGGTTAAGGTTAGTCACTGGTCATCGTTATCTCATCAAAGACATTACCCTTAGCGTCAACCTGTTTGAGTATAAGCTTGCGGCCGTCTGTTTCGATTAGGGTAAATGAGTGCGTATTTGACACCAACCTGGTCGTAAACGGAACCCAGTTCTCCGGAGGATCGTGCTTCCACAGGTCGGGAGCATTGGAAATCGTCGGGTCGTACAGACCAGCACCACCCGCGCCGGTTACGACGTATATGATGCCGCTGGGATCCGTATTTTTTACGCCATCAAATTCCAAATCCAAGGTAAACTCACCATCCACTCTACCTTCAGGACTGATGATGTATAATGTCCCATCTTCATTTTTTTTTGGTTTAAAAGTTAAAGGGACACTGCGCTGGTAGTTGTGCACATGGCCGGAAAGGATCAGATCAACACCAACCGACTCAAAAAACGGAGCTGTCAGGCGCATGAGTTGATCGTCATAGTGTGCCTTTGAAGAATTGAAGGCCGGATGATGAAACGCTACGATTTTCCAGTCTGCCTTTGTTGACCCCAAATCATCTCGCAGCCATGCAATCAGCGCAGGATCCAACGGATTTGTGTATGAATTTGCATCCAGACAGGCAATATGGACATTACCATAGTCAAATGAATAATTGACAGTCTTAGGATAACGGCCACCGGTGTTCTTTTTGAATGCTCTCACTTGTGATGATGGCCCTGTAGCCTCAAGCGTCAGCGTCGTCAGCGGTGCATTCTGGGGTAAATCAGTGTAGTAGAAATATGCTAACCCGTCCGGGGTAGCTTCGAGGTTAGCTCCGTGGATATCGTGATTACCCATCATCATATAAAATGGAATCGTACGCATTAGCGGGGCACCTTTTGCCGGGTCTGGTTCGGTTTTAAGATAATAGGGAAAGAAATTGGTTTGGTACTGACGCGCCAGTCCATCCGGATACACATTGTCACCCGTGATGAGCACGAATTGTGGGTTTTGCGAATAGACCTGATGAGCAATCGCCGCTTGCTGTGGCGTACCAGCACCGCAATCTCCGAAAACCGCGAAACGTGTCTTTGCCTTTTTAGTACGGCTTTTAAATGTGGCTGTCGACACAGTCTCTCCGTTGAGGCTAACCCGGTAAACATAGTCTCCATCGAAGTCGATCTTTGAAAGCGTAGCGCGATAAAGAATCGTAGTCTTACCCAGCAGATGAAGTTCGTCGCTTGAAACTTTTGCGGTCAGTTTCTTCGCCACATCGTCAATCCGTGTTCCGGCACCGTACTCGACTATAAATGAACCCGGTAAACTATCGGTTTGCCAGATCAAAACTTTTTGCTCTTTAGAGAGTGTGGCAGCATTACCAGGTTGAATGTACGGGGGCACCAGCATTTCCTGAGCCCTGACAAGGTAAGATGCTGCCAATAAAAACAATAACAACCTACTCATGGATAATACATTTGAGAGGATAATTTGGTGATTGAATTTCTATTTCGCAACTAATTCTGCAATCCAACGGCAAACATCAAGCCAACACCATTGAGATAAGAGTTTTTTTGTACACCAGGCGTCGTTAACCTCCTTGAATCTTTTCAACCTGATAACCAACGTTCCTTAGCACCTCATTGATCTCCTTCTCGCTGCTAGGCTCGGAAACGGTCAGGACTCTTGAGGGGTCAGTAATATCGACTTCCCATTTCCCGATACCAATGGCTTTATCCAGGTAGGGTGTCACTTTCGCGATACATGACGCGCACTTTATATTGGTCTTATATTTCGTAGTAGCCATGATAATTAATTGTTAATGGTTAATTGTTAGTTGTTAGTTGTTCATCGTTTTATATTTGAGCAAATCGCAACCGAAGGCTGTTGGTTACAACACTTATGGAGCTTAATGCCATGGCGGCACCGGCAATCATCGGATCAAGCAAGAACCCGTTAACGGGATAAAGAATTCCTGCTGCTATCGGTATACCTATTAAATTATAGATAAAAGCCCAGAACAAATTCTGTCTTATCCCACGTACCGTTTTTGTTGATAAATTAAGTGCTTTGGCTATTAACCGAAGATCAGAAGTGATTAACGTAATTTTAGCGACATCCATCGCGATGTCGGACCCCTTGCCCATCGCAATGCTTACATCCGCCTGAGCCAGCGCATGCGAATCGTTTATTCCATCACCGACCATGGCAACAATTTTCCCTTCGTTTTGCAATTTTTTAATGTATTCGGCCTTATCGGACGGTAACATCTCACTTTCAAAAGCGTCCACGCCTACACTATTGGCCACTGCCTTGGCGGTCTGTTCATTATCACCGGTCAACATAATAACCGTAATCCCCTTTTCCTTCAATGCCTTAATGGCAGCGAAGGAAGTATCCTTAATCTTATCGGTGATGGCAATCACCGCCAGCACTTTTTCACTGTCAAAGAAATAAACTGCCGTTTTTGCTTCCCGCTGGAATCGGTTTGACAATTCTGTTACATCAGCGCCGGGCGTCAATCCACACTCTTCAACAAACTTCCCATTACCAACATAATAAGCCACCGCTTCCAGTTTAGCCCTAACACCCCGACCCGTTATGCTTTCAAAGTCATCAAGAGAAATATCAGATCCAACTCCTTCTTCCTGAAGGCGACGTACAACCGCTTCCGCCAGTGGATGTTCCGATTTTGATTCAAGCGCGTAAAGTATTGTCTCTAAGTATTGAGTATCACGCCTCTCGCCTTCGCTCCACGTGATGTCAACAACTTCCGGTTTACCTTCCGTTATGGTCCCGGTCTTGTCGAGAATTATTGTATCCACGTTATGAGCCCGTTCAAGGCTTTCGGCATCCTTGATAAGGATGTTATTGTCAGCCCCTTTACCAACGCCAACCATAATCGCTGTGGGTGTTGCCAATCCCAATGCACACGGACATGCAATCACCAGCACGGTTACGGAGGTTAACAGCGCGTGCGTAAAGGCGTTCTCACTACCGGCAATCAACCAGATAATAAAAGTACATATACTAATTCCGATCACAACAGGAACAAATATACCGGCAATTCGGTCGACCAATTTCTGGACAGGAGCCTTACTTCCCTGGGCTTCCTGAACCATCTTAATAATATTTGCCAGAATGGTGTTCGCTCCTACCTTTTCTGCTTCGAATTGAAAATTACCGCGCTGATTTACCGTACCGGCAAAGACTTTTTGTCCAGCCTTCTTTTCAACGGGTATAGGCTCACCGGAAATCATACTCTCGTCGACAAAAGAGGTGCCACCGACAACCGTTCCATCCACCGGAATCCTTTCACCGGGTTTTACCGTCACCAGGTTTCCTACAATAACCTGTTCGATCGGGATTTCCTGCTCCCGGCCGTCCACGACGATGGTTACTGTTTTGGGCTGCAAACCCATGAGCTTCTTGATGGCGGAGGAAGTCTTGGACTTTGCAATCTCCTCCAGAAGCTTCCCCAGCGAGATAAACGCAACCACTACGGCTGCAGCTTCAAAATAAACATGAGCTTGTAGTCCGCGGGTATGCCAGAAGGAGGGAAAAAATGTGTTAAAGACGCTGAAGAAAAAGGCTATCGCTGTCGACAACGCAACCAATGTATCCATGTTGGCTCTCCGCTGCAACGCCTGCTTCCATGCGTTCACAAAAAAAGACCTTCCAAAATAAAATACGACCGGAGCCGCCAATGCCATCGAAATATAATTTCCGTACGGCAATTCCGAAAAAAACATTCCAATCACTGCCACGGGGATCGCCAGCACAGACGACCATATCGTTCTCCTTTTTAGCTCGTCCAGGTATTTCAGTTGTGCCGCAGCTTTCACGGCCTGAGGGTCCGAAACATCCACCACAAGGTCGTAGCCGATGGACCGTACAACATTTCGCAACCCCTGTGGGTTTACTATCGTCGGGTCAAACTCAACCCAGGCCGACTCATTGGCAAAATTTACGCCGGCATCGTTCACACCCTGGGTGGACTTAAGCTTGGTTTCAACACTTACCGCACAGGCGGCACAACTCATTTCCAACACCGGAAAAGACTCTCGCTTATATGTCAAGACATCGGGTTTAGTGCTTATCACGCTCGCAGGAGAATTCGAAACCTTCATAACACCAAAGAAACCAGGATATCAGAAATAAAGTTTTATATGATATCATGATCACCTTACATGATTCCATGATCCGGATGTTACGACGGGCAAAGATCAGATAATGATCATTACTTATGAAACATGATCCAACGGTTTTCTACTCTTGTTCAAATCGCTGGATTTTTTCAGCTGCGATGGAGTCAGGCCGGTGACTTTCTTGAATTGGGCGGACAGATGAGCCACACTACTGTAACCCATCTTCATGGCAATCTCGCTAAGGTTCAACTCATCGTACAGTAAAAGTTCTTTGACCCGCTCGATTTTTTGCCGAATTATATATTGCTCAAGGGTTATTCCTTCAAGCCCGGAAAAGAGATTACTCAGGTAATTGTATTCATAGTGTAGTTCGTCGGATAGGATCGTTGACCAATTGAATTTACGATCGTTCCCGTCGGAATGATGAACCCGCTCAATCACTATACGTTTTGCTGCGTCAACGAGTCTGGCCTTACGGTCATCTATCCGCTCAAAACCCAGCCCGAAGAGGGCAGCATCTAGTTGGTGTTGAAGGTCATCCGATAATTTATCTTCAAGAATAGTAACTGCTCCAAGCGAAATATTGCCGGGGTGAAGCCCTAGTTTCTCAAGCTCCTGTTGAACCGCGGTTTTGCAACGGTCACATACCATATTTTTAATGTACAGGGTCATCCGGAATTACTTGACGCAAAAATGCAAATTATTGCCGGAACGACCTTATGGAATTGTCGCTCTGATTTACACAATCTTCGTTCTGACAGCATTATCTCTTTATCGAAGCCATCAGAAACCAAACGCCAGACTGATAGGCTCTGGTGCGGTCCCTAAGACGGAAAAAAGAGTGGAAGGTGATTCCGCGCTTTCCTGAACGTTCGATGTCGGGTCTTATTTCGCTGACTCTTTAGCCCGAGACCAAAATCTCAAAAAAATCAGATCCCCATCACATACCAGCTTACTACTTTTGTTACCTTCGGCAAACCGTTAATGTATTGACGTATGACACGATTCCTACTGACCCTGATGGTGCTGGCTTTCTCTCTTACCGGATTCGATACCCCGCGGAATTCCGGTGAAATAAAAAGCAAAAAATGGAAAAAGCTTTTTAATGGCAAGAATCTCGAGAATTGGACCATGAAAATTGCCGGCTTTCCATTGGGAGAAAACTTCGGCAACACCTTCCGGGTGAGCGATGGGATACTGAGTGTTCGTTACGATCAGTATGGCGACAATTTTGACAATCGATTTGGAGCACTTTATTATACCCGGAAACTCACGAATTACCGGCTGAAGGTCGAATACCGCTTTGTCGGTGAGACTGCGCCGGGGGCACCGTCCTGGGGATATCGTGACAGCGGAATACAATACCATTGCCAGGATCCGGCATCGATGGGGTTGAGCCAGCCGTTTCCGGTTTGTCTCGAATACAATTTGCACGGAGGAAATGGTAAGGATGAAAATCCAGTCGGAGACATCTGTGCGGCCGGGACGACCGTGGAAATCAACGGCGGAAAAAACACGTCATTTTGTACACCACCCACCGTAAAAAGGACCTTCCACGGTGATCAATGGGTGACCCTGGAAATTGATATTCAGGATGGGAAAATAAGTCACTTTGTCAACGGCGAAGAAATCCTCAGGTTTGAGAATCCCCGGTACAATCCGGGCCACGAACTCGGAAAGACATTTATTGCAGGAAGTGATGATGTGGTACACGACGGGTTTATTTCGTTACAATCGAATAGCCATCCAATAGATTTCCGAAAGATTGAAATTTTGGAATACTAGCTCGACAAGATCCATCGTTTAGAATTAGTTTATGACTCCTCATCAGCCCGACGGTAATGTACTGGAAAGCCTTGTTACCATGCGAATGCCATACGGGAAGTATCGCGGTGTGGTATTGGTTCGTCTACCGGTAAGCTACCTGGAGTGGTTTGCCAGAAAGGGGTTCCCGGCGGGCAAACTAGGTATGCTACTTGCCACACTATATGAAATCAAACTCAATGGATTGGAGTATTTGCTGGAGCCCCTAAAAAAGAAAGTCTAAA
>Ga0299906_10004551_pt1 | contig 11344 bp, 10 predicted proteins | sample RVTome_14_FD_200259 | JGI IMG/M metagenome (GOLD analysis project Ga0299906, IMG submission 200259) | Soil microbial communities from uranium-contaminated site in the Upper Colorado River Basin, Wyoming, United States - RVT145D125 (version 2) ... | reverse complement strand
GGGCCTTGCGGTGATTCGTGCAAACATCCGCGAAGGTTTGACGGCGGCCTTCGTCGGCTCTTCCGGGGCGGGGAAATCAACCCTGATCAACGCCTTTCTCGGCGAAGAGCGGATGCCCACCGGTGAAGTTCGAGCGCGCGATGGCCGTGGCGGTCACGTCACGACCCATCGACAGCTCGTCCTGCTGGCCGGAGGCGGCCTGCTGCTCGACACGCCGGGCATGCGGGAGCTGCAACTTGTCGACGAAGACGGCCTCGATTCGGTCTTCGACGACATCTCAACGCTCTCAGCGCGATGCCGCTTTCGGGACTGCCGCCACAACACCGAACCGGGCTGTGCGGTGATGGAGGCGGTGAAATCGGGTGACCTCTCCGCCGATCGTCTGGAGCACTATCGGAAACTCGAGCGGGAAGCCCAAGCCAACGAGCGACGTCACGACGAGAAACTGCGGCGACAATCCGAACGGGTATGGGGACAACTCTACGATGAGGTCGCTCGGTTGCGACGCTGGAAGAAGGGCGAGTAGACAACGCGTCAGCACCGCCGGGGCTGGAGCCGTGTCCGTTGCACGGCTTCCAGCTTCTCGCGGAGTGAATCGCCCCGGGTTTATCGGAGACTCCATCTTTTGAGAGGATGGGGTCATGAACAAACTGGCGCGTTACCCACAGGAAGTGCGTGAGCGCTCGGTCCGGTGCCTCCCGCCGTCGCCAAGAGGGTCAAGCATTTGGTTTCGGGGGACGTTTCTACACCGCCGATCCAAGGCGTCTACCTTGTACGATTGGCCCTCATGATATATCCTTATGATATATCTTTTGCACGGAGGAGAACGCCATGGCAAAAACAGCGAAAGTGTTCATGAGCGGACGGAGTCAAGCCGTGCGTCTTCCGGCCGAGTTCCGTTTCGGCTGTCGAGAGGTATTCATCGAGAAGAAGGGCAAAGGGATCGTGCTGACGCCGAAGGAAACCGGCTGGGACGATTTCTTTTCCAGAGCACCTGCAGTTCCGCCGGATTTTATGGCTGACCGGGAAGATTCGCTCCCGGAGAGCAGGAAACTGTTCTGATGCATTACATGCTCGACACCAACATCTGCAGTTATGTTCTGCGCGACCGCCCCCCCTCCGTCCGGAAGCGATTCGAGAAAGCCGGTGCGGGAAATCTGGCGATTTCCACGGTCGTCCTGGCCGAACTTTATTTCGGCGCTGCCCGACACCCCAAGGGCGATGCCATACGACGCGAGATCGACGATTTCGCCTCTCGGATCACGATTCTTCCCTGGGACGAAAACGCGGCGGATCATTACGGCGAAATCCGCGCAGTGCTTGAAAAGAAAGGGACGCCGATCGGCGCCATGGACATGATGATCGCCGCCCACGCGCGAAGCATCGGCGCGGTCCTGGTCAGCAATGACGTCACCTATTTTGACAAGGTGAGGGGATTGCGGATTGCGAACTGGGTCTAGGGACCTTCCTTGATTGATTGGAACATCATGCCGAAAGGTTGCCGAGCCACCGGGCGGCGTCGACGACAGCAACCGGCGGACGGGCCTCCTCCTGTCGGAGGGTGCGGACCAACTGCATGGCCTCGGCGTCCGGGTGCATCGATGCGAAACGTGTCAAGGCGCGGTGTGGGCGTGTATCGGCCTCCTTGCACTCGATCAGATGCGTGAGACGCTCTCCGTCGCCGAGCACGAAATCCACCTCGGCGTCGTCCTTCGTCCGGATGTAGTGCAAGCCCGCCGGCTCTCCGAACGCATCCTGCCGATGATGGACATGCTTGAGCAGCATCGCGGCCACGGCGTTTTCGAACCGCACGCCGTCGTCGCCGCGGACCAGGCCCGTGTCGAAGAAGTAGACCTTCGGCGCTTTCAGGATCGCTCGACCGATGTTGCGGTGCCAGGGATGCACCGTGAAGACGATGTAGAGCGCCCGGAGGATGTCGAGGTAGCGGGTCAGCGTCACGGGGGAGACGGCCAGGTCGCGGGCGATCGAGGCCAGGGAGAGTGGAGACCCGACGCGGTCCCGGAGCATCTCCGCGAAGAGCCGCATCGCGTTGATCTCGTGGATACGGGAGAACTCCACGACATCTTCGCGGATAAGGTCCGTGAAATATTGCCGGCGCCACCGGTCCGCCTGGACCGGATCGTCGGCGAGGCACGGCTCGGGGAATCCCCCGCGGTTTCCACTACACGCTCTCGATCAACTATCCGTTCGAGCACGAGCCGTATCTGAAGACCGGTACGGCAACGGCTCGTACGGCGTCTGGTACGGCGCGCTCGCGCTGAATACGACCATCCACGAGACGGCCTTCCATATGGTCAAGGAAGAGTCTGGGATCGAAGGAAACACGGGGTTGATCCACAGGGAACGGGCGGTCTACCGGAGCGGGATCAACCTGGTCTCCTTCTCCCCGGCGATCCTCTCCGACCCCCGGTTGTCCTGCCACCTCACCTACACCTGCGACCCGGTCCGGCGGACCGTCACCGTCGAACGGACCGTGGGCAAGGTGATGCTCACGCTGCGGTTCTGATGGTCACGCATTGAGAAAGGGAGCGTTTCTACCGGAGGCCGCCGGAAGGCGCACGGTAAAGGTAGTTCCCCGCCCGACGATGCTGTGGGTCTCAATGGAACCGGAGTGCTGGTCGACGATCCGCTTGGAAATGAAAAGTCCGAGCCCCGTCCCCTTCCCTTTCTCCTTGGTGGTGAAATAGGGGAGGAATATCTGATTCCGCTGGTATTCCGGGATCCCATGGCCCGTGTCGGACACGGAGAACTCCACGGCGGAGCCGTCCTGGACGGGATTCGCCCGGATCGTAAGCGCCCCCTGGTCCCCCATCGCGTGGCATGCGTTGATTTCCAGGTTCATGACGACCTGTTCCAGGAGCATTTCGTCTCCCTGAACGAGGGGCAGGTTCTCCTTGTATTCCCTATGGACCGCGAACTTCTTCAAGGGCCCGCTCAGGGTGAGCATCTCCGTGACGCGTTCAAGCAGCGCGACGATATCGACCGGCTTGATCTCCGGCGCACGCGGCTTGCTCAAGGACAGGAGGTTTTTCGCATGAAGCTGGAGCCTCTGGGATTGGGCGGAATACATCCCCGCGCATTTTTTTGCAAGGGAAGGATCGTCCGGCTTTGCCATGAGAAGCTCGGAATACCCCAAGATGCCTGTAATGGAGTTGTTGATCTCGTGGCCGATGCTCCCCGCGATCGTCGCCGCGAGGGCCTGCATCTCTGCTGCGATCGCCTGTTCCTGCATCGCTTTGCGCTCGGTTACATCCCGGAGGATCCCGGTGATCATCCTCTTCCCCTGGCTCCCGGACACGGACAGGGACAACTCCATCGGGAACGTTCGGCCGTCCCTGTGCAAGCCCTCGCACTCCTTTACCTTCCCCTTCAAGGAGAACTGTCCCGTCTCGACCAGGCGGCGCACGCCGTCCTGGTGGTTTCCCCTGTCTTGCTCGGGCATCAGGATCGTGACGGGCCCCCCGAGAACCTCCTGCGCCTCGTACCCGAACATCCGTTCCGCCGCCTCGTTGAAAAGGACGACATTCCCCTCGCCCCCGATTCCGATGATGCCGTCCGGGGCGGACTGGACCAGGCCGTGGTATTTTTCCTCCGACTCCCGGATCACCTGCGTCTGCGCACCCATGCGGCGGGATGCGCGCCAGACGATTCCGTAGCATGCCAGATACACACCGACAAACCCGATGAGGATCGTCACCCACAGGATGTTCTTCTGCCGGTGTATGTCGGCGTACAGGGTGGTAACGTCCTGGTAGATTTCGAATACCGTATCCACCGTTCCATCCGCGCGGGTGCGGACGGGAACGTAAAGCTCCAGAAGACGGGAAAACTGTCGCTCGTACCGGTTCTCCTCCTTATCGAGAACTTTGAGCTCCGAGGAAAGTTTCCCCTTCAGTGCCTTCTTCAACTCCTTGTTCTCCGGAAAGCGCTGCCCCAAGAGCCTGCGGTCGTCGGACCACACGACAACCATGTCCCGGTTCCAGACCTTGACCCTCTTGATATCCGGGTTGAACTGGAGGTGGGGGCTTTTCGCCAGGAACCCCTCGTATTGAGCCCCTTCCATCGGAGCGGAAAAATCCTCCCCCTTGAACAGCCTCTTGAACTCCTCACGCACGAACGAGGCGGTCACCTCCTTCGACCGGGCGACGAAATTCTCTTCGAGGGAATTGGTGATGACCCAACCGAGGAGGATGCCCACAGCCAGGAAGGCCGAGAGACTGAGGAGAGAAAACTTCTTGAGGAGGGATACAGATTTCATCCGGCACACATCCTTTCTCGCTCTTCCTGCATATATCGGCAGAACAGGGCAATAAGTTCAGAGTGCGGGAGGGCGAAGATGGATCGGCTGGCTGAAGAGGATAAATTGCTGAACGAAGAGGCGTTGGCCGGAGTCCAACTTTATTTTTCGGGGGATAACAAAGGGTACTTCGCAGACGTGGCATCCATCTTCGTTCGATTTAGCGAAAACGCCGAACAAACCGATTCAGCCGTTCGCGCCGGGGCGCCCCGGGCGAAGCGACGGGGGTAACCGATGTCGAGGATATTGCGGGTGGACCTTACGACGGGAAAAAGCGCGTTCGAGGAGCTTTCCGTGCGGCACAAGGGGCTGGGAGGCCGCGGCCTCACCTCGGCGATCGTGGCGTCGGACGTGCCGCCGAAGGCGGACCCCCTCGGGCCAAGGTCAAGTCTCCGAATTCCTCCCGTCGTACTTCGCCGCCATCGACACGCTCGGGATGTGCATCTTCGCGTCGATCCCGATCCTGGAGTCGCCCGACCTCCAGCGGGAGCTGACCCGCGCGGTCGCCGCGAAGCTGGGCGTGGAGCTGCCGGAAGGGTACATCCAGGAACCCGGACGGGACGTCGTGGTCGCGGAGCGGGCGTTCAACCGCCTCGCCGGCTTCGGCCCGGTAGACGACCGGCTCCCCGGCTTCATTCTTAAAGAGACGCTCTCTCCCGGCGGGAACGTGTGGGACGTCCCGGACGAGGATCTGGACAAGAGGTTTTCGTGACGTTGCAGGGATGCGCCGTGCACACGATGTAGAGCGCTTGTAAGGATATCTAGGTGGCGGGCCAGCGTCACTGGCGAGAACGTTTCGATCAACCGCATTAGACACTCCGTTCGTGCCGAAAATAATCCTGAATATTTTCAATATTGTTCCGATAAGGGAATTCGGAGATGGCCCCGGTTTGCGACGGCCTGAAGCTGCGGCGCATGGCGACGATCCTGGAGACTGACCATGAAGCGTCCCGAGATGTTCATAAGGATTCTGGCCGTCGTCGCCGTGGTGGAAGTCGTTGTCATGGTTCTGCTCGGTTTCCTCGGTCTTCCGGAGGGTCCGGTAAAGAACCTCCTTGATGCCGCAATCCTGTCGGCATTTAGTGCGCCCCTTCTCTACCTGTCCGTGATCCGGACCGCGACGCGGCGACTGTCCGAACGCGCCGCACTCGCAAAAAAGAATCTGGAGCAGGAGTTCGCCCTCAAGGCGTATGCCGGGAAGCTGGAACGCAAGGAAGCCGCCGAGGAGCAGGCGCGGATCCAGCTGCAACGAATGGAGTTGCTCGGCCGGGTCCACGATGCGATTCTCAAAGAATCGGACATCGACGGCGTTCTGTCGGAAGCGGCCCGGGGCATCTGCCGGGTCCTTTCGCTCCCCTGTTGCGCGATCAGGATCTTCGGAGACCCCGATATGGCGGCCGAGCATTGCGACCCGGGGGTTACTCCGGTCATCTCCACGTTGGCGCCGTCTCGATATCCATCCGAATGCCTGGCGTCTTTCGCCGCCGGGAAATACGCGGTCAGCGATGGGTCGCGGACATCCGCTTGCTGCACCGATCAGGAGGGACGGGTGGCCAGAAGCGGTCTGAGGGCGCATCTCGAAGTTCCGCTTCGCCATCCCGAGGGCCTCGTGGGAGTCCTGTTCCTCGGCCGCACCGAGGAAAGACCGTGGACGGGGGACGAAATCGCGGCGGCGGAGGCGATCGCCGGCGGACTCGCCGTGGCCGTGCGCCACGAGAGGGTGTTCCGAAGTCAGAAGGAGCTCACCGGCCGCTTGGCATCCCTTGTGGACAACGTTCCCGGAATCGTCTATCGGGGTCACAGGGACTGGAGCGTAAGCTTCATGGGCGCCCAGGTCGAGCGTGTCACGGGCTACACGGCCGGGGAATTCCTGAGCGGCGCCGTCAAGTGGAAGGATTTGGTCCATCCGGAGGACCTCGACGCGGTCAAGAGGACGTTCCGGGAGGCCGTGCGCGGGAAGAAGAAGGTGGTACGGACTCGGTACCGGGCCAGGCACCGCGACGGGACCTGCCGGATGCTGGCGGACAGGCGCCAGATCGTCTACGACGAGCAAGGCGAGTTCCTCCATGTCGACGGGCTGCTCCTGGACATCACCGACCTGGACGTGGCGGAGAAACAGGCCAGGACGGCCCAGCGGATGGAGGCCGTTGGAACGCTTGCGGGAGGTGTCGCACACGATTTCAACAACGCTCTCACCGGCATCTTCGGATTCGGGGAGTTGCTGCGCATGAGACTCTCGGCCGATCCCCGCGCCCAGGCGGACCTGGACGAGATCCTTCGCTGCGCGGAACGGGCGTCCATGCTCACGAGGCAGTTGCTGGCATATGCCCGCCGCCAGGCGATCGAGCCGGTCAACCTGAGCCTCAACAGCGTGGTGACGGAGCTGATGAAGCTCATCGGGAAGGTGGCGGGGGAACGGATCGAGACGAAGACCCTGCTGAAGCAGGGTTTGCCGTCCGTCCGGGCCGACCGCGGACAGATCGAGCAGGTTCTCATGAATCTGTGCATCAACGCGAGGGACGCCATGCCATCCGGCGGGGATCTTTTCGTCGAGACGACGGCGGAGAACGTCGACGAAGCTTACGTGAGCCGGTACCCGTACATGAAGGTCGGGCGCTACGTGGCTCTCTCGGTGACCGACACGGGTATCGGCATGGACGAGAAGATCCGGGAGAAGATCTTCGAGCCCTTCTTCACGACGAAAAGCCCCGAGAAGGGGACGGGCCTTGGACTGGCCATGGTCTACGGGATCGTCAAGGGGCACGATGGATACATCCAGGTCTTCAGCGAGCCCGGCAAGGGAACGACGTTCCGTATCCATCTCCCCGCGGTGGAGGCTCCTCCCGAAGAGAAGGCAACCCGGGGGGATGAGCCCGTACGGGGCGGCAACGAGGCGATCCTTCTGGCTGACGACGACGAGGCGGTCCGGAAACTGGCGGAACTGGCTCTGCGGGAGTACGGCTACCGGGTGCTCACGAGCCGAAACGGGGAAGAGGCCGTCGAAATCTTCCAGGAGGAAACCGGAATCGCCCTCGCTCTTCTCGACGTCGTCATGCCGAAGATGGGCGGCAGGGAGGCGCTCGCCGCGATGCGCGGAATCGATCCCGGCCTCAAGGCGATCCTCATGAGCGGCCATTCCTTCGACGAGAGCCACGGACAGATCGCGATGTTCCCGGATGTGCCGTTGCTCCAGAAGCCCTTCGGCCCGATCCTGCTCGCGAAGAAAGTGCGGGAAGTTCTGGATGGGGCCGGGACAGCTCCGATGGCGCGCGCCGACGCTACAGATATTCTTTCGCCATGAGTTCCGAGAATTCGTGCGGGGGCACGGCCCGGCTGAAAAGGAACCCCTGGACTTCGTCGCATCCGTGATCGCAAAGGAAGGCCATCTGCTCCGCGGTTTCGACGCCTTCCGCGATGACTTTGAGGTTCAGGCTGTGCGCCATGGCGATGGTGGCCCGGACGATGGCCTGGTCGCTGGGACTTGACGCGAGATTCCGGACAAACGACTGGTCGATCTTGAGGAAATCGAGCGGGAGACGCTTCAGGTAGTTCAGCGACGAATATCCCGTGCCGAAGTCGTCGATCGCGATCTCGATTCCCCTCTCTTTCAATGCGAGCAAGGTTCGGACAGCCTCATCCGGGTTCCGCATGATCGTGCTTTCGGTGATCTCCAACTCCGAACACCGGGGGGAAAGCCCCGCATCGTGTAACGCGCCGTCCACGACCTCGATCAGGTTCTTTTGATCGAACTGGCGGCCGGACACGTTTACCGCGACGGTGATCGGTTGGAAGCCTTCTTTCTGCCATCTCTTCAACTGCACGCATGCGGCGCGGAGAGAAAATTCCGCCATCGGGACGATCAGGCCGCTGGTCTCGGCGGCGGAGATGAACCGCCCGGGAAGCAATAGTCCCTTTTCAGGGTGATTCCAACGAATCAGCGCCTCCATGCCGGTGATCCTTCTCGTGGAAGCGTCGAGCTTCGGCTGGTAATACAGCGTGAACTCGCCTCGGTCCAGTGCCTTTCGTATCTCGCTTTCGAGCATAAGAAGTTCCAGGACCGAAGCGTTCAACGATTCCGAGTAGAACTGGTAGTTGTTCTTGCCTTCGGCCTTGGCATGATACATGGCGGCATCCGCGTTTTTCAGGAGGTGATCGACCGTCTCCCCGTCGTTCGGGTAAAGGGATATGCCGATACTGGCGGTCATGAGCACTTCCCGGCCGTTCAGATCCCAGGGCGCGGACAATTCTTCGAGGATGCGGCGGGCCACCCTGGCGGCGTCCTGCGCCTCCCCGAGGTTGTGCAGGAGCACCAGGAACTCGTCTCCTCCCGGCCTGGACAAGACATCTTCGATGTCCACCTCCTGGCAACGCGCGACGTAGTCGCACCTCCGGAGGAAGGCCGACAACTTTTGCGCAACGGATTTCAGCAGGAAATCGCCGACATTGAGCCCCAGGGTGTCGTTGATCCGCTTGAAGTTGTCGAGGTCCATGTAGAGCAAGGCGAACAACTGTTTATTCCGCCTGGCGATTTCGATCGTCCTCGCCATGAGTTCCTTATGGAACACGCGGTTCGGCAGCCCAGTTAAATCATCGTAATAGGCGAGGCGGTGAATCTTCTCCTCCAGGATTTTCTGTTGCGTCACGTCCTTCGCCATGGAGATGAAATGCGTTATGTTCCCGTCGCCGTCCTTGAGCGGGGTGATCGTGTGGAAGATCTCGAAAAGCCCCCCGTCTTTCTTCCTGTTGGAAATGATCCCCCGGAACGTCTGTCCCGACAGGATGGTCGCCCACAATTCCTTGTAGAAAAGATCGTCATGCCTGCCGGACTTGAAGATCCTCGGGGTCCGCCCCTGGATTTCTTCTTTCTTGTATCCCGACATCTCTTCAACGGCCCTGTTCGCATACTCGATACCGCCGTCCTTATTCGTTACGAGGACCCAGTCCGAGGACCCTTCGACGGCAACGGAAAGCTTCCTCAGTTCTTCATCCGCCATCTTGCGTTCGGCGATATCCCTCGCTATGGCGGTTGCGCACCAACGGCCATTCAGCTTCACGGCGGCAAGAGAAAGCTCTATTGGCAGTTCCATCCCGTCTTTTCCGAGCGCCGGCACCTCGACCGTTTTCCCGATCAAGGGCCCGCGCCCCGTGGTCCCGAAACTTCCGAAGCCCCGTAAATGTTCGTCTCGGAATCTCGGTGGGATGATCAGGCGGTCGATGCTTTTTCCGACCGCCTCCCCGCTGGCATAACCGAAGATCCGTTCCGCGGCGATGTTCCAGAACAGGACCTTCCCTCCGCTGTCCACCAGGATCACCGCGTCGGGGGCCGTATCGGTGATGGCGCGGAATTTCTCCTCGCTCTCCTTCAGCGATCTGTCCGCCAGTACGTGCTCGGTCACGTCGCGGAGGTACCAGACCCTCCCGTAATACGTTCCGTCGGGTCCCACCATGGGCGCCGAGTACCGGTCGAAAAGTCTTCCGTCCTTCAGCGCGATCTCGTCGCGGCCTTTTTCCTCCCTGTGTTCGTAGAGGTACCGGAGTCTTTCGATAAAACCCTCGGGGTCGACCGGCTTGTCCAGGATCGGCAGCAGCGCTTCAACGTGGTTCCTGGAAAGGATCCTCTCCGGGTCAAGACCCCACATATCGGCGAATCGCCTGTTATGCGAAACCACGACACCGTTTTCGTCGACGATCAGGATACCGTCGATCGAGGCTTCCTGCTGCGTTACGAGGATGATGTTCCTGAACTCCAGGCTATGGGCCTGCTCCAGCGAAGCCTGCTCAAGAACCTCGAGCAGTTCTTCCAGGGATGCGATTTGCGACTTGAGCTTGGCGGCTTCCGTGCTCGTCCGGTCGCCTTTCTTCATCGCCTTTCCTCCGGTCCTCTCCGCGCTACGAGAAAATCGTTCCGTCCGTAAAAGGCAGCACGGCAAGTTTCGCGCTCAACGACAACGTCTTGAACATATCGGCCTTTTCTCTCGGGACGCGAACCTTGGAGAACATGATGATTGCGATCAGGTTCCCGTCCGGCAGCATCCCCCCGAACCCCAGGACCGACTGGATCCCGAACGGGACGACAAAGTCCTGCTGGGCGGGAACGAAGGGGCTGCCGGCGGCTTCTTCGACATGGAAAACGTTGAAGGTCCGTTGTTCCAGCTCCAGCATGAGCGTCGCCTCGGGTTTCACCACATCGGCGATATCGAGGCCGAACTGGACGATGAGCTGGGAAATCATCGGGACCTGGGAGACGACACGCGCGCTCGGCAACGGAATGGCCTTGTGTCCCACGGAAGTTTTCCGGGAGTTCCATACGGGCTTGTCTCCCGCCGTCGCCAAAAGCGTCAAGCATTTGGTTTCGGGGGACGCTTCAATACCGCCGAAGAGAGATCGCGCGAATGGCTTGAGTTCGTCATCAAGCCCCCCGTAGGGGCACGTCTTGTAGAGTCGCACGAGCGCGCACGCTCGCGCGCCGGTCCGTCGATCTCCGAAATGGTCGTACAAATAGCGAACGATCCGTCCGGCTGCCTCCTCCATGCTGTGAACACCCGAGCCCAATCGGCGGATCACGGAGCCGCATTCGATCATCTCGCTCATCTTGAATGTGGCAAGATCAAACATTGCCGACCTCCTGCTCCGGACTGGAGGCCTGCATTCCCCATACATTGGACTCCCGACAATCTTAATCCAAAGTACGGCGCTGGGGGCGATGAAGGAATCGGTCGAACGATCCCGTGGAAGACTGCCCGGATATGCCGCCTCCATCGCGGCGGTGAAAGAAATCGTGCAGTAACGGAGAAGTACGCCGGAGATGTAAGAACGTTAGGTAATGGCCCCCCGAGAAGCACGACGGTAAATCAGCAAGTTGCATGCCTCGTCGGTCACGACTTTGTTGGCAGCGGACATGGAGGAGCCGCCGTCGCAACATTTCCGAGCGCCACGGCGGCTCCCGAGGAAGGTCTGGTCACTTCTTGAGCTTGCCGATCAGGGCGGTGTTCATCAGTTCCTTCGCGTTCTTCGGGTCGCCGGAAG
>Ga0299906_10004550_pt1 | contig 11348 bp, 14 predicted proteins | sample RVTome_14_FD_200259 | JGI IMG/M metagenome (GOLD analysis project Ga0299906, IMG submission 200259) | Soil microbial communities from uranium-contaminated site in the Upper Colorado River Basin, Wyoming, United States - RVT145D125 (version 2) ... | reverse complement strand
CTCGCTGGGGAAGCGAACGCTCAGCGACGTTTCGGCGCACCCGGGGATCGGAGATTCCCTGGTGGCATGGTCCCAACCCAACCATGCCCCCAGTCGCAATCACACCGAGAAGAGTGCGCGGATGGCTGCTGACTCCGCGCCGGCCGGATCGAAGGAGGCGATGATCTCGAGGAAGGAACCGAATTCGTCGGGACCGCCTTGCACCGGCAGCGCCCAGACATCGAAAAGCTTGAAATCGGGGGCGATCTGGGCGATCACCCAGGGATGCGCTTCATGGGCGGAAATTGGAGATCCTCATCGGTGCACGCGCTTCCCATTAGGTGTTCGTCCAGCACAGGACGGTGACGACGATCATGAGTCCCCACACCGGCGTTCGGACCAGAAGCGATGGCGTCCGGCGCGTCCTCCAGGCCAGCAGGACAGCCGCGGCGGCGTAGACCGCGCCGACCAAGAAGACGACCTGGCTGCGGTCGTGGGCGGGCTCGCCCTGGGCGAGCGCGAACAGGATCGCGCCCGTGACGGTCAGCATCAGACTGAGCGCGTACCACCCGAATACGAGGGCTCCGCGGGTGCGGGCGCCGTCGCCGAACCGTGTGGGGTGCAGGGTGGGAGGGAGTCGGTCGACCACCAGCCGACCGATGAACGTATGGCCGCCCGCGAGAACGAGACATAGCGAGCCAGCGATCGCCAATCCGACGTTCATCCGTTCCTCCTCCACTGGACAGCCCCCGTCCCTAGTGACAGCGGCCCATCCCGTGTACCATACACACATGTACGTATGTAAGACAAAATGGCTCCCGTAGCGGCCTCGGGACGCCCCCGGCGGACCCAGGCCGACCGGCGTGCCCGAACCCGGAGCGCGCTGCTGGAGTCGGCGGCACGGGGGCTGTCCCGTCACGGGTACGCCAACTTGGTGTTGGAGCAGGTGGCGCGCGAGGCCGGCTATACGCGTGGAGCTCTGTATCACCTGTTCGCCAACAAGGAGGATCTGGCCCTGGCGGTGTGCGCGTGGGTCGGGGAAACCTGGTACGCGGAGGTGGGGCATCTGCTCGCCGAGGACGCCGACCCCGTCGGGGCGCTGATCGCAGTCGCGCGAGGGCACGCCGTCTACTGCCGCCGGGACATCGCCCGCGTCCTGATGACCCTCAGATTGGAATTCAGCGGACAGGACCATCGGGTGGGACGGGTGATTCAGGAGGCAGGTGCGCAACTCGTCGGCGAATGCGCTCGGCTCATCACCGCAGCACGAAGGAGGAAGGCGATCCCGCCGGGGCCGCCGCCCCGCGTGCTGGCGCGCGCCTATCTCGGTGCGCTCGAGGGGGTCACGATCCAGCTCGCCGGGCACGCACCCTTCGATGTCGCGCTCGTCGAAAGGGCCGTCGTCGGCCTACTCGGCCTTGCACCCGGCTCGGCGTCGGCTCGGTCCACGTAGTCCCCACTCGCGCGCGCCGATCCAGACGCACCGACCGGCCACGCGGGTGTTCTTAGACCGTTGCCTTCGCCGCTGCTGACCTGCGGAAACGGACTGGTTGACCAGACGGAACGACGCGCGTGAAGCGAGTTGGGGCCAAATTGGGGCCAAACGCGAGGACGCCGTCCGCGCTCCCGTGAGCCGTGCTGCGCGGGTCGTCCGAAGAGAAACCACGGCTACGGTTTTTCGGGTGCTCCGCCGTGATGGAGAGGCTTCGCCGAGGCCCTTTCTGTCTGTCATCCTCAAGATCGAAATCTTCGCGCACCCCGGCGCCCATGCACTCGTCTGAAGAAGACACGAGGAAGGTCTCTCACCTCTCAAATGACGCGCGGGGGGAGTTGTCGTTTCGAACGGAGGGAAAGAGCCCCCCCTCGTCTGCTTCGAAGCGGCCCAGTTCAGGCAATCGCAATCGCAATCGATGGGAAGAAGCGCTCCGTGCCAAAGACGAGATAGACAATTCTGCGCCATCGGTGTTATGTGGACGTCAAGCCAGAGAGAGAGGACACGCACATGGCCAGCAAACCGAACCCGAGCCTGAGATGGCAAGGCGTCGCCGTTGTTCTGATCGCGACCGCGGCCGTCGTCGTGATTGCGCTGACTGCCATGGACAAATACGCGGACCCCAAGGAAGTCGTCGCCGTTCTCGGGGCCGTGGTTTCGCCATTGATCGCGCTTGGCGCGGCGGCTTTCGGCATCAAGTGGGGCGCGGATGCCAAGGCTGAAACCAAAGACGTAAGGAGGCAAGCTGGCTACATCGCCAACAAACTGCGCGAGGCTCGCGGCGGTGAACGACTCGAGGTAAGAGGCGGAGAGGGAAGGGCGGGCGCGGTCTCCGGTCCTCTTGACGAGATCGAGGTCGAGTTGCGTCGCCTATCGGAGTGAGCCGATGGACGTCGCCAAGGTGCTGCTGACGGGCCGGAGGAGACAGCGGATCGCAGCGCTCAAGCGCCTCTCCGCTTGCGGGGAAGTTGGCTGGGTCACGATCCGCCCATACTTCGATCGCTTCTGCGGCCTGGAGATGGGGTTACCCACTTGAAACAGCGAAAAGCCAAAAACCTCGCTATCTCGACCCGAGGTTACAGCCCTCGACGACCAACCTATAACTTGATCGGAAGAGAGAAGTCAATGACTGCCCCGAGGTATGAGCCCTGAATCACATCGACCAACCCTCAAGCACCCGAGATCGGAAGCGATCTGGGTCATCGGATAGGGCACAATACTGGATTGCGCTGGTCGAACAGGTGCGGCCAAGGCGCATCGTTAGCGTCACCGCAAAGACCGTGGGCTGCCAACTATCCTCCAGGCTGGTCACCTCCCTGATCATAGCCAGGTACCCGGGGAAATTGATATCAAGCCCTGCTTTGCTGACTCTGCCACGAGCGACGCCTCCGACCCCTCCGCTGGCCCAAGCTGATCTACAGCACTCGTTGGCCGTTGACCCACAGCTGAACGCTGGACCCGCCGACAACTCCGGTCTGGCCGACGTTGACGATCGACCCCGAAACGCGCGCGGTGACACAGCAACCGACGCGCGTGTCCGTCGTGACGGTATGGGCCAGAGTGGTCGTGCTGGTTCCGACGCCATCTCCACCGGACACAGTCGTTCGAGCGGCCTCCGTCCCACTCAATTTGACGATTAGCGTCGCAGACTGTCCATCTACACCATTGCCGATGACGCCGGTTTCACCGAGTGGTACAGCTCCAGTGGATCGAACCGTGACGCAGCAGCCGACCCGGGTGTCCAGTGTGGTGGTTCCAGAACTTGGGTCCCCCACACATTCGGTCCCCAGGTTCGTGACCCAACACACCTCTTGCGCCTTCGCAAGGCCCATGCCGACGGATGCAAGAGCCAAAACCAGTACGCCGACCGAAACACTCCGCCTCATCGCTCCCCCTCCATCGCTTTGCTACGGCGACGCAGAGTTCGGCACAGCTCGGGGTTCCCCTGTTAGAGGTTGGACACTATGGCCAATCAAGGCGGGACACTATGGCCAATCGACTTGAACGGAGGGGGACGCCGGTGAGAAGCGATGCTAAGAGGAGATCCTAAGATGTAGTCTGCCGGCGAACGGCGCTGGACTCGCCGGGACAGGAGCGATGCGGGGAAGGTGCCGCGCCACGAGTTCGACGTGACGCGAGAGGGTCCAGCCATGGGACTCAAGGAGCATCTGGCGGCAACGGCTGAACCCGCGATAACGGAACGCCGCCGAGCGGCGGCTGCCACTCGCGGTGGTGTGCTATCGCAGCTCAGAGCAGCCCTAAGGCGCGGGCCGAGCTTTCGCCAAGACTGGCGTGAGCTTCGGGACACAGCAACCGATGGCGAATCGCACGGAAGCCATCATCTTCGGAACTCGACCCAGTGGTCCCTAGAGTCTGCGCTCTAACAGATCCGGCAGGATGTCCGTAACCAACGATACCAGCGTTGATCGTTGGGTTCCGACCCTCGCGCGTGGTCCGCGCGTGCTCCGGGCAATCGGGATGGTCTCCAGTGAGGCGAGGATCTCGCCTCGCCGATCACTTGGTCTCAGCCGCCCTCCGGCGTAGGCGCCCTTCTCGGCTCATCCCGAGGCCACCTTCGCCCACACGAGCGCGAGACCTAACCGATCACCCTCAGCAAGAGTTCGCTTATTCGTGGAACCCTGCAGAGACCATCGGTACATGGTTTGGTGTACGGCTGCGGCATCCTCGAATGAACTCGGCCATGGTCGCGAGTGACCGAAGTGCTCGAGGCCGAGCGCATGGCCCAATTCATGCGCAAGCGACGACTGAAGATCCTGCCAATCAACGTCCAGCCCCAATGAGTTGCGCACCGGGACCGTGCCCTGCAGTTCCCCCGTGACCAGATCGATAAGTCCACTCTTTGTTTCCCAGACCACGGAGGGCCGGAGCAGGACGTCAACCTCCCCTATCCTGGTTCTCTGTTGATCCTCATACCAGAGGCACGCCACTGCGATGGCATTGGAGTCAGCTCCGCAATTAGCAGGATCGGCCCAACCCACAACATTGACCCCGTCGAATACTCCTGGGCGGGGTCCGTCTGGAGACACCGTTCCACCGTAACAGAGTGGACCATCTCCTCCTGAAGGGTCTGGGCAGGCGGCGAGATATAAGTGCGGCTTATTCCCAGGGGCCACCTTCATCCAGGCCCCATTCCACTCATCCACTGCTCCACGAAGAGCCCCAGCTACCTTCGAGGCTTCCAATCGAGAAGGCCTCTGGCTATTGTTGAGGACAAACGTGAACGGAAGTCTGTCGTGAGGGATGTACTCACCGCAGTAGAGGAACGTTCTCCCATCGATGCACAATGATTCGGCCGCGGTTGGTGCAATTGCGGCGACAGAGGAACAGCACACCAGGGCCAGAGCGATCCTCATCTTCCTAAGACCCGTCAATGCGCCTCCACCGTCCTGGGATTGAGAACTTCCCATTGGCCTTGAGATTCCCCTCGGCCGTGCGACTTCCTACCGCTTGAACGAGCCTCCGACTGAATCGTTCTGATTGGTTAGGGAGTGACCTGGAACGTCCCGTTAAGAGATTTCGCCTTCGAGGCATGAAATATCCTACTTATACCCTTTTGTCCGCCGCGGCTTGGCCATCTACCTTCTTTTGCAAGAAATACCCCCCCATGCTCCATCCAGGACGACCCCACGTCGCAGCAGATTCCCTCAATCTCGGCCGAACGCCGCTCGCCGAGCCAGAAGTCGAAGAGCGCCTGTACGTGTTCTTGGCCCGCCCTTTTCGGCCGAGCGGATCAACGCCTTAGTCTGCAGGCTTAGACAGTTGGCGTGGTAGACGCGACGCTTGCAACGGCTGATCTCGTCGATGCCAAAAAAGCGCAACCCTCCAAGGTCCCGACGCCCCATGGCCGTAGGTGACCGGCGAAGTGACCGCGGCGTGCACCGTCGCCCAGCGCACGCCGAACAACGGCGCCACGGTGTCCCAGGCCAGCATCCGCGACCAGAACCACGACCAGCGGATGGGCGATCGGGGACCTTGCCCTACGACCACGGGATCACCTCGACCGTGATCCCGCAGCTCGGGCGGCGCACACGCGCCGACGGTAACGCAACAGAAGGGATCCCCACAGGGGGACGTGACGCCACCGGCGTTCGGCCAGACGGTCGCGGACCTTGGTGGAGGCGCCGCAGCCCGAGCAAGGCCGCAAGACGGCCTGCGAACCAGATCGAGGTCCACAGCGATATGGCCGGCGGCGTCCTCGACGACGGGAACCCACCCGGTGGAGGTTTGAATCCAAGCGTCCTTCGTACGACTGGCTACCCGGTCACACCACCCCCTCCTGTGTTTTCCGGAGTGCTCTCACTGCCAGGAAGTAGAAGTACCTGGGGGGGCGCGCTCTCATGGGACCGGTGGCACTACGGCACGCACAGATTCCTGAAGAGAGCCAAATTTCGTTCCTCAAATGCCATCGAGCGACGGTCGTACAGGATCGTCATTCATAGATTGCGGTCAATTCATCGTAGAGACCGAAATCGCCGTGCAGCGCTGAGACCTCAAATGAGCAAACTGGGTTCTGAACCCCATGACATTGGCCTCCTTGCCAGACGCTGAAATCAATGCCATCGACCGCGGCCGGGGCGGTCAGGGTCACAACCATTGCATGGTAATCCATGATGCGGAATTCAAACTGCGTCTCTCGTTGAAAGGGTGAATAGTCGCCATTGTCAGAAGCCTTACACATGAACGCATCGTCGCATGAAACGTGGATAACAGCGCTCAGATTCGAGTCAACTATTATCCACTCGCCAAATTGAATCTCTTCATACACTGCGGTGACAGTCTGCGTCTCGCCGAGGGACACCTGAACGAGACAGCCAAAATTTTTCCAGCCTGCATTTCCATTCTCGCATCCGATCCACTCGGTTTGCTCGTACCAAGTGCCCGTAGGGCCCTGCAATTCCCAAGGCGCGTTGAGGCTGGTCGAGATAGGCTCCTGCTTCGCGCATTGGTAATCTGTGGTTCCCGCACAATTTGTGCCGGTGCTCGCAATGGAGATGCCTGAAAATGGCGTTGACAGAACATTAAGTCGCGCCCACAACGCGCTCGCTTCACTGCCCCCCGGAGTCAAGATAGACACAAGGACGCAGAAGACGCCCACTCCCCCTAGCATTCGCGATCTTGCCTTGTCGAACATGATTCCTCCGCTCCTCCTGCTGGCGCCAAGTCTTGGCGCAGGCTCGGCGCTACAAATCTGCTCAATCCAGTAAGACAGCCGGAGCCCCACTCATGGCGCTCGGTCACCTACACCTCGTATAGGAACACATCATCAGCCTGGTTCGTATCAGAGGTCACAAGGTTGGACGCCCAGGATGCATAGCTCACGTGAACGCCGTCACTGCTGATGGCTACCGAAAAACTCGAGTCGTTGGCTTGAACACCTGAGGCTGACTCCGAGACCCGGATCGTGGTGGCAAGGTGTCGATCCCGCAGGAAGATGTCTTGAACACCGTTTGTATCCCCTGATACCAAGTTGGTGGCATCCGATGACCAAGCCACGTAGCGACCACCTGCCGATACCACGGCGTCATATCCGATATCGTTGGCCTGTGAGCCGGACGAAGAGAGAGAAATCAATTCCGTGGTGGCTGTCACCAAATCGCGGAGATAGATATCGTTCTGGAGCGGCGTGAGATCCGTGAGCACCAGACCGTTGCACTCGAATACGACCTGCTCGCCTGAATCCGAAATCGTACCGTTGAGCGCCGAAGCGCTGGACTGCGTTCCCTGGGCAGTCACGGATACCCTCACGATTGATCCGGTCGTTCGCGTCCACACGAAGACATCCCTCAACCCGTTCGTATCCCCGGTGATGAGATTGCTAGCGCTCGAGTTCAGCGCCACCCGCGATCCAGTGCCAGATATTGTTGGCGAGAAGGAAGGGCCGTTCGGCTGACTTAGGCCAGATTGGATTCGCGAGGTTGAGCCGGTAACCATATCCCGGATGAAGACATCCTCCCAACCGTTCGTATCGCTTGCGATCAGATCGGTAGCCCAGGACTCGAAAGTCACGTAGCGGCCGTCGTCTGAGACGTCCGCCTTCCAGGAGTCTCCATTGGCCCAGCTGCCGGTACTGTCCACAGAGACCAGCACTGTAGTCCCGCCTTGTCGATCGCGAAGAAAAACATCCCAGTCGTTGTTGATGTCCCCGGCCACCAGATTCGATGCACGGGAGTCATACACTATGTAGCGGCCATCATCGGAGATACGGGGCCGCAACGCTATGTCATTTCCCTGCGTCCCGCCGCTACTTATCGATACGAGTTCTATGTTCCCACTGGTGGTATCCTTGAGGAAGACATCCGTCTTACCGTTCGAATCGCCGGAGACGAGGTTCGTGGCTGAGGATGTGAACGCTACGTAGCGGCCATCACTCGATACTGTCGGCATGCCGTTGCCGCCATTTGCTTCGGCTCCTGAGCTGCTCTCTGATACACGATCCACCTTCTGATGTGTGGCGTATGCCTCCTCTGCTGGGATAGCTAGGATGGCTGAGCAGAGGCCAACGAGCACGGGGAGCGAGCGCAAGCGGCGACCCAGAGTGTGGCAACTATGGAACATCCGTATCATCCCTTTCCCCCAATACCGGTGAGCGCGTCAGGAGCAGCGGCCTACCCGTAAGCCACCGCAGCTTCAAAGATGTGAACGCATTCGCACACAGGAGCCTGGGCAGAGAAGACGCACGTCCGCCCAGCGACAGAGTCACATCCCTCAGTCCACCCCAAGAAATCCATTCCATCATGCTGAGCAGGGGCGGTGATCCGTGCGGTTGGTGTTGTGTCGTTGATGAATCCAAGACTGAAATATGTGGTCGCCGTGAATGGTGCGTACACCCCGTCGGAAAGACAATAGTAGGGATCAGGGCTACATTCGACAGACAAAGGCACATTGATTGTCTCACCGGTCCATGCTACGCCGGTCACCTGCCAAGCGACCGTAGTCAATGGAACCTCATACTCGACAGCAACGCTCTGTTGATCCCCAACAGCGACAACTGCACCACAAGCCCTACCACTCACATAGTCGCAACCGGACCAAGAGGAGAAGTCATAGTATGGACCGCCAGCCGACTTGACTCGCCCTGGGGCGGTGAGTTCGGTAGATATGAGGACGGGTTTGATGCATGAGTAGTTTGTTGTACCGCCGCAGGTTGGCCCTTGGATGCTAACGCTCTGTATCGGTTGGGAAGTCACGTCCAAGCGCGCAGAGGGCTGACCATGAGCAGAAACATTCGCACTCAGGACCGCGACAGCCCCCGTCAAAAGCAGGAACGGCCTCCAATGAGGTCGGAAAACGAATCGGCGCACGGCCCCCTCCCCCCTTAAGCCTCGCCCGTTGAGACCCACGTCGCCGCGAATCTACCCCAGGGTAACCACATGTCTGACTTGGCGTCAATGTTCTGTATCGACTGATTTTCACCGAGGGGCTCCTCACGCGAAACTGTGCACCGACTGCGGTAGTTCCAGCTTCCCAATGCAATGAAGCATCGACAGCGTGAAGGTGTGAGCCGGTAGCCGTGGGCGCGGTGGCATCGCCTTGGCGTTGTTGTCCATTGTCTCGACCGCGGCGTTGTCGATCGGGAAGTCGGACCACGCCAGGATCCCTGCTCCGTGACGCCCGCAGCATCCAGGCGAAGTCCCGCAACGGTTTGAGCCGCGAGGGGGTTACCCACCAGAACCAGCCGTCAAGGAACCGTTTGGCCCATGCTTTGCGTTTGTAGCTCCACACGTGCCGCAGCAGATCCTTGAGCAAGTAGCGCGCAGGTCTTCAGCGACCAGGATCGTTCGAGCTCGATGAGGCGGTCGCGTTGGGCGTCGGAGAGTTTCTCGGCGTTGCGCAGGAACAGGAACTTCGTGCGGGCCAGCAGCTGCGGGTTGGCGTGCGCGATCGCGCGCGCCTCGGGGGCTCGGACCTTGTGCAGAACGCGCAGCAGGTGCTGGACGATGTGGAGGCGGTCAAACACCAGGGTGGCCTGCGGCGCGCGCAACTTAATCACCTCGATGTAGGGCGACCACACGTCGCAGCAGATCCCCTCGATCCCGGCCAAACGCTGCTTGCTGAGCCAGTCGAAGAACGCCTCAAGGGTGGTTTGGCCCGGCCCTCGGGCGAGTTACAGGCCCATTTAGCGAGAGAATGAACGGATCGAGATGCCGTCGCGACGCCACTTCAGTGTCGTTTCACTCCGGCTGACGGAACGCTCAATGGAATGGCGCTCTCGATGCCGGGCATGGACGTCACCGAACTCGTGCGCGACGCATCCGGGGAAGACTCCGCGCGGATCAAATGCAGGCATGGCTCAGAGCTCGAGCGCGCCCTGCTCGAGCAAGGAATCCGTTAGCTGAGCGATGGTCCGGCCGAACTCGGCGTGATGTGCTCCAAGACGCGCGCGACCCCCCTTCACCTCCAGGGGACCCCCGCGCTCTTCGAGGCGGAATCTTCCGTTCGGAAGGCAGTTCTCCGACGACCCCTCTACCTTCCGCAGATTCTGGAAAGTGGGTGGAAAGATGCGGCCAAGGTCCCCCGTGAGAGCCGATCCCCGTCCACGAAACTCCCGGCACAACTCTTCCCCTCCCACGAGGTATGCACTGGACTCGAAGATTCCTTCGTCCCCCGGCCTCATGGAGTCGGTCACCTCCGTCCCGGTTCATCGACTCGTCCCGTCGTTTGGTTCCCCGCTCGCTTCGCGCGTGGCGACACGCCAGACGCTGGAGGCGTGCCACCTTCCCCTTCGGGCGGGGACGCCCTCGCGATTGAGACGCTCCGCGATCTCGAGGTAGCCCAGCCCTTGCTGCCGCATCGCGAGCATCCGTGCGATGACCGCCTGCTCGTGTTCAACCGGAACGTAAGTCGATCGGACCCGGGCCCACCCGTACCGTGCCGGACCCGGATGACTCCGGGACTTCAGTTCGCGCTTCGCCGTGAACGCGCCGAGCTGATCTTCCACCCACTGCAGCGCTCGAAAATGGGCAGGGTCGTCCTCCTGCTCACTCCGCTCGCCATCCACAGCGACGGCGCAGGCCCAGGAGTTCACGCTATGCATCACACCACCATCCCTAGGGGAGCAGCCGAAACCGACCACGACGATGGCCTGGAGCCTGCTCCTGAACTACCAGGAACCACCTGTCGAAGAGGGATACGAACTCGGGTGCGAAAGTTGTGGCCACGGCGGAAGACAGGCCACCATTCAGACCGTGCGGCGCAGGCCCCGGAACCACCGAACGGTCGGGTGGCTCCCGTCCAAACAGCGGTCCCCGTGCCGGGACAGCGTCCGAGTGGTTAGCGCTGTCACGCGAGCGGCACCCCGGCAAGGCACACGGGCGGAGAATGAGCGACGATCCGGAATATTGCGCCCGCCCTATTGGCCACTATGTCCAACCACGACAAGGGCGCGGCGGCCTGAGCAGCGAACCAGTGTCTCGAGCGACGCCGATTTGGACAGACGTGGGGGGGACACCGAATGCGAGCGACATCAGCGATCTCCCGACCGCGGCGAGTCCGAGGACTGATGTCTCCGGGGGAACTAGCCGTGCTCTTCGCAGTGACATCCGAGACGGTTCGGCGATGGTCTCGGGAAGGACGACTTCATCCCCTTCGAACACCGAAGGGACGGATACGCTACCGCCGTGCCGAAGTGATGCCGCTCCTGAAGATCGAGGGAGGACCGCCCGGTCAAGCCAGGATCGGGGCCACTGACTGACGTCCCGCATGCCGCCAGCCCCAACCGCTGGAGACTGATCTCTTAAGGACAGACCAACCTCAGCAGTCGGGAAGATCGTCGAGATTGTTGGTCGAACTCTTGTCGGGATCCGTGCGCAGATACTTGCCGCTCGATCCACTTACCACGTGGACGTCAATCCGGGAG
>Ga0299906_10004549_pt1 | contig 11348 bp, 10 predicted proteins | sample RVTome_14_FD_200259 | JGI IMG/M metagenome (GOLD analysis project Ga0299906, IMG submission 200259) | Soil microbial communities from uranium-contaminated site in the Upper Colorado River Basin, Wyoming, United States - RVT145D125 (version 2) ... | reverse complement strand
GGTCGCCGTGCCCGTCGTCTTCGGGAGGGCGACGCGCCCCATATGAAGGTCGTCGTCCTGACGACGTCGTACCCGCGCGGGCCGGACGACGTCGCGGGGGCGTTCGTTCGCGACGCGGTGGAGCACCTGCGCGAGGCGGGCGTGGACGTCGACGTCGTCTCGCCCGCGACGTTCCGCCACTTCGGGATTGCCTACCGCGACGGGATCGTCGGGAACCTGCGCCGAAGGCCCTGGCTCGCGCTCGCGCTGCCGTTCTTCCTCGCCTCGTTCGCGCTCGCGGCCCGGCGGGCGTCGCGCGACGCGGACCTCGTCCACGCGCACTGGCTGCCGTCCGCCCTGCCCGCGCTCGCGACGCGACGCCCGTTCGTCGTGCAGCTCTGGGGCACCGACGCCGAGCTTGCGCGGAAGGTGCCCTGGGTCGCCCGCGCCCTCCTCCGGCGCGCGCGGCTCGCGATCTGCGCGTCCGACGCGCTCGCCGCGGAGGCCGGGAAGCTCGGAGCGACGGCCGTGCGCGTCGTCCCGAGCGGGGTCGCGATTCCGGAGCACGTGGGCGAGCCCGCAAACCCGCCGCATGTCCTCTTCGCCGGCCGGCTCTCGGCGGAGAAGGGCGTCGCGGAGCTGCTCGAGGCGACCGAGGGCATGGCGCGCGTGATCGTCGGCGACGGCCCGCTCCGGGCTCGGGTGCCCGACGCCGTCGGCTTCGTGCAGCCGTGGGCGCTCGGCCCCTACTACGAGCGGGCCGCGGTGGTCGCCTGCCCGTCGCGGCGCGAGGGCTACGGCGTCGTCGCGCGCGAGGCGATGGCGTACGGCAGGCCCGTCGTCGCCTCCGCGGTCGGAGGACTCGTCGACGCCGTCGAGGACGGGGTCACCGGGCTCCTCGTCCCTCCGCGCGACCCGGCGGCTCTCCGTGCCGCGTGCGAGCGGCTGCTCGCCGACCCGGACCTCTGCAAGCGACTCGGTGAAGCGGCGCGCGAGCGCGCGCTCGAGCGCTTCTCGTTGCCCGCCGCGACGCGGGCGATGCGTGCAGCCTACGAGGCCGCGCTCGGCCCGCCCGACGGTCCCGGGCTCATGCAGTAGGCCGTCGCAGCCGATACCGGGCGTAGATTCCACCCCCCACGACATGAAGACCACCGTCGCAGTTCTCGGCCCCGGCGCCGTCGGGGGCACCTTCGCAGTCCGGTTCCTCATGGCTGAGTACCGGACGCTGTGCGTCGCACCCGCGGCGACGGTCCGGCTGCTGGCCTTCGCGGGGATCTCCCTCGAGACGAGCGGCGGGCCGCCCCACGTCGGCCGGCCCGAGGTGACCGAGCAGCTCGAGATCCCGGTGTCGCTCCTGCTCGTGACCGTCAAGCCCGACCAGCTCGAGGACGCGCTCGAGCGCATCGAGCCCGAGGCCGTCGCCGACGGAGTCGTGCTCCCGCTGCTGAACGGGCTCGAGCACATGGACCCGATCCGCGAGCGCTTCCCGGGGCGCGTCGCGGCAGGAGCCCTCTCGCGCTTCGACGCGTACCGTGTCGGCCGCATGCAGATCGTGCAGAAGACGTCGACGGCGCTCGTCACGATGGCGTCCGACGACCTCCCGCGGGAGGAGCTCGAGCGGGCGGGTCGCCTGCTCGAGCGCGCAGGCATCGACGTCGAGATCGAGGACGACGAGCGGCGCGTGCTCTGGCGCAAGGCCGTCCGCGTCGCCGTGCTGGCGCCCGCGACGGTGCTGACGCAGCGCACGGTCGGGGATCTCCGGACCGACTACGAATGGCGTCCACGCCTGGAGGAGGCCGTCGCCGAGGCGTGCGCGATCGCCGCCGCGGACGGCGTCAACCTCATGCCCTCCGCGCAGTGGACGCGGATCACCGAGATGGACGCCGACGCGACGACCTCGGTCGCGCGCGACCTGCGCAACGGCCACGGACGCGAGATCGACGCGATCACCGGAGCGGTCGTCCGCGCGGGCGAGCGGCTCGGCGTTCCCTGCCCGGTGCTCTCCGGGCTCGCCGCCCAGACCTCGCGGCTCTAAGCCCTCCTACATCCGCCTGCCGTTCGCCGCCCCCGGTAACGTCCCGGAGGCATGACGGCGAACCGAGCCCTGATCATCGGCATCGCCGGGCAGGACGGCTCCTATCTGGCGGAGCTGCTCCTGGAGGAGGGGTACGAGGTCTTCGGCGTCGTCCGGAGCCCGACCTCGGCCGGCTTCGAGAACCTCGCCGGGGTCCAGACGCAGCTCGAGGTCGTGCAGGCCGACATCCTCGACGAGCTCTCCCTCGTCGACGTCCTGTCGTCTTGCCGCCCGCGCGAGGTCTACAACCTCGCCGCGCCCTCGTTCGTCCCGATGTCATGGCGCCAGCCGGTGCTCACCGCCGAGTTCGCGGCCGTCGGCGTCACCTCGCTCCTCGAGGCGATCCGGCGCGCCGACGACTCGATCCGCTTCTTCCAGGCCTCGTCGAGCGAGATCTTCGGAGAGCCGCGCGACATGCCGCAGAGCGAGGAGACGCCCCTCGCGCCCGTGACCCCGTACGGCGTCGCGAAGGCGTACGGCCACTTCATCACGCGCTCGTACCGGCGGCACTACGGGCTGCACGCGTCCTCCGGGATCCTCTACAACCACGAGTCGCCGCGACGCCCGCGCGACTTCGTGACCCGGAAGGTCGCCCACGCGGCGGCGGCGATCAGCCTCGGGCTCGAGAGCGAGGTCCGGCTCGGGAGCCTCGAGGCGCGGCGCGACTGGGGCTATGCCGGCGACTACGTCCGTGCGATGTGGCTCGCGCTCCAGCAGGAGGAGCCGGACGACTACGTGCTCGCGACCGGCGAGAGCCACAGCGTGCGCGAGCTCGCGGAGATCGCCTTCGCCCGCGTCGGCCTCGACCACGAGGAGTACGTCCACGTCGACGAGTCGCTCGTCCGCGGGAAGGCGGAGCTCTACGACCTCCTCGGTGACGCGACCAGGGCCCGCGAGCGGCTCGGGTGGTCACCGACGATCGACTTCGAGGGCCTCGTCCACCTGCTCGTCGATGCTGACCTCGAGCGCCTGCGCGCGCAGCTCGAGAAGACGGAGAGCCTCGCCGACGGTTGATCCCATGAGCGCTTCGCCTCAGGCCCGCCGTCTCCGAAGCCGGTCGTCCCGGCCGGACGGCGAGGCCTCCGGGGCGGCGGCCGGTCCCCGGCGACGCGCGCTCCGGGGTGCGTTGCGAACCGCGCCGATCCGCGTGGCCGCCGTCTTCCCCGAGCTGACGCGCGAGCGGGCGCCGCTGCTCGACCGGGTCGCCGCGCATCCCGAGCTCGACCTGACGGCGATCTACGCGGGACCGGCGGTCGCCGGACGCGACCCGCGGCCCGACCCGCGCCACCGGGCGGTGTTCCTCCGCCGGCTGCGCCTCTCCGGCGCGCGGTCGCTGGCCGACCGCTTCCCGCTGACGCTGGGCGTCCGGCGCGCGCTCGCGAGCACCGCTCCGGAGGTCGTGGTGGTCGCGGGCTGGCGCGCGTCCGTCGCCCAGGCCGCGATCGCCTGGTGCGGCCTCGCGCACGTCCCCTACGTGCTCGTCGTCGAAGGCTACGAGGACGCGCGTGCAGGCTGGCGCCGCCGCGTGGACGAGGCGGTCGTCAGCCCGATCGTCCAGCGCGCGCGGGGCGTGCTCGTCGCCGGGACAAGCGCGCGCCGCACGATGCTCGAGCGCGGCGCACAGCCGGAGCACGTGCGCGTCTTCGCCGACACGATCGACGTGGAGGACTTCGGCTCACGGGCCGACCGGCTCGCGGTCCGGCGTCCCGAGCTCCGCGCCGCGCTCGGTGCGGGCGCGAGCGACGTCCTCGTCCTCTCGGTCGGCCCGCTGGCCCCCGAGAAGCGCAACGCGGAGCTCGTCCATGCGCTCGCGCAGGCGGGAGACGACCGGCTCCTGCTCGTGCTCGCCGGCGACGGCCCAGAGCGCGAGCGGCTCGAGGATCTCGCGCGCATCCGCGGTGTTCGGCTGCACGTGGCCGGAGACCATGCCTTCGAGCCGCTCGAGCTGTACGCGGCGGCCGACGTCTTCGCCCTGCTCTCCGAGCGGGAGACGTGGGCGGTCGTCGTCAACGAGGCCGCGGCCTGCGGCCTGCCCCTTCTCCTCTCCGACGGCATCGGCGCGGCCCACGACCTCCTCGCCGACGGCGAGAACGGGTTCCTCGTCGAGGCGGGCGACGTCGACGGCGCGGCAGGTGCCCTGCACCGGCTGGCGGGAGACCCGGAGCTGCGGGAGACGTACGGCGCGCGCTCCCGCGAGCTCGCACGTGACTGGGGCTACGGCCCGAGCGTCGACGGCTTCCTCGCGGCGGTCCGGGAGGCGGTCTCGGCCGAGCGCGTCGCCGCGCGAAGCTAGCCTTCCCGCGTGCGCGAGCCCGTCCCGCACGCCCTGCGCGCGTGATCGCGAAGGCCCTCTTCTGGGGCTCGCTCGGCGCGCTCGCGTGGACGCACGCGGGCTACCCGGCGGCGATGGGAGTCCTCGCGCGCGTTCGCCCGCGGCCGGTCGCGCGCGACGACATCGAGCCGTCCGTCGCGCTCATCGTCTCCGCGCACGACGAGGAGGCCGTGATCGGCCGCCGCGTCGAGAACCTGCTCGCGCTCGAGTACCCGCGCGAGCGACTCGAGATCGTCGTCGCCTCCGACGGCTCCGGCGACCGCACGGACGCCATCGTCGAGGAGATCGCGGCGCGCGAGCCGTGCGTCCGGCTCCTGCGCTGCCCGCGCGAGGGGAAGGTCGCTGCCCAGCACCGCGCCGTGCGCGAGACGGAGAGCGAGGTCCTCGCGTTCACGGACGCGAACACCGAGTGGCGGCCGGATGCTCTCCGGCAGCTGGTTCGCAACCTGGCGGACCCGGAAGTCGGGTACGTCTGCGGCCGGCTTCGCCTCGAGAGCCCGGACGGGGCGAACCTCGAGGGCCTGTACTGGCGGTACGAGACCTGGGTGCGCGAGCAGGAGTCCCGTGCGAGCTCGATCACCGCGGGCAACGGCGCGATCTATGCCGTGCGCCGCGAGGCCTACGCGGAAGACGATCCCAAGTTCGGGCACGACTTCGGGCTCCCGTATCTCATGGAGCAGAGCGGGCGGCGTGCGGTGTACGACCCGGAGGCGGTCGCGGTCGAGAAGCCTGCGAGCGAGCCCGAGGACGAGTACGGCCGCAAGGTGCGCATGAACGCGCGCTCCTGGGGCCACATCGTCACCGGCCGGATGTTCGGGCGCACGCGGCCGCTGTATTTCGTCGAGCTCCTCTCCCACCGTGTGCTGCGCTACTCGAGCGGGATGCTCCACGTCGTGCTGCTCGTGTCCAACCTCGCGCTGCTCGGGCAGGGCCTGTTCTATCGCGCGTTCTTCGGGCTCCAGCTCGGCGGGCTCGGCCTCGCGGCCGCGGGGAGGGCGCGGCTGCCGCTCCCGGGCGCGCGGCTCGCCTACTACTACTTCCTCGTGACGCGGGCCACGACGGCCGGTCTCGTCCGCTACCTGCGCTCGGGAACGCCGCAGACCTGGGGCAAGGCCAAGGGGACGCGATGAACCGCGCGCTGGACGTCGCGCTCGCGGGAGCAGGCCTCATCCTGGCGAGCCCGATCCTCGCCGCCGCCGCGCTCGCGGCGAAGCTCGGGGACGGCGGGCCGGTTCTCTTCCGGCAGACCCGAGTGGGCCGGGACGGGCGCGACTTCGAGATGCTCAAGCTCCGGACGATGGTCGTCGGCGCGGAGCGGATCGGCGCGGGCACCGCGGTCGACGAGGGCGACTCCCGGATCACGCGCGTGGGCGGCTTGCTTCGGCGCACGTCGATCGACGAGCTGCCACAGCTCTGGAACGTCCTCTGCGGCGACATGAGCATCGTCGGGCCGCGGCCGACGTTCCGCTACCAGGTCGAGCAGTACGACGAGCGCCAGCTGCGCCGGCTCGAGGTGCGGCCGGGCCTCACCGGCTGGGCGCAGATCCACGGCCGGGCGGCGCTCAGCTGGCCGGAGCGGATCGAGCTCGACGTCTGGTACGTCGACAACCGCTCGGCGCGGGTCGACCTGGCGATCCTGCTGCGGACGCCGCTCGCGCTCTTCCGCGGGACGTACCGGGGCGCGACCGGCGGGTGGCGGTAGTCGCGCTTGTCCGACGCGGACACGGCCGTGCCGGCCGCCGCGTGTCGTCCAGGGTCTGACCCTGGCTTTGTGCCGACACGGCGCCAACGGCTCCACACCCGGCGCGGCTCTTCGGGCCGTGGCCGCCGCTCGGCCAGCGGGATTGCCGGCGGCGGCGCGAGCAGGGTCTGACCCTGCAAGTGTGCCGAGGGTGCGCCAGGTCCTCCACAGAGGGACATGCCCGAACCCATCGAGCTCGCCCATGGGCTCCCAGTTGCGTCGCTACTCTCTGCCGTCGTGACCGCCGTGCTCTTCACCTGCGCCGGCCAGCGCGTCGACATCGTGCGTGCCTTCGCCGAGGCGGGAGCGACGACGATCGCCGCGGACGCCGATACGCTCGCGCCCGCCCTCTACCACGCCGACCAGCGGGCGATCGTGCCCCGGATCACCGAGCCGGAGTACGTGCCCGCGCTCGCGGCCCTCGTCGAGGAGCACGACGTCCGCCTGCTCGTGCCGCTCACCGACCTCGACCACCCCGTGCTCGCGCGGGCACGCGCCGACCTCGCGCCCGCCCTCGTGCTGCTGCCCGAGGCCGACGTCTGCGAGCGCATGTCCGACAAGCTCGAGGCGCACCGGTTCTTCCTCGAGCACGGCATCGCCTCGCCGCGCAGCTGGGCGCCGGAGGACGTCCCCGGCGACGCCCGCTATCCGCTGCTCGTGAAGGCGCGCGAGGGCTTCGGCTCGAACCACATCTTCCGGGCCGACGACGGGGAGCAGCTCGACTTCTTCCTCCGCTACACGACCGTCCCGTCCTTCGTGCAGGAGCGCTGCCTCGGCGTCGAGTTCTCGATCGACGTCTTCTGCGACATGGACGCGCGCTGCCTGAACGCGATCCCACGGACGATGATCCAGTCGAAGGGCGGCGAGTCGATCAAGGGCGCCTCGATCCAGGACGCCGAGCTCGTCGAGCACGGCCGGCTCGTCGCCGAGACGGTCGGCATCAAGGGCCCCGCGAACGTCCAGTGCTTCCGCGAGCCCGACGGGAGCCTGCCCGTGACAGACGTCAACACGCGTTTCGGCGGCGGCTTCCCGCTGCCGCTCACGGCGGGCAGTGGCTACCCGGAGCTCGCGCTCGCGCTCGCCCGCGGGGAGCGCCCGGAGCCGCGGCTCGGCGAGTTCGAGGAGGGCGTCTACATGACGCGCTTCTTCTCGGAGGTCTGCCTGCGCCCCGACGGGAACGGCTCGCTCCGTCCCGTGGTCATCCGGAGCTAGGAGTGCGATACGTCGTCACCGGCGCGGCCGGGTTCATCGGCTCGACGCTCCTGCGCACCCTGCTCGACCGCGGCCACGACGCCGTCGGCTGGGACTCGTTCACGAGCTACTACGACCCGGCTCTGAAGGAAGAGAACGCGCATGGCCTGCCCGTCGAGCGGGTGGATCTCGCGGAGAACGAGCTCTCGCTCGGCGGCGTCGACGGGATCTTCCACCTCGCGGGACAGCCCGGTGTGCGCAGCTTCGGGGGTGTCTTCCCGACGTACGTTCGGGAGAACGTGCTCGCAACCCAGAGGGTGTTCGAGGCCGCGGCCCCGATGGGAGTGCGCACGGTGCTCGCCTCGTCGTCGTCGATCTACGGCGACGCGGAGGCCTACCCGACGCGCGAGGACGCGACGCCGCTGCCGCTGTCGCCGTACGGGATCACGAAGCTCACCTGCGAGCACCTCGCGTATGCCTATGGGCAGGAGCTCGGCCTCGATGCCGTCTCCCTGCGCTACTTCACGATCTTCGGCCCGCGCCAGCGGCCGGACATGGCATTCGCCGCGATGATCGCCTGCCTCGCGGAAGGACGCTCGTTCGAGCTCTTCGGCGACGGGACGCAGTCGCGCAGCTTCACGTACGTGGACGACGCGGTCGAAGCGACGACTCTCGCGATGGAGCGCGGGTCGAAGGGCGCGATCTACAACGTCGGCGGCGGCGTCGAGGTCTCGATGCGCGAGGCGATCGGGACGCTCGAAGCCGTCTCCGGGAAGAGCCTCGACGTCGTGAAGACGGCGCGGCGCCGCGGCGATGCCGCACGCACCTGCGCGGACACGACGCGCCTTCGCGCCGACACCGGCTGGGAGCCAAAAACCCTCTTCGAGCAGGGACTTGCGGCACAGTGGCGCTGGGCCGCTGATAGGGTCGCGAGCCGATGAACGACCGCCAGGCGGCTCCGGTGCCGGACGACGAGCAGGAGGTCGATCTCGCCTCCGCGTGGGAGCGGATCAGGGTCCGGTGGTGGCTGCCGGTCGGCGGGATGGTCGTCGGGGCGATCGTGGGGATCGCGCTCGCGCTCTCCGGCGGCACGGTCTGGCGCGCGGAGACGATCGTCTACCTCGGCCAGCCGTTCGCGCCGCAGGGCGGCGGCCAGATCCAGAGTCTCGCGACCAACCCCCGCACCGTCAGCGAGATCATCCGCTCGGAGTCCGTCCTCGAGGACGTGTCGGACGCGACCGGGATCCCGGTGTCGAAGCTGCGCTCGTCGATCTCGACGAAGGAGATCGTCGCGCCCGGGCAGATCCGCGGGGTGAACCCACTGATCGAGATCGGCGTGAAGGGCGACGCCGGCCCGCGCAGCATCGAGGAGGCGACGGACTTCCTCGCCGACCGGGTGGTGCAGAACGTCTCATCATTCGTCCTCGAGAAGATCGAGCTGCTCGAGGGGCAGATCGAGGTGAGCGAGAGCCAGCTCGCTGCGATCGAGGATCGGATCGCCGAGGCGCAGCGTGACCAGACGAGGATCAGCAACGACCAGTCGATCCCGCTCGACACGCGGCTCCTGCTCAGCCTCAACCTCAACTCCGTGATCACGACCGCGGACGCTCGGCGGGCCGCGCTGCAGGACAACCTCTTCGAGGCGGAGCAGTTCCTGAACCTCGCCGAGGACGTCGAGTCCAGCCGAGTCGTCGAGGAGGCGTCCGCGGTCAGGACGACCGCACGCTCCCGCCGCACCTCGCTCCTCGTGGGTGCGCTCGTCGGCCTCCTCGTCGGCACCGTCGCCGCGCTCGTTGCCGAGCCCTTCGCGGCGCGCCGGCGGCGCGCGGCCTCCGCGACCGCCTGATGCTCGAGGGCAAGCGGGTCGCGGTTGTCGTGCCGGCCTACGACGAGGAGCGCCTGGTCGCCGACACGCTGCGCGGCATCCCTGAGTTCGTCGACCGGATCTTCGTCGTGGACGATGCGTCACGCGACGCCACGGGCGAGCGGGCGAGCGAGGTCGGCGACCCGCGCGTCGAGGTCGTCCGGCACGAGACGAACCGCGGCGTCGGCGGGGCGACGGTCACGGGGTACGAGCGTGCGCTCGCGGAGGGGGCCGACATCGTCTGCGTGATGAATGCCGACAACCAGATGGACCCCACCGACCTCCAGCGTCTCGTGCGACCGATCGTGGCCGGGGAGGTCGACTACGCGAAGGCGAACCGGCTCTTCACGGGTGAAGCCTGGCGGGTGATGCCGCGCCACCGCTACATCGGGAACGCGATCCTGTCGCTGCTGACGAAGATCGCGTCCGGCTACTGGCATGTGGCGGACTCGCAGTCGGGCTACACCGCGATCTCGGGCGAGATGCTCGGACAGCTCGACCTGCACCGGCTGTACCGAAGCTACGGCTTCCCGAACGACATGCTCGTGCACCTCAACGTGTGGAACGCCCGCGTCCGCGACGTGCCGTCACGCCCGATCTACGGCGTCGGCGAGCACTCGGGGATGAAGATCCATAGCGTGGTGCCACGGATCTCCTGGCTGCTGCTCAAGGGCTTTTTCTGGCGGTTGCGCGAGAAGTACGTGATCCGCGACTTCCATCCGCTCGTCTTCTTCTACACGGCGGGGATCGTGATGACGCTCGCGGGCCTCGCGCTCGGCATCACGATCTCGGCGCTTCGGATCGCCGGCAACGCGGTGACGGCGGGCACGGTCGTGCTAGTCGCGCTGTTCCTGATCACGGGCTTGCAGTTCACGCTGTTCGCGATGTGGTTCGACATGGAGTCGAACAAAGATCTCCGCTGAGCCTCAGGCCTCCGCGCTCACGTCCTCCGCGCCGAAGGTCTCGACGACGCGCGCAGGGACGCCGGCGACGATCGTGTAGGGCGGCACGTCCTTCGTGACGACGCTTCCCGCCGCAACGATCGCGTAGTCGCCCACGGTCACGCCGGAGAGGATCGTGCTTCTCAGGCCGAGGTAGGCGCCCCGCCTGATCGTCGTCCGCGCGTCCTCACGCCCGGCCTCGTCGCCCAGCACGGGGTAGAAGTGCGGCGGGTAGTACGTGTGCCCGATGATCGACGTCTGCGCGATGATCGTAACGTCATCCTCGATCGTAATCGCAGCCGGATTCGCGTCGTCGATGAAGACCTCGACGCCGATGAAGACGCGCTTGCCGATCGCGACTCCGCGCACGCGGTGGAGGCTCACGCGCCACGCCGGAAGGAGCGGCGAGTACCTCGCCACCGAGTGCAGGACGCGGTTGAAGTACGCCCGCACGATGTGAATCCCTCGAGACTGGGGACTGACCGGAATGTGACCCCAGTAGCGCTGGAGCAGCGACAAGACGGGCTCATCCTACCGCTAGGAAGACGGCAGCCTGTGGATCGATTGGCACGAAGTCGGCGCACGTTCGGGCTGAGACGTTGGCCTGTCTGGGCGCGGCTTCGCGGGCCACCGATCCGGGGCACGTCGCAAGCCGACGGCGGTTGGACCGTCCGTGGCATCGGCCAGCTCGCCGCTTCGCCACCCGACAGGCCCGTCTCGCACGCGTGGGTGCGCCGCCTCTGGGCGCTCGTGCCCGCGCGGATCCGGCGCTTCTTCGAGGCGAGGTTCACGGATGTCTCCACGAGCGAGGAGAACGGCTACGCGGTGTGGTGCGCGATGGGTCTCGTCGTCGGCGTGCCGGAAATCTGGGCTGCGATCGAGGGGGACGACTTCTACTGGCCGACGATCTCGACGACGATCGGGCACCTCCAGGAGCGCTGGCCCGTCGTCGCGCCGGCAGGAGCCCGGGCGCACGCCGGAGGGCCGTCTCGTGAAGCAGGACGTCCCGTACGACGCACTCCGCGGCGGCGGCGCCCCGACCGGGGACGAGCGCGGCGAGTGGCCGGTCGTGCCGTACTTCGCGTTCGCCCCTCGGTCGTCGTCGCCGGCAGCCTGATCGCGTCCGCGAGCGACAACCGGTTCCTCGTCGGCTACGTCCTCTACTCGCTGATCGCGATCTTCTGGATCGTGGTCCCGAACGTCGCGGCGCACTACTTCCGGAAGGC
>Ga0299906_10004548_pt1 | contig 11348 bp, 7 predicted proteins | sample RVTome_14_FD_200259 | JGI IMG/M metagenome (GOLD analysis project Ga0299906, IMG submission 200259) | Soil microbial communities from uranium-contaminated site in the Upper Colorado River Basin, Wyoming, United States - RVT145D125 (version 2) ... | reverse complement strand
CATAGACGCCGCGGGGTCCGATCGGATTGACGTGGCCCCAGTACGTCTCAGGCTGCGGGTGGATCTGCGGATCGCCGTAGACCTCGGAGGTGGAGGCCAGCAGGAACCGGGCGGCCTTTGCCTTGGCGAGACCCAACGTGTTGTGCGTGCCGAGGCTGCCCACCTTCAGCGTCTGGATCGGCAGCTCGAGATAATCGACCGGACTGGCCGGACTCGCGAAGTGGAGCACACCGTCGAGCGGGCCACCGATCTCGATCGAGCGGGTCACGTCGTGCTCGATCAGACGGAACCGCGACGAGCCCTCGAGGTGCCGCAGGTTCGATCGGCCGCCCGTGATGAAGTTGTCCACGCCAATGACCTCGTGGTCATCGGCGAGGAAACGGTCACAGAGGTGTGAGCCGAGGAAACCGGCGGCGCCGGTGATGAGGATTCGCATGTCTTCCCGTTCGTGTCGAGAGTGGGAGGCGGCAGTCTCGTTCATCGCGGTGAACGGCATACCGAGGATACGGCGGGCCGGCGAGCCGGGCCAGTAGACGCGGTCGGAGCCGGCGGGGTCACGGCTACCGAGTCGCGCACACGCATGGATCATCCGTGGCGCGCGCCCCTCGCGATGGGGTACGGGCGCCATTCGTCGACCCGGTGCCAGCGTCGAGCTTGCGCATGTTGCAGGGGCCGGAAGACACGCTTAGCTTCGGCCGCCGCTGACCCGCTCGGTCGAGGCCGGGCCTCACCGGCGGCCGTTACCCCACCGCGCTGGAGCCGCAAGCATGCGAGTGGCCGTGATCGGCACGGGCTATGTCGGGCTGGTCGTCGGTGCCGGTCTGGCCGACACCGGCAACGACGTGGTCTGCGCCGACATCGACAAGGGCAAGATCGCGCGGTTGAGGCGTGCCGAGATTCCGATCTACGAGCCAGGCCTGGCACCGCTGGTCGAGCGCAACCTGGAAGCCGGCCGTCTCGAGTTCTCCGACGACGTGGCGGCGGCCGTACGCGGCGCGGACGTGCTGTTCATTGCGGTCGGCACGCCGCCGGGCGAGGACGGTTCGGCGGACCTACAGCACGTGCTGGCCGTGGCGGACACGATCGGCCGCAATATGGATCGCGAGATGGTCGTGATCACGAAGAGCACGGTGCCCGTGGGTACGGCGGCGAGAGTGCGGGCGACGATCGAGGCGGTGAGCGAGCACCGCGTGCACGTGTGCTCCAACCCGGAATTCCTGAAGGAGGGCGCAGCGGTCGACGACTTCACGAAGCCGGATCGCGTGGTGGTCGGCGTCGATTCGGAGTACGCGCGGCGTGTGCTGACCGAGTTGTACGCGCCGTTCGTGCGCACCGGCAAGCCGATCCTGTTCATGGACATCCCATCCGCGGAACTGACGAAATACGCGGCCAACGCGATGCTGGCGACGCGGATCTCGTTCATGAACATGATCGCGCGGCTGTGCGACGAAGTGGGTGCGGACGTTTCACTGGTCCGAGCGGGGATCGGCACGGACGCGCGCATCGGGTCCTCGTTCCTGTTCGCCGGCTGCGGCTACGGTGGCAGCTGCTTTCCGAAGGACGTGAAGGCCCTGATCCGGACCCTGGCGGAACACGGCGTGGATGCGGGGCTGCTGAAATCGGTCGAGCGGCTCAACGAAGGACAGAAGCGGCTGCCGCTGGAGTGGCTGGACCGCCGCTTCGGCGGCGACCTGACCGGCAAGCGTGTCGCCGTCTGGGGGCTCAGCTTCAAGCCGGAGACGGACGACATGCGGGAAGCGCCCTCGCTGGTCGTGGTCGAAGGCCTGCTCCAGCGCGGGGCCCGCGTCAGCGTGCACGATCCGGAGGCGCTCGAGATCGCGCGCGGCGTCTTCGGCGACAGGGTGGAGTACTTCGAGCGCAACTACGACGCGCTCGAGGGCGCCGACGCACTGCTCGTCCTCACCGAGTGGAAGCCGTACCGAACGCCGGACTTCGCGAGGATGCGCAGGCTGATGCGCGACCCCGCCCTCTTCGATGGTCGCAACCTCTTCGATCCGCAGCGTATGCGCGAAGTCGGCTTCGACTACGCGGGCATCGGACGGCCGCTGCAGGCGCCGACGCTCGCGCGGGCCTGATCCGACCCGTTTGCGAGTGACCCACTACCCGAAGACCTTTCGTGTGGCGCTGGCAGCCGCAAGCGCGTTAACTTGAATGATTATGGAACACCGCATCCACGACCTGATCGAGCGGGGCAAGAGGTCCTACGATCGTGGCGACTACGTCGCTGCGCTCGCTGATTTCCGCGAGGTGCTCGCCGCGAACCCGCGCTACGCCGACATCAGGCACCTGTCCGGCCTCTGCCTGAGCTTCCTCGGCCAGACCGAAAGCGCACTGGAGGAGTTCGACCGCGCACTGGCGATCAACGACCAGTACGTGGAAGCGCACCTCAACCGCGCCCTGATGCTGAACGAGCTGGGTCGCTTCGAGGAAGCGCGGCAGGCGTTCGAGAAGGCGGGCTACTACGAGTACGCGGTGGCTGGCCGGTTCCCGGCCGCGATCACGGCGCGGCTGGCCAACGCGCACGCGAACGTCGGCGACCTCTACCAGGAGGCGGGAGCTCCGATGGAGGCCGCGGTGCAGTACCGGCGTGCCCTCGAGCTGAGGCCTCGGTTCCACGACATCCGGAACAAGCTGGCGCAATCGCTGCTACAACTGGGCGATCTCGATGGCGCGGAGGAGCAGCTGCAGACGGCGCTGGCGGGCAACCCCCGCTACGTGCCCGCGCGTCTGAACCTCGGACTGGTCCACTTTCGGCGCGGCCGCGTCGACGACGCGCGTGGCGCGTGGAAGGAATGCGGCGAGGTCGAGCCGAACAACCCACAGGTGCGTGCCTACCTTTCGATGCTCACTTCGGAACATGCCGCCGAGCCGGAGGCTCGGGCGGGCTGAGCCGGCGGCGCCGGTGTCCGTCCGGACAGCGCGGAGCCGCCGGCCCGAACGCGGCTCCGCGTTTTCGCGTCGATCGCGCGCCCTCGTTTTCGCCGGAACCCGCGTGGCCGGCGCGGCGCTGCTCGCGCTGCTGGGCCTGACCGCCTGCGAGGATGGCGAATCGGCGCTCGTCCGCGGTGATCGGCTGTGGGCCGACTCGGCGTACGATGCCGCGCTCGCCGAGTACCGGCTCAGCCTCGAGCAGGGCGGTGCCAGCGAGGAAGTCCTCGCGCGCATCGCGCACGGCTACGTCGTGACCGGCCAGTTCGAGCGGGCTCGCGAATACTACGACCGGCTGGTGTCGCAGTCGGATGAATGGGCGGACCAGGCGGTGTTCGATTACGTGATGGTCGCGCGCCGAGCCCGCGAGCGCGGCGACCGCTACGGCATGGCGGGCGCGGTCGAGGCCGCGCTCGCGTTGCGGCCCGGTCTGCCGCTCGACGAGATGGCCGTGCCGCTCGCGCGGTACTACGCGTCGACCGGTGAGCCCGTGCGTGCGCTGGACTTCTACGAGCGCGCGCTCAGCCGCGCGCCCGCCGACTCGGTGCCGCGGCTGCTCTTCGAGCTGGGCGAGGTCCACGCGGCGCAGCGCAACTGCGAGGAGGCGCTCGGCTTCTTCAACGCGTACCAAACGCGCAGCCCGGAAGCCGAGCGGGACGGCGAGGCGCGCTGGCACATCGGCAACTGCTCGTTCCAGCTCGCGCGCGTCGCCCGCCAGACGGGCGACCTGCTCGAAGCGCTGGAACGGTTGGACAAGGTCGTCGAGCTGGGCGTGCCGCAGCACCTGCTCGACCAGGCCTGGTTCGAACGAGGAGAGGTGCTGCTGGGGCTTGGGCGCCGCGACGACGCGCTCGTGGCCTACCGTATGGTGCTCGAGCTGAACCGAACCGGCACCGGCACCTTCGTCGACCGCGCGCGCAGGCGCATCGACGAGCTGCGGTTCGGCCGCGGCTTCGTGCGCGTCCCGTGATGCCATGGCGGTGCGCCGGGCGTGCCGCGATCATCGCGTCGCGACCGCTCCGCCGCCGGCGACGCTCGATGGAACCGCCGTTGTCGAGCGCGCGCGGCGCGAAACCCGACACGGACGCGGGTGTAGCCGGTCACAGTGGCGTAAGCCATTTTGTCAAATCGAGATGCGGGTTGCGCCGTCGGACGCGGCGGCCCGCCGGGATGAGGGAATGATCCGAGGGCTCAGGAGCTTGGTGGCGGTGGCCGCATCGATCGCGGCGCTCGGCGGCTGTGCGTCCGGGCCGCCCGCGTTCAGCACGATGCCGCCGGAATCGCTGTTCGACTACGCGGTCGAGCGGATCCGCGCCGACGAGCTGGAAGACGCGTCCGCGGCGCTCGAGCGTTTCGTGTTCCAGTTTCCGACGCACCCTCGGTACCAGGAAGCGCGCTTCCGGCTGGGCCAGGCCTATTTCGCGCGCGAGATGTACATCTCGGCCGTGGCCGAGTTCGCGAGGCTGGCCACGGAGTTCGCGGCCGGTGCGTACGCGGACGACGCGCGTTTCGGCGTCTGCGAATCCTATTACGCGCTGTCGCCGAAGCCGCAGCTGGACCAGCAGTACACGCACGCGGCGATCGACCACTGCGAGTCGCTCATCGCGTACTACGCGGACAGTCCGCACGTCGAGCGCGCCCGGGAGATGGTCACCGAACTGCGAGACAAACTGGCCATGAAGATCTACCAGGCCGCCCTCCTTTACCGGCGCCTGGACGCGATCGACTCGGCGATCCTCTACTTCGAGAACGTGGTGGAGCTCTACCCGGCGACGGCGGTCGCGCCGATGGCGCTGCTCCAGCTGTACGAGGCGTACACGGAATTGAACTACACGGACGAGGCGGAGCAGGCGAAGAGCCGGCTGCTCGAGCAGTTCCCCGACAGCGCGGAGGCGCGGCGGCTGAGGGGGGGCGCGGCCGGGTCGGATTCGTGAGGATCGGGCTGTTCGGTGGTACCTTCGATCCGCCGCACATCGGCCACCTCATTGTCGCGCAGGACGCGCGGTTCGGATTGTCGCTCGATCGGCTCGTGTTCATCCCGGCGGCACAACCGCCGCACAAACGAGGGTCCATCTCCCCTGCGCCGCTGCGCCTGGCCATGCTCGAGGCGGCGGTCGCGGGCGAACCGGGCTTCGACATCGACGACGTCGAGCTGAACCGGCCGGGCGCCTCCTACACGGTCGATACGCTTCGCATCTACCGCACGCGGTATCCGGCCGATGAGCTGTTCCTGCTGATGGGCGCCGATCAGTTCGCGGAGATCGCGAGCTGGCGCGAGGCGGACGCGCTGCCGTCGCTCGCGACGCTGGCCGTGCTCTCCCGCGGCGGCGCCGGCCATGACGCCAGCCGGCGGGAGTCGGCGGGACCGGGGCCGATCGAGGTGAGTGTGACGCGGATCGACCTTTCGGCGACGGAGGTGCGCCGGCGCGTCGCGGCGGGCGAGCCGATCCGCTACCTCGTGCCGTCCGGCGTCGAAGAATTGATCCGCCGCCACGGCCTCTATACGCGAGCGCCCGCGCGGACCGGCGCGCCCGCGCCGGGGTAACTAGTGTGCCGATGCCGGAATATCCTTGCATTCGAGCGCCGCTGGGGCGCCGTGCGCTGCGTTGCGCCTCGGCCACACCGCCGAGGCGATGCTCGCTCGTCGCGCCTCGCGTCTGACGCTCCATCGGCGCGCTCGGTGCTGAACACCATTTCGGGATCGGCGCACGAGGGAGATGCCCTGACCACCCGCATTGATGGGTCGATGCTCAAGACGATCGTAGGCAGAGTTTTCGGCGACCGGCACGCGCGCGAAGCGCGCAAGCTGCAGCCGCTCGTCGACGAGATCAACGCGGCCGCGGAGCGGCTTCAGTCGTTGCCGGAGGACGTATTCCTCGAGCAGACGGACAAGCTGCGCGGCATCGTGCGCAGCCGGACCGAATCGATCGAGGCCGAGCTAGCGAGCCTGCGCGAAACGAAGCGGCACACCGAGGAGGCGGCCGAACGCGAACGGCTCACCGTGGAGATCCGCGAGACCGAGGACGCGCTCAAGGCCGAGATCCAGGCGGCGCTCGAGGAGATCCTGCCGGAAGCGTTCGCGACCGTGAAGGAGGCGTGCCGCCGGCTTCTGGGCCAGGAGATCGTCGTCACCAACCAGAAGATGACCTGGGACATGGTGCCGTACGATGTCCAGCTCGTGGGCGCGATCGCGCTGCATCGCGGCAAGGTCGCGGAAATGGCGACGGGCGAGGGCAAGACGCTTGTCGCGACGATGCCGCTGTACCTGAACGCGCTGGCCGGCCGCGGCGCACACCTCGTGACCGTGAACACCTACCTCGCGCAGCGCGACAGCGAGTGGATGGGCACGGTCTACTCCTACCTCGGTCTGAGCGTCGGTTGCATCGACCTGCACGAGCCCGGCACGCCCGAGCGGCGCGCGGCGTACGCCGCCGACATCTCGTACGGCACGAACAACGAGTTCGGGTTCGACTACCTGCGCGACAACATGGTGCACCGTCTGGACTTCCGGGTCCAGCGGCCGCACTACTACGCGATCATCGACGAGGTCGACTCGATCCTGATCGACGAGGCGCGCACGCCGCTGATCATCAGCGGCCCGGTCGGCGAAGATCGCGCGGAGGAGTACCGCAAGCACAACCCGGCCGTGGCCGGGCTGTTCCGCAAGCAGACCCGCATCGTGAACGAGCTGATCGCGTCGGCGGAGAAGGATCTCGCGGAGGAGCGCGAGTACGAGGGCGGCGAGAAGCTGCTGGCGGCGAAGCGAGGCGGCCCGAGGAACAAGCGGCTGCTCAAGATGTTCGCCGAGGATCCCGGGCTGCAGAAGCTGGTGCAGCGCGTCGAGGCGGACTACATGCGCGAGAAGCGCCTGCAGGATATCGACGAGCTGGTGCTGTACGCGATGGACGAGAAAGGCCACAGCATCCACCTCTCGGACAAGGGCTACGACGAGCTGTCGCCGGGTGACCCGGATGCGTTCGTCGTGCCGGACCTCTCGGAAGCGATCGGCGAAATCGAGCGAGACGGCGATCTCACCGTGGATGAGAAGCGGGACCGCATCGCGAAGCTGGAGGCGGAGTACGCCGAGAAGAGCCAGAAGATGCACGCCGTGCATCAGCTGCTGAAGGCGTACACGCTCTACAACAAGGACGAGCAGTACATCGTCGAGGACGGTCAAGTCATCATCGTCGACGAATTCACGGGCCGCAAGATGGCGGGCCGGCGCTGGTCGGACGGGTTGCACCAGGCGGTCGAGGCGAAGGAAGGCGCGGTCGTGCGCGGCGAGACGCAAACGCTGGCGACGATCACGATCCAGAACTACTTCCGGATGTACGACAAGCTCGCGGGCATGACCGGCACCGCGGAGACCGAGGAATCGGAGTTCCACCAGATCTACGGTCTCGAGGTCATGGTGATCCCGACGAACCAGCCGGTGATCCGCGACGACCGCCAGGACCTCGTCTACCGGACGAAGCGCGAGAAGTACAACGCGATCCTGGACGAGATCGAGCGGCTGCACAAGCTGCAGCTGCCGGTGCTGGTGGGCACCGTGTCGGTCGACGTGTCGGAGACGCTGTCGCGCATGTTGAAGCGACGCGGCATCCCGCACAACGTGCTGAACGCGAAATACCATCAGCAGGAAGCGGAGATCGTCGCGAGCGCCGGCCGGCCGGCGGCGGTCACGATCGCGACCAACATGGCTGGCCGCGGCACCGACATCAAGTTGGGCGCCGGCGTGACGGACTCACGCACGGCGCAGTGGATCGAGGCGCGCGCCCTCGAGCCGGCCGAATTCGTCGAGACGCGCGACCCGGCGCGCGCAATGGACCTCGACAAGCTGCGCGACGACGACGAGCTCGAGATGGGCGGCCTGCACATCCTCGGCTCGGAGCGGCACGAATCGCGGCGGATCGACCGTCAGCTGCGCGGCCGAGCGGGCCGGCAGGGGGATCCCGGCGCGAGCCAGTTCTTCCTGTCGCTCGAGGACGACCTGATGCGGCTGTTCAACTCGGAGCGCGTCGCGGGCATCATGGAGCGGCTCGGCGCCGAGGAAGGCGAGGTCATCACGCACGCGCTGGTCACGCGGTCGATCGGCAGCGCACAGAAGAGGGTCGAGACGCAGAACTTCGAGGCCCGCAAGCGACTGCTCGAGTACGACGACGTGATGAACCAGCAGCGCGAGGTCGTCTACGACATGCGGCTGTTCGCGCTCGAGGGCGGCGAAGACCTGAAGGGCGAGGTCTGGGAGATGGTCGAGCACGGGCTGCGCGCGACCGTCGAGGAGTCGACGTCGGCCGGACGGGCCGAGGAGTGGGATCTCGCGGGGCTGCGCAACCGGCTCTCGCTGGACTACTTCCTGGTCATTGACGCGCTGCCGCGCGAGAACACGCCGGACCACGGGTTCGACGACGACGAAGCGGTCGAGAAGCTGGTCGTCGAGCGGGCGCACGAGGCGTATCGTCGCAAGCTACAGGGCTTCGGTGAGCATCAGGAAGGCATCCTGTCGTACGTCCTGCTTGGCGTGATCGACCAAAAGTGGCGCGATCACCTCTACGACCTCGACCACCTGAAGGCGTCGATCGGCTTCCGCGGCTGGGGTCAGAAGGATCCGCTGGTCGAGTACAAGCAGGAGGCGTACTCGATGTTCGTGGACCTGATCGCGGACCTGAGGAAGACGGTCGCGTCGACCGTGTTTCGCGCGCAGCTGGCCGTTCCGGAGCGGCCTCGGCCGGTGATGCCGAAGAAGCTCATGCTGAGCGGGCCAGGCGATGTGCCGGAGACGTCGCCGCTCGCCGCGCAGCCGGCAACGCAGCGGGTCGAGGAGCCGCCGGATGCGATTGCGGCCGCGATCCGCGGCGCGCGCAGGGTGCCGGCCGGCGCGTCGGCCGGCGGCGGCGCGGGCGTGGTGCCGGCCCTCGGCCCCGACGTGCGCCGGCTCCAGACGAACCGGGGCGAGGCGGATTTCAAGGCGAAGCCGATGACATCCGACGACAAGGTCGGTCGAAACGATCCGTGCCCGTGTGGGTCCGGTAGGAAGTACAAGAAGTGTCACGGCGTGGGCGCGACGTAGTCGTCCCGGACCGAGCCGGGACGTCGGACACGGCCGGCGGCGGGTGCGCGGCGCCCGCCGCCGGTTACGCCATCCGGGAGTGGCCGGCGCTCGAGCGGCCGCGCGAACGGCTGCGCTCATTGGGCCCATCCTCCTTGTCCGCGCGCGAGCTGTTGGCGATCCTGGTCGGCAGCGGGCTGGAGGGTCGGTCCGCCGTAGACGTGGCGAGTGCGCTGCTGCGGCAGGCCGGCTCGCTGCGCAGGCTGGCGAGCGCCCCGCTCACCGAGCTGGAACGCGTGCCGGGCGTCGGACCCGCGGTCGCGGCGCGCGTCGCCGCCGCGCTCGAGCTCGGCCGGCGGCTGGCGCGCGAGGGGCCCGCGGAGCGCGCGCGCATCGAAGGGCCGAGAGACGTCTACGATCGTTGTGCCCCGGCGTTGCGCGATCTCGCGCAGGAGGAGTTCCGCTTGCTCGTGCTGAACACACAGAACCACCTCGTCCGCGAGGTGCTGATCACGCGCGGCACGGTCGACACCTCCGTCGTGCACCCGCGCGAGGTGTTCCGCGCGGCGATCGCGGAGAACGCGGCGGCCGTCATCTTCGTGCACAATCATCCGTCCGGCGACCCGACGCCGTCCCCGCAGGACCGCGCCGTGACGGCGCAGCTCATCGATGCCGGCAGACTGCTCGGCATCGCCGTGCTCGATCACGTGATCATCGGTGACGCGCACTACCTCTCGTTCGTCGAGAGCGGCTTGATCGACAGGGACTGACATGGCATCGACCGCACCCGACCTTGCAGCCACGACGCAGGCGCTGGAAACGCTGCCCGCGAAGCTGCGCACGTCGGTCGGTGCCTTCACGGACCGGCTCGATGTCGAGCTGATCGCGCGCGCGTACCGGTTCACGACCGAGGCGCACCGCGGACAGAAGCGTGCGTCGGGCGAGGACTACGCGGAGCACTGCGTCGAGGTCGCGAAGATCCTCGCGGACCTGCACCTGGACACGCTGTCGATCGCGGCCGCGCTCGTGCACGACGTCGTCGAGGACACGACCGTCACGCTCGAGGACCTCGAGGCGGCGTTCGGTCCGCACGTCGCGCGCATCGTCGACGGTGTCACGAAGATCGGTAAGGTCCAATTCCGATCGAGCACGGAGCAGCAGGTCGAAAACTACCGCAAGCTGCTGCTGTCGATGGCGCAGGACGCGCGCGTCATCGTGATCAAGCTGGCGGACCGGCTGCACAACATGCGGACGCTCGAACACCTGCGGCCGGACAAGCGGCGCCGGATCGCGCTCGAGACGCGGGAAATCTACGCGCCGCTCGCGCACCGCCTGGGCATGGCGACGGTTCGTTGGGAACTGGAGGACCTGGCGTTCAAGCACCTCGAGTCGGAGCAGTACCGTGATCTCGCGAAGAAGATCGCGGACCGCCGGCGCGAGCGGGAGGAGCACATCGAGGCGCTGCGCATCCCGCTGCAGACGGAGCTGCGCAACTCGGGCATCCCCTGCGAGGTCTACGGCCGGCCGAAGCACTTGTGGTCGATCCACCGGAAGATGTTGCAGCGGGCCAAGCCGTACGAGGAGATCTACGATCTGATGGCGATCCGCGTCGTGACGGACACGGTTGCGAACTGCTACCACGCGCTCGGCGTGATCCACAACAAGTGGACGCCGCTGCAGGAGCGGTTTCACGACTACATCGCGACGCCGAAATCGAACATGTACCGGTCGCTGCACACGACGATCTTCGGGCCGGGCGGCCGACTCTACGAGATCCAGATCCGCACGCACGAGATGCACCGCACGGCTGAGTACGGTATCGCCGCGCACTGGCGCTACAAGGAGGGCGGCCGCGGCGATGAGGTCGATGAGACGCTGAGCTGGTTCCGCCAGGTCCTCGAGTGGCAGCAGGACACGCGCGAGCCGGAGGAGTTCATGGAATTCCTCCGGATCGACCTGTTCCACGATGAGATCTTCGTGTTCACGCCGAAGGGCGATGTCAAGCAGCTGCCGAAAGGCGCGACGCCGATCGACTTCGCGTTCGCGGTGCACACCGAGGTCGGGCTGCACTGCTCGGGTGCGAAGATCAATGGCCGGATCGCGCCGCTCTCGCGCGCGCTCAAGAATGGCGACACCGTGGAGGTCACGACGGACGCGCGGCAGAAGCCGTCGCGCGACTGGCTGGCGTTCGTGAAAACGGCGCGCGCGCGGCAGAAGATCCGCGGCTGGATCCGGCAGCGTGAGGGCACGGCCGCGCTCGAGCTCGGCCGCGAGCTGCTGGAGCGGGAGGTGCGCCGCCTGCGCAAGCCGAAGCCGGCCGAGGCCGCGCTCGAGCAGGCTGCGCGCAAGC
>Ga0299906_10004547_pt1 | contig 11351 bp, 9 predicted proteins | sample RVTome_14_FD_200259 | JGI IMG/M metagenome (GOLD analysis project Ga0299906, IMG submission 200259) | Soil microbial communities from uranium-contaminated site in the Upper Colorado River Basin, Wyoming, United States - RVT145D125 (version 2) ... | reverse complement strand
CTGCAGTGCCTCAATCCGGGCGTGGTCAACACCGCCATGGCGCTGATCGGGATCAAGGTCTGGCTGCTCTACATCCCGCTCGCCTACATCGTCGCCGGCATGCTGGAGACGCGGCACAACGTGGTGGCGCTGCTGCGGGTGATCCTCGTCGTGGCGCCGATCCCCTGCCTCTTCGGCCTGGCGCAATGGGGGCTGAGCGAGTCTATCGGCTATCGCCAGGTGATGTTCGACCTCTACGGCGAGTCGGCCCGGAGCGCCACGCAGAACTTCGCGCAGTTCGATCTCGGCGGCACGATCCGCCGCATTCCCTCGACCTTCACCAACGCCGCCTCCTATTTCGTCTACACGCTGGTGGCGAGCGCCGCTGCGCTGGCGCTGCAGGGAATGGATCCGAAGCGGGGCTGGCGCATCTTCGCGCGCGCGGTCCTGGTGCTCGCCTTCTTCGCCGCCTTGCTCTCGGGCATGCGCGCGGCCTTCGTCTTCACGCCGCTGCTGATCCTGATCTATTCCATGCTGAGCGGCCGCCTGGGCGGCGCGTTCAACGGCGTTCTGCTGGTCGGCGTGCTGGCCGGCGGCTTCACCTACATCACCGGCTTCGATGTCGACCGCATGGTCGAAGGCGTCAGCGAGCACTCCGAGCGCTACCAGGCCTCGGAGTTCGCCTGGGTGCAGTTCTCCTACGCGCTCGAATGGTCGCCCCTGGGTCAGGGCACCGGTACCAACACCGTCTCGGCTCGCTATGGCCTCGATGGCGTGCAGCAGAGCGGTGCGGCGGTTTCGCTGGGCAGCTTCGAGGTGCAATACGCCAAGGTCGTGCACGAGCTCGGCATCTTCGGGCTGGTGCCCTTCGTGCTGATCGTCGGCGGGCTCAGCTGGCACGTCCTGGTCGGCACGCTGCACATGCGCGACCGGGCGCTGCGCCGGGCGCATGCCGCCATCGGCGCCTTCGTAATGATCATCTTTCTCTACTTCTTCAAGGCCTGGGTGATCGACGTCGATCCCGGCAACGTGTTCTTCTGGATCTTCGTCGGCCTGCTCTACCGGCTATCGGCGCTGGACGGCGTCACTGCCGGGGCGCCAGTGCCGCAACGCCTGGGCCCGCACGCGCGCGTCGCCTACGGCCGCGCCCGACTGGCGCCGCGGCTGGGACGGCAACACCCCAGCCAGGGCTGGCTAGACTAGCTCCGAGACGGCCGAGCAGATGGTCGCGTAACGCTGCCGTTGGGCTTCAAGATGATTGCCCGGGCCACCGGTATCCGCGCGCGGCGATTGGCCAGAGCGCTTCCACCCGGTCACCTCGCACAGCTACCAGCCAATCGTGCAGGTTGATCGTGGGATCGCAATGGCCCGGGGCTAGTCGCAATTTCTGTCCGATAGAGAGCGACTGAGCAGCGCCGCCCAGCACCAGCTCGCAATGTTCGTCGCTCGGCCTCTGGCAGCGTGCCTCCCGCAGATCAAGTGGTTCCGGCGGTCCGCTGTCGAATGCGATGGCCTTAAGGCCAGCATCGATGACGGCGCGATCCGCCGCTGGCCGGCTGATGACTGTCGCCAATACCTGGAGGGCCTGGGCGAATGTGGTTCTTGGCTCCGATTGATTGCGTGCATAGTCAGCGTCCATCAATGCATAGCTGCCGGCTTGGATCTCCGTGAGCAGGCCGGCCTCGAGATCAAACAGGAATGTGCCGGTCCCGCCGCCCGTCACGCTTTCGCAAACGAGTCCCCGCGATGCTACGGCGGCCACGGCAACGCTGGCGTGCTCGGCGGCGTTAACGGCGGCTGCGCGTCGTTCCTCGATGCCGCGCAGGTGTTGCGCCTTGCCGTTGTAGGCTTGCAGTCCGGCGAAGTGCAGCCGTGAGCTGCCGGCGATGCGCTCTGCCAGATTCGCAGCCGCGGAACCCGGCGGCACCCCGCAGCGCCCGCCACCCACGTCGACCTCAACGAGAACTCCCAGGCGGCTGTCCTGCCGTACACAGGCCGCCTCGAGCTGATGGACCTGTTCCGGATGATCGACGCAAACTGCCACCGCGGCACGCCGCGACAGTGCAGCGAGCCGGTCGAGTTTGTGCGGGTCGACTATCTGATTGGTGACCAGCACATCGGCAATCCCCTCGACCACCAGAACCTCGGCTTCACTGACTGTCTGGCAGCAGAAGCCGACCGCGCCGCGGGCCAGCTGCAAGTGGGCAATGGCCGGGCACTTGTGCGCCTTCGCGTGCGGCCTGAGACGCGCTCTCGTTCCCTGGAACAATTTCGCCATGCGGGCGATGTTGGTCTCCAGATGGTCGAGATCGACCAGCAAAGCCGGCGTCTCGATCTCCTCCAGGGTATCGCCGATGCGCACTGGTGCGCCGGGGATAGGAAGCGTGGCAGGAATCACAACAGGAAGCATGGCGTTTCAGACCACGTATTGCTCGACGATGGGCCTATTATGCACTAGCCGCTCAATGGAGAATGGCGAGAGATCAAGCGATCGATAGGCGCCATAGGTGATGAGCTCGCTGATGCCACGCCCGGCGGCTGGCGACTGTTGCATCCCATGGCCGCTGAAGCCGTTGCAGAAATAGAGATTCTCGATTGCCGGGTGCAGCCCCAGCAACGCGTTCCGATCGAAGGTATTGTATTCGTAGTGACCGGTCCATGCGCGCTGCACCTTTACTGCGGCGAAATCCGGCACCCAACGCCAGAGCAGCGGCCAGAGGCGCTCCTCGAACCAACTGTAGTCGACCTCGAAGTCGTGGCTATTCGGATCCAGGTCGGCGGGCGGCTTCATGCCACAGAGATAAAACTCCCCTTCCGGGCGAAAATAGAAACCCAGCGGATCGATCACCAGAGGACAGTTCTCGATCTGCTTCTCGGCGCGGAACACGAACACGAAACGCCGGCGCGGGTAGACCGGAATATCGATGCCGACCATGGCGGCAATGTTGCGCGACCAGGCACCGGCCGCGTTGACGACAACCGCGCAGTCGATTGCTCTTCGGTCCTTCAGCTGCACCTGCGTGATTCTGCGTCCGTCCAACCTAAGGCCTACTACCTCATCCGCGAGATAGGTAACGCCGAGACTGCGCGCTTTGCGTTTGAATGCCTGCAACAGGCCGTAGGGATCGAACCAGCCCTCATTGCGCAAGCCCAGCGTTGCACCGGTCACGCCGCCGACGTTAAGCCAGGGAAACCGCCTCGCCAGGTCGTCGGGTTCCAGTGTGATAACGTCCTCGATGCCGTGCGCGCGCTGTACGGCATAATTGGCCCATAGGACACGACGTTCCGCTTCGGTCGTCGCCAGGAAGAGATAGCCGCTTTCGACGAACGAGAGGTGCGGGGGCTCGTCGTTGGTGGCAAGGTAGGAGGCTGCGTTCTTGATGAAGTGAATGCCGAACTTCGAGAGCTCGATGTTGAGGCCGGTGGAGAACTGCATGCGGATCGAGCTGTTGGAGCGGGCCGTGGTGCTGTAAGTGTAGGTGGGATCTTTCTCCACTACGGCGACAGATCCTTGGAAATTCGGGTTGCTGGCGAGCCAATAGGCGGTCGAGCTACCCATGATCCCGCCGCCTACAATGACAACCTCGAACCGGCTGTCGTCAGGCATCCTGGAATGCTCCTCTGCAAGCGCTTCTGTGCAAGAACAAGCCGTCTCCGGCCTGCGATTGACAAACGATGCTTGCTGGAGTGACCTATTAGTCTTGCTAATGCATCATGGCGCTGCATGGCCCGCTCGCTTCCTCCGCTCAATGCACTACGAACCTTCGAAGCGGCGGCCAGTCGGCTGAATTTCACCCAGGCGGCCGAAGTCCTGCACTTAACGCAGTCGGCCGTCAGTCAGCAGATCCGGCAGCTTGAAGGCCAATTGGGCGTCAAGCTGTTCCGCAGACTGACCCGCAGGCTTGAGCTGACGGAGGAAGGCCAGCTGCTCTACGAGGGCGCGCATGCGGCGCTGAGCACCTTGCGCGACACCATGGCCCGGCTCGAGCGGCAGCGGTTTGCATCAAGACTCGTCATCAGCGTGCTGCCCTCGTTTGCCTCGAAGTGGCTTGTTCCGCGGCTGCACCGCTTCCTCAAGCGTTGCTCTGGCGTGCGCGTCACCGTGCTGCCGTCAGTCGAACTGGTCGAGTTCGCCACCGAGGATGTGGACGTTGCGCTGCGCTGGTGCGCGGGTGAATGGCCCGGCTTGCGATCCCAAAGGATCATCGACGAGACGCTATTCCCGGTCTGCGCTCCGGAGTTCCTGGCTTCGCGGGGACCGATCATGCGGCCTGCTGACCTGCTCTCCTGCCCCCTCCTCGCCGACGTAACCCACGATGTCTGGCGGGATTGGTTCGAGTTCGTCGGATGCGACGTCAATGAGCTTCCGATCGGAGCCTATTACGACGATGCCAGCAATCTGATCCAGGCGGCTATCGACGGCCAGGGCGTCGCGCTCGCTCGCAGTGTCCTTGTGGTCGACGACCTCGCCAGCCGGCGCCTGCTGCGCGTCATTCCCGGCAAGATGCCGGGGGAGCGGGCCTACTACCTCCTGGTGCCTCCGCGCCACGTGCACAATCCGCAAGTACGCGAATTTGCCCGCTGGCTGGAGGAGGAAGCAGAGGCAAGTCAGCGGAAGCTTGTTGACGCCTTCGCCACGGCAGCTCCAAGTGGGCAGGAAAGGCTCGAGGCTGAGGCTCAGCCCAGGTAGGCGCGCCCCACGGCGTCATTGGCCAAGAGTTCACGGCCGGAGCCCGCAAGCGCCACCGCGCCCGTCTCCAACACGTAAGCGCGATGGCAGAACTCCAGCGCGAGCGCTGCATTCTGTTCGACAAGCACCAACGTCACGCCGCGCGCGTTGATTTCGCTCAGGGCCCGGAAGATCTGATCGACCAGGATGGGTGCGATGCCCATGCTGGGTTCGTCCAGCAGCAGTAGCTGCGGGCGGGACATCAGGGCGCGTGCTATCGCCAGCATCTGTTGCTCGCCGCCCGAAAGTGTTCCGGCGACTTGCCGGAGGCGTTCGGCGAGACGGGGAAAGAGCACCAGCCCTGCTTCGATATCAGCGGCAACGGCCGCCTTGCCGTCCCTCCTGGCGAAGGCGCCGATCTCCAGATTTTCCCGAACGGTCAATCGACCAAAGATGCGGCGGCCTTCCGGTACCTGGACCACGCCTCGGGCGACGATTTCATGCGGCAGCAAGGGCTCCAGCGGCTCCCCGCCGAAAAAGATCTCGCCGCCTGCCAGCGGCAGTAGCCCGGATATCGCCTTGAGCGTGGTGCTCTTGCCGGCACCGTTGGCGCCGATGAGGGTGACGATCTCACCCATCTGCACCGAAAAGGAGACGCCCCGCAGGGCACGGACCTTGTCGTAGCAGACCTCGAGCTCGCGAACGTCGAGGACCGCCATCAGTACTCCCTCCGGTCTTGCGCCGCCAAGCGCTGTGCTGCGGGGCCGGTGCCGAGATAGGCGGCGATGACGCGCTCATCGCGGCGAATCTCCTGCGGCAGGCCCTCTGCCAGAAGACGGCCGCGGTCGAGGACGCTAATGCGGTCGGAAATTCCCATGACCAGCCGCATCTCGTGCTCGATGAGGATAATCGTGAGCTCCCGCTCGTCGCGGATCCGACCGATAAGCGTCATCAAGCGGTCCGATTCTGCAGGATTCATCCCTGCCGCCGGCTCATCCAGCAGCAGCAGCCGCGGCCCTGCAGCGAGAGCGCGCGCAATCTCCAGGCGCCGCTGCTCGCCATAAGCCAAGGCGCGAGCCGGCAGGTGACCGCGTCCGCTCAGCCCGACCAGATCCAGCAGCTGTCTTGCTTTGGTTTGCGCCTCAGCCTCCTCGCGGCGGAAGCGGGGGGTGGCGAGCAGCGTGTCCCAGAGGCCACTACGCAGACGCGTGTGGTAGCCGACCATGACGTTCTCCTGCGCCGTCATGTTGCGGAACAAGCGGATGTTTTGATAGGTGCGCGTAATCCCGGCGAGAGCCACACGATCGGGTGCCAAGCCTTCGATGCGCAGGCCCTCGAACAGAATCGTGCCGCTGTCCGGTCGGTACTGCCCCATGGTGCAATTGAAGACGCAGGTCTTGCCGGCGCCGTTTGGTCCGATAAGGCTATGTATATCGCCACGCCGAACCGAAAGAGTAAGGCAATCCAAGGCGCGTAGGCCGCCAAAGCTTTTGCTTAGCTCCTGCAGCTGAAGCATGGCCGCTGCGCGGTCTCCGGCGGCGGCATGGGCGTCGTGCTCGCTCATCGTGGCATTGCAGGTGACTATCCTGGTTCCTCCAGTATGGCGCTGCTGCGGCGGCTGGCGCGCGAGGGCCACAGCCCTTCGGCACGGAAGCGCATCATGATCACCAGGACCAGTCCGTAGAACAGGAACCGGAATTCGCCGAACTCGCGCAGCAGCTCCGGCATGCCAACCAGGGCGAGGGCGCCAACAATGACACCGGGGATGCTACCCAAGCCGCCGAGGATGATGAGCGCCAGGACGTTGATCGAGATGATCAGCTGGAAGCTGTGCGGAAAGACCGACCCGACCATAGTGGCGAAGATCCCGCCGGCGATACCGGCGAAGGCCGCACCCAGACCATAGGCCAGGAGCTTGATACCCACGAGGTTGAGGCCGAGCGCTTGCGCCGCGTCCTCGTCTTCGCGCAATGCAATCCAGGCGCGGCCGATACGTGAGCCTTGCAGCCGCCAGGCGCAATAGGCCACCAGCAGGCAGGCGGCGAGCGACAGGTAGACCAGGTGGCTGGGACTGGCCAACGTCATGCCGGCGAGCGTGGGCTTCGGCACGCCGAGGATGCCTTGCGCCCCACCAATCAACGGCTTGAGCGTGTCGGAGATCACGAGCAGGCGGACGATTTCTCCCAAGCCGAGAGTCGCAACGGCTAGGTAGTCGCCGCGCACACGTAGTACCGGCAGGCCGAACAACAGACCGGCGGCAGCAGCGACGATCGCGGCCAATGGCAGAGCCAGCCAGAAGGGCAGCGCGGCGACGGCGAACTCGCTGTTGGCGGTGGTGAGAGCAACCACGTAAGCACCGATGGCGAAGAAGGCGACAAAGCCGAGATCGAGCAGCCCGGCCAAGCCAACCTCGATGTTGAGACCAAGTCCCATGAGGATGAAAAGCGCCACCAGCATCATCACCTGACCAAGGAATGCGCCGCCCAGCACGGGCAAGAGCAGCACGAAGGCTATCGAGGCTACGATCAGACCCCAGCGCAGCGCGCGGCGGAACCCGGAGCCGCGGCGGGCTGCGACCGTATCGAGCCGCTGCGACAGCTGTGGCCAGATCCAACGCAAGAGAAATGCCGCGGCAAAGAATTCAATGGCGGCAAACCAGGTGAGCCCCTGCCAATCGAAGAGGTGCTCCCGCAGCGCCTTTGGCAGGCCTTCGCCATCCAGGAAGATTCTCAAGAGGTCCTGCAGCAGACCTACGGAGAGGCAGGTGCCGAAGCCCGCGACGAGCGCGCTTCGCAGGCGCTTCCGGGCCAGGCAGAGAGCAGCACCGCTCAGCGCCAGGAGCGCTGCACCGGAGCAGAGGACGAGGCTGGCGAGACCTGGACCGAGACCGAACGAGAGAAACTTCCTTAGCGCCGGAGATGCATTGACGAAGATGGTGCGCAGAGCCGTCGTCTCACCAAGGAGGAGCAGCGCAACGAGGCCGCCGCCGGCTAGAGTTCCGGCGACAGCTGCGGCAAAGAGGATCTGTCGGGCTGATCGCCCTGACGCCCTGACGGCCAAATAGCAGCCGCAAGCGAGCGGCAGCATGCCGACCAGCAGCTGGCCCAGCGACAGCACGCCGCTCACGATCCAGCGGTCATTGAACATTACCGCCAGTCCCATGAGACAGACGTAGCAAGCAGAGATCGCGGTGATCGCGCCGCAGGCGAGCGCAAGCCCTGGCAGGCTACGACGGCGTACCTTGGCGCGGAATGACGTGGTGACGATCTCGAAGGACATCGTCCGGCCCGGCCGGCGTCACGCCCGGCGCTGAATACGTTCGCCCAGGAAGCCGGACGGGCGGAAGATGAGCACCAGGACAAGTAGCACGAAAGCGATAGCGTCGCGCAGCTGATAGGGGGCAGGGATGTTCAGGCCCTCCAGCACCAGCGCCGGGCCGAGCGATTCGACTGTACCTAGGAAGAGCCCGCCCAGCATTGCGCCGGGGATGTTGCCGATGCCCCCTAGTACGGCCGCGCAGAAGGCCTTGATTCCGGGAACGAAGCCCATGAAGAAGTGGACCTGAGTGAAGATCAGCGCGTAGAGGACCCCAGCGACGCCGGCAGTCAGGCCGCCCAGGAGGAAGGTGAAAACGATCACGCGATCGATGTCGATGCCCATGAGGGCGGCGGCATCGCGGTCCTCTGCAAGGGCGCGCATCGCTCTGCCGAGCTTGCTGCGCATTACCACCAGGTAGAGCAGCAGCATCACCGTCACCGCGGCCAGGAATACGATCGCCTGGAGCTTTGGGACCGCCCAACTCAGGACCGAGAAATCGCCCTGCAACCAAGAGATCTCAGGGTAGGCCTTGACGGTGGATCCGAATAGCCCACGTGCACTCTGCTGTATGACGAACGAGGCGCCAATGGCGCATATCAAGGGCGCCAGGGACTGCACGTGGCGAAAGGGGCGGTAAGCGACGCGCTCGACCAGCAGGGCGAGCCCGGCGGAGATTCCCATGGCAACGGCGAAGATGGCTGCAAGGCCCAACACCGGATCCTCTTCAAGTGTACCGGCGCGGGCGAGGGGTGCCGCCGCGAAGTACGCCGAGAAGGCGCCGAACATGAAGATGTCACCATGGCAAAAGTTGATCAGTCGCAACACGCCGTAGACCATGGTGTAGCCGAGTGCGACCAGCGCATAGATGGAGCCGATGGCCAGCCCGAACACGACAAAGTCGCCCCATTGTGCCGCCGAATAGCGGTTGGCGATGATGCTGCCGACGACGCCCCAGAGCAGTAGCGCGATGATGCCGATGCGGATTATCCAGAGAGTGGCACCGACCGGCGAAAGGCGCAGCAAGGCAGACTTCGTCGCCTGCAGGACCTCGGTCATTGCGATGCTCCTCACCCTTACCCTAGCCTCCGCCCGGGCCGGTGCCGACCGCCCGGGCGGGGCTCGTGAGGCTCAAGGATAGACTTTTTTCGGGTTCACGCCGGGTGAGAAACTTTCGGGATCAGAGTTGGTAAACTCGTAAACGGCGAAGTTGAAATGCCCACAGTCGCCGTGCTCGGTACAGCTGAGGATGCCGGTGAGGCCTTTGTGGTCGCGGGTCGCATAGAGGGCGTCAAGCAAGGCTTGGCGGCCGATGTACGTGTCCCCTTCATCGTTGGTGACTGCCGCTTTCTCGATCGCGGCTATGGCAATTGAGGCGGCGTCATAAGCCTGATGATGCGAACCCTGAATCGGCGCCTCGCCGTAAGTCTGCTTGTAGCGCTCGACGAAAGCAGGATAGCCCTCGCCCAAGGCGTCGGGTTCTAGGGCATTGGCAACGAAACTAAAGCCGACCACGGCCCGGCCAGCAGCGACAATCATCTCCCGCGTGAACACGGCGTCCGAGCCGAGGAGCTGCGTCTCTTCCAAGCCGTCGATTTCCTTCGCCTGCCGCGTGATGTGGCCCGCGGCGTTCACGAAGACCGGATAGAAGATCAGCTCCGGCGCATCCGCTGCAATTCTTGTCAGAACCGGCCGCATGTCGCTGTCGGTAGGCGAGACAGCCTCGCGCGAGGTAATCGTCCCGCCCAGCGCCGTGAACTGCTCGGCAAACACGTTCGCCAGTTGCTCCGTATAGACGCTTCCATCATGAATTGTCGTGGCGCGCCTTACGCCAAGAACGTTGTAAGCCCAGTCGGCGGCACTGCTGCCCACGTCGTTGTCATTGTAACTGGTACGCAGAAAGCCGGCGAACTCCAGTCCGCGCTCAGGCGCGGTGAGACGCGGCGCGCTGGTCGAGGTACCGATCGAGGGAATCCCGGCATTCCATAGAATGGGCGCGCCGGCGGTCGCCTCGCTTGAGCAGGAGGGCCCGAGCACGATGACGAGGTCGGAAATAGCTGCCAGTTTGGTCGCCGCCGTCTGGCCGCCCTCGGGAGTGCACTGAGAGTCCTCGATGTGCAGGAGGACAGGATGTCCCACTAGAATGTTGTCGCGCTCGGCGAACGCGATCTCGATTGCCCGCTTCTGGTCCACGCCGTTGGCCGTATCGGGCCCCGATAGGACCTGATAGACGCCGATCTGCAACGGCTCACCCTTGTCGATCTCGACCACTCCCACCGGGTCTGTCACCGGTCCGCGGGTCTCCGCGACGGAGCTTTCAATGTGCATAGCGGCCGCAGCGAACCCCACCGCTCCGGCGATTGCGGCGACTATGCTTCTTCCCTTGGTCTGCATTGTTGCGCCTCCACAGGCTTTAGTTTTCCCCGCGACTGCCACTTATGCGGGACGGTCTGCTCACGCCTTCATTGCAGGCGCCAAGCGTGCTTGGCGCAAACGATTGTTCCTGTCTGTAGAGATTAGAGGGGCTAATGGTCAGGGTAATTTAGGCAAGAGAGAACCAGGTCCGTCTTCTCCTCCGGGGTGCAAATGTGCCCGCGCCGGAATCCCTTCCCGATTCACTCAAGACGGATGCCGCTCTAGTAGTTCCGTTCCTCCCAGCCGCGTCGCAGACGGCGCAGCCCCGGTGTCGCGCGCACCAGCCGGCGCAAGGCGCCGCGCACCAGCCGATAGGGCCCGCGCAGCAGCCAGCGCTCGATGCGGCCGAGCGGCCAGCGGGCCCTGTTGACGAAGAGCACGTCGGACCGGTCGCGGCTGAACTGGAAGCAGTCGAAGCCCGCCTGCCGCAGCCGCGCGATGGCCCGGTCCACCGCCTCCCGCAGCCCGGGATAGAGGAAATCGTGGAACTCGACGGTGATCTGGTCGAGGCGTGCCAGCACGCTCTGGGGAGCGCCCAACAGGATGGCGCTTTCCGGCCCCTCGATGTCGAGCTTCAGGAGCGCCACGCGCTCCAGGCCGTGTCGAGCCAGCAGACGCTCCAGGCTCAGCGTCTCGACCGCGACGCTGCCGACGCGGTCGTCGCGCGCGGCCGCGGTCAGGCTGGCGCAGGTGCCCTGGAACAGCGCGAGCTCGGCACGGCCGTCGCGCTCGGCGAGCGCCGCGCGCTCGACCTTGAAGCCGGCTTGCGACAGCTCTTCCGCCAGCGCCGGGACGGGCTCGACGCAGAGCACGGCGCAGCGGCGCGCCAGCGGTCTGGCGAAGGCGCCGAGGTTGGCGCCGGCGTCGATCGCCACCGCGCCGGGCTCGGCGAGCGGCCGAAGCAGGAAGGAGTGGCCGGCGACGCGGGCGATAGGGAGCGCCATGCCGGCTCAGCGGCTGCGGCCGACCGGCG
>Ga0299906_10004545_pt1 | contig 11355 bp, 14 predicted proteins | sample RVTome_14_FD_200259 | JGI IMG/M metagenome (GOLD analysis project Ga0299906, IMG submission 200259) | Soil microbial communities from uranium-contaminated site in the Upper Colorado River Basin, Wyoming, United States - RVT145D125 (version 2) ... | reverse complement strand
GCTCTCGTTGCTTCCTCGGCCGGTCGTGAGCTGCCGGGTCTGCTTCGTCTGGAAATCGTAGACCACGATGTCGAACGGCCCGCGCTCGATCCTCGACGCGTAGCTGAGCTCGCTGTACTCGCGGGAGGGGGACCAGCTCGCGGAGTCGTTGTAGCTCCCCTCGAAGGAAATGCGCCGGAAGTTCAGCCCCTCGGCGTCCATCGCGTAGATCTGCGGAGATCCGGTGCGGTCGGAGGTGAACGCGATCTCGCGCCCGGTGGGCGACCAGGTGGGCGAGGTGTCGATCGACGCATGATGGGTGAGCCGCCTCATACCGGTGCCGTCGGCGTTCGAGACGTAGATCTCGGAGTTGCCGTCCCGGGTCGAGGTGAAGGCGATGAGCTTTCCATCGGGAGACCAGGCGGGGGAGAACGTCATCCCGGCGCCGGAAACGATGGTGTCTCCCCGGCCCTCGTAGATGAACGCGCGGTAGAGCGACGGCTGTCCGGTGCGGTACGAGATGTAGGCGAGGGCCCGGCCGTCGGGCGACCAGGTCGGCGTCAGGTTCAGCGACTTGTTGGCGGTGAGGGGCTTCTGGTCGAAGCCGTCGTAGTCCATGAGGTAGATCTCTTTGCTCTGCTCGCCCCGGCGGTCGCTCGCGAACGCCAGCTTCGTCTGGTTGACCCCCCGGTAGTTTCCCGCCTGCAGCAGGATGTCGTCCGCGATCCGGTGCGCCATGCGGCGCGAAGCCGAGAGCGGCCCGTCGTAGCGCTTTCCGAAGACCATCTCCTGGGCGAGGACCGCGTAAATCCGCACCTCGGTCACCAGCCGGTCTTGCTGCACTTCGCTCACCGCGCGAATGAGGATGTCGGCGCCGACCGACTCCCATTGGTAGAAGTCGATCTTCCTGGCGTCGGTGGGGTTGCCGGCGATGCTGTAGAGCCGCTTGGGAACCAGCCGGTAGATCGAGGCGAACTCCATGTCGTTCCACACCACCTCGGAGAGGGTCTTTCCCGCCTCCGCCGCGTCCGAGGTCCCGATCTCGAAATCCGGAATGGCCATGGTGACCGGACGTCCCGGGCGCGCGATGTTGACGTACCAATCTCCAGACGTCGGTTGCTGAAGATTCTCCTCCTGGATCCGACCCGCGGAATGGATTCGACTCTGGACCAGCGCGATGGCGAGCAGGAGGCCGCCCATCACCAGCAAAGCTCTCATCAAATGTCTCATCGCCGTCCTTTTCAAAGTTGATCGGTGTAGGTGAATCGCAGATGGACCCCGACCTGATCCCGCGGATAGGAGTTGGGAAGCGGCGGCATCGGGTCCGCGAGCATCACCGCCCGGAGCGAAGAACGATCGAGGATCGGGACCCCGCTCGAGGTCTCGATCGACGCGTCGAGGACTCTTCCGTCGCGGGCGATGGTGAAGCGCACCACGACCACCGCGGTGCCTCTCACCGCGGTCCGCTGCCACCGCTGGTGGATTCTCGCGAGCATCTGCTGAACGTAATACGCGTACTCGAAGTCCTGGTCGAAGGGCGAGCCGCCCGCGGCACCCCCGAGACCGAGACCCGGGAGGACGGGTCCGCCCGCCAGAGGTGCCGAGGCGGCGCTCGCGGCATCCGCGCCGCGGAGGCCGGAGTCGGGCTTGGGCTCGGGCGTCTTCTTCTGCACTCGAGCGTCGGGAAGCGGCACCTCGTCGCGGACTTCCTTCGTGGGTCGAACGACCGTGGGGGCCTTTTCTTCCGGTGGAGGCGGGGGCTCGGGAGTCGGCTTCGGGGGGCTCTGGGCCGCTCCGCCTCCGGCCCCGGACATCGGGCCCGATTGGCCGAGACTGATGTTCATGAAGGTCGCGACCGGCGGCGGAAGGGAGCTCGAGCGAGGTCTCAGGGTGGCGGCCAGGGCCACGGCGGAAAAGAGAAGGACGTGCAGCGCGAGGGACCACACCAGCATCCGCCGGAAGCGATCCTGCTCCGCCCGCGCGACCCTCATGACCCGTCTTTCTCCTCGGGGTAGACGTAGACCAGACCGACGTTGTCGACGCCCGCCCGCTTCAACAGATCCATCACCCGGATGATCTGCCGGTATTGTAGCCTTTCGTCCGCCTTCAGGTAGGCGAGCCGGAGCCCCTCGACCTCGACTCTCATCCTCATCTGCTCTTCGAGAAGCTCGATATTGACCGCCCGGTCGTCGATGAACGTGCGGCCCTGGGCATCGAGAGTGACGATGGTCCTCTCCTCCGCCTGATCGCGCCGCATGGTGGCGGAGGGAAGGCTCACGTCCATGGAGCGGATGAGCATGGGCGCGGTGATCATGAAGATGATCAGGAGCACCAGCACCACGTCGACGAACGGCGTCACGTTGATTTCCGAGAGCGTCTGGTTCGCGCCCGTCGAGCGGCGGGACAGGAGCATCGCGGTAGCGGAAGTACCCCGAGAGACCCGGCCTCCCGAGCCCCCACCGGAAACGTTGGCTCCCATACTTCTCGGTCGGCTACGTAAAGTTCCGCTCGATGATGTTCAGGTACTCGAGCGCGAAATCGTCCATCTGGGTCGAAAGCCGCTTTACCCAGTTGACGAAGTAGTTATAGAAGATGACCGCGGGGATCGCCGCCGCCAGACCGGCGGCGGTCGCGATGAGGGCCTCGCTCACTCCGGGAGCGACCACGCTGATGTTCGCCGCCTGGGTCACTCCGATGCGCTGAAACGCGTTCATGATGCCCCACACCGTTCCGAAGAGACCGATGAACGGGGTGGCGCTCCCGGTGGTGGCGAGAAACGAAAGCCGGCTTTCGAGCTTCAGCATCTCCATGTTCGAGGCCCGAACCAGCGAGCGCGCGACGCTCTCGAGGTTGTGGATGCGGGCGGAATCGCCTTCCCCCCCTTCGCTCGCACCTCGAGCCCCTTGAGCCCCGTGAGCTTTGAGCTGGTAGTTGAGCTCATTGTAGCCCGAGAGGAAGAGTCCCACGAGCGGGCTCGTGCGGAGCTGATGACAGACCGCGTGGACTTCCGAGAATTTCTTGCTGCGCCGGAAAATCTCGAGGAATGCGTCCGAGTGGGACTCCGCGCGTCTCAGCATGGTCCACTTGCTGAGGATGATCGCCCAGGAGACCAGCGAGAACACGAGCAGGATGAGGAGCACCCCGATCGAGATCGGACCGGAGTCGAGAACGATTTGAAAGGGGTTGAGAGCGGGAGAAGCGTCAATCGGGGCCGAGGGTATAGTCTGCAAGAGTCGAGCGCTCGCCTCTGGTCTTTTCAGTGTTGTCTACAAGATACGGTACGCCGCAGGCCACGCTACCACGAGGGTTTGTAGCCTGTCAACGAATTGCCGCGATCGGCGTCGATCTCGAGCCGCTGTGATATAGGTGATTTCGTGCTTCGTTGGATGCGGATCCGAAACGTGGCGGTCATCGATCGCCTGGAGGTCGACTTCGAACCGGGGCTCAACCTGTTGACGGGCGAGACCGGGGCGGGGAAGTCCATCCTCATCGACGCCCTGGGCCTGGTCCTCGGCTCGCGGGCGTCGAGCGACCTGGTGCGAAGCGGGGCGGAGGCGGCCATCGTCGAGGCGGGCTTCGAGCTCCGGCCGATGCCGCGCTCCCTGGCTCGACGACTCAAGGAAGTCGGAGTCGAGGTCGAGGACGAGGTCGTCATCCGGAGAGAGCTTCAGGCGGAAGGACGCGGCAAGGTCACGGTCAACGGCGTCGCCGCCGCGCGGCAGCTCCTCCGGGAGATCTCCCCGTACCTCGCCGACATCCACGGGCAGGGCGAGAGCTCCTCTCTTCTGAGGCCCGAAGCCGGGCTCGACCTTCTCGATCGATTCGGAGGATCCCGGGAGAATCGCCGCGAAACCCGCGAGGCGTTTCGCGAGGCGAGGCGTCTCGAAGCGGAGATCGCGAGGGTCGAAAGCCGCGGAAGGGAACGAGAGAAGAGGAAACGCGAGCTCGAGCAGGCCCTCGACGAGATCGAAAAGGCCGGCCCCCGCGCGGCGGAGGACGAGGATCTGCTCGCGGAAAGACGGCTCGTCGGCCACGCGGAGAAGCTCAAGACTCTGTCCGAGGAGGTCTTCCGAACGCTCTACGAGGACGAGGAGTCCGCGCTCACCCGGCTCGCATCCGCGTGGAAGCGGGTGTCGGAGCTCGCGAGCATCGACCCGCGCTGGCTCGGCTATCTCGGCGACAAGGAATCTTTGATGAGCCCGCTCCAGGACCTGGCACTCCACGCGCGCGACTACGCGCGGAGCATCGACGTGACCCCCGGCCGGCTGGACGAGCTCGAAGGCCGCCTGGCGCACCTCGAAGGGCTGAAGAAGAGGTACGGAGGGAGTCTTGCCGAAGTGCTGGCGCTCCGCGATCGCGCCCGGCAGGAGATCGTCGAGCTCGAGAGCTCGGAAGAGCGCATTTCCGAGCTCCAGGGGCTTCTCGAGGGCGCGCGCGCCCGATATCGCGGTCTCGCGAAAGCGCTCTCGTCGAGCCGGCGCCAAGCGGCGAGGCGCCTCGAAAAGCTCGTCGCCAGGGAGCTGAAGGACCTCGCACTCGAAAAAGCCCGATTTCAATTGAAGCTGGAAACGGCGGAGAGCTCCGACCCCGCGCTCTGGCGCGAGAGCGGCCTCGATTCCGCCGAGATCCTCTTCACCGCGAATCCGGGCGAGGACCCGCGGCCGCTCGCAAAGACCGCCTCGGGGGGCGAGCTCGCCCGCTTCGTCCTCGGACTGAAAGCCGTCTCCGCCAAGGGCGAGCGCGGCAAGACCCTGGTCTTCGACGAAGTGGATGCCGGCATCGGAGGCCGCGTCGCCGACGCGGTGGGGGAAAAGCTCAAGGAGCTCGCCCGGGTTCATCAGGTCATCTGCGTCACCCACCTCCCGCAAATCGCGAGCTTCGCCCCCGCGCACTATCGAATTGATAAGATAGAGCGCGAAGGAAGGACCGAGACCCGCATCGCGCGGCTCGATCCGGAGTCCAAAGTCGACGAGATCGCCCGGATGCTCGCGGGGGCGGTGGTGACCGAAAGCGCGCGGCAGCATGCCCGCCAGCTCGTCAAGGATAAGAGTTAAACTTTCTATTTGAAATCATGTCGAGTCTTCCCGGCTATCGCCGCTACTGGATCGAGACCTGGGGCTGCCAGATGAACGCCCACGACAGCGAGAAGATCTCGGGAAGCTTGAAGAGGCTCGGCCTCGAGGCGGCTTCCACCGAGCACGAGGCCGACGTCCTCATCTTGAACACCTGCAGCGTCCGTGAGAAGGCCGAGGAAGCGGTATTCACCCGGCTTCTGAGCTTCTCGTGCCTCAAGCGCAAACGCCCGGTGGTCGTGGGGATCACCGGGTGCGTCGCCCAGCAAGAGGGGGAGGCGATCTTGAAGCGCGCTCCGGAGGTGGATTTCGTCCTCGGAACCCAGAGCCTGGTGCAGCTTCCCGAGGTGCTCGCGACGGTCGTCGGAACGAGAGAGCGGGTGGTCGAGATCGGCCGGCATTCCGAGAACCTCGACGTCCCTCCGGAGCAGATCGAGAGAGTGCCGGGCGTCAAGGGCTACATCACCATCATGGAGGGCTGCGACAACTTCTGCGCGTTCTGCATCGTGCCCTTCACCCGAGGGCGGGAGCGGTGCCGCCCGATCGGCGACATCGTTCGGGAAGCCCGATCGCTCGTCGAGTGGGGTTTTCGGGAGGTGCAGCTCCTGGGTCAGAACGTGAACTCTTACCGCGACCCGGAGGACGGGCGCGGGTTCGAGGATCTCCTCGACGCGGTGCACGAGGTCGAGGAGCTCTGGCGAATCCGTTTCACGAGCCCCCATCCCAAGGATTTCGGAGAGCCTTTGATGCGGCGTTTCCGCGACCTTCCCAGGCTCTGTCCTCACATGCATCTCCCGGCGCAATCGGGGTCGACGGCGGTTCTCGCGCGCATGAAGCGCGGCTACACCCGGGAGGAATACCGGCAGAAGGTCGCGCGCGCCCGGGAGCACGTCTCCGACCTCGCGATCTCGACCGACCTGATCGTGGGCTTTCCCGGCGAAACCGAGGAGGAGTTCGGCGAGACCCTCTCGCTCATGGAGGAGATCCGCTTCGACAGCCTGTACTCCTTCAAGTATTCGCAGAGACCCTATACCTTCGCCGCGCGAGAGCAGCCGGACGACGTTTCCGAGCCCGTCAAGAGCGAACGACTCACGCGGCTCCTGGACCTGCAGAGGGAGATCCAGCTCGAGAAGCACGCGCGGTGCGTGGGAAAGACGGTCGAAGTTTTGGTCGAGGGCGAGAGCCGTAAGAGTGCCGCGGAATTTTCGGGACGAAGCGCGGACAACCGCGTCGTGAACTTCCCCGGGGGGCGGGATCGGGTGGGGGAGCTCGTGCCCGTGGTGATCACCCGATTCGGCGCGAACAGCTTGTTTGGCGAAACCGTGCCCCGTGTGGCATCCTTGGATGTAGTGGCAGGGCGCGACCACTAAATCCTGTTGACAACATTTCTGACCGCCCCTATATTTAGGGCCACATCACCAAAGGGGCGGTGCGAGGGGTTCCACCGATGGAAATCGAAATGACGATCAAGGGCCTCATGATCGACCCCATCACCAACATGCCGATCGTCATCCTGAAGGACAAGGCGGGGGATCGGGTGCTTCCCATCTGGGTGGGAGTCTTCGAGGCGAACGCCATTGCCCTCCAGATCGAGAACATCTCGACCCCGCGTCCGATGACGCACGACCTGATCAAGAACATCCTGACCGAGATCGAGGCCGAGGTGCAGCGGATCGTGGTGAGCGATCTCCGCGACAACACCTTCTACGCGATGATCTACCTCGATCGGGATGGAGAGACCATCGCCATCGACGCTCGCCCGAGTGATGCCATTGCCCTGGCTCTTCGAACGAGATCCCCGATTTTCGTCGAGGACTCGGTCGTGGAAAGCGCCAAGGGGCTGGACTTGTCGAAGGAACCCTCGGACTCCGAAAGACTCCAGAAGTGGTTGGAAGGCCTCAATCCCGACGATCTCGGCAAATACAAGATGTAGCGCCTCGGGCCTCGGGTCCAAGGGCCGCTCGTCCGCGAACGAGCGCATCTCTTCCCAGCGTTGTTTTTCGTCAGTATTCGTGTGTGGAGTAATCCGAAGTGGCTGTCATCATTACGATTGCGAACCAGAAGGGCGGGGTGGGAAAGACCACGACCGCCATCAACCTCGCTGCCGCATTAGCGGCGAAGCGCAAGAAGACGCTGCTGGTCGATATGGATCCGCAGGGAAATTCGACGATCTCGTTCCTCAACGAAGTCGACGTCCACAGCTCGATCTACGAAGCGCTCCTCGATCCGAAGGTCAACCTCAAAGAGGTGACTCATGAGACCTCGGTTCCCGAGCTGTCGCTCGTTCCCGCCCGCATCTCGCTCGCGAAGCTCGAGGGGAAGCTCGTGGGGGACTTCGACTCGCACTTCCGCCTGCGAGACCGACTCGAGTGCGTGCGGGCGAATTACGATTTCATCATCATCGACACGCCGCCGACTCTTGGGCTCATCACGGTGAATGCGCTCGTGGCGGCCTCCCACCTCCTGATCCCGATTCAGTCGTCCTACTACGCGCTCGAGGGTACGGACGACCTTCTGGAAACACTGGACAAAGTGAAGTCGCGTCCCAACCCCGAGCTGCAGGTGATCGGGGTTCTGATCACTCTCCACGACAAGCGGACCACGCTGTCCCGAGACGTGAGCGACAAGATCCAGGAAGCGTTCGGCGACAAGGTCTTCAAGACCGTGATCAGCAAGAGCATTCGGCTCGAGGAGAGCCCGGCGTACAAGGAATCCATTTTCTCTTTCGCGCCGCATTCGAGCGGAGCCTTCGAATACTACAGTCTCTCGGAAGAGGTAATGTCCCGTGTCTAAGCGAGCAGGCCTACCGGAAACGATCAAGTTCCGCAACGACGCCCATTTCGTCGATGAGCTCGGGTCCCGCCGAGGATCCGCGATCGGGCGAATGATCTCCATCGAGGACATCGAGCCCAATCCCAACCAGCCCCGGCAGCAGATGGGAGATCTCTCGGAGTTGACCGCATCCATTCGAGAAAAAGGGGTCCTGGAGCCCCTGATCGTTCGGAGACACCTGGATCACTACCAGATTATCTCCGGCGAGCGCCGCTATCAGGCCGCGGTGCAGGCGGGTCTCACGGAGGTTCCCTGTGTCGAACGCGATGTGGACGATCTGGAAACCATCGAGATCGCTCTCGTCGAGAACATCCAGCGGAAGGACCTGACCGCGTTCGAGGAAGCCGAGGCGTTCGCGCAGCTCGTGAACGAACATGAATATACGCATGAAGGGCTCGCCGGCCGTATCGGCAAGTCGCGCACGAGCGTGACAGAAACGCTGAGCTTGAATGCGATGCCCGAAGAGGTCAAAAACCTATGTCGGCTCGCCGACATTTCCTCTAAGTCATTGTTATTACAGATAGTTAGACAGGACGCACCCGAAAAAATGATCGCTCTGGTGGAGAAGATATCGCGCGGCCAGGTTAACCGGGAGCAGGCCCGCCAGCTGACGCGGCGACCCCAGCGGGGGCGGCCCAAGAGCTTCGTCTTCAAGTACGGCGTGCGGGGGAAGCCCTTTCGCCTTCAGATGACGTTTCAGAAGAGTCAGGTCGAGACCGCCGAAATCATCCAGGCGCTGCGGTCTCTCATCACGGAGCTCGAAGGCGCCTCCTGAACGGGATTTCCACAAAAAAGTGCCGTTACCAGAGGATAGCCTGTGCATTTCTTGTTGACATCAATTCCGGACGTTTGATACTTTCCTCTCGCGCCGAGTGAGGTCCTCACGTTCCTGTCACTTACCGAGACCTCGTTATAACCGAACAAGTTAGCTGAACCATGGGGGCGGGATCGTTTGGGGGATCCGCCGGTAGAACTTTCTTCATGGGGCGGGGAAGGGGGCTCTAGATGGCCTATCGGGGCAAGTCGCTCAAGGCACTCCGCGAGACCAAGCAAATACAACTACGGCGCATCGCCAACGAGACGCGGATTGGCATGGCCTATCTGGAGGACCTCGAGGAAGAACGATTCGATCGTTTCCCGGGGAAATTCTATTTCAAGAGCTTCGCGCGGGCCTACGCGAGCTCGCTCGAGCTCGACGTTAATGAGGTCACGAACGACCTTCAGATGGCCTATGAGGACTGGTCGGGAGAGCATTCGGCGCCGGCCGCCCCGAGATCCGATCGTGTGAGCGAGGACGGGATTCTTCATCGGATCGCCGGATTGCTTCGAGGGGTCGAGGAGGCGTGAATCGCGCTAAGATGACGTACATGCGACAAGTCGTCTTCGCCGTTCTGACTCTCGGAGCCTCGGCGTCCTTCGCGCAGTTCACCAAGAAGATCGAGATCCCGGACTGGGACAACGCCGTGCGATTCGAGCTCCTTTCGTCCCAATCACCCGTTCGCCCCGGGGATGCGTTCGAGCTCGCCCTCCTGGCCGAGATTCAGCCGGGCTATCATCTCTATGGACCCGAGGAGCCGGAGCCGACTCGAACCTCTGTTACCGTCCAGAGCCCCGCGTTGAAGGCGGGCAAGCCCTCTTATCCGCCGGTGATCCAACGTGAGCTCGAGGGACTCGGCTCCTACAATCTGTACGAGGGTTCGATCGTGATCCGGGTTCCGGTGACGCTCCCCGCGGACTTCAAAGGCAAGAGCTTCGAAGCACCCCTCGAGGTCGCTTACCAACTGTGCACCGATTTCGCCTGCAGCGCTCCTTCGACTCGAGTCCTGTCCGTTACCCTGCCTGGCGCCGCGCCCGGGGCCGAAGTGAAGAAGCTCCACCCGAGCATCTTCAACAAGAAGAAGTAGTCTCGCGGGACTTTTCTTCTTCGAACCTAAAGTGATACTTTAACTCTGCGATGACGAGCGTCGAGCCTCGATTTCTGTCTCCCGAGGAACTCTTCGAGCAGGACCCGCGGGCGGCGCGGACGCGCATGCTGTTGACGGTCGGGGCTGCCGTCGTGGCCATCGGAGGACTGGCGACGGCTCTCGTCCTCGGGACGATCGGATATGACGTCCGCCGAACGAACATGCACGAGGCGCGTCTCAAGGGGATCCTCGTACAGACGCCCACGGTCTACCAGGTCACCGAAGGCCTCAAGGAGAAAGCGCCGCTTCTGCAAATCATCGAATCCCCCGAGGAGCTGCAAGAGGCGCTCGACCGCTTCGCGGGGGCGAAGCGCGAGGCGATCCTGGAGAAGGCGAATCTCTTCCCGCAATTGCGGATCTTCGCCGCGGGCGACATGATGTATTTCATCTTCTTCGACGCCGACAACGTCATGCGAGACTACGTCCACGTGAGCGCGCGATGAAGGTGGGGAAGGGGAATCATGGGTAAGCTCGTCCACACGTCGCGAATCCGGATCGAGAAGGACAAGGGCCCGAGACGAAGGGCCTACATCGAGGGCTTCGAAGAACCCATCGTGTTCGGCGTTCACTCGAACATCAAGAAGTTCTACGGAGTCGAGCCCGAGGAGGAGCGCCCGGCGACTCTCGACTACATGATCGCCGCAGTAGGCGGCTGAATGACCGGTACCCTCGGGCGCGCACTGGAGGTGCGCGGAATTCCAAGTCACCCGGAAAAACTCTCTTCGCAAGTCGAGGGCGACATCGAGGACGTCGAAGGGGTCATGACCATCACCACCATTCGGGTGCGTTATCGAATCCGAATCCCGGAAGGCAAAAGGGCGGAAGCCGAGCGCGCCCTCGCCTTCCACGAGCGGGGCTGCCCCGCGGCGATGAGCATCAAGGGCTGTATCCAGGTGGTTTACACCGCGGATCTGGAAGAGGAGGGACCGGCCCTTTGAAAGACGCCACTCTCCGCGAGGTCATGCGGAGGTTCCCCCAGGGCGTCGTCGTGGTCACGGCGATGGGAAGCGAAGGTCCCCGCGGAATCACCGTCAGCTCCTTTATCTCGTTGAGCCTCGCTCCCGCTCGCGTACTGGTGAGCATCGCCCGGGAGTCGAGGGCCCACGAGGCGATCGAGCGGGGCTGCTTCGCGGTCAGTGTGCTCGCGGAGGACCAGGGGTCCCTGTCCGATCACTTCGCTCGGCCGAGCCTTACTTCGGAGGAGCAGTTCCGTGACGTCGCGGTCCAGGGAGAGCCGCCGAAGCTCTCCGATTGCCTTTCGTACCTCGAGTGCCGTGTCGTGGAACGAGTCGCGGCCTCGGACCATACGCTCTTCATCGGTGAGGTGGAGCGGGCCGGTTTCGGCCGAGAGGGGAAGCCTCTGGTCTTCTTCTCGAGGCAATACTGGGGTTTGGGATCCACGGTGTACCAGAGAGACTGAGGTCTTGAGCATGAACCAGCTTCTCGACAGCCTCGAGTACGATCCCGAACGCGGGAGTCTCGCGCTCCAGAGCGCGCGCTACGTCTTG
>Ga0299906_10004544_pt1 | contig 11355 bp, 16 predicted proteins | sample RVTome_14_FD_200259 | JGI IMG/M metagenome (GOLD analysis project Ga0299906, IMG submission 200259) | Soil microbial communities from uranium-contaminated site in the Upper Colorado River Basin, Wyoming, United States - RVT145D125 (version 2) ... | reverse complement strand
TCTAACGTCCGTGGTGAAATGCGCGTGCGAGCGACGCTCGCGGAGCGTCATTTTCGACCGCGTGGTTAGGCACTCCTCGCGCGGGCAAGAAACCAGCCTGCCAAGAGAACCAATAGCGCCAACGAGAAAATCAATATGTTTGCATCCATGCCCAGAATGGGCGGGACTCCGCCTTTGTCGCTCAGCGCGCCACCGTAGAGGGAGATCGTGGAGGCGCTAAGCCAGAAGCCGCCAAAGACGCATAGTCCCAGTATTCCGGCAAGACGCACACCAAACGCGCTATTCGCCTTGTGAAGCCAGAGGAAATAAAGGGCCAGAACAGCAATGGCGGAGTTCGTCCCGAGTAGCCACACCATATGCAGTCGTGAGTGAGGAGTCCACTCGGGATGAAAGACATGCGTCTCGGTCAGATCGACAAACGGTGGGAGAACACCATAGATAAGTGTCGCAAATGTCATCAAAACACGGCCGATCAGAACGAATTTCGGAATGCTTTCCATAGACCTATCCCTTCCGTGATATGAGGCGATGCAATCTGGGTGCCTAACGCTCAGCATCAGCGGCGGCGCGGAGCACCCCTCCGCTGCATGCGGTTGTTAGGCGACAGGTGCTACGGCTAGCCCTTCTTGCTCCCGAAGAACAGGAGCACGCCGCCAATCACGATCGCCCCCACGCCAGCCCAAATCGGGACGTGGATCGTGTCCGTCTCCTTTACCGACAGCTCGATCGGCCCCACTTCCACCGTATGGGTTTCCTTGGTGTAGGTGAAACTTCCATACACCAACCCCAGGACGCCGGCAACGATCAGCACAGTTGCCGCAATCTTGAGTGCATTTACTTTGTCATCTCCGTGTCAAGCAAACTCATTGTCCCGTTACGGACAGCGCACCGGAGCGCAACCGTAAGAATCAGGACCGGAAGCAGCCGGACCGCTCTACTTGGTGTCCGGTGCATAGAACCATCCCAGTATCGCTACAGAGTGGCTACAGGCGTCGACCTCGAATGACACGAAGCAGAATCACCACGACCGCGATGACCAAGAGGACATGAATGAATCCGCCCATGGTGTACGAGGTGACGAAACCCAGAAGCCAGAGGACGATCAGGACAACTGCAATGGTCTCAAGCATTTTGTTTCTCCTTTTTCCATGACTTGGCGAATCGCAAATCTAGCGGCCCGCTGCCGCCTAACGTTCGCGGTGAAATGCGCGTGCGAGCGGCGACGTTCGCGGAGCGTCATTTTCGACCGCGCGGTTAGGTGCTGGAGCGCGCCACCAGCGGGAACTTCTCCGGGTGGCGGATGGATTCGACGGCCAGATCCACATCGAGGTCGGGCCAGTAGACGTGATGCGGTTGGGGACGTTCGACGTTCGTGAGCTTTGCGATCGGAGCGTCCTTGAACCAAGGGAACTCGGAAAAAGGCACGAACAACTCCTCGGCTCCCAGCATGAGCCAGAAGCCGTGAGTCGAGACGTTCGTGACTTCAACGTCCAAAGTGCTCGCGCCAGGCAGCACGGATGTCATGTTCGTGTTTCCGGATCAACGCCTCGGCCGCTCGAATCTGGCGGTCGTTCAGCCCGTAATTCTGCGCCAGTTCGATCAGCGGCTCAAGCCAAAATTTCGCTTCCCCGTCTGCGCAATGCACGTGGACATGCATGCGCGATTCCTCGCGAGAGAAGAAAAAGAACCGGAACCCACCCTCGCGAAAGATCGTCGGGCTCAAGGGCTATTCTTCCGGCACCTAACGGATTGAAATAACGCGCGGCACCGCGAAGGCTGACACCGTCGCCGTTTGAAATGTTGTGAATGCTGCGGTGCCGTCGCGTTCATTGATCGGTTAGGTCGCCAAAACATTCTTGAGCCACTGGTCGTATTCGCCCTGTTCCTTCTCCAAAACCTTGTCATACCGCTCAGGGTCCTTTTCGCGGAGCCCCCACCTTTTTGAACTCAGAGGAAATTCCGCAATACATAGCAAATCTCGCCAGTCGTGCATTGCAATGTCGACCAACCTTATGATCTCCTGCAAATCGCCATTTGAGGCTTTCAAGATTCCAAGACGTACCCGATCCGGTTCGAGATCCTGATACGCTGCGAGGATCTCGTGGGCTTCATTTCTTTTCTGAACGTCTAGGAAAAGCTTCTCGAGCACTTGAGGGACAAGTGCACCGTAATCGCGATTAACCAGCTCAGAGCGCATGGCGACCTAACGGCCAAGCTCAGCCGCGACGCGCTGAAGGCGCGTCCGTCGGCTGGAGCGCTTGGTTGGGCGGCCGTATAGACGGCGGCAAGGTAAGAGCAACCTTTGGAATAGACAACGCGTGATCTCTTCTCTCGTAGTCCATGAGACGCACTTTTCGGACCGACCAAGCCGAACCGCGAAAAGTAGATTTCCAAAGCGATTCGCCCCCCGGCTCGAATATCACGTGTTCATCACGATGTGTAATTGTGAGCCCTTCTGGTTCAAGGGCGATGTCGATCACAGCTTCGGGTGGCCAGTTCGGGAATCCGGGGTAGCGGAGTCTTGAAAGAAGTGACCTGCGCCAAGGTGTCGCCTCCCAAGTCAGTCCACCGTCGGTTGTGTGGAGGAGGCGAGCGATACGAGGCTCTCCATTTGGACCCCGTGGCCGCCGGTCATCAGAGAACGCCACATATGCTTCCGACTCTGAAACAACTAGCTGCGCAGTGCATGATCCAGCAGGAGTGTCGTACAAGCTGCTCATTGGGACGCCCAACGTCGGAGCTCAGCGGCGGCCGCTTGCGGCCGCCCGTTGCAGTGAAAGGTTAGAACGCAGCGCGCCAACATTCCTAGAGTCCTGGTCGTCTTCGGCTACCGATCCCGTTTTTCGCCACCTGGTGCGTTCTCTGCGTGCTGCTTCGTTTGCGTCTCGTCGGGTTTGTGATCACCGATGACACCCTTTAGTAGGCAGACTGAGAATGCCAGACATTTCTTGCAGCCGACTGCTAAAGCGATTGGGCATAGTGTCATTCTCGATTCCTCCTCATTCAGAGATTATCGCGGGAACCCATTCGATGCGTTCTAACGTGTCGCGCTCATCCAGGCCCGCAAGTGTACGCCGCGCTTGCGGGCGTCACGGTGGAGCGCGAAGTTAGAAGGCACGCGCAGCTACCGCAACGTGCCAGACGCGTAGAGGTCATAAGCGCTCGTCCAACGAATGTGACCATGGGCAATTCCAAAGATAGGCATTAGCCCAATGCCCGAAAGCAGTAACAGCACAACGGCAGTAGCGAGCCACGCGTATTCCCCGGCACGTTTGGTGAGGAAGCGCGCGATAAGTTCTGCCAACCAGTAGAGCGCGACGCCGTAGATCGTCAAGTGAATAAGACTGAACCATAAGAACGAAGGGTCAGAGAGGTTGCGGATCGCTATGATCAACATGGCGCCATACGGGAGCAGCCCTCCGACCACTGCCAGATAGTAAAAAAGTGGCACGAACGCGGCGAGGCCGAGAAAGAGCAGCCAACGGATATACGTGCGTTGCATGTCGTGCCTTTTAACGTCTTGGTGAACGGCGGACCGAGATGCCCGTCGACGAGGACAAGGCCCTGGTGGCCCATCCGTTCCAACTGGAGTTAGGCCGTGTTTCCAAACGCCGGTGACTCACGCGTCGGGCTCCCAAAGACGCTCGCGAAAATACTCGCGCCAGCTTTCAGGAAGCGCGGCCAGTTCGCTCGCCCGGCGTAGCAGATCCTGGTTCGCGGCGTCCGCTGCGTAAAGCCCGACGACATCGGCCACGGTGACATGGCTATTGTCCTCGGCGACGAGATCGAGCGAGTCGCCGGCACCTATGTCTCCTTCTTGAATGACAGCGAGGTAGAAGCCGGCGCGGCCGCTGCGGAGGAATCGTTTGACCATATCGGGCCGATTGAAGCGGATAGCGAGCTTGAAACAAGGCATCCTTGGCTGCGTCACCATGAACTCCGCGGATCCAGCGCGAAATCGGTCCCCAATGTGGACTTTGTCCTCCAACAAGCCTTCCGTGGTTAGGTTCTCGCCGAATGCACCCCATGGAAAATCCATGTCGGGCAATTCATTGCGCCAAAACGCGTAGTGCTCCGACGGGTAGGCATAAACCGCTTTATCGGCTCCACCGTGAACGGAGAGATCGGACTGACCGTCACCCTGAACATTCAACCGCGTGACCCGAACTCGACCCGATACCGATGCCTTGAATATAGAAGTGCGGACGATTTTGCCCCGCCATTCGACTTCGCGTGGAAGACCCACATTGATTGATAGGAGCCTCACCTGCGCGGCCTAACGTCCCGCATGACCCGCCACGACGCGGTCGGTGTCGATGCGGTGGTTAGACCTCATTTTGATTACGCTGCGATTTTGCGCAGTACGCCCGGATTGATTTCCGCGACCTTGATAAGAGTCTTCGCGGCTGCGCTCGGCTCGCGGCGTCCCTGTTCCCACTCCTGGAGAGTGCGCACCGAAACCCCGAGCAGTGCGGCGAATTGTGATTGCGACAAACCGGATTTTTCACGGGCGCGGACGATCGGGTAGGACTCGACCGTAAAGCGCCGGCCGACGCGGCCGGCCTTGATGTCGCGAATGCCGTCAACGATTTCCCGGCCGATGTTCCGGCGCTTCTCCCACTTCGCCAATTGCTTTTCAGTCATCTTACTCATCGTCGATAGTCTCTCTCATCTGTTTAAGGAGATGCGCGGGAATGTCCTCGCGCACGTTCTTTCCGTTAAGCGTCAGCATCCAGATCTCGCCGCGAGCGCTTCGCAGGTAGTAAATGACACGCAACCCGCCGCGCTTGCCGCGCCCCGCAACCGCCCATCGTAGCTTTCGCACGCCGCCGGAGCCCGGGACTATGGAGCCGGCTTCGGGGTGCTCATTCAGGTGCTGCTGGAGCTTCGTGTATTCGTCGTCATCGAGATAGTGCTCGAGCGCCTTCGTGAAGAAAGGCGTTTCGATGAACTCGAACATCGGGCAATTCTACGGCATTGACGTATAGCTGTCCAGCCGAGGCGGAAATGAGGTCCAACGTCCGCCGTGAACCGCGCGCTGTTTCTGGCGCGTCGGTTTCTACGGCGCGGTTGGGTGGCAAGGTGCGCGAGCGCTCATAGATCCTCAGGCTTCAGCCCCGTGCGCTTGGCGATGCGGGCGAGCATCCGGGGGCCGATCTCCTCGCCATCGTGAAAGGCGAAGACATAATCGGGCCAACCAGGACGAGCGAGAGTTTTGTGCGAACCAGATTGGCGCTTGAGCGTCCAGCCTATCCGGAAGAGTGCGGCAAGAACACGACGGGCCTTCGACGAAGGCCATGAACTCATGTGGCCGGAACTGCGATCGAGATGGACTGAGGTCCCGTCTCGTTATGCTCGAGGCGCTCGGCCAGCACGCGCAACGCCAGGACTTCGGCCTTCGCCATCGCCTCCGCGGCAGTGGCGCCATAGGCAAGAACACCCGGCAATTCAGGAACTTCCGCGAGCCAGCGGCCGTCTTCTTCGCGTTCGTGCTCGATCGTGAAATTCATGCGTCACCTCGAATTGTTGCGGCAATTCTACGCTGTTCTGTTCTTGCCACCCAACGTATAGTGAACTTCCGAAAAGTCGACTAATTAGACACCCAGCATACTCACGCTGTCATCATCCCCGGGGAATTAGGCGGTTACGGTGTCGTGGTAACGGTCTGCGGCCAGAATAGGCTGCGAAGCGCGCAGGAATATCCAGATTAGGCGGCGAGGAGGGGCAAGATGTCAGACGAATCAAGAAGTTCTCGTGTATGAGGATTACGTCGCCCGCTGCAGGTCCGCGATCACCGCGTTCAGGAAGCGCCCGGCTTCGCCGCCCGTGACCACCCGGTGGTCGAAGGTGAGTGAGAGCGGCAGCATGCGGTGCACTGCCGGTCTGTCATCCACGACAACGACTTGCTTCGTGATTCTTCCGGCCCCGAGGATGGCGACTGTCGGCGGCAGCACCACCGGGGAAGCATAGCGGCCGGCGATCGAGCCGTAGTTGGAGAGCGTGATGGTGTTGGCGCGCAGCTCCTCGGGCGGAACCTTGCGCGCGCGCGCATCCGCGATCAGCTTCTCCAGCGCGCTCTTCAGGCTCGTTGCATCGCGCTCGCCGCAACTGCGCAGCACCGGCACCAGCAGTCCGTCCGGGGTGTCCACTGCGATGCCGATGTCGATTCGCTTCATCACCCAGCGGCCGATCTTCTCGCTGTCGTACCAGGCGTTCAGCGCGGGCTCGGCACGGCAGCCGGCGACCAGCGCGCGGATGAGACGCAGCATGGTGTGCGTTCCGGCCGGCCACGAATCAATATCGGCATCGTCCATGATGGTGGCGGAAGCGACCTCCGCGGTCGCGAGCTCCATGTTCTGCGCCATGGAGCGCCGCACGCCGCGGATCATCTCGATCGGCCCGGTCTCGGCCAGGATCCGCGCCGCGCGCTGCACGTCGGCCGCCGTGAGCAACCCGTCGACGCCGGTCGGCGTCACCATTGCGAGGTCCACGTTGAGCTTGCGCGCGAGCGCGCGCACGGCAGGGGTCGCCTTGATGCCCGCGGTGACCGGTGCCGGCGCGGCGGGCGCGTCCGATACCACCTTCTGCCCGACCTCGACGACGCCGACCACGGTGCCGGCGTCGCGCGCGTCGCTCTCCCCCTCGAATCCCACCAGCGGCGCGCCGATGTGCGCGATGTCGCCGACTTTGCCGTAGAGCTTCGCGATCCTGCCGGGATAGGGCGCGGGAATGTCCACCACGGCCTTGGCGGTTTCGACCGACACCATCGGCGTATCGGCCTTGATCTCCTCGCCGACCTTCACGTGCCATTTGACGATCTCGGCTTCCTGCAGGCCTTCGCCGAGATCGGGAAGTTTGAATATCTTCATGTCTTTCAGCCGAAGGCGAGCGTTTTCTTAACTGCGGCGACGATCCGCCCCTTGTCCGGCATGTAATGACGCTCCAAGCGAGGCAGTGGCACTACGACATCGTAGCCGGTGACCCGCTGCACCGGGGCGAGCAGGCTGAGGAGCCCCTCTTCGGCGAGCCCGGCGGCAATCTCGGAGGCGAAGCTGCAGGTGCGCGCGGCCTCGGTGACGATCACGCAGCGGCCGGTCTTTGCGACCGAGGCGAGTAGGGTGTCCAGGTCGAGCGGCTTCAGCGTCTCGACGTCGAGCACCTCGGCGGAGACGCCCTGCTCAGCGAGAGCGTCGGCCGCGGCGAGCGACTCGTGCACCATCGCTCCCCACGCGGCTACGGTGACGTCGCTGCCCTCCCGCGCCGTGTGGCAGGCGTCGAGCGGCAACGCCTCGCCGTCGTCGGCGACCTCTTCCTTGAACAGGCGGTAGAGCCGCGTCGGCTCCAAGAACACCACCGGGTCGGGGTCGCGAATCGCGGCAAGGAGCAGCCCGTAGGCGCGGCGCGGCGACGAGGGGTAGACCACGCGGATGCCCGGCACGTGGGCGAACATCGCCTCCGGGCTTTCCGAATGGTGCTCGGGAGCATGTATCCCCGCCCCGCACGGCATGCGCAGCACCAGCGGGCACGAGAGCCGCCCCTGCGTGCGATGGCGCATGCGCCCGGCGTGATTCACGACCTGGTCGATTGTGGTGTAGCCGAAGCCGGAGAACTGGATTTCCGCGACGGGTTTGAGGCCCTCCACCGCCATGCCGATCGCCATGCCGGTGATGAGGGCCTCGGCGAGCGGCGTATCGATGACGCGCTCCGGCCCGAAGCGCTCGATGAGTCCGAGCGTCGCGCGGAACACGCCGCCGTCCACGCCCACGTCCTCGCCCAGGACGACGACGGCGGGATCGCGCTCCATCTCGCGCTTCAACGCGAGGTTGACGGCTTCAACGAGGGTGATCTGCGCCATGACCCGTCAGTCGTCACTCATCAGTCGTCGCCCAGCGCGGCGGCGCGTTGCTTATGCAGCACCGCGGGCAGCTGCGCGTAGAGGTGGTCGAACATCTGCTTTGCCGTCGGCGGCGGCGTATCGAGGTAGGCCTGGGCGGCGGCCTGGACCTGCTCGTTGCAGTCCTTGAGCAACGCGTCCTCCGCCGCCTTGTTCCACGCGCCGGCGGCTAGGAGGTAGGTGCGCAGCCGCACGATGGGGTCGCGCTTCCACGCTTCCGCCACCTCGTCCGGGTTGCGGTAGCGCGTCGCATCATCCGCCGTTGTGTGATCGGAGAGCCGGTAGGTGAGCATCTCGATCAGCGTCGGGCCGCCGCCCGAGCGTGCGCGCTCGAGCGCCTCGTCCATGGCGTGGCGCACAGCGATGACGTCGTTTCCGTCGACCTGCAGACATTCGATGCCCGCCGCGATCGCCTTCTGAGCGAGGGTTTGCGCCGCGCTCTGCTTCGCGCGCGGCACCGAGATCGCCCACTGGTTATTGGTGAGGGCGAATACGACCGGCAGCTTCCAGGCGCCGGCGGCGTTGATCGCCTCGTAGAAATCGCCCTTGGAGGTGGCGCCGTCCCCGAGCGCGCAGACTGCGGCGCGCGGCTCGCGCCGCAGCTTCATGGCGTACGCGGCGCCGACGGCGTGCGCGGCATGGGCGGCGATGGTGATGCAGATCGGAAAGTCCCCGCGCGGACCGGCATAGTCCGAGCCGCGCTCGTCGCCGCCCCAGTAGAGGAACAGCTCCTTCAGCGTCACCCCGCGCATGAGCTGCACCCCGTTCTCGCGGTAGGTCATCAGGAACACATCGTCCTTGGCCATCGCCGAGGCGATGCCGGCGTTGATGGCCTCGTGCCCCAGCAGGGAGGCGAAGGTGTTGATCTGGCCGGTGCGCTGCAGCGCGATGGCCTTCGCGTCGTAGGCGCGCATCAGCACCATCCAGCGGTAGAGCTTCGCCAGGTCTTCCGTCTTGCGCGTGAACTCCGGCAGCGGCGCGACCACCTTGCTCCGCGGGTCGAGGAACTGCGAGTAGCGGATTTCGAATCGGGCGACGACGGACACGGGAGCTGGTCGGAATGAGCTTTGTGCTAGAGCCTATCTCAATAGTAGGCGCGTGATGCGTTGCGGCCAGGACGGGATGGATGCGAGGCGCACGGCGCAGGCCATATGTCGATATGGTCAAGCCGGGCAACAATGCAGACGCCCGTCCTGGCCGCAACCCGCAGGGACGGGGCGATCTGGGCGCATTTTGTTGTCGGTAGCCCTTGCAATATCGACATATTGCTTCGGGCTATCCTCCTAAAACTGCATCCCACATCGCCTCCGTCGCACACGTGCCTACTATTGAGATAGGCTCTCAATTCTACCGATGAAACTCGGTTTCTTCACCATGCCCATGCATCCTCCGGGGCGCGACTACACGCAGACGCTGAAGGAGGACCGGGAGGCAGTGCTGCTGGCGGACCGGCTCGGCTACTGCGAGGCATTCATCGGCGAGCACATCACGGACGTGTGCGAGACCATCCCGTCGTGCCTCACCTTCATCGCGAGCCTCGCGCACGACACCCAGCGCATCAAGCTCGGCAGCGGCACCGTCAACCTCCCCAACAACCACCCCGCGCAGGTCGCGGCGCATGTCGCGATGGTGGACCACATGCTGGAGGGCCGCTTCATCTTCGGCATCGGCCCTGGCGGGCTGCGCTCAGACATGGAGGCGTGCGGCAACCTCGACGCCGACCGCAACGCGATGTTCGTCGAGTCCATCAACCAGATACTCGCGCTGTGGGCGGGCGACGCTCCGTACGACCTGAAGGGCCGGTTCTGGAACATTTCCACCGCGCGCACGCTGATCCGCGAGGCGGGGCAGGGCGTGATGCTGAAGCCCTACCAGAAGCCGCATCCGCCGATCGTGGTGACCGTCGTCGTCCCGCATTCGAAAGGGCTCGCCGCCGCGGCGGAGCGCGGGTGGACGCCGGTGTCGGCCAATTTTCTCCAGCCGCGCTGGGTGGCGACGCACTGGCCGATGTACGTTCAGGGGGCGAGCCGCGGCGGACGTCGCGCCGACACGCAGGACTGGCGCGTGTGCAAGAGCATTTTCGTCGCCGACGACGATGCGACCGCCCGCCGCTACGCAAAGAGCCTCGAAGGACCCTACGGGTTCTACTTCTGGAACCTGCTCACCAAGCGCAGGAGCGCGGGCGGCGTGGAGATCTTCAAGCACGACTTCGCGCTGCCCGACGCCGCGGTGACGGTCGAATACGTTCTCGACCGGTTGGTGGTATGCGGGAGCGTGGCGAGCGTGGTGGATCAGCTGCTTGCCTTCCGCGAGTCGGTGGGCGATTTCGGCACGCTCCTCTATTGCGGCCACGACTGGGCCGAGCCGAAGCTCGCACGCCGGTCCATGGAGCTGATGGCGGAGAAGGTGATGCCCGCTGTCAATGCCGCGATCGGCACCGCTTCCCGTGCCGCCTGACTGCTCAGACATCAACCGCCATGCCGCCAAAAGGCATTCAAGAAAATAGCGGCCAAGCGAGACCCTACGTGGCCCTGTAGTGTGTAGTTGATTGCTCTTTGGCGTCTTGGCGGTTCAAATCAGCCTCTAGACGACGAACAGGTCGACGAACTCGTTGACCGGCGTTTGCGCGAGCCGCCGGGCGTCCAGGCATAAGGCCAGGATGGCCTGCTGCTGCTTGGGCGGGAAGCGGCGCGCGAGATTCACGCGGAACTTCGCCTCGAGCTGCGGCACGCCTTCGCGGCGCCGGCGGCGGTGACCAAGCGGGTACTCGACCGCAACCTGGTCGGTGCGGCTGCCATCGGTGAAGTACACCTGGAGGGCGTTGGCGATGGAGCGCTTGGCGGGGTCGAGATAATCGCGGCTCCACTGCTTCTTCTCCACGCAGGTCATCTTCGAGCGCAGCCGGTCGATGCGGGGGTCCGCCGCCGCCGCGTCCTCGTAGTCGGCCGCAGTGAGGCTCCCCTTGATGAGGCCCACCGCCGCCATGTACTGGATGCAATGGTCGCGGTCGGCGGGGTTGCTGAGTGGACCCCGCTTGTCGATGATGCGGATGGCCGACTCGTGCGTGGTGATCACGACGCGCTTGATGACGTCCAGCCGGTCCTTGACCTGCGGATGCAGCCGGATCGCGGCTTCGACCGCCGTCTGCGCGTGAAATTCTGCGGGATACGAAATCTTGAACAGCACGTTCTCCATGACGTACGCGCCGTAGGGGCGGGCGAGCTTGAACGGCTGTCCCTTGAAGAGCACGTCGTAGAAGCCCCACGTCTTCGCGGTGAGGGCGGAGGGGTAGCCCATCTCGCCTTTCAGCGCCATCAGCGCAAGCCGCACCGCGCGGCTGGTTGCGTCGCCCGCGGCCCACGACTTGCGTGAGCCCGTGTTGGGCGCGTGGCGATAGGTGCGCAGGCTCTGGCCGTCCACGCACGCGTTCGACAGCGCGTTGACGATCTCGTCGCGGGTGC
>Ga0299906_10004543_pt1 | contig 11358 bp, 7 predicted proteins | sample RVTome_14_FD_200259 | JGI IMG/M metagenome (GOLD analysis project Ga0299906, IMG submission 200259) | Soil microbial communities from uranium-contaminated site in the Upper Colorado River Basin, Wyoming, United States - RVT145D125 (version 2) ... | reverse complement strand
TTCGTCGTAGCCGACCGCGGTTCCGCCGCCGCCCTCACCCTCAAAGCGCTCTTCGCTCTTGCGGGTCGGCTCGCGATCCTTGATCAGGCCCTTCATGTGCTTTGCATAGTTGTCCGCGGCATCCACCAGCAAAACCCGGTCCTGCGGTCGCTTGGGCCCCGCGAGACTGGGCTGCACGCTGTTGAGTTCGAGTTCCAGCACCGCGCTGTATTTGGCGGGTTTCTGGCCCTCCTCCCGCCACATGCCCTGGGCCCGCATGTAGGCCTCGACCAGTTCGATGCGCTCCTCGGAGCGACCGGATAGCCGCATGTACCGCAGGCTTTCATCGTCGACCGGGAAGATGCCACAGGTGGCGCCGTATTCCGGCGACATGTTGGAAATCGTGGCCCGGTCGGCCAGCGGCAGCTGTGTCAGGCCATCGCCAAAGAATTCAACGAACTTCCCGACCACGCCGTGCTCGCGCAGCATCTGGGTCACGGTCAGCACCAGGTCGGTGGCGGTCGAGCCTTCCGGAAGCTTGCCTTCGAGACGGAATCCGACGACCTGCGGGATCAGCATGGTGATCGCCTGGCCGAGCATGGCGGCTTCGGCCTCGATACCCCCTACGCCCCAGCCCAGCACGCCGAGGCCGTTGATCATCGTGGTATGCGAGTCGGTGCCAACCAGGGTGTCGGGGTAGGCGACGCCGTCATCGTCGAACACGACCCGCGCCAGATGCTCCAGGTTGACCTGGTGGACGATGCCGGTGTTGGGCGGGACCACGGCGAAGTTCTTGAATGCCTTCTTGCCCCACTTCAGGAATTCGTAGCGCTCCTTATTGCGCTTGAATTCGATCGTGTTGTTGAGGTCCAGCGAGTCGGCTCTGCCATAACTGTCGACCTGCACCGAGTGGTCGATGACGAGTTCTGCGGGCGACAGCGGGTTAATCCTGCTGGCCTCCCCGCCGAGGTCTTTCATCGCCTCCCGCATTGCCGCGAGATCCACAATCGCGGGCACGCCGGTGAAATCCTGCAGCACCACGCGTGCCGGGGTGAAGGCGATCTCCTCGCTGGGCTGCGCTTGCGGGTCCCATTTGCACAGTGCCTTGATGTCTTCGGCGCTGACGTCCACGCCGTCCTCGTGGCGCAGCAGGTTTTCGAGCAAAACCTTGAGGCTGAAGGGCAGCCGGGCGACTTCGCCATACGTCTTTGCGAGCTTTTCGAGGCTGTAGTAACGATACTGTTTGCCGTTGACGTTGAGCGTGGAAGCGGTTGAAAAGGAGTCAGACATTCAGTCCTCCGGGTCGATGGGGTGCTTATTCAATTATCGCGGCGAGGCGTCGCTCCTACAAGCTGACCGGAGCGCCAAAATGACCTTGTTGGAGCGGCGCCTCGCCGCGACCCCTTACGATTCACTCAGCAGCTCCTTCGCCTCGCGGCAGATGTTCCTGCGGCCGAACACGAGTTCCAGGCGACCGCCGCCGAGTTGGTCCCACAGGAAGGCCGACCTCAGACCGGCCATCAGCAGGGTGCGCACCCAGTCGACAGTGCGCTGCACCTGCAGGTACTGCGGTTTTCCGTTGACCACGATGCGCGGTTCGATATTGCTGATCGACTGCGAATACAGCTCGGAGATCTGTTGCGCCTGCAGGTCCTCGCGCTCGTGTTGTTCGAGATTCTTGCCGCATTCGCGGATTCGTTCGAGACCCTCGCCGATGGTCCGCTGGACGTCAGAAAGGCGCTTGAACTTGCGTTCGATCTGCAATAAGCCGACCGAATAGCGCAGCGCATCCACGTGCCTCGGCTCACCGCTCAGTACGCTGAGCAGGGTCTCGACGCCGAGTCGCAGCTTGCTCACCTCGCCATACACCGACTCGATGCTGTCGGCCTCCAGCCTGAACAGACTGTTGAGGCAGCAAGTGGCGGCAAAGCCCGACCAGGTCCCGTGGCATGCGGCCTGGCGGACCAGTTCGGTTGCCTGGAACACCCCGGCCAGCGCCATGGTGCGCTGCTTCACGACGCCACCTTGCGGGGCGCTTCGACGGCTGCGGCCGGCGGCGCGTCCGCCCACTCGATGATGCCGCCGCCGAGACACTCCTCGCCGTCGTACAGCACCAGCGACTGGCCCGGTGTCACGGCCCGCTGCGGGCGCTCGAATACGATATCGATGCGATTGCCGTCGATGCGCTCGATGCGGCATACCTGGTCGTCCTGGCGGTAGCGCACCTTGGCCGTCAAGGGGCGGCCTGCTTCGGGCGCGGTGCCGGACACCCAGCTGAGTCGCCCGGCCTGCAGCCTTGATGACATCAGCCAGGGATGGTCGTGGCCCTGGCCGACGTAGAGTACGTTGCTGTCGAGGTCCTTGTGCAACACGTACCAAGGCTCCTCGGGGTAACGGCTGACACCGCCGATGCCGAGCCCCTGGCGCTGACCCAGGGTGTGGAACATCAAGCCCTCGTGCTCGCCCAGCGTGACTTCGTCGGGCGTCCTGATCTCGCCAGGAGAGGGCGCCAGGTATCGCCTGAGGAAGGATCGGAAGTCGCGCTCGCCGATGAAGCAGATGCCGGTGCTGTCTTTCTTGTCGTGCACTTTGAGCCCTGATTCGAGGGCGATCCTTCTGACTTCTTCCTTGTGCAGCTCGCCCACCGGGAACCGCGACTTCGCGAGCGGCGCCTGGCCGAGGGCGTAGAGAAAGTAGCTCTGGTCCTTGCCTGGATCGCGGCCGCGCAGCAGGATGTAAAGTCCATCGCGCTCGCCGCGCCGCACGTAATGCCCGGTCGCAATGGCGTCGGCGCCGAGGTCGCCGGCGTGGTCGATGAAGGTCTTGAATTTGATCTCACGGTTGCACATCACGTCGGGGTTGGGCGTGCGCCCGGCGCGGTACTCGGCGAGGAATTCCTCGAACACCAGTTCCCAGTACTCCGCGGAGAAATTGCGGCGGTGCAGTTCGATGCCGAGCCTGTCGGCGACCGCTGCGGCATCGGCGACGTCCTCCTCGGCGGTGCAGGCGCCGAGCGTGTCATTGCCTGGGCGGTCGTCCTCCTCCCAGTTCTTCATGAACATGCCGGCGATGGGATAACCCTGGTGCTTCAGCAGCCAGGCTGACACCGAGGAATCGACGCCGCCGGACATCGCCACCATGATCAAACTCGAACCGCCCATGGACGCAAAGATGGGGTCAATCCGCCAAAGCAAAAGTCTGCCGGAAACGTGCGATGGAGGGGGAAAGGGGTGGGAACTGCTGAGTATAACAAATCCTTGTCCCTTCATTGCCAGGCAAAGCTGGGATAAAATTGCAACATGGGACAGAACCTCGAATCCCGCAAGGATCCTGGACTTGCAGTGGAAGAAGCTCGGCCGGAAGTCAAGCTTCCGCCGATGTATCGCGTCGTTCTCCTGAACGACGACTACACACCCATGGAATTCGTCATCGAGATCCTCAAGATCTTCTTCGACATGAACCACGACCGCGCCACCCAGGTAATGCTCCACGTCCACACCAAGGGCAAGGGCGTGTGCGGCGTATTCACGTTCGAGATCGCGGAAACCAAGGTGGTGCAGGTCAACGAGTTTTCGCGCCAAAACGAACATCCGCTCAAGTGCACCATGGAGAAAGCCTAGGGCAGGGAATTGAAACTACTGCCCAAGTGGGCCGGTCTGAACTAGAGAAAGCGGCCAGGGGGAACCCCAGTGTTCAGCAAAGAACTCGAAATATCGATAAGCCAGGCGTACCAGGAGGCGCGAAAGCAGCGTCACGAATTCCTGACCGTTGAACACATGCTGCTGGCGCTGCTCGACAATGCCTCGGCGTTGGGCATTCTCAGCGCCTGCGGCGCAAGTGTCGAGGACCTCGAACGCGATGTCCGCAAGGCCCTGGAGGACACCGTCCCCATGCTCGCCGACGACGATTCGCGCGACACGCAGCCGACCATCGGGTTCCAGCGCGTGCTGCAGCGGGCGCTCTACCATGTTCAGTCCGCCGGCAAGGAAGAGGTGCTCGGTTCCAACGTGCTGGTCGCGATCTTCAGCGAGAAAGACTCCTACGCCTGCTACTTGCTCAATCGCCACGACGTCACGCGGCTCGACGTCATCAATTACATTTCGCACGGCCTGAGCAAGGTGGACGAAGAGGCATCAAGCCGCCCCGACAGCTCGGTGCTGGAATCCGGCGGCCCGCCCGGCGAGCGCAAGTCGACCGCGCTGGATCGCTTCACCACCAACCTCAACGAAAAAGCCCGCCTCGACCATATCGACCCGCTGATCGGGCGCGAGGCCGAGATCGAGCGCACCATCCAGATACTCTGCCGCCGCCGCAAGAACAACCCGCTGTATGTGGGCGAGGCCGGCGTCGGCAAGACCGCCATGGCCGAGGGGCTGGCACTGCGCATCGTTCGCAGGGAGGTCCCGCCGGTGCTGGAGGATGCCGTCATCTACGCGCTGGACCTCGGCGCACTACTGGCCGGCACCAAGTACCGCGGTGATTTCGAAAAGCGCCTGAAATCGGTGCTGTCGGAGCTCGACGATCAGCCCGGCGCGGTGTTGTTCATCGACGAGATTCACACCATCATCGGCGCCGGCGCAGCTTCGGGTGGCGTCATGGACGCCTCCAATCTGATCAAGCCGGTGCTGGCTTCGGGCGAGCTGCGCTGCATCGGCTCGACCACCTTCCAGGAATTTCGCGGCGTGTTCGAGAAGGACCGCGCGCTGGCCCGCCGCTTCCAGAAGATCGACATCGTGGAACCCAGCGTGGCCGAGACGATAGAAATCCTGCGCGGGCTCAAGGCCCGCTTCGAGGCGCACCATGGCGTCGAGTATTCGGACGACGCGCTGGAAGCCGCGGCGACGCTTTCCGCGCGCCATATCAACGACCGCCACCTGCCGGACAAAGCCATCGACGTGATCGACGAGGCGGGTGCGCGGCAGCGCATGCTGCCCGCCGAGGCCCGCAAGGAGCTTCTCGACGAGCACGATATCGAATTGATCGTCGCGCGCATGGCCCGCATCCCGGCCAAGCAGGTCACCCACTCGGACCGCGACGCCCTCAAGAATATGGAGCGCGACCTGAAGCTGGTCGTGTTTGGCCAGGACGAGGCCATCGGCGCCCTGACGTCCGCCATCAAGATGTCGCGTTCAGGCCTGGGCGACGCCGACAAGCCGATCGGCTCTTTCCTGTTTGCCGGCCCGACGGGTGTAGGCAAGACCGAGGTCACCCGCCAGCTCGCACTCACCATGGGCATCGAGCTGCTGCGCTTCGACATGTCGGAATACATGGAGGCCCATTCGGTTTCGCGGCTGGTGGGCGCGCCGCCGGGCTACGTGGGCTTCGACCAGGGCGGGCTGATGACCGAGGGGGTGACCAAGAACCCGCACTCGGTGATCCTGCTCGACGAGATCGAAAAGGCGCACCCCGACGTCTACAACATCCTGCTGCAGGTCATGGACCACGGCAAGCTCACCGACGCCAACGGCCGCGAAGCGGATTTTCGCAACGTCATCCTGGTGATGACCACCAACGCCGGCGCGCAGGAAAGCGCGCGGCGCTCGATCGGGTTCACCGAGCAGGACAACTCATCGGACGCCATGGAGGCGATCCGCAAGAAGTTCGCGCCGGAGTTCCGTAACCGCCTGGATGCCATCATCAATTTCAAATCGCTGGAATTCCCGGTCATCCTGCGGGTGGTCGACAAGTTCATCCTCGAGCTGGAAGAGCAACTGGCGTTGAGGCACGTGAGCATCGAGGTCACGCGCAAGGCGCGCGACTGGCTGGCCGAAGCCGGTTTCGATCCCAAGATGGGCGCCCGGCCCATGAAGCGCGTGATCCAGGAACAGATCAAGCGGCGGCTGGCCGACGACTTGCTGTTCGGCGCCCTCGCCGACGGCGGGAAGGTGCAGGTGAAGGCGCCCCTCAAGGGTGGATCGGATCTTCGCTTGGAGGTAACTACCGAGCCGGGCGCGGCGATAGCGGAAAAGAGCGAATAAAGCCTTACTTCGTGCGGTAGGTGATGCGGCCCTTGCTCAGGTCATACGGTGTGAGTTCCACCTTGACCTTGTCCCCTGTCAGGATACGAATGTAGTTTTTCCGCATCCGCCCCGAAATGTGGGCGGTGACGATGTGCCCGTTATCGAGTTCGACCCGGAACATCGTGTTCGGCAGGGTCTCCAGGACCACGCCGTCCATTTCAATCACGTCTTCTTTTGCCATGCTCTCCTGACCATCGCTTGCGAGGGCGCTTATTGTGCCACCGCGTGCGCGATATTGACAGTCCGCCTCATTGGCTTAAAATACGCCCCCTTGAGCGGGAATAGCTCAGTTGGTAGAGCACAACCTTGCCAAGGTTGGGGTCGCGAGTTCGAGTCTCGTTTCCCGCTCCAATTCCCTTCTTTATTATTGCGGCACGGTCGCAGGCCGGCCGCGCTGCTCGGTCAGGCGGTCGAGCTCGTCTTCCAGGCCCAGCATTTCCCAGCGCTGCAACGCAACCGGCACATGGGCGTTCTCAAGCAGCCGGTCGTTGAATTCGCGCAGCGAGAAATCCTCGCCACGGGCACCGGCGGCATCCGCCAGGAAGCGGATCACCTGCAGGTAGGCGGCGAACGCGGCCCCGGCCTTGCCGGGATAAGCCAGTAGATCGTGTAGTTCGGACTCGGCTCTCGAGCGGCTTATCCCCGTCTGTGCGGCAAGGAAATCCGCAGTTTTCCCGGTGCTCCAGTCCTCGCCCGCGAGCCGTATGTCGGCATGCGCGAGCGCGGCATGGTAGCGAAGGACTTCCAGGGCCCCCACCTGGCTGGCCGGCCGAAAGGCGTAGAGCCCCGCTTCCATCACCTGCTCATGCGTGTACAGCGCAAGGCCCTCGCTGAGCGTCACGCCGCTGGCGCGTCGGCGAAGTTGGCGCGGGTGGCTGGAAGCCGCCCGGAGCTGGGCGTGGCGCCCGGGCACACCGTCCCAGGCAATCAAGAGCCGCGGGTCGGCCCAGGCCAGGGACTCCAGGTAGCCGGCGTCGTCCCGCTGCGCCAGCACGTAACGCCGGGTTTCAAAATTCCCGTCGAGGCTGAATGCCATTCGTTCCCCTTCGGCAGCGATCGGCGCCAGGCTCGGGGGCAGGGCAGTCACCGCGAAATCGGCGAATTGCCCGGACAGCGTCAGCAAATTCGCGGCATTCAGAAAGGCCCCGAGCTCCTGTTGGCTGATCTGCGCCATCTGGATGAGGCGTTCGGCGCTTTCCAGCGCCGAAGTCTCCGCTTGCCCGGCGAAGCGGTGGCGGGTCACCGTGAGCTGAGCCCCGGCGCGCGCCAGCGCAACTTCCGTTTCGACCTGCAGCTCCTCGGGCGCATCTGGGATCAGTGCGACGTGCCCCAGGAACCAGCGGTAGCGCTGAGCGCCGATCGCAGCCGGCTCCTGGAAGCGCTGACGGCTGACCGTTAGCCAATCCTTGTAGGAAGTCAGTGCTTGCCGGGCCGCGCGGATCCCGACATTGAAGTCATAGGTCAATTGCTCGGAAACGAACGGGGCGAGAGCCTCCTGCAGGGCATCGACCCGGGCGTCCACCTCGCCGATGCGTGCGACGGCGGCATCGGCAAGCAGGGGCACCGTGCGGTCGAGGCCCAGCTTCGCCGTGTTGATGATTGCCGGGAAGCGGTGCAGCCGCCGGATGAGTTCCTCGACATCCACCTCGACCGGTTGCGGGGTTTGGATCAGCAGTTCGAAGAGGCTGCCGAGGGATTGATCGAGGTAAAAGCCGGGATCGCGGCGCCATCTCGCCAGCACCTCCAGCTCCCAGTGAACCCGCTCCATGGCAGCGCCCAGCAGGTGGGCGTCGATGCGGTCCGCGCTACCGTAGCCGAGCGCATCGACGGCCTTAAGCCGGCCCTGAAACTGAAGGTAGTCCACCTTGCGCTGCTGCACGGCAGTCATGGACCAGTCAGGCGACCAGCCCGGCGGGCGCCGCGCGCGGACGGCGGCGAACGGTTCGACCGGCCGGTGGGCGTCAAGCCAGTCGTAAAACTCCTCGGCCAACTCAAGCAGTGCCGGGTTCGACTGCTCGGGCTCTTCCTGGGCAACAAGGGCAGGGGGAAGAGCCGCCACCAGCAACGCAACCGCCAGGTGGTACAGTCTGCGATTCATGATCTCCCCCACACGGCGCTCAACATAGTAGACAAAACGGGCATGCTCCGGACAAGTAAATTGATTTCCAGCCGCGTGCCGCGTGACTATGATACCGGGTGTGGAGGTGATCATTGACGCAAGCTAATGTAATTCGCAGACTGGCCCTCGGCGGGTTGATTCTCGCTGCCACACCGGTCTTCGGTCTTGAAGGTGCTCCGGAATCCCTGACCCCGAGCGGGCCCGTCACGGACTCGAGCCCTGAATTCGTTTGGGCGCCCCTGGCGGGCGCAGCTTACTATCGGCTCAATATCCGGGATGTCGCCAACACCTTCGTGTTCAATCGCTGGATCACGGTACTCGAAGCCGGATGCGAAACCGGGCAAAGCGCGTGTCGCTTTCATGCCGGGGATTTCGCGCCCGGCAGCTACCGCTGGAAGGTCATCGCCAAAGACAATGCCGGCGCACTGAGCAACTGGTCGGATTGGAACGTTTTCTACCCGGGCCGGAGCGACATTCCCGTCCCGCCGCAGTCACCGCAGCCGACGGCACCCTCCGGGCTGATCGCGACCAATTTTCCGGAGTTCATTTGGCAGCCGGTGGAGGAGGTTTCCAATTATCGCCTGCAGGTCAGGAACGCCGACAACAAGGTGGTGCTGACCCGCGGACGCCGCGCCGCGGACGCGGGTTGTTCGGACGGACATTCCGCCTGCACCTTCCTTTCACCCAAAATGCTCGGCCCCGGCGAGTATCGATGGAAACTGCGCGGCCAGAACACGCTGAGCGGCGCGAAGAGTGCATGGTCACCCTGGGTGCCCTTTACAGTGCCTGTACCGGAGGCATTGGGAAGCGGGCTGGACCAGCGCCCAAGCAACGACTCCTGCACGTTGCCCGAGGCGCCCGCCAGGGTTTCCGGCCTGGCCGCGGAACGGGTATTTCCCAATCTGCCCCTCAGCGAGGCCGTCATCCTGCTGCAGTTGCCGTCGGTCGAGTCGCCCGCGCGAAAATGGCTTGCCGTCGAAAAGAGCGGCCAGGTGATCGCCTTCGATGCCGACAATGCACAAACATCCACCGTGGATGTCTTCCTGGACATCAGCGACCGGGTGTTGGCGGATACGGGGGAAACCGGCCTGCTGGGCATGGCCTTCCATCCCGGGTTCCCCGCCGACAACCGGGCCTACCTGTTCTACACCGACCTGGTGAGCGGCGAGTACGAATCCTATCTGTCGGAATTTCTCAGCCTCGACGAGGGCCGGTCGCTTGACGCGAACAGTGAACGGCGGCTGCTGACGATCACGGGACACAGCAGCCACATGCATAAGGGTGGAACGGTGGCATTCGGTCCGGACGGATTTCTTTATCTAGGGCTCGGCGACGGCGGAACGCCGATGGAGTCCCAGAATCCATACAGTCTGTTCGGCAGCCTGCTGCGGATCGACGTCGACGAGGGAGACCCCTACTCGATCCCTCCCGACAACCCGTTTGCCGACGGCGTCGACGGCGCCCCGGAAGTCTATGCCTATGGCTTTCGAAATCCCTGGCGCTGGAGTTTTGATCCGGACAACGGCATGGTCTGGCTGACCGATGTCGGGCACACGCGCTTTGAGGAGATCAATCTCGTCGAGCCCGGCGCCAATTACGGCTGGCCCATTTTCGAGGCTTTCGAGTGCCGCATCGCATCCCAGTGCGGCACCCAGAACCTGAGGTATCCGCTCCATGCTTACCCCCACGACGCCACCGGGGGGTTCGTAGTGGTAGGCGGCTACGTGTACCGCGGCTCGGCGCTGCCGGGCCTGCGGGGGACCTTTGTCTACGCCGACGGCGGCGACCGCGTCTGGGCGCTGTATTTCTCTCAGAACGGGCAGCCGGAACCAGAGTTGCTGATCGACGGCGGGCTCTCGGGCGATATCATCCGCTCCCTATTTGAAGACGAGGATGGAGAGCTTTACCTGGTGAAAAGCCGGTTCATTTACCGCCTGGCACGCGACGAATCCGAGCCCGAATCCGCTTTCCCCGTGAGCCTTTCCGCCACAGGCTGTGTCGATCCGGCGCAGCCGACCGTGATGGCTGCAGGGCTTGTCCCCTATTCCATCAATACGGTTTTTTGGACGGACGGTGCGGCGAAATCCCGCTGGCTGGCCGTGCCGGACGATGAGGCCATCGAAATCGATTCCGACGGCGATTTCCATTTCCCACCGGGTTCGGTGCTGGTGAAGGAGTTCCGCCTGTTTGGCAAGCGCATCGAAACGCGCCTTCTGGCCCAGCATGCGGACGGGAAATGGGCGGGCTACTCGTACGCCTGGAACGAAGAGGAAAGCGATGCGGAACTGGTCGGGCCCGCCGGCCGTCAATTGGAAATCGAAGGCCAGGGCTACACCATTCCCGGCCGCTCGCAGTGCCTGAGATGTCACACCTTCGCCGCGGGAAGAACGCTCGGTTTGGAGATCCGCCAGCTCAATCGTGATTACCACTATCCCTCGACGGATCGCAGCGCCAACCAGCTGACCACCCTGGAAGCGGTCGGGTTGTTGGAACACGCCTTACCGGACAGACCGGAGCACCTTCCGGCGCTGGTTTCGCTCGATGACCATTCGGCGTCGTTCTCGGACCGCGCGCGAAGCTATCTGCACAGCAATTGTTCGGGCTGCCATCGTCCTGATGGGGGCGGCGGTGGTCCCGCGGACCTGCGCTTCCAGCCGCTGGAGGCGATGAACATCTGTGATGTCGCCCCGGAAATCGATAACCTCGGAATCGAGGATGCGCGCTTGCTCGCGCCCGGCCACCCCGAGCGTTCCATCGTGGCGGTGCGGCTGGGCTCGGTCGGTCCCAACGCCATGCCGCCGATCGGAAAGAATCTGGTCGACATTGACGCGGCGGCGGTCCTCGAGGAATTCATCGCCGGGCTCGAATCGTGTCCCGGCAGTCAATAACAAAGAAAACCGGCCTGCTCCCCCGAGGGGAGAGGCCGGTTTTATCGAACACGAGGAATTACTTGATGGTGATTTTGCGGACCATGTACTCGCCGGTGATCTTGCGCATGGCAGGGTAGTTCTTGGTGATTTCGCGGTTCTGCGCCTCGCGCTCCTCACCCCAGGCCTGCATGAACTTCTGGTACTCCTCCTTGTTGGGTTCCAGCTGGCTGCTGTCCGTGAATTTCACCATCAGGAAGAGATTCACATCGCCGCTCTGTGGCAGCTGGCTGCGGTAAATCGAATATTCCTCGATCTGGCCGAGCTCCTTGGCGACTTCGTTGGACGCGACCCAGGTCTGCTTGAGCCCTTC
>Ga0299906_10004542_pt1 | contig 11359 bp, 8 predicted proteins | sample RVTome_14_FD_200259 | JGI IMG/M metagenome (GOLD analysis project Ga0299906, IMG submission 200259) | Soil microbial communities from uranium-contaminated site in the Upper Colorado River Basin, Wyoming, United States - RVT145D125 (version 2) ... | reverse complement strand
TGAACAGCGTTTGGGACAGGCTTATGCGCATGCCTTCGAACGCTTCGAAATCGTCCACGGCGGACACGGGCAAGGTCGGGCTGGCGGCTGATGGCAGCGGCTGTCCGCTGCCCATGAGCGTGACGCCGGCAAAGGATGTGATCTCGGTCAAGCCGTTGAACTCGGACACATCCCCTTCGACCCGGACCAGATCGCCGAGCTGCACATCGACGGCCGGTGAGGTGCCGTCAAAGACGAAGATTCCTTCCGACGTTAGCGGATTGGCGTCAACGTCGGCGTCTTCCTCCTGAAGGTAGAAACCGTTCAGATCACCATGCACCCCGCTGGCGGCGTCTTGGAAATCGCCAACGACGATGCCTTCGACAATCACCGTGCTGCCGACCAGCGGACTGGCCGCACCGCTGCCCTGCACCTCGTGAATCTTGGCCTCAATGACAGCCGGCGCACAGGCGTTAGCCGCGCCTGGGGTGTCCTGTCCGCCTGAGAAGGAGCCGATCCGCCAACCGTCATCGCAAAGGAAGGCATGACCAGGCACAAAGGATCCGTCGGGCCCAATGGATGGTGGTCCGTAGTGGAACTCGGTGCCGCCTGGCGGGTTGGGCTCTTGGACGAGCGCGATCAGGTCAACCACCGACGTCCACGGGGTGGCGTCCAATATACCGTCGTCATCGGTGTCCAGGTCATCACCATTTGCGCCGCTGAACTCGAATACGAGCACATGGGTGACGTTGTCACCGTTCTCGAAGTTCAAGTCGGTCGTCAGATCCGCTGTTCCAAAGCTGAAGGTGCCCTCGGCGGCGACAAAGAAGCCCGAGGCTGAGATAACGCTGCCGGTAAGATCGGTGGCGTTTTCGATGACACCGCTGCCGCCCGTACCGTCGCCGATGACCAGATAGGTCAGGCCGTCCAGGGCCGTGCCGGCTGCGCCGCCCAGTTCGAAGTACTCATCGTTGTCGGTGCTTGGTTGATCGATCCGGATTTCGCTGATGACCACGTCCGGCGCCCCAATTGGCACGCATCCGGTACTGGCTTCGACATTGGTTTCGCCCGGTGTGCTGCAACGCAGGCTCAAGTCCACATTGTTGACATTTGTGTCGCTGCCATCGGGGAAGCGTGAGATGCCCGCCAATTCCACACTGGGGTCGTCTTCCAGCCCTATGCCCGAACCCTCCGTGTAGGGCGCACCCGTATCGCCCTCGTAACTGACGGCGTCGATCAAGACGCTGTCGTCGCGCAAACCGACGGCGTCGGGCGCCCCGTTTTGCACCAGATTGGTGTCGGGTAAGACATCCAGGTCGCAGTTGGCGACATTGGCCGCGTCGCCACAGACGACGAAGTAGTCGCCGGCAGCCAGCGTCACGGAAGGCAAAGCAAATGTTTGATACAGCACGGCACCGCCGCCGGTACCGTTGACCAGCTCAAGGGTGACGGTTGACAGGTCGACAGGTTCGCTCCCTGTGTTCTTGATCTCGACGAACTCGGCTGTGTCGGTGCTCGGCTGGTCGTAGTCAATCTCATTGATGACCAAGCTGGCCGGCGCGGCCGGCACGCAGTCCGAGCTGTCACTGACGTTGGCCTCACCGGGCGTCGCACAACGCAGGCTCAAGTCCACATTGTTGACATCTGTGTCGCTGCCATCGGGGAAGCGTGAGATGCCGGCCAACTCCACACTAGGGTCATCTGCCAACCCTGTGCCCGAACCCTCGGTGTAGGGTGCGCCGGTGTTGCCCTCATAACTGACGGCATCAATCAGCGTGCCGCTATCCCGCAGCCCGACGGCATCCGGTGCGCCGTTCTGGACCAGATTCGTGTCGGGGACTACATCCAGATCACAGTTCGGCACGTTGGCCGCATCGCCACAGACAACGAAGTAGTCACCGGCCGCCAACATGGCCGCCGGCAATGCAAAGGACTGGTAGAGCAACGCACCGCCGCTGCTGCCGTTGACCAGTTCGAGCGTGATGGTTGAAAGATCGACGGTCGTTGTGCCGATATTCTTGATCTCAACAAACTCGGCCGTGTCGGTGCTCGCCTGGTCATAGTCAATCTCATTGATGACCAGGCTGGCCGGCCCCGCCGGGACGTCGGTCGGCGTGGGTGTCGGAGTCGGTCCGCCCGTATCGAAGCTCTGGCCGCTGTTGACCGCGCCGAAAGTGTTCGGGGCTTCGGCAGCCCACGTGAAATCCTCGTACATCGTGCCCGTGCCGGTCAGCTGAAGGGAGTTACCGACCGCACCGGAGCCGTTCTGGGAGACCCCAATGTCGGTGCTGATCATGCCATCGGCGGGTCCGCCGACCGCCATGAACGAGCCTTCATAGCTGAGGAACTGAACGACACTGCTGGCAGCGTCCACCAGAGCCAGACCATCCGGCGCCCCGTTTTGAATCCCAGCAATGGCAACGGAAAGTGTGCCGTAGCCGGCCTCTTGATCCGGCAGGGTTCCCGCCAGGCCGGCGGTGTCATAAACGGCACCGCCATTGCCGTTGTACAGCACGATAGACCAGCCGGTCAGATCGGTGCCGGCAGGGCCGGCGACCTCGATCGCCTCGCCGGTATCGGTACCCGTATTGTCATAATGAATCTCGTTGATGAAGACAGCCGTCGCCGCCGAGGCCGGCATGGTCAGGATCGATCCGACCGGCAGCATGGCAACCAACAAGGCGACGATCGAGGCCAGCGCCCACAAGCGGTGCAGACGGGTTCGCGCGGTCATTTGGCAAGCTCCTTCAGAGTGGGGGATTCAAAACAAGCGCACGTTTGGCGTGCGCACAAATCGCAGTGCCCCCTCATCCACTGTGATCGGCTCGACGGATTGTGGGCCGAACGACAGCTCAACGAGGGCGCCTCCGACAGGGACCCTACGTTCTTATGAACTCGACTGGAATCGACACCTTTGCAGGTGACAAAAGCATAGCAGGCCAGCAGTCTAGCGACAATCTATCCGGGACTCGAATCCCCTACGCTTTCCTTAAAGTCTAGATAGTTTGGATGGCTGGCGATGGCTATACGACCTCGGAGGTCCGAATTCAGACCTCCGAGGTCGTGGGGAAAAGCTACTTCTCTTCAGACCGCTCGGCGCCCAAACCCCAGATCAGCAGGCCGGCGCCGGCGCCCAAACCAAAGGCGCCCAGGGTGGCACCACCCTCGACCCAGTGGCCGAGCAGGGCGAATGTCCCCAGCAATCCGAGGACCGCGGCGATGGCAAACTGCCAGCTGCCCATCTGCCACTTAATGGCGCGCAAACTCAACCAGCCGACAGCAACGCCAAAAACCAACGACCCCAGCACCCGCAGTACATACCCAAGGAGCTCAAGAACACCGTACAGGTCCATGCCGTCCTTCTCCCTTCACACCGTGTTTGGAGGAACAGCCGGATTATAGACCGCTTGGCACTGGCTGCAAGCCGGCGAGACGCATGGTAGGATGGGCCCCAGGAGGCCGAGCAATCATGAGTCGCAAATCCCCCAACCGAGCTTCACCCGCCCAGATCGTGTTTGCCGTGATCGCGCTGCTGGTGATCGTCTCCTTTATCGTCAGTACGTTTGCCTTCTGAGCAAATCTGGCGCCCTTCATGCGACGAGCCGGCCAGTGGCCGGCTCGTTCCTGTTTTCGTATGAATTCCTGTGCCGGGATATTGTATACAATGTCCCGGCGAATTAAGGACTGGGCAAGGTAAAAAACATGGCAACAATCGAAAGTGCGCCCGCCACCGCGTAACCCAGCATGGCCACACGGTCCCGGTTCAACCGGTTGGCGTTGACCGCTTCCAGGTATTGGTTCCAGTCCCGGACGAAATCGGCTAGGGCCTGGTTGGCCGTCTCGCCTTCTCGCATCCGGAAGGGCCGGACGGGCTGTTTGGAAAGGCGCCAGTGCTGGAAGGCAAAGGTGAAGAAGACCGCCGCCAAGACCAACCAGATCGGATAGAGCAGCATTGCCTGCGCTCCTTCGCTAAATCAGTGCCGCGTGCCCAATGACGGACAAAGCGTACTCCAAGCTGCGTTGGCTGGCAATTGTCACCGAAGTCCCCCGCAGTACCAATATCCTAGGCAAGAGCGCGTAACGCCCGACGCCGCCGGCCGTTGTTACCGGTACATGCCCAGGCCGGCACACCCGAACCCGCACCGGCGCTTGCAAGCAGGCTGTAAGGTGTGGACAAGCATGACCTGTGTTAAGCTTCGAGTGATAAAGGCCCCGCCGCACTTGCGGCGTAACTTCAGAAGGAAAGGAGGTTAATCCAAATGCTGTACGCTCCGAAGGAAAGAGGTCAGGGATTGGTTGAGTATGCTTTGATCCTTGTTCTAGTTGCTGTCGTTGTGATCGTGATCCTGGCCCTGCTCGGACCCGCGATCGGCAACGTTTTCAGCAATATTGTCGAGAACATCTAAGCGGATCCAGTTACTCCGGAGGCATTCGCCTCCACCTGACAAGAACAGGGCCCTTGCGGGCCCTTTCTTGTTGTCCCCTTCGCCTGGTTTCAACACCAGTTCAGCGCGGAAAGCGCGTGAGCACAGTTGCTGGGGTCGGCACGGCCAACCGGTCGCCGATTTCCGCGCCTCGCCTTGACCCGTCATAGCCACCCTGGAAGATACCGATCGGGCTGTCGGGTTCGGTGTAGGCGAGTTCGAGGTACGCCTGCCCCAACAGGTAACCTTCCTTGTCAATGGCGCACGAAGTGACCCGTCCGATCACCCGGCCACGCCGGTCGACCACAGGGTCGCCGTAGTGAGCCATGCGCACCCCCTTGTCATTGAACCGAAACCGGACCACCTCAGCCTTGCGCTCAGCCTCCTGCGCCAGCACGGCCGACCGACCGATGAACCAGGGCTTATGCGTCTTAACATAGCCAATGAAGCCGGAGGCGCCGACCCCCAGATTCATCTCACCGGACATCTCATGGCCGTACAAGGGAAGTCCGGCCTCGGTCCGAAGTGAATCGCGCGCCCCCAGGCCCGTCGGCATCAGACCGAGCGGTTCGCCGGCCTGGAGCAGAGCCCGCCACAGGGCCGGCGCCTGCTCGGGGTGCACAAACAGCTCGTAGGCGATGCGCTCCCCCGTATAGCCCGTGCGGCTGACGATGAGGTCGATCCCGCCGAAGACTCCTTCCATCACGCCCGCCCATGGCAGACGGGTGAGCGCGGCAGCGCTTTCCTCCGAAGCGCCCAACGCCAGCAAAATAGCGCGGCTCTTCGGACCCTGCAGTGCCAGATCGACGCGTTGGTCCTTGCCCGCGGCCGGATCGCGCAGATTGCGCAGCCGGCAGCCACGGCCATACGCGCTCGCCCATGGCCGGTCAGGGTCAACCAACACCTGGCCGGCGTGCACGGCGCTGAGCCAGGCCCAATCCTTATCGTCATTGGCCGCGTTGACAACCACCAGGTAGCTCGCCGGTCGCCGGTAGATCATCAGGTCGTCAATGACATTCCCGGCCGGGTCAATGAATTGCGTGTAGTGCGACTGGCCGACCCGCAGCGCCAGCACATCATTGCCCACAACCGAATCAAGAAAAGCAGCCGCGCCAGGTCCTTCGACGCCATACACACCCATGTGGCTGACATCGAACAACCCGGCGGCGGTGCGCACCGCTTGGTGCTCCTCGACGACCGAGCTGTACCAGACCGGCATCTCCCAGCCGGCGAACGGCACCATCTTGGCGCCGGCCTCCAGGTGATCTTCGTAGAGCGCTGTCCGGCGGAGCTCCTCGGATTCACTCTGCTGCCAGGCAAAAGCGGGCAGAGCCTTAACCGAACCAGAGGCGCCAATGAACCATGGTTTGTCAAAACCCTCGTGTTCGAAGTCCGCCTTGGGCGCCTTGGCCTGGCCGCCGACCTGGCGCACGACGACTGGACCTGGGATCTTGCGCTGTAGGTCGTCGGGGTCGAGCAGGACAAAACCATCCGACAGGTCCCGCAGCCAGGCCCGGGTCCAGGCGGCCGCCCCACTGGGAAGCGTGAGCAGCCAGCGGTCGGTCGTCTGGCGCTTGGCCCACAGCTCGGTCGCCTCCTCGATGCCGTTCAGGATTCCATGCGCCGTTTGGCCGGTTTCGACGGCGGACGGTCGCAGGCTGGTTGCCCAACGCAGAACCGCATCGGCGTCATCCCCCTCGATCTCAAGTTCGGTGAAAGGTTCGGCCGCGACCGGGTCGTCCAGATAGTAGAAGTGAGGATAACCATGCTCGGGTGGATCGAAATCGATGCCGGCCGCCACGGCCATGTCGCGGATCTCGGATTTGGCCGCATGGAAGGCGTCGAACGGAACCTTGGCCCGGGCCACCTCGCGCTTACGCTTGGCGTAGCTGTAGGGCTGGCAGGCCATCAGCAGTCGACCGATTACATCGCCAAGACGCCGGCTGGCGGCTTCATCGAAGCCGCGCTGGGTAATCCACGGGGTACCCAGCCGGACGCCGCTCGGATAGAGGGCCGAGCTGTCCCCGGGGATGGTATTGCGGTTGCACACGATGCCGGCCAGGTCCAGGATGCGGGCCGCCATGTCGCCCGACAGCTCAGTGCCATCGGACCCAACCACCGACTTGCAGTCGATATTGGTCAGATGCGTGTTGGTCCCGCCGAAGGCGATCCGGAGCCCTTGCGCCGCAATGCCCTCCGTCAGCGCCTGGCAGTTGTCGACCACTGCCTGCTGCATCTGCCGGAATGACTCGGTCTGGGCCAGCTTGAAGGTCAGCGCCTGCGCAGCAATCGTGTTGATGTGGGGACCACCCTGCTCGCCGGGGAAGACCGCCCGATCGAGCAACCGGGCCAGCTTCTTATCGGTCGTCAGCAGCGCGGCGCCGCGCGGCCCGCACAACGACTTGTGGGTGGTGAAGGAGATGACATGCGCATGGCCGACGGGTGATGGGTAGACGCCGGCCGCCACCAGGCCGGCCACATGGGCGATATCGGCCAGCAGGTAGGCGCCGACCGAGTCGGCAATCCGGCGGAACTCGGCCCAATCCACCGTCCACGGGTAGGACGAATAACCGCCAATGATCAGTTTAGGTTTGTGCGCCTGGGCCAGGGCTGCCATTTGGTCGTAGTCGATGCGCTCGGTCTCAGGATCGACGGTGTAATGGACCGCCTGATAATACTTGCCGGAGCGGTTGACCGGCGAACCGTGCGACAGGTGGCCGCCATGCTTCAAGTCCATGCCGAGCACGGTTTGGCCCGGCTCGATCAGCGCGTGGTACACGGCGTTGTTGGCCGGTCCACCGGACAGCGGCTGGACGTTGACATACAGATCGTCGGGGGTGACGCCGTTGGCGGCGAAGGCCTCGGCACAGCGCCGGCGGGCCAGGGCTTCGACGATATCAACGTACTCAACACCTTTGTAATAACGCGGATCCGAGTAGCGCCGGTAGTCGGCCAGCCGCGTTTCCAGGTCCAGGATTTCGTCCTCGGAAAACCAGCGGCTGTCCTCGTCTGGATAGCCCTCGGCGTAAATGTTGTGAAAAGCCGTCGCCAGCAGCTCGAGGACGGCCTTGGGGGCGGTGCTCTCCGACGGAATCAAGATCAAGCGACGGTACTGGCGCTCGGCTTCGAGTTCGGTCAATTGGTGTAAGGCGGGGTCAAGGTCCTGGAGCGTGCCGCGGGTGAGAAAGTCGGCCATCGAGTCTCCTGGGGCAGTGGCAGGTGGGATCGAAAGCAGGAAAGGCCCCGCGCGCCATTCTATGCCCCGGGCAGGGGGTGGTCAAGAAGGGATGGGGATTGGGGATTCGTGAGTAGGGAGTGGTGAGAGGTGATAAGTGACAAGGGAAAGGTCGTACATGACCCAGGCAGATGGTTATGCGATTCGTCTTGCGCTCCCCCCATTCAGTAGGAGGCCGCCCCGTCGCTCCTCCCAAGAGGAATGCCGTTTGAGTCTTCGTGCCTTTGTGTTATCAGCATTTGATCTTGCTGACCGCTGATCGCTGAATGTTGACAGCTTATCGCTTGGTGCCTGGCGCTTGGCGCCCGGCGCTTGGTGCTTGGTGCCTGGCGCTCGGCGCCTGGCGCCTGGCGCACGCTTACTCCAGCCCCGGTACCGGCCCGCCCTCAAACACCCACAGGTCGAACAGGTCGTCGAGCTGGCAGCCGCAGGTCGCCTCAGCGCTACGTTCGAAATCGGCGGAACTGGCGATCAGGTAACGGTATTCCTGGAAGAAGCTGCGCAGGAAATCGAAGAAGACGTCGTCGCCAAGCTCCTGGCGCAGCGCGTCGTAAAATAACGACCCCTTGAGGTAGACGAACAAACCGTACTCTCGACCGCCGTACTCACCGACACCCCGTCCGATCGGCATGTCCGGCTGCGGGTGCGTGCGCAAAGCATCGCGGTGGTCGGACAGGTAGCCGGTGTAACGGCCCGTCCCGATGGATCGCTCGTAGTACAGCGCGGTGGCGTAGGTGGCAAAGGCTTCATCCAGCCACGGCTCGGCAATCTGGTCATCGCCGACCAGCCCATAGAACCACTGATGCGCCACCTCGTGAACAACCGGCTCGATCACCCACGAACCGCCCAACGTGCCAACCGTCACCAGCGATGGGTACTCGATGCCGCCATACGCTCCCGGAACATCGACAATGTCCAGCTCGGTGTAGGGATAGGGCCCAACCAGCTCCGTCAGCAGCCCGACCTGGATGCGGGCCGCTTGCAGGACCTTGTCGAACTCGAATTCGTGCTGCGGCAGCACCCACACCCGTATCGCCACCCCGTTGGATGTCGTCTCCTCCATCACCAGACTGCCGAGGGCAAAGGCGAAGTCGCGCACCGGGCCGGAGACATAGGTCACGGCAACTTGGCCATCTTCCACCGGCTGGCGGGTGATCTCGGTCCCGGTGGCCACCAACGCCAAGTCGTCAGGCACCGTCAGTTCGACCCGGTAGCCGGCCACCGCCGAGGTCGTGGTGTCCCCGCCCGGTGGGGCGTCGGCCACCTGCCAGGCGCCGTCGAGGCGCAGCGGGACCAACGGGTAGAACGTCGGGGCGAACAGCACACCCTCGGTGATGCCAAATCGGTGCGGCGTCGATCCGCCGATCGGCCCCTCGGCCACGACGCGGAAGGGCACGCTCACATCGACCGAATCACCGGCGGCCAGCGGCGCCGGCAGGGAGTAGCGCATCGCCAGTCCGCCGCCCAACGGCTCGCCCTGCACCACCGCACCGCCAATCGCCGCCGGCCCGGCAGTCATGCTTGCCCGGTACTGGTCATTGTTGGGCCACAACATAACCACCAGATCTTCCAGCATGTCAGGCCCCGGATGGCGGTAGACAATGCGGGCCACTCCCTCGATCTCGGCCTGGCTGGTGCGGCCTTCGAACACGACGCGGGCTTGAATGGAGTAGGCGGTCGCTGCGTCCAACAAGGCAACATCCTCAACGAAAGCCTCAAGCATGGCCGCCCGCTGATCCTCATCCTCGAGGGCCGCCGGCGTCATCGCCAGCGTCGGCAGCGGTCGAGGGGTGCGGGTGGCGGTCGGCGCGTGCGTCGCAGGATCCGGGTCCAAAACCGGCGTGACCGTTGCCTGTCCCAATGGAAACTGGCTGCAGGCCAGCAGGGCAGTCCCGACCGCCAGCAATGCCATCAGCTTGCGCATGCCGCCTCCATCTCTCGCCTTGTGAAGAAAACGGCGCCCGCTTGGGACGCCGCAGTGGGCGGAACAGGGCTCGAACCTGCGACCTCTTCCTTGTAAGGGAAGCGCTCTAACCAACTGAGCTATCCGCCCACCCCATTATAGCCATAGACCCCAACACAGGTCGGCCAGACACCGGACCCAGGACTCTCTTAGACTACAATGGTACGTCTCATTTCGTTCGGTCGATCCCACCCGGAGCCGTTTCGACCCACCTTGGCCCTCGCACTGGCAACCGCCGCAATCGTCCTGCTTGTCTGGGAACTGTACATCTGTGAGGGTGCCCACCTGGGTCGCCGCTTCGTGGTTTGGCTCTACGATCTGACGGCTGATCGCTACAATCAGATCAAAGGGTTCGATAGGGCCTGGGAGAAGCGCTTCCTAGGTGAGCCCGTCGCCCAGGTCATTGGAACGCTGCCCGGTGCCAGGCTGCTCGACGCCGGCGCCGGCACCGGCCGGCTCGCCTGGGCCCTGGAGGCCGGCGGGAACTATGCCGCACCTATTGTCTGCCTCGAACCCTCCCGACCGATGATCGGCCGCCAGCTGCCGACGGACGGTCGTGTGCGGCGCGATTGGGCGCAGGGAACACTCGAACGGCTGCCCTTTGACAACGCGACCTTTGACCTGGTTAGCAGCCTGGAGGTGCTCGAATTCACCCCCAGCCCACGCCATACGCTGGCCGAACTTGTACGTGTGCTGCGCCCCGGCGGTTGGCTGTTGGTCACCAACCGCATCGGCTGGCAGGCGCCGCTGATCCTGGGCCGTACCTGCCCCCGCGGCCGCTTCGCCCAGATGCTGGCCGGCCATGGCCTGACCGAGGTGGAAGTCTTCCCATGGCAGAAGGACTATGACCTGGCCTGGGCGCGCAAGCCAGACGCCCTGCCGGAGGTTGAGCTCCCATGAAGATCCTGCGTTACCGCACCCAAGCCGACCCGGCGCCGCAGTGGGGCTGGCTCGATGAAGACAAAGTTGGGGCCCTCGACGGTTCGCCGTTCGAGAGCTACCGGCGCCGGGATGCCAAGACCCCCCTGGCAACGGTCGAGATCTTGCCAGCGTCCTCGCCCAGCAAGATCATCTGCGTCGGCCGCAACTATGCAGCCCATGCCGCCGAGCACGACTCCGAAGTTCCATCGCTGCCGCTGTTGTTTCTCAAGCCACCCAGCAGTCTGCTGGCCCATGGCCAGCCGATCCTGCTCCCTCCGCAATCGTCGCGCGTCGAACACGAAGCCGAGCTGGCCATTGTGATCGGGCGCGGCGGCCGTTGGATCCACCCGGACTCGGTCGACCAGATGATCCTTGGCTACACCATCGCCAACGACGTTACTGCCCGCGACCTGCAGCGGGCCGATGGCCAGTGGACACGCGGCAAAGGGTTCGATACTTTCTGTCCGATTGGACCCTGGATCGAGACCGAACTCGATCCGGCCGACAGCTTGATCACCTGCACCGTGAATGGCTTGCCGCGCCAGATGGGCTCGACGCGCGACATGATCTATCCGGCACGCCAGCTGATCGCCTTCGCCTCCTCGGTCATGTCGCTGGCCGCCGGTGACGTTATCCTGACCGGTACGCCAAGCGGCGTCGGCCCGCTGCAGCCGGGCGACGAGGTTAACGTCGAGATCGAGGGGATTGGCATGCTGACCAATCCGGTGGAGGCCGACACCCAGACCAGGCCGCCTGGATACTGAGAGGAGCGCTGCATGGGACTCAAGCCAGATCACTGGATCACCAAGATGGCCCGGGAACACAAGATGATTGAGC
>Ga0299906_10004541_pt1 | contig 11360 bp, 7 predicted proteins | sample RVTome_14_FD_200259 | JGI IMG/M metagenome (GOLD analysis project Ga0299906, IMG submission 200259) | Soil microbial communities from uranium-contaminated site in the Upper Colorado River Basin, Wyoming, United States - RVT145D125 (version 2) ... | reverse complement strand
TGGACATGTACCCAGTATAAGGAAACGGCATTGTGGTATAACCGGAGTCAAATCAAGGAGTTACCGCTTCCCGCCTACAGGAACTTCGGGCTAAATGTTGCGGATCGCGAACCGCGCTCGCATGCACGTCCGCAACCGGAATTCCCCTCCCTTTCAACGCATCATTTTACGTCTTCGATCGATCGGACCGACGGCGGCGTCATGGGCCCTGTTGTAAGTGGTTGACGATTCCGCTTGTCGGGGGCGGGTTGCTGCGGTATGCTCCCGGCCGTCGGGCTCTGATGGGGGTGCTTCAGTCGCGAGGCGCGGCGTTTAGATGGGTTCTACGTACAGAACCCACGCGGCGACACGAGGGCCCCGACTCTGTTCTTGTGGAAGGAGAACCCAACCATGCGGATTCGCTCATACAGTCTGTACTCGCTCTTTGCGCTCGGTTTGGCCGGCCTGTTGGTCGGGCAGACTTGTGCCCCGCCGCCGGACGTGAACAATTCGCCGAACGCCGACGCGGGCAACAACCAGAACGTCGGGTTCGGCGATGCGGTGACGCTCGACGGCTCGGGCAGCTCCGACGCCGACGGCGACACGTTGACCTACTCGTGGACGCAGACCGGCGGCACCAACGCGGTGACGCTCAGCGGTGCCGACACCGCGACGGCCACCTTCACCGCCCCCAGTGAGGCGGACTCGCTCCAATTCGAGCTGGTGGTCAGCGACGGCACCGAGACCAGCGACGATACGGTCACCGTCAACGTGACCGACACGACGCCGCCCCCGGTGGTGACGCCGACCCTCTTCATCGCCAACTTCGACGGCGACAACGTCACCAGCTACGCCGATCCGTCGACGGTCAACGGCAACATCGCGCCCGACACGAATCTCCAGGGCGCCTCGACCCAGCTCGACAATCCCTCGGACATCGTGGTCAACTCCAGCGATGCTCTGATCGTGAGCAATTTCTCCGGCGGGACCGATCCGTCGCTGACTTCGTACGACGACGCGGCCAACACCAACGGCAACCTGGCCCCCGACCGAAACGTTCAGGGCGCCGCCACCCAGCTGGACGACCCCACGTCGCTCGTGGTCGACACCGGCAACGACCTCGTATTCGTGGCCGACATCGGAGCGACGGATCGCGTACTGGTTTTCGGGCCCGCGTCCACGTCGGCGTTCAACGGGAATCTGGCTCCGATCCGGACCATCGAAACCACCACCACCGGTGAGCTCAACGACCCGTTCGGGATCAATCTCGGCGGCAACGGTGATCTCTATGTGGCCAACAACGGGAACGATACGGTGGCCGTCTTCGCAAACGCCGCCAACCTTAACGGTGACGTGACCGCCACGCGGGTCGTCCAGAGCACGAGCTTCAACAACCTGTTCGACGTGTTCATCGACGGGAACGACACGATGTTCGTCGTGGACGCCAACGGCTTCATCTTCACCTTCAACGACGCGTCGTCGCTGAACGGCAACGTCGATCCGGACTTCAGCCTCGAGGTGCCGCCGGCGGGTAATCTCACCGCCATCGCGGTCGACAGCACCGGCACCGGCTACATCGTCGACAACGCGAACGACGCGGTTTTCTCCTATGACAACATCGCCACCCGGAACGGGGCGATCAACCCGGACCGGACCATTCAGGGCGCCAACACCCAGTTGGACGGACCGATTCGCGTATTCCTGACCGAATAAGCATTGTGCTTACGACATGAATCATCGTACTGCTTCACCACGACGCCCGGGCGGCTCGAGCGGCTCGGGCGTCGTGTGTGAACGGCGCCGCGACCGAAAGCGGGCGCGGAATCAAGTTGCATATCGCATATCTCATTGAAAGGAGAAATCAACCATGCGCATTCGCTCAGCCAGTTTGTACTCGCTCTTTGCCCTCGGTTTGGTCGGCCTGTTGGTCGGGCAGACCTGTGCGCCGCCGCCGGACGTGAACAATTCGCCGAACGCCGATGCCGGTAACAATCAGAACGTCGGGTTCGGCGACGCGGTGACGCTCGACGGCTCGGGCAGCTCCGACGCCGACGGCGACACGTTGACCTTCTCGTGGACGCAGACCGGCGGCACCAACGCGGTCACGCTCTCCGGCGCGGACACGGCGACGGCCACCTTCACCGCCCCCAGTGAGGCGGACTCGCTCCAATTCGAGCTGGTGGTCAGCGACGGCACCGATTCCAGCGACGATACGGTCACCGTCAACGTGACCGACACGACGCCGCCCCCGGTGGTGACGCCGACCCTCTTCATCGCCAACTTCGACGGCGACAACGTCACCAGCTACGCCGATCCGTCGACGGTCAACGGCAACATTGTCCCCGACACCAACCTGCAAGGGGCCCAGACCCAGATATTCCGGCCGTCGGATATCGTCGTCAACGCGGGCGGCGCCTTGCTGGTCAGTAACTTCAATGCGGCGAATTCGTCGATCACGTCGTATGACGACGCACCCAACACCAACGGGAACCTGGCGCCGGATCGGAACGTTCAGGGCGCGGCCACGTTGCTGGTGCAGCCGGTCTCGCTCGTCGCGGACACGGCCAACGATCTGATCTTCGTGGCCGATCAGAACGACGACAACATTCTTGTCTTCGGACCCGCGTCGACTTCGGCATTCAACGGGAACCTGGCCCCGATCCGCATCATCGCAACCACCACCACCGGCGATTTGAACAACCCGACGGGGATCAACCTCGGGGCCGACGACGATTTGTATGTCGCCAACAACGCCGGCAACAACGTCCTCGTCTTCGCCAACGCCGCCAACCTCAACGGTGACGTGACCCCGACGCGGATTATCGAAAGCGACAGTTTCGACAACACCCTGTTCGATGTCTTCATCGACCAGGATGACAACCTGTTCGTCGTGGAAGCCAACGGATTCATTTACACCTTCAACGACGCCTCGTCGCTGAACGGCAACGTCGATCCGGACTTCACCCTCGAAGTGCCGCCGGCCGGTAATCTCACCGCCATCGCGGTCGACAGCAACAACACCGGCTACATCGTCGACAACGTGAACGACGCGATTTATTCTTACGACAATATCAGTACCCAGAACGGCACGGTCAATCCCGACCGCACCATTCAGGGCGCCAACACCCAGTTGGACGGGCCGATTCGCGTGTTCCTGACTGAATAAGCGTGAACGCACAAGGTCGATCACCCTCCACGACGCCCGGGCGGCTCACGCGGCTCGGGCGTCGTGTTCATTTTACGGCCGTGTTGCCCAGGGCGGTTACGTCGGGTAGAAGGCTACGGTGTCCCCGGCACAGTTTTGAGGAGTCACGTGATGCGAAACCGACGCGTGATGGTGCAGGCCATCGTCTTGTCGGCCTTACTGAGCCGAACGGTCAGTGGTCAATCCGACGACACGGCGTCGTCCATTCGGTTCACCGAGCATCTGATCGCCGACAAGTATGCTTACGCCTACGGCATTGCCGCCGACGACCTCGACCGTGACGGCGATCTCGATCTGACCAGTGCCGACTACCAACCGCACAACCGGCTCTACCTGTTCGAGAACGACGGCAAGGGCGCCTTTGCGCGCCACCTGATCCAACAGGACGACCCCGAACGGCTCGAACGCCACATGATCGGCGACGTGGACGGCGACCGCGATCTCGACGTGGTCATCGTCAAGAACCTGCGCGGCCACCTACTCTGGTTCGAGAACAGCGGCACGCCCACCGACGACGAGCTGTGGCGACGACACGTCATCACCACGGACCTGCCCGGCGCCTACGACGTGGCGTTGGCCGACTTCAACCGCGACGGCCGATTGGACGTGGCTGCCTCGAGTTGGGTGCTCGGCAATCAGTTCGCCTGGTTTGAAAACGACGGGTCGCCGGCCGCCGGGGAGTGGAAAAAGCACATGATCGAGAAGGACGTGCCGGAGACCCGCACCATGCGCGCCGCCGACTTCGACGGTGACGGCGACGCCGACCTCCTGGGCACGGTGCGGCAGGGTCCGGCCGTGGTCTGGTACGAGAACCGAATGACCGACGGCAAGGTTGCTTGGACAAAGCACGTCGTCGACGATGAGTCGGTGTGCCCGGCTCACGGCAACCCGGCCGACATGGACCGTGACGGCGATCTCGACGTGGTCATGGCCTTGGGCTTCTACTACCGCCCCGACAAGGAGGATCCGGCCGCGTCACGAACCCGAGAGCAAAACCAGATCGTCTGGTACGAGAACGAAAACCCCACCGCGGCAGGTTGGAAAAAGCACGTCATCGGCCCGGAGTTCGACGACGCCTTCGAAGCGATCGCCGGCGACCTGGACGGAGACGGCGACATCGACGTAGCCGCCACCTCCTGGCGCAACCCCGGACGGGTCGCCTGGTTCGAGAACCTCGGTGATCCCAAGAAAGTGTGGAAACGCCACATCCTCAAGGACAACTGGCGCAGTGCCAACCAAGTCATCATCGCAGACCTCAACAACGACAGCCGACCCGACATCGCCGCCTGCGCCGAACACGGCAGCTACGAATTCCGCTGGTGGAGAAACGAAGGGCGAGCAGCGAAACGCTGACCACCGACACTTCGCCACGCTCAGGCCGCGGATCAGAGGCCGAGGTTCGCCCGAGGAATCGTGTGAGGGCAATAAAAAGGCCGCTCTGCGCGCCAGAGCGGCCCTTTTGCGGTGTCAGAAGCGGCCGATTTAGGCCCGGGCGAGCGAAATCCTTCCGTCGCCCTGTGTGTGGGATACGGGAAGGGCCGAGCCGGCTGCTCTGGCCTATATACCGCGGTATCCTGCAGATCTGACAACGAAATTCGAGAAAAGTACGTTTTCCGCCGACCAGCCTTGCTCACAGGGTCTCAGGGCCGGTCGGGAACCGGATTTACCCCGTTCTCCGACGGATGAAGAATCCGGTCAGCAGCAGGCCGAAGCCGGCCATGGCCAGGGTCTCGACGCCCATGGCTCCGCAGAAGCCGGGCAAAAAGCTCGGGGTCTGCGAAGAACTCGTCGTTACCGGTGCGGGGATGCCGCCGCCGGTGGCGGTCGAGCTGGCCAGGATGTTGATCGTCGCTTCGCTCGTCGCGCCGTCATCGTCGAGCACGGTCAGGTGCACGTTGTAGTTCCCCGGGAACTCGTAGGTGTGGGTGACGAAGGCGCCTTGAGCGGTGGGCGAATTGTCACCAAAGTCCCAGATGAAGCGGATGATGTTCCCGTCCGGGTCATCGCCGCCGCCGGTGAAGGTCACGTCCAAGGGCGCGAAGCCGGTGTTCGGCATGGCTTGAATGTTGGCGGTCGGCGGCAGGTTGGTCGGGTTGACGGTGATGATCGCCACCGCGGTTCCCGTCACCGTTTCGCCGGTGATGTCGCTGGTAGCGGCGACGGTCAACCTCGCTTCATATACGCCCGCAGCGGCGTAAGTGTGCGAGACGAACCGTCCGAAGACCGGTCCACTGCCGTCGTCGAAATCCCAGCGATAGCTGGTCGGGGTGATGTTGGACGGAACGCCCGCGGCGAACTCGACGGTGAGCGGCGCCGAGCCGACCGTGATGTCCGGAATCGCACTGACGGGTACGTTGACATTCTGGCCTGGGGGCAACGAGGCGTCGAGTCGACGCAAGCGTCCCCAGCTATATCGGTTTTGCGCATTTTGTATAAACACCGCGTATTCCGCCACACCGGTGAAGGGAACGGTGTCGATAAAACCCTGGATCGACCCCTTCTCGAGCACGACCACGCCGGGCGCCACCTGGTCGCCGATTTCGTAGTTCACCTCATCTTCCGGTCGCCAGGTGATGCGCTGGTCGCCTCGGACCAGCAGCGCGGAGATCTGTAGATTGCCGGTCGGGTTCTTCCAGACCAGGCTCACCTGGTTGTTCGCGACAAAAGCATCGAACGTGGTGATCGGGCTCGGCCAGAGTTTGTTGTCCCGCGCCGCCTTGACCGCCTCGAAAGCGTTGACGCGGCCGTGGCCGTAGCGGATGTCGTGCCCGGTGACCGGGTCGAATCCTGAATTGAATACCTTCACCTTGTCCGCCGTGTGCTCGATCAGGTTGCGAAGTTGCGTCCGGGTCATGTCCGGATTGACCGACAGGGCCAGCGCGGCGACGCCGGTCGCGACCGGACAGGCCGCCGACGTTCCGCTGAACGAATTCGTGTAGTTGCGGTTCTCGAGCTCATTGGGGTCCGGTGGAAATACCGGGAACGGGTCACCAAAGAACGCGGGTCGTCCGCCGCTATTATATCCCGCGTCCCCGGTGATGTCAGTTGTGACCATATCGGCTTTGAAGCAATCGGGTATGGACGACGCACCTCCCCCCGGAGCGACGATTGACTGTTTGAGCCCGAAATTGCTGTAGCAGGACAGGGTGTCGTTACGCAGAGTGGCGCCTACTGCCATTACCTCCGGGATTTGAGGCTGGCCGGCATTGGCCTCGATGAACCCTCCATCATTGCCCGATGAGAACAGGATGAGCAGTCCGCGCCCATTACGCCCGGTGATTGCCGCATCACGAATGGAATCGACTTCGATGTCCGTTACGACAGGGCTTCCCCAACTGTTATTTACGATATCGGCACCATTGGTCTTTGCGAATTGATATGCATCTGCTACCACAGTGGGGCGATTGAGATGGAATCCATCAATGATAACCAGGCCTTCAAACGAAATGGCCATGAATTTTGCTTTGGGAGCCACACCGCGAACCCCAATGCCGTTCCCTTCGGCGCAAATAAGACCGGATACTGCTGTTCCATGAGGACATCCAGAAGCAGGGGTCGATGTACCAAGGAACGCGTTGAATCCGATTCCGGAGTAATTATTTATGAGATCTTCGTGATCCAGATCGAAGGCACTATCAAAGACCGCCACGAGCACACCTTCTCCCTGGCTAATCTCCCATGCTTCAGGAGCGTCGATATCGGCATCAAACACACCACCGCTCGCTCCCGAATTGTCAAGGTGCCATTGGGCGGCAAAGAACGGATCATTGATTGGTGCGGTTTGATGAAGGCGATGCAATCCCATGAAGTTTGGATGGCTGTAGATGATACGTTCGTCGTTGTGAAGCGCTGCCGAGGTTCGCGCGGCGTCGGTATCCGTCTCGTCGACAATGTGCATGAGATGAACTTCTCCCTCTCCGAGCCAGTCAAGCCACTCGAATCTTCGACCGAGTGTGAGAGCGTAATCTCGAGCGAGCTCGCCAGCTGTCCCGGCTTTACATCGAACAACGACCTCGTCGGTGAGGAGTACTGGGCGATCGAATGCGTCCACCGTATAGGCTGGTCTGACGGACGCAATACCCGGGATCGCTCGGAGAACCGCCTTATCGGCCGCTGTCGTGCGGTTGGTCGACAACCTGTACAAATTCAGGACGCTGCTTGCTGTACCAAGTGACTCGAGGGAATCGAAGCCAGCCTCACGCAGCGCGTTCGACACTACCGTTACATTGGCGTTTGTGGCTAACTCGACGTGCAACTCGCTCGCACTTGGCTTCAGCGCGTAAGGTTGCGCCTGAGCGTAGAAAACCGTATCTTGCGCGCGGGCGGAATGAACGCTCATGCCGACCAGCAACAGGAGCGCCGCGGCGTTGCATGCACGGCGAAACAAGCCCTCGGCCGACCGGACGGATGTTTCCATTCCTGGCATTCTGAATTCCCTCGTTACAACCCGGGCCCTGCGTCGAAGCTCGGGGCGGATCCTGCATGACCCGTCTCCCCTGGCGTTCCTACCGAACGCAGTCACACGACTCTCAAACGACATTCGGGGGAAACCGCTCTCCACCAACGGCGTGCCTCCGTTCAATCATCCCCGCATCCAGGGGCAATGTCAACCGTCGACCCGCGTAGCTCCACGTCGATCGGCGGCCGATAACTTGCTTTCAGTCAAGCAATTGTGTTACCGGGCCCTCGGATCGGCCGGGTAGGTGCGAGGTCGGTGCGGCCCCCCGATCATCGCCTCGACCGCCGACATTGTAGATCGAGACTAAGCGTCCCGGGCGGACTTTGTGCTTGCGGAGGTGAGCTTGGCTTTCGATCCGCGGTTGCGTACGCTGGAGTCATGCACAACGGCCGGACCCCGATCCAGGGGATCTTTCTCGACTTTTTCGGAACCCTGGCGGCCGGAGATCGCGAGGTCGTCCATGAGATCAGCGAGCAGGTCGTGGCCGACCTGGGGCTGGAGACGACGGTCGAGCATTTCGCGGTCGCCTGGGGCGATGTTTTTTTTCAAAAAATCGGAGAAAGCAGCGGCCCGCGGTTCCGTTCACTGTACATGTGCGAATGCGAGAGCCTGATCGACGCCATCCGGCCCTGGGGGCGGGCGATCGACCCGCATCCGTATGTCGAGCGATTGCGGCGGTATTGGCGGTGTCCTCCGCTGCATGCGGAAGTCGCCGAAGTGTGGCGCCAACTCGAGGTCCCCATTTGTGTCGTATCCAATGTGGACCGGGAAGACTTGCGGATGGCCCTGAACACCCATGATCTCGAGGTCGCCGACGCGATCAGCAGCGAGGAAGCCCGGGCCTATAAGCCCGATGGCCGGGTGTTCGAGTTGGCCCTGACCCGGACGGGCTGGTCGCGAGACCGCGTGATCCACGTCGGGGATTCGCTGCACAGCGACGTGGCCGGAGCACGGGCCTGCGGCCTGCAAACGGCGTGGGTTCAGCGGCCCGGACGAATTCACGATATCGGTAACGCCGAGGCGGATTACCGCTTTCCCGACCTTCGTGGGTTGGTGAAAATAATCACGGACTGACCGCTTGTGCGATTCGCAGGGTCGTGTTAATCGCAGGGTCGTGTTAATCGCAGGGTCATGTCAATCGCAGGGTCATGTCAATCGACGTATACTATAGGACAGTGAACGATGGCACATCCGAACGCGAACAACGCTGAGTCTGGAGGCACCGCCATGCGACATCGAAGGCTGATTGCAGTCGTGCTGGCCGCTTTGACGCTGATCGTCAGTGAGTTGGTGACCGAGCCCGCCGAAGCGCAGCGACGTTCCTCCGGTCGATCCCGGTCGGTGCGGAGTTCCTCGTCATCCGGTCGTTCGGCCCGTAGCAGCTCCCGATCGTTCTCGCGATCGAGCCGCTCGAGCGCGAGCAGCCGGTCGTTCGGCGGCAGCCGGTCGTCACGATCTTTAGGCCGAAGCTACAGCACGGCACCACGCGGCATTGGTTCGAGTCGCCGGTCCGCGTCGTCGCCCCGTCGGTCGAGCGTCTCGCGTTCACCGGCGCGTTCGTCGAGCCGAAGTACCTGGTCCGGTCAAAGCGCGAGCCGTCCCAGAAGCGTGACCGCACGGCCCACCCGTTCGCCAAGCTCGGTAGCCCGGCAGCCTTCCTCGACGGTGCGTCGATCGGCGGCCCCGCGTCGCGGAACGTCGATTAATTCTCGCAATACACGTCCAACGACGGTGATGAACCCGAGCCGACGAGCAAGTTCGGTGCCCAGGGCGGTGGTTCGCGCACCGCAATCGACGGACAGCCCGTCCCGGCATCGCGTTTCACGACCTTCGGAGGTTTCACCGCGGTCCAGTACGCCGCGGCAGGCGGTGTCGACTGCATCGCGTACCGGTCGGTCTTCGAGTCCGAAGATGGTCGAGGTTTCACGCACGCCGCGACCGATGGTGGTCAGCGCGGCCGCGCCGTCGACATCGCGCACCGGCACTGCACGATCGTCACGGTCGACCAGTCGGCACCGTTCGTCGCCCGCGTCGCGTCGTGGAACGTCGTCGGCCTCTCCGGTGCGGAACCGATCGGCGACCGCCGACAACGTCACCGGCAATCCGAATGCTTCCGTGCGTTCCTCACGCACGGTGCCGGTGCGTCGACTGAGCGACAGTGCGACGATTCGGCCCTCGATCGGCCCGAGCCCCACCAGCAGTTCGCCGCGGGTTCACCAGCGTGATCCGTTGGGCACGAATCTGGGACGGACCGGCATCAGCAAGGACGGGTCGTTCGACTTCGGCCGGGCCGGTTCGACCCGTCACGCCCGGCCACTAGTCTCGGGTGAACGGCGGTTGTCGGGAGCGGAAGTCGATGCCGGTCGCGGTTCAGGTCGAGGTGCGGGCCGCATCGGTGACGGTCGGGGATCATCCGGCTACCGAATCGGATCCGGACGCCGCGGCGGACACGTGCTTGACAGTCCGTTGCTCCTAAGAGGCGATCATCATGGCCGGTACGGTCGACACGGCCATCATGGCCGTCACGGTCACCACTACGGTCATCATTATGGTCATCACCATCACGGCGGGCTGTTCATCGGCTTGGGCTACTACTCGCCGAGATACTTCGCGTCCTACTACGACCCGTTCTATCCGTCTTACTTCTACCCGCCGTACTATCCGGGCTATGGGTACGGGACGACGGTGATTCACGAAACGGTCGTGCAGGAACAGCCGGTCGTCATCGACGGCGCGACGGTGGTGCACCCGGTCGCCGAGCCGGGCGCTGTTGCGGACGCCGGTCCCGCCGTCGGCGCCGTGCAACCCGGGCCGGACGTGCCGCCGCCGCCGGCCCCCGGCAGCATGGAAGACCTGCTGATGCGCGGGGATGGTGCGTTCGCGCGAGGTCAGTACGTGACCGCGGGTGAACTCTACGGACAGGCGGCGTTGGCCGACGCCGAGAGCCCGCATCCGCACTTCGCCACCGTGCTCGCAGGTTTCGCCTTGGGCGATTACAAGCTGGCCGCGACCTCGCTCCGCCGGGCGATGAAGATGTTCCCCGAGCTGGCGCTCAGCGAGGCCGACCTGTCCGAGGCGTATCGCGTGCCCGGTGATTTTCAGCGCCATCTCAACGCGCTGCTCGCCCATGTCGAGACGCTCCCCGACGACGCCGACGGCTGGCTCGTGCTCGGCTACGTGCAGTACTTCACCGGCTCGAAGCCGGCGGGTCTGATGTCGCTGAGTAAGGCGCTCGAGCTGAACCCGGGTGACGACGTGTTGCAGCGTTTCTTCGAGGCGGCGCAGGCCGCCCCGGTCGATCCGGCCGAGACCCGCCCGATTCCGATCGACGAAGCGGCGGCGCAGCCCGCCGAACCGGACGACAAGACACCGCCGGCGACGGAACCGCCCGCCACGGAGCCTGCTGAGAAGACCGGGGCCGCCGCGCCGCCGGCGACCCCCGCGCCAGAGTCCGCCCAAGCCGGCACGCCGTCCGAATCGAGCGTGACCGGCTCGGACCCCGGCGTCTCCGTCGAGTTCGCTCCGCCCGCGACCACGGATCAAGCCGAAGGGTGATCGGCGACGCGTCACCCTACGGTCCCGCCCGCGCCATGACGAATCATTCCACGTTGAAAACGGCACGACGTATGTGTTGAGCGTACTGGATCATTGAGCCGCCGAGCTTGCTCGGCGTTTTGCTTGACGATGCCGTAGCGCCGAGCAAGCTCGGCGGCTCAA
>Ga0299906_10004539_pt1 | contig 11361 bp, 8 predicted proteins | sample RVTome_14_FD_200259 | JGI IMG/M metagenome (GOLD analysis project Ga0299906, IMG submission 200259) | Soil microbial communities from uranium-contaminated site in the Upper Colorado River Basin, Wyoming, United States - RVT145D125 (version 2) ... | reverse complement strand
AATCCGGACTCCACCCAGTTCCGTATCCACTTCCAACTCGACGAAGTGGGCCGCGGACGCATAGCGAGCCTTGCCGTCGAGCGACGGCTCGGGCGCCGCCTCGCCGATTCGGATCTCGTCGCCCACGGGCAACCCCTGCTCGGCGATTTGGCGCTTGAGGTTCTCGGCCGCCTCGATCACGGCGTAGCCGGTGAAGTTCGTCGTCCGGCTTCCCGACTCTCCCACCGAGTAGGGAGAGCGATCGGTGTCGCCCCACACGACTTCCACGCGGTCGAGATCGAAGCCCATCGCCTCGGCGGCGATCATCGCCATCGTCGTCTTGGCACCGGTGCCGATGTCGGTTACGCCGACGTGGACGAAGAGACGTCCGGAGCCGTCCAGTCGCAGGACCGCGTTACTTCGTCCTACGCGCGCCGAAAAAGCACCCATCGCCAGTCCCACGCCTTTCTTCAGCGGACCGGCGTCGGTACCCGGCCGGCGCCATCGCGCGGACCATTGAAACCGCGCCGCCCCGGTCTGGATGACTTCGGGCATGGCCCAGCTCACGAACGGCGTTTCGTCGTGATACATCCGCGTCGCGTTCTTCAACCGAAACGCCACGGGATCCATCTCCAGGCGGTGAGCGAGGTCGTCCATGACGGACTCGATGCCGAAGACGCCCTGGGGATAGGCCGGGGCTCGGAAGTTCGCGCTCACCGACATGTTCGTGTAGACGGGGTAGATTTCTTTGTGCACGTTCGGACAGGTGTAGAGCTCCGTTCCAGCAATGTCGCCGCTGCTCTTCCGGTGCGGACCCATGCCGCTGTAACCGCGTAACTCGATGGCTTGGAGCGTGCCATCCCGCCGGGCGCCGGCGCGATAATGCTGTCGCGTGGGCCAGCGCCCGTGCACGCACAGAAAATCCTCCACCCGCGTGAGCTCGAGCTTGACCGGCCGCCCGGATTCCTTCGCCAGGGCCGCCGCCATGAGATCCGAGTCGTGGCATTGATTCTTGTTGCCGAAACCTCCGCCCATGTAGTGGCAGATGACGCGAACGTCCTCTTGCGGAAGGTTCATGTCCTGAGCGATGTCCCGGCGACAGTTGGAGATGCCTTGCGTGCATGTCCAAACGGTGAGCGTCTCGCCCTCCCACTGAGCGATGGCAACCCGCGGCTCCATCTGCGCGTTATTGATGTGCTTGGTGACGTACGTGTCTTCCACCACGATGTCGGAGGCGGCGAAGCCTGCTTGCAGGTCGCCGCGCTGGTAGATCTCCGGCTCGCGCGCCCCATCGTCCGTCGGGGAGAGGTTGCCGCCCGGCTGAATCACCGGCGCCCCCGGATCGAGCGCCCGTTCCGGATCCAGCACGAATTCCAGCGGCTCGTAGTCGACCCGAATCTTCTTGAGTGCTTCCTCCGCCAGGTGTCGGTCACGCGCCGCGACCGCGGCGACGGCGTCGCCGTAGTACCTCACCGGATTGTTGAAGAGCCGCCGCTCGTTCCGCGAGTCGCCGGACGACCATTGAATCGCGCAGTTCTCGTGGGTGAGTACCGCCTCGACACCGGGCATGACGCGCGCCTCGGTCGCATCGATACGAAGGATCCGCGCGTGAGGATGAGGGCTCCTGAGGACCCTGGCGTAGAGCATGCCGGGGAGCTTCACGTCGCCGGTGTAGTCCGCTCTACCCGTGACGCGGTGGATGGCATCCAGTCTCGGTGTGCTTTGCCCGACCGTGCGCATGGGCTCGGCGGTCACGCTCGTTCTATCTGCCTCCAGGGGTTTCCGCGAGACCGAGTCCACGTATCGGTTGTAGTTCGAGCAGCGGCAGATGTTGCCGGCCAATCCGTGGCGCACTTCATCTCGAGTCGGATTTGGATTGTGGCCCAGGAGCGCCTTCGCCGACATGAGCTGGCCGGAAGTGCAGAACCCGCACTGCGGGCCGTCGTGATCGATGAACGACTGCTGGAGCGGATCCAGCTCGTTTTCTTGTGCGAGTCCTTCGACGGTCGCGAGCGCGCGGCCGTCGGCCCAGACCGCGAGGTACGTGCACGAATAGATGGGTGTTCCGTCCATGAGGACCGTGCACGCGCCGCACTGGGCTCGGTCGCAGCCGATCTTCGTCCCAGTGAGACCGATGTGATCGCGCAAGACTTCGGCCAGGGTCCAACGGTCCTCGATTTCCAGTTGGTGCTCATCCCCGTTCACGTTGAGACGAACCGAGGTCGTGGGCGTCGGAGTGAGGCTGGCAGGCGCTTCGGTTTGTCCAGCCCGGAGATCCTTCGACGACAGCGTGCTCGCCGCCAGGCCCGCGCCGGTCGTTCCGATGAAGCGCCGTCTCGAGATCGGTTTCATGAATGCGTCTTTCTATTGGGTTGGCGGAAACATTTCCGTGGCGTCAGAGATACCTCAGGCCCCGCCGTCATGTCAACGACACCAACCGCTTGTCATGCTTCAACGGGGCCTCAACAGTCTCGGCTCCTTGACTAGGAAGAACGGCAGCGCAAGGGCGGCGAGGGCGGCAGCGATACCGTAGGCGGTCCCGTAGTCGGCGATCTCGATGACGTAGCCCAGGACGATCGAGCCCGTACCGATCCCGGTGTCGAATGCGGCGAGCATCGCGCCGAACGCCGCTCCTCGGCGGGCGGTGGCGACGTGCTGCATGATGTAGGCGCTGTAGACGGGGAAGGCGGATCCGAATCCCAAGCCGAACACCACGGCGGAGGCCAAGAGCCAAGGTAGAGATCCCCCCGGTACCAAGAGGCCCAGCCCAATCGCCATGAGAACGAGGCAGGGGAGGAGAACTTTCTTGTGACCGATTCGATCGGCCAGCCTTCCCGACAAGGGGCGCGTGACGAGAATGACGAGTGCCAGAACCGTGAAGTAGATGCCGCGCGGGGCGCGGTTGGCCTCGGCGTAGAGCGCAATGAAACTGGTGATGCCGCCATAGCCGAACGTAAAGAGGAAGAGCGTCAGGGAAACGCTCAACACGCGCCACTCGATGAAGCCGGCAGCGCCCCGGGAGTTCTTGTCGGCGCCGACGGGAACGGGAGACCGGTCTTCGAGTGTGAACGCGATGGCCGCCATCAAGACGTTGGCGGCTCCCGAGGCCATACAGATCCAGAGCCAACCCCACCGGTACAGCCAGAACGCCAGGGGCGGCGCCACGGCAATCGCGGCCACGATCGCGAGGCCCCAGTAGGCGAGCCCTTCCGCACGACGTGAGTCTGGAATCTGATCGACGAGGTACGCGCCGGAGGCCGTCATCAGACCCGACCAGAACATTCCGTGAACGGGCACCACCGTTAGTAGCATGGCGTACGTGGGGCTCGCGGCATAGAGAATACAAATGACAATCAGACTGACGCTGGCAACGAACAGCACGCGGCCTTTGCCGAATCGATCGGCCAGAGCGCCGGTAAAGGGCGCTGAAAAAGCCGAGGCATAGGTGAAGAACCCGAGAAAAAGACCGGCGGTGAACTCGCTGCCCCCTAGATCGAGGACGTGGAACGGAGCGCTGGGAAAGAGCATGAACCCGGAGACGAACACCGTGAAGGTGAAGCCGCACATCACGAAGAAGCGCGGCGTAAAGAGGCGGTCTTCCTGCACGGGCGGCATGAGCGCGCCACTATAGCACCCGCCCGGTACGCCTGGAGGGCGAGCCGCAGGGGATCGCCCGGTCCCAGCGAGACTTGCGGGCCCCGGCCGCGTGTTATAATTGCGTATTGGTTTAACGATGTCTCACCGTGGTGTTCGCCCCCTTGTCGTCGTGACCGGCCTCTGGCTGGCGACGGGCTGCGCCGTGCAGACCGCCCAGGTCTACACCCCGGAACAAGCGAGTGCCGAGTTCGACAAGAGGGTCTCGGCCGAGTTGCGGCCCCAGGTCGTCGTCCCGTACGAGATCGACGACGAGATCCGCCAAGTCGCTCACGAGATTACCCTGAACCACTATGACGATCGCGCCAAGGCGCGGGCCATTATCAACAAGATCATCGACTTGACCGGTCTCTCCATCTCCTATGACTGGCTATCGAACAAGACGGCGCGAGAAGTCTTCCGGCAAGGCCGGGGCAACTGTCTCGCCTATTCCAACCTTTTCGTGGGCATGGCCCGCGAGGTGGGGATGGAAGCGGTGTACGTGGACGTCACGATGATCGAGAGGATCTCGCGAGAGGCCGAGGTCATCGTCAACAACGGCCACATCACGGCGGGATACATGGTGGGCAGCCAGGTCCGCATCATCGACTTCACGCGCACGCCCGAGCGAGAGTACATCGGCTACAAGGTGATCGACGATCTGGAAGCGATCGCCAACTATTACAACAACCAGGGCTTCCTTTACGGCTATTTCGTCGAGAACGAAGGACAAGATCTCGATTTCGATCCGGAGGCAAAAGAGGTCGAGATGTACGAGCTCGCGCTCGAAATCCTTCCGACGTTTCAGCGGGCCCGCAACAATCTCGGAGTGGCCCTCAAGCGCCGAGGCAGGATCGAGGAAGCCATCGAGCAATACAAGATGGCCATCGAGCTCGCCCCCAAATTCGCCGACGCGCACTCGAATCTGGGTGCGGCCTACTACGCTCTAGGGCGGAACGAAGATGCGGTTCGCGAGTTCGAGCTGGCCACCAAGAACGCGGGCTCGAACGCCTACTTCTTCCACCATTTGGGCGTCGTCCAGTACCAGCTGAAGCGGTACGACGAGGCGATCGAGCAGTTCAAGAAGGCCATCTCCAGAGAGCCAACGCTCGCGGAGGCACGCTTCTTTCTGGCCGAGTGCTACCTGAGGCAGGGGGACAAGAAGAAAGCGATCGAGGAATTCCAGGCCACCCTCGCGGTCGATCCGAACTACGTATCGGCGCGTGCCAAGCTGGATGCTTTGATGGCCGCTCCGACTCCCAATTAGCTCCTCTCTACCTTCCGTCGAGCTCCCTCGGTAGCGCGAAGCGGATCCTGACCTCGACGACGGCCTCGACCGTTTTTCCCGCTCGCAATGCTGGTGTGAACCTCCACTGCCGGACCGCTCGCAGCGCGCTGCGATCGAGGCTGGGCTCGAGGCCCACCGAGACGTTTGCCGGTCCCACCGAGCCGTCCGCGCGTACCAGGACGATGAGCACGACCGTTCCCTCGATACCTTCCTTGAATCCCGTCAGCGTGTACGGGGCCGCGGTGGAATAGATGAGTTGCGGAGGAGCCGGGGCGGATTCCTCCCGCGCGTGTCGACGGGCGTCCGCCTGAGCCGCGGCGTGGAGCACGTCGATCACGCCGGCGTTCCTGTTCTCGAAGGCACGATAGAAGGGAGTGCGCCCGAGGGCGTCACGCGCCTCGTAATCGGCTCCGGCTTTGAGCAGGGCTTCGGCAATTGCGGTGCGGCCGTACTCCGCGGCAACGTGAAGGGCGGTGCCTCCGTCGTTGTTCTCCGAATGAACGTTGGCGCCGTGCTCGAGAAGCACCTCGACGGTCTCTTCGTGGCCGCCGCGGACCGCGTGCATCAAGGCCGTCCAACCCTCGTCGTCGCGCGCGCCGATGTCGACGTCGTCATTCTCATCGAGAAGCCTGCGCACGGCATCGTCACGCCCGGCCGCGGACCAGGCCAGTAGCAGCATGTCAGGATCGGGAACGGTCTGGGTGGGAAACCACAGCGCGAGAGAAAGAGCGACGGCACCGAGGGTGCTCGAAGGAGACGGGGAAACGTTTTTCACTGGGATGGTATCAGGGCATCCCGTGCCGGGCCGCTGTAGTAGCCGAGACGCGTCCGAACGACGAGATTGCCGCGCTGCGACATCCGGACTTCGACGTCATGCCAATCGCTCCGGTTCTCGGAATCCTTGGGGAAATAGACCATCCGATACTGACGATGGAGCTCGTCCTGGATTCTGTCGAAGGCACTGTTCATCTGGTCCTCATCCGTCGGGAAGAAGGCCCGCCCTCCCGTGTACTCGGAGATTTGGGTGAGCAGTCTCTCGTTGGTGTTCATCCCCTCCTCGTCGTTCCATCCAAGAAGGCCCACGGTGTAGATCGTCGCCTGCGAGCGACGGGCCGCTTCCAGGGCGTCTTCCATCGACGCCTGGCTACCGCCGTCGTCCCCGTCGGTGAAAACCAGCAGGGCCCTTCGATCCGAAATGGGAGCAAGCTCGCCGAGCGCAGCGAGGAGTGCGTCGTAGAGAAGCGTGCTCCGCTGTGGCCGCATCTGTTTGATCATGGCCATGTGCTGCTTCATGTCGTCCGTGAAACTCGGCCCGAAGATAACCTCGCTGTGAAAGAGGCCGATGCGCGCCTGGTCCCCGCGCTCCAGCTTGTCGATGAACCGGTTGGCCGCCTTCTGCACCTCTCTGAGGTGTGAGCGGACGCTCGAGGAGCTATCGAGCAGGAGAAGCACGGTTACCGGTGTCGCGGCCGAGGTGAAGTAGCTGAGCTCCTGCGGAACGCCATCTTCCAGAATCAGGAAGTCATCTTCCTCCAGCCCCTTGACGAAGCGCCCCTTCTGATCGGTGACCACCACGTCGAGGGCGACGGCGTTGACGTCGACTGAGAACCGGCTGGGCTGTTCCTGAGGAAAGGCCCACACCGTTGCGGCTAGGGCGCTCATGCCCACGAGTCCTCTCAGCGCCGGCGTGGCGCTCGGACCGGCCGAACGGGTTCTTGCTCCAGACATCAGGCTCCTTAGATTTTAGACTGGGTCTACAAACCCAGCAAACAGACCGGTTTTCGCGGGATCTCATCCCGCCGCCGAGAAGGCGCGCTTACGACTCTCGAGCCGAGCCAATTTATTGATCTGCCGCGGCGCCGGTTGCGTTAGAGTATAGGGTTGGGCCGCGGATAGTATCGTTCCACAAAACGATGGGGCTTCACAAGGTACGAAAAGGCTTGCGTCTGCCCATTCTGGGCGAGCCCGAACAAACGGTTCGCGAAGGCAGGGCGCCGGGAAGAGTGGCACTCTTGGCTGCCGACTACGTGGGATTGCGCCCCACCATGCACGTGGAGGTGGGCGATGACGTCCAGCGAGGCCAGCTCCTCCTCGAAGACAAGAGGATGCCCGGGGTCCGCTACACGGCACCCGGCGCGGGCCGAGTCGCCGCCGTCCATCGTGGCGAGCGTCGAGCGCTTCAATCGGTCATCATCGAGCTCAGCCAAAACGATCGCGGTGGCCGGGGCGAGGAAGTGTCCTTCCGCTCCTTCACCGGCAAGCACCCCAGTGGGCTCACTCGAGACGAAGTCCGCGAGCTTCTCCTCGAGTCGGGAATGTGGACCGCGCTCCGAGCACGCCCCTTCGGCCGCGTCGCGAGCCCCGATGAGCGGCCGCACTCGATCTTCGTGACCGCCGTCGACTCACATCCGCTGGCTCCCTTGGCGCTGCCGATCTTGGAGGGGCATTCCGGTGATTTCGAGCGCGGACTCCTCGCTCTGGCGAAACTGACGGAAGGAGTCGTTTTCGTCTGCACGGACCGATCGACGGTCGTGCCGTTGCCGACCGCCACGGACGGCGAGCGCTTTCGACTGGAGCAGTTCGTGGGGCCGCACCCGTCCGGAACCGTAGGGTTTCATATCCATCGGCTCGATCCCGTGAATCGAGGGAAGACGGTATGGCACCTCGGCCTACAGGACGCCATCGCGATTGGAAGGCTCTTCGAGACCGGGAAATTGCACGTGGAGCGCATCGTTTCCCTTGCCGGCCCGGCGGTGTCGAGACCGCGTCTCATTCGAACACGCCTGGGGGCTTCCACCGACGTTCTGGTCGAAGGCGAGCTCGTGGAGGGCGAGAACCGTGTCATTTCCGGCTCCGTATTCTGCGGCCGCAAGGCTTCCGGAGAGGTTCATGGTTACTTGGGTCGCTATTCGCAGCAGATCTCCGTGCTCCGAGAGGGGCGGGAGCGTGAGTTTTTCGGCTGGTTCGCACCGGGGTTGGAGAAATTCTCCGTGAGCAGCACCTTCCTTTCGAAAGTGATTCCGGGAAAGCGGTTCGGCTTGACGACGTCGACGAACGGATCGCGACGGGCCATCGTTCCCATCGGGTTGTACGAGCGCGTGATGCCCATGGATCTGATGCCGACCCATCTCCTGCGGGCGCTCCTCATGCGCGACGTCGAGACCAGCGAAGAGCTGGGTTGCCTCGAGCTCGACGAAGAGGATCTGGAATTGTGCACGTTCGTGGACCCGGGAAAGAACGACTTCGGACCTTATTTACGTGACGTCTTGACGACGATCGAGAAAGAGGGCTAGATGCGAGTAGTGGGGGGTGTCCGCCTTCGTCTGTTTTTGAGACGAAGAGACTTCGGCGGACCCGCCGAAGTCATGAGTAACTTCACAAGGGGAGGCGGGGGGCCCCGCGCGCACTAAACAATTTCCGCCAATGCAAACACTCCGCAAACTCCTCGACACCCAATCCCGGCACTTCCAAAAAGGCGGAAGGCTCGAGAAGCTGCACGCGATCTGGGAGATGGCCGACACCATCCTCTACACCCCCGGCTACGTCACCGATGGGCCTTCGCACGTGCGAGACGGGCTCGACCTCAAGCGCATGATGACGGTGGTCGTCATCTCGCTCGCGGGGTGCATCTACATGGCGATGTACAACACCGGCTACCAGGCGCACCTCGCCATCTCGAAAGGTGCGGCGCCGCTCGCGACCTGGCAAACGCGTGCGATGGAGATGTTGGGGCTCGGGTTCGACCCCGGCGACACCTGGGCGTGCATCGTGCACGGCGCGCTCTATTTTTTCCCGGTTCTCCTCGTCACCTTCGCGGTCGGCGGAGCGTGGGAGGTTCTTTTTGCCATCGTACGAAAGCACGAGGTCAATGAGGGGTTCTTCGTCACGGGGATGTTGTTTCCTCTCATTCTGCCACCCGCCATTCCTCTCTGGCAGGTGGCGCTCGGCACAACGTTCGGGGTCGTCATCGGAAAGGAAGTCTTCGGCGGGACGGGCATGAACATCCTGAATCCGGCGTTGACCGCTCGGGCGTTCTTGTTCTTCGCCTACCCGGCCCAGATTAGCGGCGACGCGGTCTGGACCGCGGCGGTGACCAGCCCCGACGGCGTGAGCGGCGCGACCTGGCTGGCGAGAACCGCCGTCGAGGGTAAAGCCGCCCTCGCGGGGGGCGTCACCTGGTGGGATGCGTTCATCGGACTCATTCCGGGCTCCATGGGAGAGACGTCTGCCCTCGCGTGTCTCGCAGGGGCCGCGCTGCTGATCCTCACCGGAGTCGGCTCTTGGCGCATCATGACCAGCGTCGCCGTGGGCACGATCGCGATGACGCTTCTGCTGAACGGTGTAGGCTCCGCGACGAACCCGTTCTTCGACCTTCCGTTCTGGTGGCACTTTCTCTTGGGGGGATGGGCCTTCGGGACCGTCTTCATGGCCACCGATCCGGTCTCCGCTCCGGCTTCGACGGCCGGGGCCTACATCTATGGCTTCATGATCGGCGTGTTGGCCGTCCTCATCCGCGTCGTCAACCCCGCCTACCCGGAAGGGATGATGCTGGCGATCCTCCTCATGAACGTCTTCGCCCCGCTGATTGACCATTTCGTCGTGCGGGCTAATATAAAACGTAGGATGGCGCGCTATGCAGGGTAGTACGTCCTATAATCTCGCGTTCGCCGCCGCCATCTGTGTCGTCTGCGCCATTGTCGTGTCGTCTTCCGCCGTATCTCTGAAGGACCGGCAAGGAACGAATGCCGCCCTGGACATGCACCGGAACGTGCTGGTGGCCGCCGGTCTCGCCGCCGAAGACGAAGAGCTCGGCGCCGAAGAGACCGAGGAGCGTTTTGCTCGTATCCGGCGGGTTGTCATCAATCTCGAGACCGGCGGAGAGGCACCGGATATCGACCCGGGAACGTTCGACTATCGTAGGGCGGCGGCCGATCCCGCCACCAGCCGGAGGGCTCCCGAGAACCCTTCTCTAGTTCAGCGCCTCGCCAACCACGCCGTGGTGTACCGCGTCGAGAATGAGGCAGGTGCGCTCGAAACGCTGGTGCTGCCGGTGGAAGGATACGGTCTCTGGGGAACCCTTCATGGTTTTCTCGCTCTCGATGCCGACCTCACCACCATCAAGGGCCTCACCTTTTACGAGCACAAAGAGACACCCGGGCTCGGTGGCGAGGTCGATAACCCGAGGTGGAAGGCGCTCTGGAAGGGACGCCGGGCCTTCGACGATCAGCTAAACCCGGAGATCACCGTCATCAAGGGATCGGCGGGCCCGCCGTCCCAGGATCCGTACCGCGTCGACGGACTCTCGGGAGCCACCATGACCAGCCGGGGCGTGACCAACCTGCTCCATTTCTGGTTGGGAGAGAACGGTTTCGGTCCCTATCTCGAGAGACTGAGGCAGAAGGGAGACATCACCTGATGGCCAGCAAGACCAGAGAAGCTCTCGTCGATCCTCTGTTCAACAACAACCCGATCGCCTTACAGGTATTGGGAATCTGCTCCGCACTCGCGGTCACGACCAAGATGGATACCGCCGTGGTCATGAGTGCCGCGGTGTTCGCCGTCTTGACGCTGTCGAACTTCTTCGTCAGCGCGCTGCGGAATCAGATCCCCACCAACATCCGCATCATCGTACAGCTCACCATCATCGCTTCCCTGGTGATCGTCGCCGATCAAATCCTGAAGGCGTACGTCTACGAGATATCGAAGCAACTCTCGGTGTTCGTGGGCCTCATCATTACCAATTGCATCATCATGGGCCGGGCCGAGGCCTTCGCCATGCAGAACCCCCCGTTCGAGAGCCTCGTGGACGGCATGGGAAACGCGCTCGGCTATTCGCTGATCCTGGTCGTGACCGCTTTTCTAAGAGAGTTCTTCGGCTCCGGGTCGCTGTTCGGGGTCACGGTGATGGCCAAGGTGACGGAGGGCGGATGGTACGAGCCCAACGCGTTCATGCTGCTGTCCCCGGCGGCGTTCTTCATCATCGGGCTATTCATCTGGCTCCTCAGAACCTGGAAGCCCGAGCAAGTGGAGGCGGACTGAGATGTTCGAACATTACCTGAGCCTCGCCGTCAAGAGCATCTTCGTCGAGAACATGGCCCTCGCCTTCTTCCTCGGCATGTGCTCGTTCGTCGCCGTGTCGAGAAGGGTGGAAACCGCCATCGGTCTCGGTAGTGCCGTCATCTTCGTTCTCACCATCACCGTCCCCATGAACAACTTGATTTACGCGTACTTGCTGAAGGAAGGGGCGCTCGCGTGGGTCAGTCCGGAGCTCGCCTCCTACGACCTGTCCTTTCTTGGCTTTCTGACCTATATCGGAACGATCGCGGCGATGGTGCAGATCGTGGAGATGACACTGGATCGCTTCTTCTCGGGGCTGCACGCGGCACTGGGTGTGTTTCTCCCTCTCATCGCGGTGAACTGCGCGATCCTCGGCGCCTCGCTTTTCATGGTCGAGCGGAACT
>Ga0299906_10004538_pt1 | contig 11362 bp, 10 predicted proteins | sample RVTome_14_FD_200259 | JGI IMG/M metagenome (GOLD analysis project Ga0299906, IMG submission 200259) | Soil microbial communities from uranium-contaminated site in the Upper Colorado River Basin, Wyoming, United States - RVT145D125 (version 2) ... | reverse complement strand
CCCCGGTGGGCCAACAACCAGCGAAACGTCCAATCAAATGAATACGGCCTTTCCCCACATTCCCGATATCGTCGGTAAATTAGGCTCTATCGACAATGAATACTCGGTCTGCCCCACCCCGGAGATTCGTTGTACGCCTCCGTTTTATAGTGTACACTTCTCCTATGAGATTACGTTTCAGAAAGTCAACTAATGATGTGCTTTTCGTAAAAAATGTCATTTCGAGCGACGAAGGAGCGAGAAAGCCCTGAAACGGATGGTTGCAAACACATAGGGATTTCTCCGCCTTCGGCTACGAAATGACATGAACTACGTAAATCCTGATCTCCGATCTCTAATCTCCGATCTCCCGTTTCACGACGAGGCCGCCGATTTTTTCTTGGAACGTTTGGCCTCGATGACCTTTCGAATGGCCGGTAATAGTTCGGCATTGAGATTATCTTTGGCGACAAACTCGTCGGCGCCAGCGGTGAGTGCTGCCTGCCGGTAGCCGTTGGTATCCAGCAAGGTTAAGGCAATAATCCCTAACCTGGGCCAGGCCGCGCGCAGACGGAGAATGGCTTCCATGCCCGATACTTTCGGCATCGCCAGGTCGATCAAGACGATATCGGGCCGGAGGCGATGGGCCTGCGACAGGGCGCTTTCCGCTTCGTCGACAGCGGCCAAAACATCGATCTCTTCATGTTGCTCCAGAAAACGACTTACAATTGATAGGAACGTTGGGTTGTCGTCTACCAGCAGAACCGAAATGGGTTTCATGATGATCTCCGTAATCTGTTACCGCTTAAAAGGCATAATTATAAAGCATAGTCCGTTTCCACGGCGCTGTCTATCCGTATTAATACGTAATTTGAGGTGAATGGCGTGGTACTTTGGTACAGTTGCTATCGTTACTCTTCGAGCGGCACAATGCCTCGACGCAGCGCATAACGAACTAATTCGGTCTGGCTGTTCAAATCCAATTTGCGCATGAGATTACTGCGATGGGTCTCAACAGTGCGAGGGCTAATGACCAGCCGTTCGGCAATTTCGGCGCTGGTGTAACCCTCGGCGACCAGGTGCAGGACCTCGCGTTCCCGTGCCGTCAGGGTCTCGTAATCATCAGCTTTGGCCGCTTTCGCTTTTTCGAGATAGGCATCGAGCTTGAGGTCAGACAGGGGCGGGCTGAGATAGCGCCGGTGGGCGTGGGCCTGACGCACGGCTTGCACCAGGTCGGCGGCGCTGGAGTCTTTGACCACATAGCCTAGCGCGCCTTTTTCAAAGGCTTCGATCACGTAGCCTTCATTGGCGTACATCGACAGAATAATGACCTGGGTCTCCGGCGAACGCTGCTTGACCTGCTCGGTGATATCCAGGCCGTTCAAACCGGGCATCATGAGGTCAACAATTAACACGTTCGGCTGTAAAGCCTCAACCAGATCGGCCACTTCTAAGCCATCCGCCGCCTCGCCGAGGACCGAAAAGTTCGGCTGGGCCTCCAGTAAGGTTCGCAGTCCCTGCCGGACGACATGATGGTCATCGGCCAATAAAATAGTGATGGTCGCTTGTTTTTCTGACATGCTACGATTTCAGGTCCAGCTCAACATCGATGTTGCGGCTGAGCGGTAATTGAGCCGTCAGACGAGTCCCGGCCTGAGGCTTCGACTCAATGCTCAACCGGCCGCCTAACAAGGCGGCTCGCTCGGCCATGCCTGACAGGCCGCTCGACGTCGCGGCGGCTTGCGCTGCCTCAGGATCAAACCCTGCACCTTCATCTTCGATTTGCACATTCAGAGCATCTGCCTCGAGCCAAAGCCGGACCGTGGCCTCGTTTACTTTAGCATGGCGCGCGATATTGGTCAACGCTTCCTGAGCGATGCGATAGGCCGTTGTTTCGACCTCTGATTTAAAGCGCCCGTCGAGGCCGCTGTGCTTGAAATTCACCTGGATTTGGGTCTGGGCTGTGTAACGCTCGAAGTGCCATAGAAGTGTCGGCACCAGGCCCAAATCATCCAGCATCGCCGGACGCAGTTCCAGCGACAGCTCACGGACCTGCGTGATCAATTCGCTGATGAGGCTGTGGGCTTCATCCAGGTTGGCCTGGAGGGCTTCGCCGGAAAACGAGGCGCTCATCTCCAGGGTCAGTTTGAGCCCGGTCAAAAGCTGACCGGTTTCATCGTGGAGTTCGCGCGCAATGTGGCGGCGCTCGGCCTCCTGCACCTCCACCAGCCGGTGCGACAGCGCCTGGAGCCGTTCCCGCCCGGCCTTGACTTCCTGGAACAGGCGCTCGCGCTCGGCTTCGGCTCCCTTACGCTCGGTGATGTCGCGCAGAATGGCTTGCAGCCGCCCATCCTCCAACCGGGTGGCGCTGGTTTCCACCGGGATGAGGGTGCCATCCTTGCGGCACAGCCGGCGTTCGATCAACACGGTCCGGCCGGTTTGGACTTCCTCCAAGCCAAAGGATGTGTCGGCCAGGTCTTCACGATGGATAAGGTCTCTAATATTCAACACCAGCAGTTCGGCCCGATCATAGCCCAGCATGTCGAAGATACGGGTGTTTGCTTCCAGAATGGCCCCGGTCTCATTGGCCAGGATGATGCCATCCGAAGCTTGTTCCATCAAGCGCCGGTATTTACCTTCACTCTTGCGGAGGGCCTCTTCGGCCAGCTTGCGTTCGGTGATGTTGGCGATGAGGCCATCGTAGGACCTGATCTGGCCATGTTCATCTTTGCGTAAGACCGGCGTATTCCTGACCCAGCGAATAGAGCCGTCTTTATGGATGATCCGATGTTCCAGAGCCGGGACCGCTTCACCCGTGAGCAGCGCCTCAGTTTGTTTGGTTACCACCGGCTGGTCGGCTTCGTAGATCATGCGAAACCATAGATTAGGATCTGCCTCGTAATTCTGGGAGGTATAGCCGGTTACGGCCACACAGTTCGGGCTGTGGGTCGTACGGATTGGCTGACCGTTTTCCAGATGAACGGTATAAATATAGTCTGTGACCGAACCGACGAGTTTTTTGTAGCGCTGTTCGCTCTCACGTAGGGCCGTCTCGACCCGCTTTCGCTCGGTGATGTCGCGTAAGACAACGGTGAAAATGGTCTGGTCGCCCAGCCGCAGTTTCGAGATGGACGCTTCAGCCGGAAACTCAATGCCGCTCTTGCGCCGGCCAAAGATCTCGATGCGCTCCCCCATGCGACGGGCATCGACCGGTCCGCCGGCAAATTCATTGATATGCTGGCGATGAGTGGTTTGAAATCGATCCGGTATCAACAGGTCGAGCGACTGCCCAATGATTTCGTCGGCTGCGTAGCCGAAGATGGCTTCGGAGCCTTTGTTGAAAATAATGATCCCCTGCGTCTGGTCAATCGAAATGATCCCTTCTTTGGCGATATCCAGGATGCCGGCCAGCCGGGCTTCACTTTCACGCAGGGCCTGCTCGGCCTGCTTGCGCTCGACAATTTCAGCCTGCAAAATCGTATTTGCTTTGGCCAGCTCGGCCGTGCGTTCCAGAACCCGCATCTCCAACTCATCGTGGGCTTCGCGCAGCAGCTCGTCTGACCGCTTGTGTCCGGTAATATCACGGCACATTCCCACCAGGCCCACGATGTTGCCATGACTGTCTCGCAGCGGCACTTTGGTGGTCGAGACCCACCTCAAATCGCCGGCCTGGTCGATGTAGGGCTCTTCATAGCCAAGGAGTGGCTGGCCTGATTGGATGACGGCTTGTTCATCGGCATAATATTGAGCCGCCAGTTCGTTAGGGAAGAAATCAAAGTCTGATTTGCCCCGGACCGCTTCTTGAGTTTGTACACCCAGGATGCGCAGGTGGGCCTCGTTGTTGAGGACAAACCGGCTCTTTGTATCTTTGGCAAAGATGAAATCCGGAAAATTGTCGATCAGGGTTCGCAGCAAATTATGGGTCTGAGCCAGGGCTTTTTCGACTTGCCTGCGCTCGATCATCATCTGCTGCGCCTCGTCTCCGGCTTGTTCCGGCGGTTGGGCTTCAACCCGGCGGACCTGACCCTGGTCGATCCGGTCAGGCTGTGATTGGGGCCCTGAGCCGGCTTGATGCCGCTCCCACTCGTCGATCAGGTGCAGGACATCGGTTACCAGGGGTCCCAATTCATCCTGGCCCGCCTCCTGCAGCAATTGTTCAACTTTCCGGCGTAACTTGCTCGGAATTTTGGTCGATTGGGCTGTGTGATCGTTCATCGTTGGACTACCATGGTTATTTGTTTGTCACGGTGTGTCAGTTCAGGCATGAAGGGATTGGTGGTTTGGTTTCGTCGTTGTGGTCCGGTTCCGCAGGTTCAGAAATCCTTGGGGATGGGTTGGCAGAATTTTGATAACCAAATCAATGAACTTTGGCAAAGTTGAGTTATTATAAAGATTTTACTATAATAGCCCCAATTATCCAATCTTAACCTGAAAATTCATTGTGATACAGGATTTGATAGTGACCTATCAGGGTAAAACGTCACATTACAAGCTGTTTTGGCAGCAGTTCAAGGAAAACTTTTTTCACGTTGGCGCTGTCCTGCCCAGCTCGCCTATGTTGGGGCGAGCCTGTGCTGCTTATCTGGCCCAAAAAGAGGGGCCGGTGCGAGTCCTGGAAGCCGGGGCCGGTACGGGCGCTTTCACCCGGGAAATTATGCCCCTGCTGGAAGCCGGCGACACCCTGGACCTCATCGAGATCAATCAGGAGCTGATCACCTATCTTCAACAGCGTTTTCAGGATCAGGCCCGCTTTCAAGCCAGTCAGGTGCAGGTCAATTTTATCAATGATGATATTCGCAACGTGCCTTTGGTGCAGCCCTATGATTTCATCATCTTCAGCCTACCTCTGACCAATTTCCCTCCGGCCCTGACCGAACAAATTCTCGACCAGATGATGAACTGGTTGAAACCCGGCGGCGTCTTTAGCTATGTCAAATATATCTTCCTTGGCCGCTTAAAATATCTCTTTGGCAGTTCAACTGTCAAGGCCGAGATGCAGGCCAACCAGCAGATTATCGGTAAGTTTGCGCAAACGTATCAAATCGAACAGCGGGCGGTTTTGTTCAACGTGCCACCTGCCTGGACCTATTACTGGCGAAAACGATAATGATCGCTTTAGCCTGCCCTCCCGGTGCTGGTAATTTAATTAAATTACCAATAGAGGTGTTACTCAATAAGAAATGGGACACGGATTCACCCGGATTTTGCCGCTTTGCTAACTGATTTTTCTTTAATTTTTGTATAATCCGTATTTATCCGTGAAAATCCGTGTCCAAAAACTTTGGCCGGTTATTCAGCAACGACTCTCATTACCATTTAGTGTCGATAAAGTACCGCATCTGACCCAGGCTACGAAGGAACCAAAAGCATTTAACAACACAAGGAGGTTATCTTGCCCAGACGAATAGCTATCGTTTTGCCCAGTGTGGCTACCTTTAGTTCGCTGATGTTAGGTGTGCTGGCAATTATGGTCGTGAGCCAGGAGGAGTTTCTCCTGGCCGCTTTATTTATCACGCTTGGCTCTATTTTGGATGTACTCGATGGTCAGTTGGCGATGCGTTTGGGCGCAACCAGTGATATTGGCAAAGAGTTAGACTCATTGGCCGATGTGATCACCTTTGGCGTGGCCCCCACGATTTTCCTCTACCACCTTTTGCTTGTCGTCGGAGTTGCTCAACCGATTGCCCTCCTGGCCTCGCTGGCGTTTGTTTCCGCCGGTGCATTCAGGCTGGCCCGCTTTAATACGCTGCCCTCCGATCGCGGGGCCTACTTTAAAGGCATGCCAATTCCGATGGCCGGCGTCTTGCTGATTACAGGCAGTTTCTGGCAGCACTGGATTATCAATATCTGGTGGACAGCGATCATCGTGACGGTGAGCTATCTAATGATCAGCCCCTTTCCTTATCCTAAAAGCAAACATATTTTGGAAGCGCCGCCGTTGGTTTGGGCCGGCGGCATTATTTTGGCCGGGTTCTGGGGCATCATCGCCGGCTGGGAAGTGGTGCCTTTTGTGGTATTCTTACTCTACGCTGTCAGTGGCCCGGCTCTCTCTTGCTATTTTGCCGCCCGCCGCAGCTTGACCTAGCCTTTCATAAGTGATGATCACTGCTGTGCTGGCCGCCTGGCGCGAGGTCCGGGCAATCGTACTGGGACTGATGGGCCTGACCGTGCTCCTCTGGCTCAAGCAGCGCTGGTTAGCCTTGATATCAGTCGGGGTACTGGGCTGGGTCATCGCCTTTTTTCGAGACCCGGACCGTAGCCCGGCCTCGACCTCGCCGGATGCCATCCTGGCGCCGGCCGATGGCCGCCTGATGGAAATCGACTGGGAAGAGGAGCCACACTTTATTGGGGGACCGGCTCGACGTATTACGATCTTTCTCAGCCTGTTCGATGTTCATGTGCAGCGCAGCCCCTATGCCGGCGAAGTCCAGTATCTCCACTACCAACCGGGCCGTTTTGTGCCCGCCTATCGCCACGATGCCCATTTGAATGAAGCAAACATGATCGGCTTGAAAACAGCACACGGCCCCATGCTCATCAAGCAGATCGCCGGTATTTTGGCTCGCCGGATTGTGTGCTGGGCCGAGCCGGGCGATCAACTGGCCACCGGGCAGCGTTTGGGCCTGATTAGATTTGGCAGCCGGGTCGATCTGCTGCTGCCGCCGCAGGTTGACCTGGAAGTCGAGATCGGACAGCAAGTGTATGGCGGGCAAACCATCGTTGGTCGCTGGCAGTGATCCGTCTGCTCCTAAGGTGATGCTACGGCCGAACCTGGCGGCATTGCCCCCTGCTTTGATCATATTTGATAAAGATGGCACGCTGATCGATTTCTATGCCATGTGGGGTCGTTGGATCACCGAGTTGGCCCAACGCCTGGAGGATGAAACCGGCCTCGATCTGGCCGAACGCCTCTGCCAGGTCATGGATTTCGATCCTCAAAGCGGCCACATCGCGCCCGAGGGTAACCTGGCTGTTACGCCGCTGGCCGGGCTGCGCGCTTTGGCGGTTGAGGTCCTGTCCGAATTCGGCCTGGCCCCCGACGAGGCGGAGATGGCTTTGATGAAAGCCTGGCATGCGCCTGAACCATCGACCCTGGCCCAACCATTGACCGATTTGCCGCTTCTTTTCACCACCTTACAACGCGCCGGTTTCCAAATCGCCATTGCCACCAGCGACGATCGCCGTCCGACCGAAGCCCTGCTCGAGGCGCTGAAGCTCACCCACCTGGTCGATGGCCTGGTCTGCGCCGACGATGGCCTCCCCATCAAACCCGCGCCGGATATGGTCGTGGCCCTGTGCCATCGCCTGAACGTCCTGCCGCAGGATACCGTTGTCGTTGGTGACAACGTCCCCGATTTGCAGATGGGGCGCAATGCTGGCGTTGCGCTGACCATTGGTGTCCTGTCAGGCGTCGGCAGCGTCACGGTGCTGACGCCCTGGGCCGATTTTTTGTTGAACTCCATCGCCGAGTTGGTTGAATAGGGGCTTAAGCTTTTTCCCCAGGCTAGCCAAAAATCGCGGGTGCTACTATAATTAGAGTTATGACAACATGCCATCATCACGACATTGTGATATTCCTGGGAGGGTTATATGCCGTTGCGGAATTTTCAATTCAATCTGGATGACGCCGCGATGCAGGCTGTGCGGCAGCGGGCGCAAAGAGAAGGCAAGACGGTCGAGGATGTTTTGGCCGAACTCATTACGTCGTATGCCGAAGGCGAGGTGGTAGGCGTGGTGACAACGCACACCGTCCAGCGGGGTGATACGCTGTCCAAGATTGCCCGTGAGATTTATGGGGATGCCAACAAGTATCCCGTAATCGCGCAGGCCAATAATCTGGCCGATCCAAGTAAGATTTATGTGGGCCAGGTGCTGGTCATCCCGACGCTGGGTACAGTCCGGCCAACGTCACCGTCACCGACACCGCCGACGACACCCACGCCGGTCCCTGTCCCAAGCACACCACCCAGCCCGCCGCCTGTGCCCTCGACACCGCCTACACCCCCGGCCCCCCCACCGGCGCCAACGTCACCGCCGCCGGTACCAACCTCACCTCCGTCCGCTCCGACTCCCTCGACGCCAACACCGCCTACGCCACAGCCTGCTCCCATGCCTCCGGTGAGTACCGTTGATCCCTGCGCGCCCATCCCGGGCGAAAGCTATGGCGCCCTGAGCATCGAAGGCTCGCCCACGGATCGACCCGCCGCCCAGCATGGCGATATCAACCTGGAACTGCGCGGCTATTCGCGCACCGATGCTCAAAAAGGCTTGATCGACATGGGTGGTCCCACCGATGCCCATGCGCCGCAGTTGGCCGGCCTGTTCGACGATAAGCGAACAGGCGTGTTCAGCAATGTCTATCGAGTCAACCATTGGGATTGGGGCAGCAATTCCCGGGGCGGTCCGATCACCGATTTTCAGGTGACTCTGGCCGGTCTGGTGGTCAAGCCGGGCGAAACGATCCGCGTTCCCGGAGCCGGGTATGACCTGGGGCAAGGCTATCAAGTCTTGATGTTGTACGGAGATCAGGGCCGGATTACGCTCAAATATACCCGCGAAGATACGGTCGCGACCGGTTATGCGGTCCACATCGAAGGGGTTTGTGTGGAACCCAGCCTCTTAGCCCTGTACCAGCAGATGAACGCCGCCGGCCGCCGGCAGCTTCCCGCCATCCGCGCCGGTCAGGCCTTCGGCCGGGCCCGTGATACTGAAATCCGGGTTGCTATTCGCGATACCGGACGGTTCATGGACCCGCGCGTTCGTAAGGATTGGTGGGCGGGGCGGTGATTCTGGTAAGAGGCCCTCACCCCGGCTGTCGCTCCGCTCCAGCTGCCCCTCTCCCAAATTTTGGGAGAGGGGCGCCCGAAGCGAAGCGGAGGGCCTACCCCTCGACCAGGGCCTTGAATTTACGGATGGCCTCGATATGAGCCTGGGGTGAAGCCAGATTGGCCCGCATAGTGTTAACGGCCAGGTGGGTGGCGCCCACCGCGCGCCACCGCTCGACCTGAAGGGCCAGCTCTGTTTCGGCATAGTCACCCATGTTCAGCCGGGCATCGATGCCAAACTCGTCGGGGCTGCGACCTGCTTCTTCCAGATAGCGGCGCAAATCGGCCAGCTTCGTTTTTATTTCATCATTCAACGGTCGATTGGGAAACCAGCCATCGCCCAGGCGGGCCGTCCGGCGCAGGACGGCATCAGCCATCCCGCCGAACCAGATGGGGATGGGCCGCTGGACGGGTAAGGGATTGAGCCCGGCAGCGGAGATAACGTGATTGGCTCCCTCAAACGTTACCAGCGGCTTCGTCCAGAGTTCCCGCAGCAGCCTGACCTGCTCCTCGATCCGTTTGCCCCGCGTATGGAAATCCTGGCCCAGGGCTTCGAACTCGACCGCGTTCCAGCCGATCCCCACGCCCAGCCGCAAGCGCCCGCCCGACAGCAGATCGACCTGAGCCGCTTGTTTGGCGACCAAGACCGTCTGCCGCTGAGGCAAAATCAAAATGCCGCTGACGAACTCGATGGTTTGGGTCAGTCCGGCCAGGTAGCCATAGAGGACCAGCGGTTCGTGAAACGAGTCCCGGTAGGTGTAGGGACCTTGCCAACCACCGGGCCGGTCGGGGTTTGCGCCCAAGACGTGATCATAGGCCAGCAGATAGGCATAGCCCAACCCCTCGGCGGTTTGAACATAGTCTTTGATCATGGCCGGGTCGGGCCCGATTTCAGTTTGGGGAAAAACAACGCCAAGTTTCATTTTATCCTCCAAGTACAATGCCGGCAATGCCGATAACGATGATACACGCCGCGCTCAGACGCAACATGGGGGCGACCTCGCGCAGGAAGATGGCTCCTAATACAACGCCGATGATGATGCTGAATTGACGCAGGGCCACGACGTAGCTCGCCTGGGCCGCAAGCTGATAGCTCCACAGGATCAACCAGTACGCGCCAAAAACACCCAGGGCGGCCAGGGCAGCCCAGCGCCAATCGGCCCAGGCCGTTTGACGGGGGGCGGGCCGGACGAACCATTTGAGGATGAACCAATACACCACGACCGAGGCCGCGGCCTCATAGACGGCATACCTGGCCGCCGACCAGGGGCCGGGTGTAATGAATTCAGCCGCGATCTTGTCGGTGAGGGTGTAGCCCACAATGCCCAAAGCAGTAACAGCGGCCCACAGCATGGCGCGGTTCCAGAACCGATCCCGGCTAAACCCGCGCCAGGACTCAAGCGGAATAAAGACGCAGCCCAGCGAAACCAGGATCATGCCCAGCCATCCGATCAAGGACGGCGCGCGCCCACGTGTCACATCACCTATGGCTACCAGCAATACCGGCAGCGAGCGGGCAATGGGGTACACGACCGTGAAATCGCCGTGGCGGTAGCCCTGGGTCAGACCCAGATAGTATACGGCTTGAAAGAAACCGGCCAGCAGTAAATAGCCCTTCACGTGCATCAGCATCGGCTGCGGCCCGAATTCCGCCGCCAGGGCCGGCCCCAGGCCCACCACGCTGGTGACGATAACGATATCGAGAAAGGCATAATCAGAGCGCCGGTTACGCAAGACCAGGTTCCAACCGGCATGCAGGAACGTCGACAGTAGAATCAGGAAAATAGCCAGAGGGGGCATTGCGTCGTAACTGCCTCTACCCGTAAGTGAGATGTCATTGCCAGCACCCACAACTGGCCACAATCCCGACACTATACCCCAGCCGCAATGGCTACGCAAATATGGTCAAACCCCAAACCCCCTGGTATCTCTGCTATGATCTAAAAAACCCCCAATTTTTGGGGTTGTGACCTGGCAAATCTTCAGCTAAACTGGACAGAGCATAAATCACAGGTGGCATGGGGCAGGCCGGATCGCTTAGCCGGTCTCCCGAAATCAGCCATCGGCACAAGGAGACAAACGAATGCCCGTAAGATATTCAATCCACCGAAACTGTATGAACGGGGGTGAAGAGCAGTATCGCGCCGTGGTCGAGTCGGTGAGGACGGTCGACTTTGACGGCGTGCTGGACCGCATGCGGCAACAGGGGTCCTCGCTCAGCCCCGGCGAGGTGCTGGCAGCCTGGCACGACATTAAGCGGGCCGTCGCCGGCTTGATGATCGACGGCATCAACGTCAACACCGAGCTGTTCAATTGCAGCGTCAGCATCCAGGGCAATTTCATCGATCCCTCGGATCGATTTACTAAGAAACGCCACAAGCTCAAGGCGGTGCTCAATGCCGGAGCCTGGCTCAAGGAAACTTTGCGTATAGAGGCCGAGGTGTACAAGAAAGAACCGCGTGTCCGTGGTCCCCATCTAACACAATACTTCGATTGCAACAGCGGCCAGACCAATGCCGGCCTGACTCCCGGCGGGATGGGCCGGCTCATCGGGTCGC
>Ga0299906_10004537_pt1 | contig 11362 bp, 11 predicted proteins | sample RVTome_14_FD_200259 | JGI IMG/M metagenome (GOLD analysis project Ga0299906, IMG submission 200259) | Soil microbial communities from uranium-contaminated site in the Upper Colorado River Basin, Wyoming, United States - RVT145D125 (version 2) ... | reverse complement strand
TCCAACCGCACAGCGTCGCGGGCAGCAGAATGTTGCTTCGCACGTCAAGGTGCGGGAAGAGGGATACGTCCTGTATGGCGTAGCCGACCCGTTTGCGCATCGGGCGGGGATTTGCGAAATCGATCGGTTCGCCCAGCGTTTTGACCGTGCCGCTGTCGGGGCGCAACAGCCCGATGATCAGCTGTACCAGGGTCGACTTGCCGCTGCCGCTGGCGCCGAGCACTGCGGTGGTCTGCCCCAGCGGCAAGGCGAGCGTGACGTCATCAACGGCCAGGACGTCGCCGCGTCGAAGGGAAACCGCGCGGAATTCGGCAGCGTTGGACATACTGGTGGCACTCATGGTTTATGAACTTTTCCGCTTCCGCCGCGTCGTCGCCATGCTCCCCGGGTTCATTATTGTGGAGAGGCGGCGCAAGACAACCTTACGGGGCGCGCCCGGAAATCGCCAGTGCCGTTCTTCATGGCGCGCGGCCGCGGCTGTTTCACGGTAAACCGCCGCCGATGTCAACCTGTTAAACTGAGCGTCCCCCGGTTTTCCCCTCAAGTTCGTTAAAGGCGGTTCCCGACATGAAAGCATCGCAATGTTCCTGGCTTATGTGTGCCCTGTTGGTGCTCGCGGCCTGCGGCTCCGGAGACCGTGACACGGACGAGGGCGCGCCAATGCCCGAGCAGACGACCCCTGCGACGAACCGCGACTCTGCGGCGTCCGGGCCAGTGGAAATAGAACCGGGTCTGACGATGAGGGTTCTGAACGAGGGCAGCGGCAAGACGGCACAGCCCGGGCAGACCGCGGTCGTGCACTACACCGGCTGGCTCTACGATGCCGCGGCGCCCGACAACCGCGGACAGAAATTCGACAGTTCCCTGGATCGCGGGCAGCATTTCGAGTTTCCCCTTGGTGCGGGTGCCGTCATCGCGGGCTGGGACCGCGGGGTCGCCGGCATGCAGGTGGGCGAGGTCAGGGAACTGACCATTGCGCCTGAACTCGCCTACGGGGAGCGCGGTGCGGGCGCTGTAATACCCCCCGGTGCAACGCTGGTCTTTGAAGTCGAACTGGCTGACGTCGTCGGTGACGATCCTTCCGGTACCGAATAACGCGCCGTAAGTTACACCGGGTCGATCTGCCTCAGATCGTGCAGGGTACGCGCCTGGCCGATCCAGTCTTCGCGGTAGATTCGGCTGCGAAATCCCTTGAGCCGTTCAGCCACACGGTTGATGTCGGATTCGCTGATTCTTGCAATCTGGTCGAAGCTGAAAATCCCGAGGTCGTGCAAGGTCCGTTCGATCGCGGGACCAACACCCTTGATCAGTTGCAGGTCGTCGTTCTGGGAACGCGCCAGTGAACCCCGCGCATGGTTGTTGACAGACTGGTGCGGCTGCCGAAGTAAGTTATCGGCGTAGTTGGCATAATGGGCAGTGTCATCGATTGCCTCCACGGGCCCGTGCGCAGTCCGTTCGTCCTCCTCGTCGAGTATCTGGTCCTGCAAGTCGCTCAAATCGATGTCCGAGGGCTCTTCATACTGATCGTTCGAGGCATCGAGGCTGTCGGCCAGCGCGCCTGGTCCCGCAGGTTCGATGCGCGTATTGTCGTCGAATCGAGGGTCGGATTGCTGGCCGGATCGCCGGCTTTCGAGTTCGGCGAAACGTCGTTCGGCTTCCTGCAAGCGGACTTCCAGAGCCTTCGCTTCCCGGTCGCGATCGCGGAACCGGTCTATCAGGGGGGGCAGCCGGTTTTGCCAGCTTGTAAGTTCCCTGCTCAACCTGAATATCTTGTTGTCTTTCTCGCGCAAGGCGTGGACGGTGGTCTCGCCACGGGCCTCGCGGCCGCGGATGTCGGCCTGTAACTGGTCGCGTTGCGTGATCGCCCCTTCGAGATCGCGTCGAATGTCCTTGATCTGCCGCTGCAGCTCGTCGCGGCGTGCGATCGCATCCTTCAGCGCCTGCGAAAGCTCCTTCGCCCGCTTCGATGTGTCCTTCTGCGCTGCCTGGTGCTGGCTGACAGCCTGCATCAGATCCCTGTTCTGCTCCGCGAGGCGAACCTGTTCCTGTTCCTGCGCCTCCACACGCTCCTGCCATCCTGCATTGACGGCAATTCTTTCCCTGGCAGAGCGGTCGCCGCGCATGATCCAGCCAAGCGCGGCGCCCGCGGTAAACAGCAGCGCAAACATCGCGAAGTGAACGGCTGTAATTTCAGGCATTGCTTGACCCCGTATCCCGGTCGCAGCCAGGAGCATTCATGATGCCACGCGAATCCGGTCCATTTCGCCAATTACGTCACTAATTTTGCCCACTGCAATGTCGATCTCGCTACGGCTTATGATCAGGGGCGGTGCGAGCCGAACCACCGTGTCGTGGGTTTCCTTGCTGAGCACGCCGCGAGCCATCAGCAATTCGCAGACGCGGCGCGCACTTCCGCGAGTCGGGTCGATCTCCAGGCCGATGAACAGGCCGCGCCCGCGAACCTCGCTTAAGAGCGGGCTGTCGATGAGCCGCAACTGTTGCATCAGGTATTCGCCGTTCGATGCGCTTCTGCCCGGAAGGTCCTCCTGCACAAGCACATCAAGCGCTTCGAGCCCGATGGCGGCTGCCAGGGGATTTCCCCCGAAGGTGCTGCCGTGGCTTCCGGGGGTGAACCGATCCATCACGTCGGCTCGCGCAAGAAACAGCGATACCGGCATGAGGCCGCCGCCGAGCGCCTTGCCTAAGACAAGGCCGTCGGGGGTGACGCCCTCATGGTCGCAGGCGAGCACGGTGCCGGTGCGTCCGAGCCCGGTCTGGATCTCATCCGCAATCAGCAGCACGTTGTGCTTCCGGCATATATCACGGCAAGCCCTGAGGTATCCATCCGGTGGCATGACGATTCCGGCTTCGCCCTGGATGGGCTCGACGATGAATGCCGCGGTGTTCGGAGTAATGGCGCGCTCCAGTGCGGCAGCGTCGCCGAAGTCAACCAGACGGAATCCGGGCGGAAACGGACCGAAGCCGCGCTGGTACTGAGCTTCGCTGGACATAGCCACGACGGCTATGGTGCGGCCGTGGAAATTGCCGCGGCAGGCAATGATTTCAGCCTCACCGGGCCTGACGGCTTTTACATCGTAAGCCCATTTTCGCGCGGCCTTCAGCGCAGTCTCGACCGCCTCCGCTCCCGTGTTCATCGGCAGGGCTTTCTCCTGGCCGGTGAGTTCGCAGGCCCGCTTTAGAAACGGACCGAGCTTGTCCGTATGGAATGCGCGCGAAACGATGCTGAGCCGCCCGAGCTGTTCGCGCGCGACCGCAACCAGCCGTGGATGCGCATGACCGTGGCTGACCGCCGAATAGGCGCTCATCATGTCGATGTAGCAATTGCCGGCGTCGTCCCAGACGTGCACGCCCTCGCCGCGTGTCAACACCACGGGCAGCGGATCGTAGTTGCGAGCGCAATGGCGATTTTCGAGTTCGATTGACGAGACCATAAGATGATCGGCGGTGTAATGAACGGCTGATCGGAGCGGTTTTCAGGCACATCACTGTACAGCAACTGAGGTCCGTCAGGCCACTGGGGAAGCCGCAATAGAGGCGCTGCAGGAGCCCGCACTGCGGGCGATGTGCGAATGTGCCGATCGAACGCCGCGATCGGCCGCAGTGCGGCAGATAACCGTCCCGCCATCCACAGGTCGGGCTTCTACAGCGCCTCTATCAAGACCTGTGCAGCGACTCCGTTAGACTCTGCGAAATCCTTCGTATACTTTGCGTCGGTGACGTTCCAGTAGCCTTATCCACTCCGAGCACTGCGCGCATGGTCAAGCTGCCGAAAACGGAAAACCTTTCCATTGCCGGACCCGCCGGCAGGCTGGAGGCTCTGCTGGAATCACCGCAGGAAGGCGAAACAGCCGGAAGCGCGGTGATTTGCCATCCGCATCCGGAGCATGGCGGAACCATGCAGAACAAGGTAGTGCACACGCTCGCTCGCGCATTCGTCTCCAGAGGGTTTGCGGCGCTGCGATTCAACTTCCGCGGCGTCGGCAAAAGCGAAGGCGTGTTCGACGAGGGTGAGGGCGAGATGCAGGACGCCCTTGCGGCTGCCCGGACGATGAAGGATCGGACAGGCGACGCGAACCTGTGGCTTGCCGGCTTTTCTTTCGGGGCAGCGATCGCAATTCACGCATCGGCGGCGGCGAGGCCCGGTGGCCTGGTGAGCGTGGCTCCGGCAGTCTCGCGCGTTTCGAAGCAGATGGGCGCGCAGCCCGACTGTCCGTGGCTGATCGTCCAGGGCGACGAGGATGAACTCGTCCCGGTTACCGACACGATTGCGTGGGTCAACGAACTGGAGCCGGGTCCGGAACTGCAGATTTTCGACGGGACGGGCCATTTCTTCCATGGCAAGCTGGTGAAGTTGCGGCATGCCGTCGAGGCGTTCATCGACACCCACTGAGATTGCTTCAAAGTTTCAAAAAAAAGCCGGGGCAAGCCCGGCATTTTCTATCGGACCCGCTCTATCGGACCCGCTCTATCGGACCCGTTCTATCGGACCCGGGTGGCGGGTGCTGTCAGACCATGTCCTTCAAGCCCTTGAGGGCTGCAACCTTCACGGTTTTGGACGCCGGTTTGGCCTTGAACATCATCTCTTCGCCAGTGAAGGGATTTACACCCTTGCGTGCCTTGGTCGCAGGCTTTTTTACTACGCGCATTTTGAGAAGGCCTGGAACGGTAAAGAGACCACTGCCATTGCGGCCACCGAGACTCTTTTTGATTTGGGCAGATAGCGAGTCGAAAACCGCGGCGACGTCTTTCTTCGAAAGGCCGGTGTCCTCGACAATCTGAGCGTAAATTTCGGATTTAGTCGGCGCCTTCTTGCTGTTTGCGCCGGCCTTGTCATTTGCTGCCATAAAAAGGAGTCTCCTGAAACTGATTCGAAAAACGAAACTTGAGAAATCGAAAAAGCGGGGGGTGCCCGCGAAAATGCTGCGCGACGATAACACAAGAGAAGGGCGCGCGTAAGGCGCATGACGCTCTTATTGCCGTTTTTCAGCGGTATTCAGCGTTGCGGCACCGCTATAGATCAGTGAAGAACTGCCTTTTGAATCGCACTTCGGATGGCGTAGTTGCGTCCTCGGGCGTGACGCTGATGTCGAAAATCAGTGTTTCACGATTTGCAACAGGCGTTTCACCAATGTAATAGATGGCTTCCTGTTCATCGATTCGGCGCATGTTGACCGTCTTCAACTGACCCGTGAGGTTGACTGTCTTGACGGTCACGGTTGCGGGCACGGAACTTCGTGCTTCCTTGTCGATAACCGACACATTGAGCATTGCGCGGTTGTTGCTGCGCACGATGTTGTAGGTCCGTGCAATTTCCGGGGGTAGCTGCCCGGTGAGTTGCGCGTTGAAATGCACCTGGTAGTCGCCGATGTCGATCGACGTGGCTTCCGCGGGCTCGGCCCGCGGCACCGTCGCGGATTCGTCCGGACCGCCGCACGCGGCAAAAAAAGGCAGAAAGGCAAGCGCAACAGTTGTGCTTATTAGTTTCATTTACTTATCCCCTCCCGAATCCCCCCCTGGATCGGTCTCCTCCAGACTATAGCGGATTGGCAGCGCTTGTCCTATGCCCCGTTCTGCGGCAGCAGCTCGGCCGCATATGGCGGCATGCGCCGCGGCTCGAGCACCCGGAAGGTTTTCAGGCGATCTGTCTTACCGCGATGCAGCAGCACGCGGGAGGGCGGAACGCCGAAAGCTTGCGACAACTGGCGGATGACGTCGCGGTTTGCGGCGCCGCCGACGGGCGGCGAGGTCGTCTTGATCAGCAATCGGCCGTCCCTGACGCCCTGAATTTCGCTGCGGCTGCCCCGGGCCAGTACCCGGACATGTACGAGCAATTCAACAACCGGTTGAGTCACTGGCCGTCAGACGGGGACAGGCTTGATCGACTGCAACATGATCACTGCTGCCTGCAGCAGCACAATGGCGAATATGGGTGAGATGTCCAGGCCACCGATCGAAGGTATGAGCCGTCGAAAAGGCCGCAGTACAGGTTCCGACAAGGTTGTCAGGAGCGCTGTAATCGGGTTGTAGTTCCCGGGCGCAACCCAGCTCAGAACAATGCGTATGAGGATTGCGAAGAAGAACAGATTGAGGCTTAAGGTGGCCAGCTCGATGATTGAAACCAGCGCGACTTCGGCGGTGCCCGCCGAGCGCCGGACGATCGCGAGCAAAGCGAGGATGGTGACATACTGGACGACAAACGCCACCAGAACCGTCGCCGTATCGAGCCGCCCGATCGACGGCAGGAAGCGCCGTAAAGGCACGATCAGCGGCGAGGTAAACCGCAGGATGCCCTGGGCAATCGGGTTGCGGAAATCGGCACGGAGCCACGGCAGCCAGAAGCGCAGCAACAACAGCAGCAGGTAAAGCTGCGCCAGGGTCTTGACGACGAAATAAAGTGCCTGTGCCATGCGCCTCCGTCTCAGGTCGACCTGGCTTCCGAGGCGAGTGTCTTCGCCCGGTCTCTGGCTGCCTCGATTGCCGAGGCAAAGATAGCACGAACGTCCGCCGCATCCAGGCGCTCGAACGCTGCCGTGGTCGTGCCGCCGGGGGAGCGCACACGGTTGATCAGGGTCGTCATCGACTCCTTCTCCGCCATGGCCAGCGACGCAGCACCCCTGGCCGTCTCGAACACGAGCGTTCTCGCAACGTCAGGAGCGATGCCGAGCGTAACCGCGGATGTGATCATCATGTCGATCAGCAGGTACACGTAGGCCGGGCCGGTGCCGGACACCGCGGTAACGGCGTCCATCAGCGATTCATCGTCGATCCAGACGACCTTTCCGACCGCCGTCATCACCTTCTCCGCGAGAATTTTGCCGAAGTCGTCGGTGAGCGCATTGGCATACAGTGCGGAAATGCCCTGATCGACGAGGGCCGGCTGGTTCGGCATGACGCGGACGATCTCGAGACCGCCCCCGAGCCAGGAATCGATGTCGTCGACAGTAGGCCCTGCCGCAATGGATATTACCAGGGGCTTCTGTTTCTGCACCGCTTCCCGGATCTCCCGGCACACGGACTTCAAGATCTGCGGTTTGACCGCGAGCAGCAGGTTGCCGGCGCCGGCGACGACCTTGCAGTTGTCGCCTGTAATTTCGGCGCCGGGGAATTCACGTTCGAGCAATGCACGTTGCTCTGCCCGCGGCGTCGATATGAGGATGTTGCCTGCGCCGAAGCCTGAGCGGACGAGCCCGCCGGCAATGGCGCGCGCCATGTTGCCGCCACCGATAAAACCCACTGTCTGTCGCGTCATCGCATTCCTCTTCTGCTCAGCTCCCGATGTCTTGGTCCGAACAACGCCGTCCCGATACGGACCAGCGTCGCTCCCTCACGAATCGCGGCCGCGTAGTCGTCGCTCATGCCCATCGACAATGTGTCTGTTTCGATTCCCGCCGCATTCAGGCTCTCCGAAAGCAGACGCAGTCGCCGGAACGGCTCACGTTGAGCCTCAAAGCCCTCTCGAGGCGCGGGTATGCACATGAGGCCACGGAGCTTCAGTTTCGGCAGGCTTGCAACCGTTCCCGCAAGTTCGGGAAGTTCGTCCGGCGCCACGCCGGACTTGTCGTCTTCCGGATCGATCATTACCTGGATGCACACATTCAGGTCATCGGCATAATAAGGGCGCTGCCGACTCAGCCGCTCCGCGATCTTCAGGCGATCGACCGTGTGCACCCATTGAAAATGCTCGGCAACCTGGCGGGTCTTGTTGGATTGCAGGTGGCCGATGAAATGCCAGGCAAGATCGTCCCGTCCCACCGCGGCGATCTTGGCAATGGCCTCCTGAACGAAATTCTCGCCGAAGGCCTTCTGACCGACCGAGACCGCCTCGAGAACGGCGGCTGGCGGCTGGCCTTTGCTTACTGCGAGCAGCCGGACCGAGTCCTCGGGGCGGCCCGCTCGGGATGTCGCCTGCGCCAGCAAATCTTGGATTTTTCGAAAGTTTTCCGTGACTCTAATCACGTTTTGGTCCGAGTGCTTCGTTATACTAGGCAGCCATTGGGCCGGGTTATGGTAAGTCCGGCCTCCATTTACAGAGGGAGCAATATGGCCGTCGACGTCGCGCAGCTACTGTCGTTCACCGTCAAGAACAACGCATCCGACCTGCACCTGTCCGGCGGCGTCCCGCCAATGATTCGAGTCGACGGCGATATCAAGCGTATCAACATGCCGGCGCTGACCCACAAAGACGTCAATAGCATGGTGTACGACATCATGAATGACAAGCAGCGCAAGGACTATGAAGAATTTCTGGAGACGGATTTTTCCTTCGAGATTCCGAAACTGGCGCGCTTCCGTGTCAACGCATTCAACCAGAACCGCGGCTCGGCCGCTGTTTTCAGGACGATCCCGTCCGAGATTCTGTCACTGGACGACCTGGGCGCCCCGCAGATATTCAAGGATGTGTCCATGCATCCTCGCGGCATCGTCCTCGTTACCGGCCCCACGGGCTCCGGCAAGTCGACGACCCTCGCGGCCATGGTCGACTATATCAACGACAACAAGCCCGATCACATCCTGACGATCGAAGATCCGATCGAATTCGTGCACGAAAGCAAGAAGTCCCTGATCAATCAGCGTGAAGTGCATCGCGACACACTCGGTTTCAACGAGGCACTGCGCTCGGCATTGCGCGAGGACCCGGACGTCATTCTCGTCGGCGAGCTCCGGGACTTGGAAACGATTCGCCTGGCGCTGACCGCCGCCGAAACCGGCCACCTGGTGTTCGGCACGCTGCACACCAGTTCGGCGGCCAAGACGATCGACCGTATCGTTGACGTGTTTCCGGCAGCCGAGAAGGAAATGGTACGCGCCATGCTGTCCGAGTCGCTTCGTGCCGTCATCTCCCAAACGCTGCTGAAACGCATCGGCGGCGGACGAATTGCCGCCCACGAAATCATGATCGGTACGCCGGCCATCCGTAACCTGATTCGTGAAGGCAAGATCGCGCAGATGTATTCGGCGATACAGACGGGACACTCGACCGGCATGCAGACACTCGACCAGAACCTCACCGAACTGATGGCAAAAGGCCTCATCAACAAGGAAGAGGCGCGGTACCGGGCAGTGAACAAAGAGAACTTCTGAGCGTAATTGAACAGGACATAGCCGCCGGCCGCCATCAGCGGCTTAAGGGGCGGACGGGACAGGAGAGCTTAAGAAATGGAACGCGAACAAGCGGTGCGGCTTACGCAGAACCTTCTGCGCAAGATGGTCGAAAAGGACGGGTCCGACCTTTTCATCACGACCGGATTTCCACCTGCAATCAAGATCGACGGACAGATTCACAAGGCGACCGACACGCCGCTTACCGCAGAGCAGTCGGCCATGATGGTCCGCTCGATCATGAACGACAAACAGATCCGGGAATTCGATGCCACCAAGGAGTGTAACTTTGCCATCAGCCCGCAGGGCATCGGCCGCTTCCGCGTCAGTGCGTTCATTCAGCAGGGCATGATCGGCGCAGTGTTGCGCACGATTACGACGGAAATCCCCACGCTCGGCGAGCTGGACCTGCCGCCGATTCTAAAAGACGTCGTGATGAACAAACGCGGCCTGGTGGTGATCGTCGGCGGTACCGGCTCGGGTAAGTCCACGACCCTCGCGGCAATGATCGGTCACCGCAATGAGAACTCGAAAGGTCACATCATTTCCATCGAGGATCCGGTGGAGTACGTCCATCCGCACAAGGGTTGTGTCATCACCCAGCGCGAGGTCGGCGTCGATACTGAATCCTGGCATGCGGCATTGAAAAACACGCTGCGGCAGGCGCCAGACGTGATCCTGATCGGCGAAATCCGCGACAAGGCGACCATGGAGTATGGCATCCAGTTTGCGGAGACAGGTCACCTCTGCCTCGCGACACTCCATGCGAACAGTGCCAACCAGGCACTCGACCGCATCATCAACTTTTTTCCCGAGGAGCGCCGTCAGCAGTTGCTGATGGATCTGTCGCTCAACACGAAGGCATTCATTTCACAACGGCTCATCCCGCGGGAGAGCGGCGTGGGCCGTATTGCGGCGATGGAGATCATGCTGAATTCGCCGTTGATCGCGGATCTCATTTTCAAAGGCGAAGTAGCCTACATCAAGGAGATCATGGCGAAGTCGACCCGACTCGGCATGCAGACCTTCGACCAGGCGCTGTTTGCGCTCTATGAAGAGGGTGTTATTTCCTATGAAGAGGCAATGCGCAACGCCGACTCCAAGAACGAACTTCGACTGCGCGTCAAGCTCGAGAGCAAACGCGATGCCTCGGCCGCCGAACAGCAGGCTGAAAGTCTCAATATCGTGGAAGAAGATACCGCTCGGACGTTCTGAGCGTACGGTAGCCGGTCTATGAACGTAAAACCCTTATTCAAACTGATGGTCGAGAAGCGCGCGTCCGATCTTTTTTTTGCCCCCTATGCTCCGGCCAAGATCAAGATCGACGGCAAGATCATGCCGGTCAACAAGCTCGAGATGACGCCGAAGATGGTGAAGCAGGCGGCGCTCGAGCTGATGGATGAAAACCAGCTCGACATATTTACGCGCGAACTCGAAGTGGATTTTGCCATTTCGGAAGCAGGACTCGGACGGTTTCGGGTAAACGTGTTTCATCAGCGCGGTAACGTCGCAATGGTATTGCGTTACATCACGGCGGATATGCCGGTGCTCGACGACCTCGGCATGCCGGAGCAGCTGAAGGATCTGGTCATGCTGCGCCGCGGGCTCATACTCATGGTCGGGGCCAGCGGCAACGGCAAGTCGACAACTCTTGCCGCGATGATCAATCACCGCAACGAGAAGACCTCGTCGCATATTATTACCGTCGAAGACCCCATCGAGTTCTTGCACCCGAACAAGCAGTCCATCGTGAATCAGCGCGAAGTCGGCCTCGATACCAAGTCGTATGCGAATGCGCTGAAGAGCGCAATGCGCGCCGCGCCTGACGTAATCCAGATCGGAGAAATCCGCGACCGTGAATCGATGCAGTCCGCGATCGACATGGCCGGCACCGGGCACCTGGTGCTCGCGACCCTGCACTCGAACAACGCGCCCGAAACGCTCGACCGGATCATCAACATGTTTCCGCAGGAGCAGCACGTGCAGATCTTCATGGATCTCGCGCACTACCTGCGTGCCATCATTTCCCAGCGACTGGTACGCTCGCGGGCGGGCCGGCGTGTGGCCGCGGTCGAACTGATGCTCAACACGCCGCACATCAAGGACCTGATCCTGAAAGGCGATATCTCCGCGGTGAAAGAAGCCATCAAGGACAGCAGCGAAAAGGGCGTCCAGAACTTCGACGACGCGTTGCTGAACCTGTACAAGGCCGGCACCATCACGCTCGAAGAAGCGATGTCCC
>Ga0299906_10004536_pt1 | contig 11362 bp, 8 predicted proteins | sample RVTome_14_FD_200259 | JGI IMG/M metagenome (GOLD analysis project Ga0299906, IMG submission 200259) | Soil microbial communities from uranium-contaminated site in the Upper Colorado River Basin, Wyoming, United States - RVT145D125 (version 2) ... | reverse complement strand
AGCCGAACGCCGTCCAGCTCGTAGGGCCGGCACTCCTTGATGAGCGGCTTGACGACGGGGTGGGCGCGCTCGACCACCTCGCCCCACCGCGAGCGGACCTCGGCCAGGGTGGGGCGCACACCGTTGGGCGCCGGGAGAGGGGCCGAGTTGGCGCCCTTGCCCTCGGTCGGTAGCGGGGCTGGAGCCGGGTCGGCGGGAGCGAGTTGAGCGGGCGGTGTCGCCGCAGCCGGCGGAGCGGGCCTCGGGTTCCCCGTCGCGGGCCGCGAGGTCGCCGGCGCTGGGGCTGGTACTCGCGCGGGGACCGCCACCGCGGCGGCAAGGGGTTGGGTGGCAGAGTCGATGGCCAGCAACTCCAGCTGGAGCCGAGCCCGGCCGTCGCGGGCGCCGGTGGTGCCGGCCTCGGACGCGGTGCGCAGGATGGTCGCCAGGCGACGGGCGAGGGCCGGGTCGGTCGGCGCGGCCAGCAGGCGCCGGCGCCCCTCCCCCTCGAGCTGTTGCGCGACCTGGCCCAGGTCACGGCCCGCATCGGACAGGTCGGCGATCCGCTGCAGCGCGCCGGGGGCCTCTCCGCTCACCAGCGCGTCGAGCAACCCGGCGATGGCCTCCTCATCGGCCAGCCCGACGGCGTCCCGAACCGAGTCCACCGCCACCCGATCTCCGGCATAGGACATGACCTGGTCGAGCAGCGACTCGGCGTCGCGCATCCCCCCATCGGCGAGTCGGGCGATGAGGTCCAGGGCGGCCGGATCGGCCTGCACGCCCTCCGCGCTGGTGATACGAGTCAGCTTGGCGGCAATGACATCGGTCGCCAGCCGGCGGAAATCGTAGCGCTGGGTGCGGCTGATGATGGTGGGCGGCACCCGGTGGGTATCGGTCGTGGCCAGGATGAAGACGACGTGGTCCGGCGGCTCCTCGATCAGCTTGAGCAGCGCGTTGAACGCGTGCGGGCTGAGCATGTGGACCTCGTCGATGATGTACACCCGGCGGCGCAGGTCCGATGGCGCGGTCATGGCCCGCATGACCAGGTCGCGGGCGTCCTCCACCAGGCCGTGGGAAGCGGCATCGATCTCGATCACGTCCAGCGCGCGTCCGTCGCGGATGGCCACGCAGGCGGCGCACCGATCGCAGGGCTCGCCGTCGTCACCGCGTTCGAGGCAGTTGATGGCCTTGGCCAGGATTCGGGCCGTCGAGGTCTTGCCCGTGCCGCGAGGGCCGACGAAGAGGTACGCGTGCACGATCCGATCGGTGGCCACCGCCCGGCGCAGGGTGTTGACGATGGGGTCCTGGCCGACCAGCTCGGCGAAGCGCTGGGCCCGCCAGCGGCGGTACAGCGCGCGTCGCGGACCGGGAACGGGAGTGTCCAAATCGAGGTTGGGATCGGCTGGCACAGCGGTTTCTGGGCCCTTCAGCATGACCCGCTAACCCTACACCGAGCCGCGGGAAGGGGATTCGGCCGTGCGCCCGGCATCGAGCGTCGCTCCCCGCATTCGCGCCGGAACCCGGCTCCAGCCAGGTCGTCCCACTGCCGCCGACGGGGACCGCTTACCGCTGCTTCCTTCCGGACCTGACGGGGTTCACGGGCCGCCGCTGCGTGGGACCCGACTCTCAACGTCGGGCGCCGTCGTGGGAGGCGGAGGTCGACGACCTCAGCCGGGATGTCAGCCCCGCTGAAGCGGATTGCGGGTGACAGGGCACCGCTAGTTCCCCGCCTAAGCACGGCCGGGCCGGATGGTACGGGGGCGCGGTCGGTCGGTCAACGGTGCGGCGCCCCATTCACTCCTCGTCCGGAAGCATTGATTCCCCGAATCCATGCTCTATGGCCGTCCGGATCTGCGCGGCGACGGCATCCAGCTCGGATCGCGTGGGCGCAAGTTCGCGCCACGCTGCCGCGTCGACGATGAAACCGTCCCCCTCATGACGGGGCACCACGTGGATGTGCGCGTGCGGGACGTCCTGGTTCGCTGCTTCACCATCAGCGACGAGGAGGTTGATGCCGTCCGCTCTGATGTCGTTGGAAGAACGAAGGGCGCGCGCGAGTCGCCGCGCCACGGCGAACAGGCGGTCGGCCGTGGCCTCAGGCAGGTCGTGGGTATGCATCACGTGCTCGTTCGGTATTACGAGGACGTGGCCGGGGTTTATCGGCCGGATGTCGAGGAAGGCGCTTACGACGCCGTCGCCATAGACGACGCTGGCCGCGGTGGAGCCAGCCACGATTCCGCAGAAGATGCAGTCCGTCATCGGTCAGGGTGGCGGAGAGGGGGGGATTCGAACCCCCGACGGGTTGCCCCGAACCGCATTTCCAATGCGGCGCCATAGGCCTCTAGGCGACCTCTCCCCGAGGTGGCGGCGGAGGATCGGGTGGCGGAGAGGGTGGGATTCGAACCCACGGTGCTCATCGCACACCGCTTTTCGAGAGCGGCACCATCAACCACTCGGACACCTCTCCGGCGGGCGAGTCTAGCAGAGGGGTGTGCTCAGGCCGGCAGCGCCGCCTCGTCGTTCAGCCGCCGAGCTTCCGCCTCCCGCACGCCCGAGATCACGGCAATCTGGTGCGGCAGGACCGGGCTCCGAGCCAGGTCCAGGACCGATCCCGCGCAGCCGCGTTCCGGGTCCCGGACGGCGAACACGAGGACCTCGACGCGGGCCTCCACCAGGGCGCCCACGCACATGGCGCATGGCTCGTGGGTGGCGAAGATGGTCACCTCGCTCAGGCGGTGGCCCTCGAGCTTGCCGGCCGCAGCCTGGACGGCACGCAGCACGGCATGGGCAGTGGGATCGTGGGTCTGCTGGCGGCGGTCGTGCTCCCGGCCGATCATGGCGTCGTCAAGGACGGCCACCGCACCGCTGGGGCTCTCGCCCTCTTCAGCTCCCCGGCGCGCTTCGGCGATCGCCTCGGCCATGAACAGCTCGTAGTTCACCGGACGCCGAGTCTAGCAGGCCGGTCTGCCCCACCCTGCCGTATCCTCTGGCGGTGGGCTGGTCCCGACTCGATACCCTCCTGCTCGGGACGCTCGCCGCCGCCGCCGCCGCCCTGCGGCTGCCCGGCCTGGACCATCCGCCGGGCTTCGTGTTCGACGAGATCTTCTACGCCCAGAACGCATGCCTGCTAGTGGCCGGGCCTGGCGTATGCGGGCTCGCCGAGCCACTCAGTAACGCCCATCCCCCGCTGGGCCAGTGGCTCATCGCCAGTGGGATTGTGGTTTTCGGTTACACCGAGGTCGGTTGGCGCATTGCGGCGGCCCTGGCCGGGATCGTGAGCGTGGCTGTGCTGTACGTCCTCGCCCGCCGGCTGCTGACTCCGGTGGGGGGAACGGCCGCGGCCATCGGGGCGGCGGCGGCGGCGGGGCTGCTGGCGCTGGACTTCCTCCAGCTGGTGCATTCGCGGGTCGCCATGCTCGACGTCTTCCTGGCGCTGTTCATCGTGGCGGCGATGCTGTTCGTGGTGCTGGACCGAGATCGGCACCGTGACAAGCCCTCCTCTGGTCTGGCCCGATTGGCGCTCGGGCGGCCGTGGCGCCTGGCCGCTGGTTTGGCGCTGGGCGCCGCCGTGGCGGTCAAGTGGAGTGGCGCGTTTGCCGCCCTCGTGGTGGTGGGGTTTGTGGTGGCCAGTGAAATCGCGGCGCGGCGAGATGGCCGGAGCCTGGGCGTCGCGACGCGGGTGGCGTTTCGCGAGGAGGGTTTGCGGACGGCGATCCTGCTGGGGCTGGTGCCCGTGGCGGTGTACACGGCCAGCTACCTCGGAGTCCAGCCCGGGACGCTCATCGGTCTCCCGTGGCAGGAGGGAACGTTCTGGCACGCTGTAGCGCGCCATCAGCTGGCTCTGGCCCGCTTCTATGTCGGGCTGGAGGGGCACCATCCGTACGAGTCACCCGCCTGGTCATGGCTGCTCCTGAAACGCCCGGTCGCGTATTGGTTCGAAGCCGACGGGGTCTACCGCGAGGTCATGGCGCTGGGCAACCCCGCGGCCTGGTGGCCGGCAGTTGTGGCGGCCATAGGGTTGACCGTGGCCTGGCTGCGGCGAGGGTCTCGGGTATTTGCACCGGAGGCGGTCGTGGTGGTGGGGGTTGCGGCGACCTACGTACCGTGGCTGGTCGTCGGCGCAACCTGGAACGGGCTCCTGTGGTACATCCTGCCCACCCTCCCGTTCCTGTACCTGGGGCTGGGCCTGCTCACCGCGCGCGCATGGGGCAGCTTGCCGGGGCGGGTGCTGGCCGGGGTGGCGGGCGTTGTGGTCGTGGTGGCGTTCCTGGTCTATTGGCCGCTGCTGGTAGGTGCCCCGCTGTCTCCCGACGACTGGCGGCGGCGCATGCTGTTCACCGACTGTGACCGCCCCGGGGCACCCACCATGACCGTGCCCGATGCGATCACGAGCTCGGGGCTGCCGCCCGACGGTTGGTGCTGGATCTAGGCCCTTGGGGTCAACAGTCTCAGCGCCGTTGGATCCTGCGAACTCCACCTGCGGGGTTGCGTGGATTCGCCCTCGACCGCAGGGGAGTGAGCTTCGGGCGGCCCACGGCGCCACCGCGAGTCAGGATCAGGTCGACGATCCGTTCCCCGCTGTGCCCGTCGCCGAACGGGTTGATCCACGTCCGCGGTGCCCGATGCATCGCCGTTGCGCCTTCGAGAATCCGGTCCGGATCCGCGCCGACCAGCCGGTTGGCTCCGACCTCAACCGACTCGGGACGCTCGGTGTTGTCGCGGAGGGTGACGCACGGGACGCGGAGCGTGCACGCCTCCTCCTGAAGCCCGCCGGAGTCGGTCATCACGAGCCCTGCGCGCGATTGCAGGGCCAGGAACTCGTGGTAGCCCAACGGCGGGAGCCGGCGAACCATCGGGGCGACGGCAATGCCCAGCTCGGACAGGCGCTGCGTGGTCCGCGGGTGCAGGGCGACCAGCACGGGGATGTCCAGCGCCGAGGCGACCCGTTCGAGGCCCTCGAAGATCCCGCGCAGCCGTCCGGGGTCGGTCACGTTCTCAGCCCGATGCACGGTCGCGACTGCGTACTGCGACGGATGGACGCCGAACATCGCCAGCACCGGCTCGGGGTCGACACGGCCAAGCTGATAAAGCACCTCGTCGACCGCGGTGTTTCCGGTGACATGCACTCGCTCGGGTTCGATGCCCTCCCCCAGCAGGATGTCGCGGGCATGCTTCGTAGGGGCGAAGAGGTCCTCGGCCAGATGGTCGACGAGGATGCGGTTGATCTCCTCGGGCATCGATCGGTCGTAGGAGCGCAATCCGGCTTCGACGTGACCGACCCGAAGCCCCAGCTTGTTGGCAGCCAGCCCGGCAGCCAGGACGGAGTTCGTATCCCCCTCGACCAGCACCTCGTCCGGCTGCTCGCCGACGAGCACGCTCTCGATGGCGCTGATGATGGAGCTGATCTGGAGTACGTGCGAGCCGGAGCCCACGCCGAGGTTGTGCGTCGGTCGCGGCAGTTCGAGCTGCTCGAAGAAGACCCCGTCCATTTCGAACGAGTAATGCTGGCCGGTGTGGAGCACCACGCATGGCACGTCGCGCGCGAGGCAGGCCCGGATGACCGGCGCCATCTTGATGATCTCGGGCCGGGTCCCCACCACGATGGCCACCCTCATGGGCCCACCGTCAGGTCGCGAGATTCGATACCGGCGAGCCGGCTCCGCACCCGCCTTTCGGAGTACGTCGTGAAGCGCTCAACGAAGCGACGGGCGAGCAGCGCCAACGTGTTGCGGATGGTGCGGGCCACACGCATCTTGCTCTGCCCTACCCGTTCGCTGTAGTCAAGCTGCAGCGGCACCTCGGTGGCGCGGATGCCTACCTGACGGAGTCGGAGCAACAGGTCCATCACGGCCTCGAAACCGCGGGCGGTACACAGCTCCTCGCCGTAGACCAGGCGTGCCCGCTGAAGCGGGGGGATCCGGTAGGCCCGGAAGCAGCAGGAATAGTCGCGCACGCCTCTAATTGGGAACATGATCTGAAAGACGATTCGTCCGACGTCGGACAGCGCCCGTCGGTAGGCCGGTACGCCGCGCACCTGTGATCCGGGCCGGTAGCGGGATGCCACCACGAGGTCGTAGCCCTGCGCCAACCGTTCCAGCATGCTCGGGATGAGCCGCGGCGGATGGGTGTTGTCGCCATCGAGCATCACGATCACGTCATCGGAATCCGCCCGTTCGAGGACCCAGTAGATGCCCGTGCGGACGCCGGCACCCAGTCCCAGGTTGGTGTCGTGACGGAGGACGTGCAAGGGCAGTGCGCCGCCCGTCTCGACGACCGCCGCCTCGGTCTGCGCAATCGTCTGGTCGGTACTGCCGTCATCAACCACGACTGCTAGGTAGGGATCGGGTCGCCCGCGCATGGCGACCTCCAGGGCGATGAGCGTTGGCCGGATCGTCCGTTCCTCGTTGTAGGCGGGGACGATGACGTAGATCATGCGGGTGCCCCGACCGTGGGCACGGCGGCCAGATCGGCCAGCGGCTCACGTAGGCGGATCAGCGCCGAATCGTTCACCGGCGCATGGTAATCGGCGCCGACTTGCAGATGATCAGTGGGACCGGTCCGTATGCTCTCGGGAATGGGCGGTAACTCATAGCCAGTCCATCTCGTCCTCGCGGGCGACGCCTCGCTGTCGGTCTGCTGGGGCCATTGATCAGCGCCGTGGCGATCGTGATCGTCCTGCGGTCGGTGGACCTCGGCCAGACGGCGGAGGCGCTAGCTGATACCCGGTTACTGGTCCTCGCGCCTGGCCTTGTGTTGGTTGCCGCCGGAATCGCCCTGCGGGCGATGCGCTGGCAACGTCTTCTGGTCCCGGCCGCCAATCGAGCAGTGCCGGTGCGCCGCATCACGCCGATCGTCTTGATCGGGTATCTCGCGAACGCGGTGCTTCCCGCTCGTCTCGGCGAGCCGATCCGCGCGTACCTCGTAGCACGCCGCGAGAGCCTGAATGCATTCGAGGTCCTGGGGACCGTGCTCCTCGAGCGAATCCTGGATGTCGCGGTTCTGGCCGTGATGGCGTTCCTCGCGTCATTGGCCCTCGGCGCGCCGCCGTGGGTCGTGCAGCTCACCGGGGTCGCAGCAGCTGGCGGATTCCTCATCATCGGTGTGCTGACACTGGGGGGCCTTGCGCCGGTGCTGCGCTTCCTCCACCGAATGGCCGACCACGGCCGTTTCGCGGCCGCCACGATGATCCTCACGAGGCTGGACCAGGTCGCCCAGGGATTCGGCGGGCGGTCCCAGCGGCTCCCGATTGCGGAAGCAGCTGGCCTCACCGTCGTGATCTGGCTCGTCGATACCACGGTCTGCTGGCTCGCGGCCCGGAGCCTCGGTTTCGACATAAGCCCCGCCGCTGCGCTGCTCATCATCGGGGTCGGGGCTCTCGGGACGTCCATTCCATCTGCCCCCGGCTCCATCGGCACGTTCGAGCTCGCCGCATCTGCTGCCGCACGTGCCGTAGGCCTGGCGGCACCTGCCGCGCTCAGCCTCGCGATCGTGGTCCACGCCACCACGCTCCTACCGGTGGCGCTCGCGGGTGCGGCTGCGATGCTCGCGATGGGCCTGGGCAGCCTCTCCGACCTTGCGCGGGCGGCGAGGGAGATCGGGGAGCCAACGAAGGGCGAACGCTAGCCGGTCGTGCGCTGACCCAATGATGCAACGGGGCACGGGCCCCGTATTCCCTCCAGATCGCCGCCCGTCGCGGCCGCAGCCATTCCCGGCGCCCTGGAGGGACCGCCTATCAGTCAGTCGCCACCTGCCATCGCGGTTCCGTGCGGCGTGCCGCGCCCGGTACCCAGGTCAACGATCGGCACGCACCGAAAGGGATTTCCACTCATGCGTACCGCGATTCTCAACCGTGGCGTCACGTTGTTCGTTCTGGCGCTGCTCGGTCTGGCCATGGTGGTTGGATCGGCGGCCCTGCGCGTTGGCGCCGCGGACCACCTCGATGCGCCGACGGTCAAGAGCGACCACCGCATCGACATCAACGACGTTTACGTCTTCCAGGGTGCGAATGCGGCCAACACCGTGCTGGTCATGACGACCAACGTGCATGCCGGGTTCCTGTCGGGCACGACGTTCCGGCCCGGCGCCCTATATGAGTTCAAGATCGACAACACCGGCGACGCCATCGAAGACGTGGCCTACCGCATCAAGTTCGGCGACGTCCGGGGTAATGGATCGCAGCAGATCCACGTCCAGCGCGCCGATGGTGCCGCCAACCCCGTCGCTGGCGGCGGCGGAGCGCTCGTCGCCAAGGGCAGCACTGGGCAGACGCTCAGCGTTGCGGGCGGCGGGATGGCGTGGGCCGGACTCGCCGACGACCCGTTCTACTTCGACCTGGTCGGGTTCTCCGCCTTCAAGGCCGCCGCACTGGCTGCGGTCGGGGGTGGGCTGACCGGCGCCGAGCTGGCGGGTGCGCTGAGCAACATCTGCACCAGCGACCCGGCGTCGAACTTCTTCGCTGGCTTTGACGCCACGGCCATTGTTCTGGAAGTCCCGGACTCGGCGCTTGACGGCAACAACTCCAGCGGAGTCATCAACGTGTGGGGCGAGACGGCGATCGTCGAAGGCGGCGTTCTGACGCAAGTCGAGCGCATGGGCCTGCCGACGATCAACACCGTCTTCAACCACAGCGATCCGACCAAGGAGGCCTACAACCGCGCCAACCCGTCCGGGGATGCGGCGCTGGTTGGCGGGAACATCTCGTTCCTGGTCTCGGCCATCGTCGGCGCCGCTGGGGAGCTCGGCGCACCGGTGCCGCCCGCGGCGGCCTACGGGGCGGATATTGCCGACCTGTTGACCCCTGACGTTCTCAACTACGACACCGACACCATGGCCAACTTCGCCGCGCTGAACGGCCGTGGTCTGAACGACGACGTCATCAACGTCGCCTACAGCGCGGTGTCGGCCGGCGTCCTCACCAGCGACTGTGTCGCCGAGGACAACACCCTGTCCGAGGCGTTCCCGTACCTCGGCACCGCAAACCCATAGGACCCTCCCCCGGGCCGGCCCCGAGGCCGGCCCGGGGATCTGACCACATGACGTCTCGCGAACTCACGCGCGCCCTCCCACCGCGCCACCAGGCGCGGTGGCTGGCCATTGCATTGACGGCACTACTCATCGTGGCCGGCACTCGACTCGCGCCCGCGCTGCTGCCTGACCGGGCCGTCCCCTCAGGCGCACTCCTAGACGGCGCGGCCGTGCCGCCCGCTGCGGCCGGCGACCAGGCTCCTGCGGCCGGCGCCATCGGCCTCGTGTCGCCTGACGAGCGGGTCGCCTTCTGGGAGCCGCGCGTGGCGGCCGACCCGCGGGACTACCTCAGTGCCCTGCACCTCGCCGACGCGTACGTAGATCGGGCGCGGGCGACCGCCGGCCTGGCCGATCTGCAGCGCGCGCAGGCCGTGCTTGGCCAAGCCGCGGAAAGAGCCCCCGACCCGATACTGGTCGTACCGCGCCAGGCCCAGGTCGCGCTCTCGCTCCACGAGTTCTCGCAAGCGGCAGCCCTCGCGGACGAGGTCCTGGCCGGCGCACCTGACGATCTGACCGCGGTGGCCGTGGCCGGCGATGCCCGTCTCGAGACCGGCGATCTGGCGGGTGCCCACCAGCACTACGATCAACTCGCCAAGCTCGCTCCGTCGGCCCCTGTCTGGAGCCGACTTGCGCGCCTCGCGTTCCTCGAGGCAAACCCGTCCACGGCATTCGCGCTTGTGCAGCGCGCCATCGGAGATGCCGAGGCGAACGGGTTTGGCGACGAGGCCGCGTTCTACCGCTATCAGCTCGGTGAGCTCTACCGCGCCACCGGCGACACCGCGGCGGCCGAGGTCGCGTACGAGACCGCCTTGGATGCTCTTCCTGGATATCCTGCCGCGACGATCGGCCTGGCCATGACCCGCGAGGGCCAGGGCCGGCGGGCCGAGGCGATCGCGCTGCTCGAGGCGGCTACCAATCGCCTGCCCACGCCGGAGGCGGTGGCCGCACTGGGCGATCTGTACTTCCTCGCCGGAGACACGGAAGCGGCGGAACGTGCCTACGCGCTCGTCGAACGCATCGGCGAGGTCGCGCGAGCCACGGGCGGCGTCTACGACCGCCAGCTGGTCCTCTTCGCCGCCGACCATGATCGGGCGGTCGAGGCCACTATCTCCCTCGCTGAGTCGGAGCTGGAATTACGGCAGGACATCTACGCGTGGGACGCGCTGGCCTGGGCGCTGTACAAGGGCGACCGGCTGGACGAGGCGGCCGTGGCCGCCAACCATGCGACGGCGCTCGGTACACCCGACCCCCGATTGGCGTACCACGCCGGCATGATCGCGGCCGCACGCGGCGAGACCGATATTGCGCAGAGATGGCTGACCCAGGCGCTGGCCGGGGCGGCGTACCTGCCGCCGCTCCAGGTCCCGATCGCCGAAGAAGCGCTTGCGGCATTGAGTGACCGATGGCGATGAACCGGCGTCGGGTCCTGCTGGCCGCCCTAGTGGGCACCGCATTCTTAGCGGTTGCCTCGCCGGCGGCCGCGCATCCGCTGGGCAATGCGACGGCCAACCGCGCCGTGGCGGTGACCGTCCTCCCCGACGAGCTGCGCATCACCTACGTGCTCGACCTGGCCGAGATCCCCGCGTACGCCGCCATGTTGGACATGGATGTCGATACCGACGGACGGCAGTCAGCGGCCGAACAAGCGAGTTGGGCCGCTGCGGAGTGCGACCGTGCGGCGGCCGCGCTGGAGCTCACGGTGGACGATCTACCGATGCCGATAGGGCCCCGAGACAATCCGCAGCTGGCCTTCCCGCCGGGGGTCGGTGGACTCGAGACCCTGCGCCTCGTGTGTTCGTTCACCGCGCCGCTGACACCGACGTCCGAAGTCCAAACTCTGTCGGTCACGGATACGACTGAGGATGGCCGCCGTGGCTGGCGGGAGATCACCATCGACGGCGGCGACGGTATCCTCCTCGCCGCCTCCGACGTCCCGGCGATGAGCCCCTCCAACCTGCTGACGGCCTATCCGAACGATCTTCTGCAGAGCCCTGTTGAGGTGAGCGCTGGCCATGCCACGTTCCGGCCCGATGCGTCCGGATCCGACGCGACGGCGCCCGGCACGTCCGGAGGGGCGGCGGTTCCGACTGCCACCGCCGCCGCCGACCCACTGGCCGATCTTCTGGCCGGCCCGGACACGCCGATGGCCTGGCTGCTGGCCCTCGGCCTGGCCGCTGCCCTGGGCGCGGGCCACGCGCTCTCGCCGGGTCACGGGAAGGCGCTCATCGCGGCGTACCTGGTCGGCTCACGCGGAACGATGCGGCGAGCAGGCGCACTGGGACTCGCGGTGGCGGTATCGCACACCGTGGGCGTGTTCCTTCTGGGCGCCATCGTTTTGTCGGCCAGCGAGCTGCTCGTT
>Ga0299906_10004535_pt1 | contig 11364 bp, 13 predicted proteins | sample RVTome_14_FD_200259 | JGI IMG/M metagenome (GOLD analysis project Ga0299906, IMG submission 200259) | Soil microbial communities from uranium-contaminated site in the Upper Colorado River Basin, Wyoming, United States - RVT145D125 (version 2) ... | reverse complement strand
AAGAGTGGCACCCGATGTCCTACAGCCATCGCACCAAGATGGTCTATGTGCCGGTGTACGACTTCGCCATGGACCTGCAGGCCAAGAAGATGGAGTGGAAGCGCGGTGAGTGGTACCTCGGCGCGAAGGTCATCACCTTCAACGCCGGCGCGGGCCACATCAAGGCCTTCGACGCGGCCACCGGCAAGCTGGTGTGGGCCAAAGCGCAGAGCTTTCCGGCCACCAGCGGCATCCTGACCACCGGCGGCGGCCTGATGTTCTACGGCGATCCGGAAGGCTACTTCAACGCGCTGGACGACGAGACCGGTGAGCACCTGTGGAGCTTCCAGGTCGGTTCGGGCGTCCATGGCAACCCGACCACCTACACGGCCAATGGCAAGCAGTACGTGGCCATCGTGTATGGGGCGGGCGGCGGCGGCATCTGGCCCCTGTACTACGCCGACTGGCTGAAGAAGAACACCAAGGGCGGCGGTCTGATGGTGTTCGCGGTCGACTGATGCAGGCGACCGCGGGACGCTGACCGTCCTGCAAGGAGTGACGTAAAATAAGGGGAGGGCGCAAGCCCTCCCTTTTTTATGCAAGCACAACACCCAGAAGCCCCGACGGGCCGTTGCAGACGCGCCGACCGCGAGGGCGGCGCGCACGAGGGGAGAGAAGTGCCGAACACGAAGAGACTAGTCATGAGCCGATATCACCACCTACTGATCGCAATCCTGGCCCTGCTGGCGCTCGCCGCCCTGCGGCCCGCCGCTGCTCAGCAGCAGGCGGCCGTGGAGCAGGACGGGCCCAACCTGACCGATCCCAACGAAATCAAGGACGCCCTGGAGCGCGTCAAGGCCCGGGGCAAGCTGATCGCCTGCGCCGATCCCTACGACTGGCCCTACTCCTCCAACGCCGAGGACCCGCCCGGCTTCGACATCGACATCATCCGCGCGGTGGCCAAGCGCAGCGGCCTGAGGCTGGAGATGTACTGGGCCGACACCGGCACGCGCGGGGGCATCATGCGCGCCTTCCGCAACTCGATCCTGGCCAAGCGCTGCGACGTCTTCCTGGGGCTGTCGGACAACGGCGAAGAAGATCTGTTGCCCAAGTCGCTCACCTTCACCGAACCCTACATCAGCCTGGGCTACGTGCTGGTGGTGCAGGGCAAGGCCGAGGGCATGAAGTCGCTCGAGGAGTTCAAGAAGGCCGGGATGAAGGTCGGGGTGCCCATGTCCACGCCCATCGACGACTACCTGTTCATGAACCAAATGCCGCGCGAGCTGTACCTGAACAACCGCCGCATCATGGAAGGCATGCAGAAAGGCGACGTAGACGCCAGCATGGTGTGGGCGACCGCCGTGGCGGTGGCCAAGCAGGACTTCCCGCAGGCCAAGTTCCACATGGTGGAGGGCTATGTCCCCCTCGACGCACACCGCTTCAACAGCAAGTTCGCGGTGCGCAAGGAGGACAAGTCGCTGCTGCAGTTCATCAACGAGGGCCTCAAGGACTTGCTGGTCAACGGTCGCATCAAGCAGATCGTTGAGAGCTACGGCGTGCCCTATTACCCGCCGACTGCGTCGTAACGTCTTCAGGGAGGATGGAGAGATGTTCCGCGTATCCAGAGCAACCCTCGGCAAGCTGCTGGCGCCGGCGCTGGGCGCCGTAGCGCTCGCTTGCGGTCTGTTCCTCGCGCAGCCCGCAGCCGCGCAGCACAAGATGAACGAGAACGACATGGAGCTGCCGACCAGCGACCAGAAGGTCGTCGATCTGGGCCGCGAGAAGTACGCCCAGCGCTGCTCCTTCTGTCACGGCGGCGGCGGCAAGGGCGGCAAGGGGCCTTGCCTGACCTGCGGCAAGTTCCCCTACTCGGGCAACACCAACACCAACATCTACACCACCATCGCGGTGGGGGTCACCAACCGCTCCATGGGCGGCACCATGGGCGCCTTCGGCACCAGCATGAGCGCGGAGGAAATTCTGGCCGTGCTCACCTTCATGCGCGCCGAAGAGAAGCGCCGCATCGAGGCGGGCGAGATCCCCGACCCATACAAGGAGGAATAGCCTCTTATCGGCAGCCGGGGTGATGCCAGCGCTCGGCCGGGGGCTGCTCTGCATGGCGCTCGCTATCGCAGCGCAGCCCGCTCATGCCCAGCAGGATCCGCGTCTCGCCAACAATCTGCCGGTGCCCACCGACGACCCGCGGGCGGTGGAGGCGGGCCGCACGCGCTTCGGAGAACGTTGCAGTTTCTGCCACGGCGGCCAGGGCCGCGGTGGCAAGGGGCCGTGCCTCACCTGCGGCCGCTTCAAGTACGGCGGCAAGGCCTCGCAGCTCTACGCCGCGATCTCCGGGGGCGTGCCCGGCACCCAGATGGGCGCCTTCGACTCCAGCTTGACGCGCGAGGAGATCCTCGACATCATCGCCTTCATCCGCGTGCACACCGAGGAGCGCCGCAAGGCCGGCGAGCTCGACTGACCGAAAACGGTGACCGAGAGGCGTGACCGGTTCGTCGAAAGGCGTGACCGGTCACGCCTTCGGCTCACCTCCCCGTGCTGCCGAACCCACCCGCTCCGCGCTCGCTCTGCGCGAATTGCTGCACGCGGTTGAACCGCACCTGCAGCACCGGCACGATCACCAGCTGCGCGATGCGCTCCATCGGCTTCAGGCTGAAGGCGGCGCTGCCGCGGTTCCACACCGAAACGAAGATCTGCCCCTGGTAGTCGGAATCGATCAGCCCCACCAGGTTGCCCAGCACGATGCCGTGCTTGTGGCCGAGTCCCGAGCGCGGCAGCACCATCGCGGCCAGCCCTCGATCGGCAAGATGGATCGCCATGCCGGTCGCGATCAGCTCGCTCTGGCCCGGCCGGAGCTCGAGGGTCGCGTCAATGCAGGCGCGCAGGTCCAGACCCGCAGCGCCAGGGGTGGCGTAGGCGGGCGGGAACTCGTTCAGCCTGGCGTCGAGGATCTTGATGTCGATGGTGCGCATGGTTTGATCGGTAATGCGTGACCGAGAAGCGTGACCGACAAGCGTGACCGAAGGGCGTGACGAACACCGCGATGCGCGCCTAGTCGCGTAGCCCGGATGCAGCGCAGCGGAATCCGGGGAAGCAAACCACTTGTTTGTCCTGGATTCCGCCGCTGCACGGCTTCATCTCGGACTATGCGGTTTCCCGTCACGCTTTTCGGTCACGCCTCTCGGTCACGCCTCTCGGTCACGCAGTTTCGATCACGCTCTTCGCGCCAGGTACAGCGCCGCAATGTGCTTCACCAGCGCCCGTGCCTGCTCGATCTTCGGCGCGCGCGGCAGCGCGTGGCGGCCGGCGTCATCGAACAGAATCAGCTCGCTGTCCTGCGCGCCGATCGCCTCCTGGGCGAGGTTCGCGGCCAGCAGGGGCAGCTTCTTCTTCTTGCGCTTGTCCTGGGCGAACTGGTCGAGGTTGTGGCTCTCCGCGGCAAAGCCGACACAGAAGGGCGGGTCGGGACGCGTGGACACCGAGGCGAGAATGTCGACCGTGGGCTCCAGCTCGAGCGTGAGGGGCTGATCGCTCTTCTTGATCTTCTGCGCAGACGATTGCTTCACGCGGTAATCAGCCACCGCGGCCACCGCGATGAACACGTCGGTGGCCGCCACCTCGGCATTCACCGCTTCGGACATGTCCTGCGCCGACGTTACCGGCACCAGGCGGGCTCCAGCGGGCGGGGTAAGGGAAGTGGGACCAGACACCAGCGTGACCTGCGCGCCGGCCTCCAGGGCGGCCTGCGCGACCGCGTAGCCCATGCGGCCGGAGCTGCGGTTGGTGAGGCCACGCACCGGGTCGATGGCTTCGAAGGTCGGCCCGGCGGTCACCAGCACGCGCACGCCGGCCAGCAGCCTGGGCTGCAGCGCGGCGAGGATCGCCGCGTGCAGCTCCTGCGCCTCCAGCATGCGGCCCATGCCGACCTCGCCGCAGGCTTGGTCGCCGCTCCCCGGACCCAGGATCGCCACGCCGTCCTGGTGCAGCCGCTGCACGTTGCGCTGCGTGGCCGCGTTCTCCCACATCTGGCGATTCATGGCCGGCGCCACCAGCAGCGGGCACTCGCGCGCGAGGCACAAGGTGGACAGCAGATCGTCCGCCAGGCCGTTGGCGAGCTTGCCGAGGAAGTCCGCACTGGCGGGTGCGACCACGATCAGATCGCGGTCGCGCGACAGCTCGATGTGACCCATCGCGTTCGGGATCGAGGGGTCCCACAGGTCGGTCAGCACCGGCTGTCCGGACAGGGCCTGCATCGTCACCGGTGTCACGAAACGGCAGGCGGCCTCGGTCATGACCACGCGCACATCCATCCCGTCCCGGACCAGCAGGCGGCAGAGCTCGGCGGCCTTGTAGGCGGCCACGCCGCCGGTGATGCCCAGAAGGATGCGGTGCTGCGCGGGTGCTGGCATGTGAGTAGGGAGGCGTCCGGAACGCTAAGTGTATTATACGGCTCGCAAATCACGAGCCAGACCGATGGGAATCGCCGATTGGCCGCAGGACCGCCAGCCCCGGGAGAAGCTGCTCGCCCGGGGCGAGGCCGCGCTCAGCGAGCCGGAGCTGCTGGCCATCATCCTGCGCACCGGCGTGCGCGGAAAGAGCGCGGTCGATCTGGCGCGGGAGCTGCTCGAGCGCTTCGGCACCCTGCATGGGCTGCTCGAGGCCGAGCCCGAGGCGATCCAGAGATCCAGCGGGCTGGGGCCGGCCAAGTCGGCGCAGCTGCGCGCGGTGCTGGCGCTGGTCAAGCGCGCCCTCGGGCAGGAGGTGCAGCGCCGGGACAATCTCAGCTCGCCGCAGGCGGTGCGCGACTACCTGCGACTCAACCTCGCGCAGCGCGACCGCGAGGTCTTCGTCGCCGTCTACCTCGACGCGCAGAACCGGGTGCTGAAGATCCAGGAGTTGTTCGCCGGCACCCTGACTCAGACCAGCGTGTTCCCGCGCGACGTAGTGCGTTACGCGCTGCTCACCAACGCCGCCGCCGTAATCTTCGCCCACAATCACCCTTCGGGCCTGGCCGAGCCGAGCCGCGCCGACGAGGTGCTGACCCAGGCGCTCAAGCAGGCTCTCGCGCTTGTGGACGTGAAGGTGCTGGATCATTTCGTCGTCGGCGCGGGCGGCGCCATGTCCTTCGCCGAGCGCGGGCTGCTGTAGAGCAGCGCCCCGGCAGACGATGGCTACTGCGCCCCGGGGGGCTTCGCAGCCGAGGCCTGATCCGCCTGGCCGCCGCCCACCGCCTGGATCAAGCCCAGCAGGTTGTCGATCTGATAGTTGGCGATCGTGATCACGGTAGGACTGCCGACCGCCTGCAGGTAGCGGCTCAGCTGGTCCGGCGCCAGGTCGCCGACTGCGTACTGCACGAGCGGCAGCGCTTCCTTCGACCGGTACGCGAGGATGAGCAGCTCCGGCGAGGCTACGCCGTAATCGTTCACGCGGAGGTCGGCCTCGAACTGCCGCTCGACGCGGGCTCGGCCCAGACCGGCGAGCGCGTGCGAGATGCGCGCGGCGGTGGCGGGGTCGGTCTGATGCTCGTGGGCCGTCTCCGAGCCCGTGTGCGCGCCATGGTAGAACCAGTTGCCGGCGGCATCACGCTCGAAGCGGTGCAGGGTCCCGGCATGCGCCAGCTCGATGGCGCCTAGCTCCTCCACCGCCACGGGCAGCAGCATGCGCTCGCGGGAGTCCGCCTCGCTCCGAGACTGTTCCGCGGTGCGGCTCGTCAGTTCCACCGCCACGATCACGCCCGCCAGCGCCAGCAACACCACCCATACGGCGATCAGCCTGGGGCGCAGGGCGCCTGCGCTCAACGCTGCCTCCACCACACGGCAGTCCCGATCACGGCCAGCAGCGCCGGGATCAGGATGACCGAGAGGAAGAACGTGCCCTTCATCTGCCGGTTGGTGAGGTTCACCTGCGGCAGTTCGTACGTGCGCGGCTCCAGGCCGATCAGATTTTCCCGGGCGGCGAGATAGTTCACCGTGTTCAGGAACAGCTTGCCGTTGCCCATGATGTGGAAGAACGAGTTGGTGGCGAAGTCCGAATCGCCGACCACCGCGATCCGCGAACGTGCGGTGGCGGTGTTGCGCGGGCCCTCCTGCGTGGCACCGCGCGCCGATCCGGAGAGCTCCTGCGCGGATCGGTACACCGGATCGTCGGCGGCCGGGGGCCTGCGGTTCGCGACCGCCATCAGCGTGGTGGGACCGGGCAGGTCCTTGCCCTTGTCGAACCGCGCGCGCTGGGGATCGGTTTCGCCGAAGCTCTGCTTGGACGCGTTGACGAGCGGGATGACGTTGACGCCGGGGATGCGTTGCGGCGTGGGCGACAGCGAGCGCACGCCCGGGAAGAACGTCAACGGCAGATCGCGCGCGACCTGATGATAGTTGTAGTCGCTGACCGCAGGCGAGGAAGGGTCGGCCCAGAAATGGCTGGCTTCGTCGATCACGATGTCGTCGTCCAAGACGATGCCGTATTCGCGCAGGACCGGTTCCAGGCCGGTGCGCACGAAGGGGTCGAGCATGAAGAATGCGTTGCCCCCTGCGGCAAGAAACGCCCGGATCGCAGCGACTTCCGGCGGCAGCAGCTCCAGCTTGGGGCCGGCGACGACCAGCAGCGTGCAATGCGAGAGCGCCTCGGCGCTCGGGCTGCGCATCAGTGCGATCTTCTCGACCTTGTAGTTCATGGCTTCCAGGGCGTTGCGCGCTTTCGCCATGCCATGCTGCTCGTGCAGGACGTATTGCAGGCCGAGGCCGTGGGAATGCCCGGCGGCGCCTTCCATATGGTCGTGAGTTTCCTGGCTGAAAGGGTCGGGTTCGCGATGCCCGTCCAGGAAGCACAGCGTCTGCTGCACGCCCATCGACACGCGCAGGATGCCGTTGGCGATATCGGTCTCCTTGTCGCCGCTGATCTGCAGCTTGCGGCCTTCGCTCTCCATGAGCGCCGTGCCGGCGAACTGGACGCCGCGCATTCGCGCCTGGGCGGGGTTGAGCATGGGATCGTAGAGCTCGAGCGTGACCTTGTCCGTCTGCTTGGCGATCAGCTCGTACAACTCGACGGTCTCGCGCATCATCGGGTCGTGAAAGAACGTGATGTGGACCGGCGTGTCGAGCGCCTTCAGCATCGTCACGGTTTGCTCGGACAGCGAGTAGCGCCCCTCCTTCGTCATGTCCAGGCGCATCGGGAAAAGTGCCGACAGATATGCGAGCGCCGACAATATCGCGACCAGGCCCAGCGTGTAGAGGGCGATCTCCCCGCGCCGTTGCCTGACCATGGCGCCGAGATCGGCGCGCAAGGCGTACGCCCCCCATGCCGTGAGCCCCAGCCCGGCGGCCGCGATCAGCACCGTCCAAAGGGTGGCTTCGAGAAAAATCGCGTGAATCGCGCCGGCGCTTCCCAGCAGGGCGATCCCGGCGAGAAGAGTCAATCCAGAGCGGAACAGGCGGTCCATCTCAGCGGCGCCACTGCAGGTAGCTGGCGTTCAAGGTCAGCGCGATGGCGCTGACGATCAGAAAGAAAATCACGGCTTCACTTCGTATCAGACCCTGCACGAAATCGGCGAAGTGCAGGGCGAACGACAGGTAGCCGAGCAGGCTGCGCAGGGCATAGGAGGCCTGGAAGTTCTGCAGATAGCCGATGAACCAGAAGCTCAGCAGCACCGGCACGGTGATCAGGGCGGCGACGATCTGGTTGTGCGTCAGGGCAGAGAAGAACTGGCCGACGGCGAGGCAGGCCATGCCCAGGAGCACGAACCCGATGTAGCCGGCGACGATGGTGGTGGTCTGCGGGTTGCCGAACAAGTACAGCGGTACCAGATCGATGAGCGTGCCCGCGGTCATCAGCAGCAGGATAGTGACCGCTCCGAGGAACTTGCCCAGCACGATCTCCCAGGGCTCGAGCGGCAGCGTCGTGAGCAGCTCCATCGTGCGTCCGCTGTACTCCGCGGAGAACAGCCGCATCGACACCAGCGGGCTAACCGTCAACAGCAGGATCCCCATGTTGCGAAACGTCTCGGTCATCGAAGCGCTGCCACTCATGAACATGTTGTAGCTGAAGAAGTACCCGGTCCCCAGCAGAAACACGGCCAGCACGAAATAGGCGATCGGCGACCTGAAATAGGTCAGCAGCTCCTTGCGATAGACGGCAAGCACACCGTTCATTGCGCGCCCGCTTCGCTTGGTGCCTGGCTGACGTAGCGCAGGAACACGTTCTCCAGCGTCGGCTGCTGGCGCTCCAGCCGATGCAGGTCCCAGCGGCGGGCTACCGCCCGGGCGATGGCGGCTTCCACGCCTTCGCGCGCATCGGTCTGGCATTCGACGTTCAGCACGCGCGCATCTCCCGGGACATCGTTGATCGCCACCGCGATCACTCCGGCGATCGGCAGCAGCTCGGCGCGCAGCGCCTCCGCCGGCGCGGTGGCGGTTAGTGTGACCCGGTTGGTTTGCTCGGAGGCGCGCTGCAGGCCGCTCGGCGAATCGATGGCCAGCAGGCGGCCCCGGTGGATGATAGCGACCCGCCGGCAGATCAGGGTGACCTCCGGGAGAATGTGGGTGCTCAGCAGCACGGCGTGTTGTTCTCCGAAGGAACGGATGACCTCCCGGGTCTCCTGGATTTGCCCCGGGTCGAGCCCGGCCGTGGGCTCGTCCAGGAGCAGCACCTCCGGCTTGCCGAGCAGCGCCTGCGCCAGGCCCAGGCGTTGACGGTAGCCTTTGGACAGCTTGTAGATCTCCCGTTCGAGCACTGTCTCGAGCCTGCAGGCGGTAGCGACGCGATCCAGCTCGGATCCGAACTGCGAACGCGGGACGCCCTTGGCCCGGGCAACGAAGCGCAGGTACTGGGTCACCTCGAGCGTGTCGTACAGCGGCGGATGCTCCGGCAGGTAGCCGATCTTGCGCGCGGCCTGCTCGTTGTGCGTGGCCATGTCGTAGCCGGCCACTGTCACGCGCCCGGACGAGGCGGTGGTGAAGCCGGCGATGATGCGCATCGTCGTCGTCTTGCCGGCGCCGTTGGGGCCCAGGAAACCCACGATTTCGCCTCTTTCCACGTTGAAGGTGAGGTCGTGGACGATCGTCTTGGAGCCAAAGCGTTTGGAAACCGATTCAAGGGCAATCACGTGCTGCCGGTACTCTCAGATGGGAGGGAAGAAGAGAAAAGGAAGGCGCAGACAAAAAAGGCCCCCCACGCGGGGGGCCCTTTCACACCAGAACAGCTTCGTATTATTTGTACCAGCCGTCGCTGCTGCGCTTGGCCCACTGGTCCTGATCGTGCCCGTAGAAGATCGGCGCGCCTTCCAGGTCCCGGATGAACTTCAGGCGGTTGACGGACTTGGTGTAGTCCTGGACGCTGTAGTTGAGCCCCGCGGGATAGCCGTCCATGTTCTCCTGCATCCAGATCGCGTCCTGGGAGAGAACCATGGTCTTGCCCGATGCAAGCTTGATCTTCAGCGACTGATGACCGAGCGTATGGCCCGGGGTGCTGAGAACTTGGATGCTGCCGTCGCCGAACAGATCGTAGTCACCCTCGAGCTCCAGGAAGTTGAAGTCGCGCGTGCCGTCGATATCGGCCATGACGAACGCACCACCGGTGCGACCCTGGAACTTCTCCGGGAACCAACCCTGGTACAACTCCTTCTTCTGGATCACATGGATGGCGTTCGGGAACATCTCCATGTTGCCCGCGTGATCCAGGTGCGTATGCGACGTGACGACAACCTTCACCTGGTCGACCGACTTGCCCGCTTTTTTCAGCCAACCGTCGATCATCTCTTCACGCTTGGTGGTGGGCTTCAGGAAGTCGCACAGGCCGGGCTGCCAGTAGTTCTTGCAGTCCTGCGTGACCGCGGTGTTGATACCGGTGTCGAACACGACCACGCCCTTCGGATGGTCGATGATCCACATGCTCACGGGGATAGTGACGTCGCGCTGCCTCTCTTTCGGGACGGTCGGGATCAGGCCGGTGATGGGAAAAGGACCGAACATGCCGCTCGTGGCCCAATATACCTGTTTGACTTGCGCGAACGCCGCAGACGAGCCAAAAAGGCAGACCGCGCCGAGCAGCGCCGCGGCGATACCTGTCAATTTCTTCATAGCATCTCCTCCATGATGGTGGTCATACGCACCCACGTGTACGACGCATTGTTATGTTCCCCGACCTTGCCGGGCCGGGATGGAGCTTCTCCCCCTAACAACGGCCATTCCAGCGCATGCGATGTCGACGAGCGGCCACCCGGCATCCGCTGTGGCAAGACGAACCACCCCGGATGAGCGTGCGGGCCACCGGAGAGCGAGTAGAGCACTGCCCTCGGTCGAGTGTCAAGCCATGGCGCCTGCGGGGATGGTGCGGTGTATGAGGTTCAAGAAAAGAGTATGAAGACAGCCGAGCTCACCGAGCCGCCTTGCCCGCGCTGCTAAGGCCGTGGTATAAAGACCGTTTTTCCGGATTGGAGCAAGCGCACATGGCACGCGTCTGCGCGGTCACCGGCAAGAAGCCGATGCGCGGGAACAACGTCTCCCACGCCAACAACCGGACCCGGCGTCGTTTCCTGCCCAACCTGCAGAGCCGGCGCTTCTGGGTCGAGAGCGAGAACCGCTGGATCCGCCTGCGCGTCAGCCAGGCGGCCCTGCGCACCATCGACAAGAAGGGCATCGACGTAGTGCTGGCCGAGATGCGCGCGGAAGGCGCCAAGGTCTGAGGCCAGGCCGCCCAGTCCAGGAGAGATCGACATGCGCGAGAAGATCAAGCTCGAGTCCACGGCCGGCACCGGTCATTTCTACACCACCACCAAGAACAAGCGCACCACGCCCGACAAGCTGGAGCTCAAGAAATACGACCCGGTGGCGCGCAAGCACGTGGTGTACAAGGAAACGAAGCTCAAGTGAGGAGCTAGGAGCTAGGATCTAGGGAACACCAAAAGCAAAGGGCCTGCGACTTCGCAGGCCCTTTTCCTTTCGGCTTTTCCCTAGCTCCTAGATCCTAGCTCCTAGCTCCTGCGCGGGAACCGCGTACCCCCGCAGCGTATGCGAGAAGTCCTTGAGCGCGGCGATGCCCGATTGCTCCGCCCGCTTGCACCAGTCTTCGAGCTGATGCAGGAGCTGCTCCTTCGAGGCGCTGGAGCGGGCCCACACGGCGGACAGCTCCTGGCGCATGTTGTAGATGGTGGTCAGCACGCTGCTCTTGGTGAGCGCTTCCTCTAGATGGGCGCGCTCGTCGGCGCGAAGATCGTTGGGGTCGCGCCGCAGCCAGAATCGGCACTTGGACACGTCGATCGACACCCCGCGCGCCTTGAGGGCCTGCAGCTCGTGCTTCCAGGTCGAGGTCAGGCTGCGCGCGAAGCGCCCGGCCACGTCGTAGCGATGCGTGATCACCGCCTGCAGCGTCTGCAGGTCG
>Ga0299906_10004534_pt1 | contig 11364 bp, 13 predicted proteins | sample RVTome_14_FD_200259 | JGI IMG/M metagenome (GOLD analysis project Ga0299906, IMG submission 200259) | Soil microbial communities from uranium-contaminated site in the Upper Colorado River Basin, Wyoming, United States - RVT145D125 (version 2) ... | reverse complement strand
GGCGGGAAGCAAACGTGGGTGGAGGGCCGGTTGGCCGAATACGAGTTAGGTGGCCCAAGATTGTCTTGGGGGATCAGCGGTACACATCCCGGCGATGGCCGATGCGCACGACGGTGACGAGCAGTTCGCGATCGAAGATCTCGTAGGGGATACGGTAGTCGCCTTGCCGGAGGCGGTACTTCTCCTCACCGCTGAGCTTCTCGCACCCTGGAGGGCGTGGTTCGGTACCCAACCTCCCAATTCGTGCCACCAGCCGTCTGCGATCTTTCAGCGGCACGGCTTCGAGCTCCTTGGCCGCGGACCGCTTGATGCGGACGCTATAGCTTGCCACGCCGCTTCAGGTCACGGATCAGGTCTTCGAAGGCTAGGCTGGGCTCCTTGGCCCGCTCGCGGAAGGCGGCCAAATCCTCAGCGTCCACAGCCAAGGTGTTGCGCACGGCGGCGTTGACCAGGTCCGAAACGCTCTGATCGGTTTCAGCCGCCTTCAGCCGCAGGGCCTTGTGCAACGTTTCGTCGAAGTAGACAGTGGCGCGCTTGGCCGTGCTCATGGCAGTATGGTAGCGTTATAGCGTCATAACGTCAAGGGCCACCTAACCACGGCTCGCTGCTGAAAACGAGATCGTTAAGACGGCGGTGCCGTCCGCTCGCATTGATCGAGCTTCTGGAAGCCGGCAAGACGCCTGACCTGTCGGAGGCCCAACGAGTCGAGGGTTGTGCTTTCGCCCAAACGAAGACAACGGTCACGTCCGGACCGTGAGGCGTATCATGCGACAATTGCGGGTCGTTTGGTGGGGAACGGTGCTTTTCGGGCCGCCCGGGATCCTTGGGCAGGCACGGGACAGTTCAGGGGTCCGGATACTGCCGAACCCTCCGAGCCACACCGTTCCGGTCCGGTTCCGTGCTGATCCGGTCCCTGGCTGGGATCCCACGGCGCTCGTGGATGCCCAGAGTCGCGCCAGCGACTGGTTCAAGCAGCCCGGTGCCTAATACTGTCATGCCGACTGACGTGATCGCACCGCGGCGCCTCAACTCTCGATCGCAGACCTGGTTGTCAATGAGACGCGCGCCGTTGCCCGCATTCGCTGGCGATTCCCTTCTCAGGACCAAGGGGACGTCACAGAACGAGGCGGTTATGATACGAGTCAGGCCTCCGCCGGCAGGTGGTGTGTGACCGAGCCCTCCGACGCCTCCACGACTCCCGAGGAGGTAGCGAATGTCCTGATCCTCGGGGTCCTGGAACAAATGCCGGTCCGCGTCCCGGACCTCTCCGCCCACTTGGCGCGAGCGGGTCCGATCGGCCACACGCTTGCCGGTGAGGATCGGATCCTTGCTGAGGCCATCGCCGCGAGCCTGGCGGTGTCGCTTCTCCCGCTGGAGCGTCGCTTGAGTCTGGAGGATCTCCACGGCGTGCATCAGGGGGTGCACGACTACATCGAGCGGATGCTGCCGGGACTATTCCTCTATGTCTTGGCGTACTATGTCGCCATGTGTGACTTGAGCGGCGACGCGCGCCTGGAGGCACTCGGGCGCACCTTCCGGGCCCGCTGCCACGGGGTCGAGCCCGAGGCCCTCGTCCCTGATCCTTCCGAGGATCGGGCGTTGGGTGCACGCCTGGTGCCGAGGGGCCATGCCCCCCTCGCCGATGATATTGCTCGACTGCTACGCAACGCGGCGTTGAACCGATGATCGGAAACCTGACAGCGGGCATGAAGTTGCCGGCGCGGCGGCGGTTCGGCGTCCGGTTGCGCTCCGTGAGGCCGGGCCGCCGCTAATGCCGTGGTCGCTCAGGTGGCGCAGCAGGTGTACGCTGTGCGCCCACCTCACAAGCGTGTGCACCTGCCCGCCAGGTCGATGGCGCCGGGTCCTGTCAGGCCACCCGGCGCCTTCGTCCTGCATCGTCCTGCATCGCCCTGCATCGTCCTGCATCCCCCGGCGTCGCTACTCCGCCCGCAGCGCCCGGTTCGGATCCGCCCGGGTCGCCCGGAGCGCGGGCAGCGAGGTCGCCGCCAGGGCCACGGCGAGCAGCACCAGGCCGACCAGGGCGAAGACCGACGGGTCGCGCGCCGATTGGCGGAAGAGCAGGGGCTGGACCCAGCGCGACGCGGCCAGCGCGATGGCGCTTCCGATCAGCACCCCGGCCCCGGCGAATCGTATCCCCTGCCCCACCACCATTCGCACCACGTCGCCCGCGCGGGCGCCGAGGGCGATGCGCACGCCCATCTCGTGCATGCGCTGCGCCACGTTGTAGGCGATGACACCGTAGAGCCCTACCGACGCGACCAACAAAGCGAGTCCGCCGAAGGCTACGAACATGGTGGCGCCCAGCTCCCAGGAGCGGCGCCGGCGGTCGAGCAGGTCGTCCAGCGGCTGCGCGGTGACGTAGGACTGTCCCGGCATCACCGCCTGGAGCGCGCGCCGCACCGACTCGGCCGACAGCGCCGGATCGCCCCGCATCCGGAGCATCAGTGCGAAGCCGGCGGCGGGACGATCCTGCTCGATCGGCATGTAGTACCGAAACGGTTGCTCCTCCACCAGCGAGCGCTGCACCACGTCCTCCGCCACTCCCACCACCGTGGTGCAGGGCATGGTGTCGGCGCGGACCCGCATGCACTGCCCCAGCGGGTCCCGCCCCGGCCAGAGCACCCGCGCCATCGATTCGCTCACCACGGCGACGCGGGGCGCGCCGCCCCGGTCGGTGGCCTCGAAGGAGCGGCCGCGCAGAATGCGGGTGCCCATCGCGTCGAAATAGTCGGTGGTGCCGGTCTGGTAGGTGAAACTGCCGAGCCGCTCCACGCTGTCCACGCCGGCCACGTAGAGCCCCGTGGTCGAGGTGCTCCAGAAGGGCACGCTGCTCACCCAGGCCGCGCGCTCGACCTCGGGAAGGGTCCGCGCCGTCTCGAGCAGGCGGCGGCCCAGCGCGATCCGCTCTTCGTCCGCAAGCTCCATCCCGCGCAGGTTGCGGCTGACGAAGAGGATCCGCTCGGCGTCGAAGCCGACCCGCATTTCCTGCGCCTGGCGCAGGCTGCGGACGAAGAGGGCGGCGCCCACCAGGAGCACCACCGACATGGCCCCCTGCAGCACCAGCAGCGCGGTGCGCGCCCGGGAGCGGTGATAGGTCCCTTCGCGCGCGCCGGCCTTGAGCGACGCGGCCACATCGCCGCGGCCCGTGAAAAGCACGGGCGCGAGACCGGTCAGGGTGCCGGCGAGCAGGGTGGCGAGGAGCGCGATGGCCAGCGTGCGCGGGTCGGTCAGCACCGCCAGGCCGGAGACCTCGTTCAGCATGAGCCGTCGCAGCCCCATGCCGCCCCACTGCGCCAGCGCGAGCCCCACGGCGCAGCCCAGCAGCGAGAGGGTCAGGCTCTCGGTGAGCGACTGGGCCACCAGGCGGCGGCGGCTCACCCCGAGGGCCACCCGGAGGGCGACCTCCCGGCGGCGGCGCAGCGCCCGCGCCAGAAAGAGGTTGGCCACGTTGGCGCAGGCGATCAGCAGCACCACCACCGCCACGCCGGTTACCCAGAGCATCGTGCGCTGCTCCAGGCCGAGGTCGGGCCCCCGCTTGAGGCCCGCGGCGAGGGCGTGGGGCCGCGTGATCTCCGCGGCGGGCAGCCCGGGCTCCATCTCGCGGTGCTTGTTCCAGCTGTGGAGATAGGCGCTGCTCAGGTCGGCCGACGCCGCCTCGACGCTCACCCCCGGACGGCGCCGCACCAGCATCTCCATCCAGCTCCACCAGTAGGTGCGGAAGTAATTGGCCCCGTCCTCGTCGGGACGGTTGCCTGCCCAGGTGGTGATGGGGAGGTACACCTCGGGCGGCGACTGCTCGGTCACGCCGATGAAGCCGCGCGGCGCCACGCCGATGATGGTGCAGGGGACCCAGGAGACCAGCAGGGTCTCCCCGATCACGTTGCGCCCGCCGAACTCGGCCTGCCAGAACTCGTGGCTCAGCACGGCGACCGGCGCCCCGACGGGTGTCCGGTCCTCCGCCTCGCCGAAGTAGCGGCCCAGCGCCGGCGGGGCGTCGAAGAGGTTCCAGAAACCGGCGCTCACCGGGGCGATGCGGCGTTCGCGCGCGACCTCCCCCACGCCGACCGCCGCGGTGTGGGGGAAAATCGCGGCATACTCCGCGAACGCGGTGGTCCGCTCCCGCAAATCCTGGTATCGCGTGTACTCCATGCTGACGCTGCTGGACTGGCGTTCCCGCAGGGAGTACTGGAGATGGACGCGGTGCACCGTGGAGGGGTGGTCGAGATAGGGATAGGGCCGGAACAGAAGCCGGTCGACCAGGCCGAACATCGCGGCGTTGGCGCCGATGCCGAGTCCGAGCGTGGCCACGGCGGCGAGGGTGAAGCCCGGCGCCTTGCGCAGGCCGCGCAGCGCGTAGCGCACGTCCTGGAGCAGGTGCTCCAACGCGGGGATCGACCAGCGCTCGCGCGCGGCCTCCTGGGTGCGGGGCAGGTTGCCGAGCCGGCGGCGGGCCTCGCGGGCCGCGTCGGCGGAGGCGAGGCCGCGCTCGGCGGCGTCGCGCTCCAGGCGCTCGCGGTGAAAGCGCAGCTCCTCGCTCAGCTCGTTCTCCAGCTTGTCGCGGCGGAGCCAGTCTCCCAGCCGCGCGAACAGCTCGCGCATGGGTCACCTCACCAGGTTGCACTGCTCTCCCGGCACCGGGACCACGTCGCACGCCGCGGCGGCACCGGTACTGGTCTTGGCCCGCGGTTGGATACTCATAGCGGTCGCATCACCCGCTGGATCGCGGCCAGCAGCTCCGCGAAGCCCGTTTCCTGCGCGCCCAGCTGCCGGCGCCCCGCCGCGGTGATGGTGTAGTACCGCGCCCGCTGATTGTTGGGCGTCTGGCGCCACTCGGCCTTGATCCAGCCCTTCTGCCGCATGCGCTGGAGCGCGGGATAGAGCGAGCCCTCCTCCACCCGGAGCACCTCGCCCGAGAGCCGCTGGATCTGCTGGGCGATGCCGTAGCCGTGCATCGGCTGGGTGGTGAGGGTCTTGAGCACCAGCATGTCGAGGGTGCCGGGGAGCAGGTCGCGCTTGCCGCGGTCGGTCATGGCCATGCCAGTAGGAGATCTAGGGGATAGACAATCTATGTCCATCAATGGTTGCGCGGGAGGGAAGGGGGCAACAGGTTGACGGGCGAACATGATGTGCTATCATGAATCATGACACGGCAACAGCGCCGCCCCGCCCGGGTATCCGAGCCGGTCCAGGTCTACCTGGATCCCGCCGACCAGGAGCGTCTCGAGCGGCTGGCCGCGCAGTTGGCTGCCACCAAGTCCGATGTTCTGAGGAGCGGCCTGGCCGCTCTGGAGAAGCAGCTGCTCGATCCCGCCGCGCATCCTGCGCTCAGGATCATTGGCATCGCGCGGGGGCCGGCGGCGCCGGAAGCGGACCCCGGGTACGATGTGGCGATCGAGCACGACCGCTATCTCGGGGAACGGGAGCGAGCTTCCTGGGACGCCGATGAGGGGGCCGATGGCGGCTGAGCTGTTCGTCGATACCAGCGCATGGTTCCCCCTGGCCCACCCGAGTGAACGCCATCACGCCGAGCTGGCCGGTGTGCTCCGGGACCGTGTCGCGCGAGGGGTTCGCGTGGTGACCACCAACCTGGTGCTGGCAGAGACCCACGCGCTGCTGCTCCGCCGGGTCCATCGCACGGCGGCGCTGGCGTTCCTGCGGGAGGTCCGGCGGCCGCCGAACCTGGTCGTTACCAGTACGGCGGAGTTGGAGGCACGGGCGGAGTCCGATTGGCTGGACCGGTTCGGGGATCGGAGCCTGTCGCTGACCGACGCGGTCAGCTTTGCGGTGATGAGGGAACGCGGCATCGGCGAAGCGCTTGCGCTCGACCGGCACTTTGCCATGGCCGGGTTCACCCCGGCTTTCGCGGGCTAGCCGCGGCTACGCGGGCCCTGTATCGCCCTGCATCGTCCCGCCTCCTTGCCTCATCTCACTGTCGTTTTGTAAAGTACGTTAACACACAGTAATATCACTGTGTATGACGACACTAGATAGGCACCCCTAGTGACCAGCGACGGCGGCAACCCGTTCCGGATTCACGGCGTCGTGGAGGGGGAGTACTTCACCGACCGCGCCGAGGAGATCGTCAGGGTGCTCCGGTGCTTCCGGGAGCCCGGCAGCAAGCTGCTGGTCTACGGCCCCCGGCGGATGGGGAAGACTTCAGCCCTCACCCAGGGGATCGCCCGGCATGAGGCGGAGGGCGGCGTCGGGTTTCTCGCCGACCTTTCCACGGCGACCACGCTGGTGGACGTCGCCAACCGGCTGCTGGAGGCGGCCGGCGTGGCGCTGGGGCGGCGGTGGAAGGACGCGATCCACGATTTCGTGGCCCGGCTCGGCCTGTCGCTCACGCTGCGGCCCGATCCGGCGACCGGCACCGTGGTGCCGAGCCTGGACTTGCGGCTTCGCGGCGAGGCCATCGAGCAGCAGCGGACCTCGTTCGCCCAGGCGCTCGACGCCCTCGATGCGCTCGCCGGCGGGCGTGGCGCGACGCTCGGCGTGGTGCTCGACGAGTTCCAGGAGATCCGGCGCTTCGGCGGCGACACGGCGGAGTGGCACCTGCGGGGTATTCTCCAACATCACCGGCACGTGAGCTACGTGCTGGCCGGGTCGCAGCAGCACATCATCGAACGCATGGTGGACCAGGGCGCGGCCTTCTACGGGCTGGCCGACCACCTCGCCTTCGGCCCCATCGACCCCGCCCACCTGTCACGCTGGATCGACGACCGGCTGGGCCGCGCCGGAGTCAAGGCGGACGGCGTCGGGTCTCGCATTGTCGAAGCGCTGGGTCCCCGCACCCGCGACATCGTCCAGGTGGCGCGGCAGCTCCACGCCAATTGCGCCGCGACGGGCCGGGCCACGGCCGAGGAGGTCACCCGCGCCCTGGATGACGTCGTGGGGGAACAGCAGGCGCTGCTCGAGTCGCTCTGGCGCGACCTCACCGCGCTGCAGCAGAACGTGCTGCGCGCGGTGGCCGCCGACCTCGACGGACTGACCACCGCGGCTTCGCTGCGCCGGTTCGGGCTGGCGAGCAGTGGATCGACCGCCAACGCGGCGGGGGCCCTGGTCGGGGCGGGCCGGCTGCTGCGCGCGCCGACCCGCACCGGGTATGCGTTCGACAGCCCGTTCCTCCGGCGCTGGGTCGAACTGACGACGCTGAGCGACGTCGGGGCCGGGCCCCGCGACCCGCCATCCTGAGGTTCGGGTGCTCCCTCGACCGGACTTCATCCCGATACTTGGACGCCCGCGATGGCATGCTGTGCATGTCCAACCGAGGCTAGTGGCAGGTTCCGTGCGCTGCTACGTCTCTGGTGATGGAGATCACTTCCCCGGTCGTCACGGCGTTCTGTGTTTTCGGGATCCAGGCGGCCCCATGGCGCGGCGGTCGTGCGCCCGCCCGCATCTGACGAGGTGAGTCATGCGCAGGCAAGCGATGCTTCTTCTGCTTCTGGTCGCCGGTTGCTCCACGTCCCCCAGCGTCAACCCACCGCCGCCGCCGCCGCCTCCGCCGGGGCCTCCGCCGCCTCCCCCATCGCCGGGTGTGGTGCAGGTGCGGAACAACTCCTTCAACCCGGAGGTGGTCACGGTGAGCGTCGGGGGGACGGTGCGCTGGGAGTGGACGGGCCAGGGGCACAACGTCACCTCCGTACTGTCCCCGAGCTTCGGTCCCAACAGCGCCACCCAGAGCGCGCCGTTCACGCACGGGCCGCTGACGTTCAACCAGGCCGGGAGCTATCGCTACATCTGTGGCGTGCATGGGTTCGTCAGCGGCAGCACCACGTCCGGGATGCGGGGCAGCGTCGTGGTGCAGTGAAGCTCGCGCGTCCCAAACCGTGGGGCCAGGGCGCGACCCGGCAGACCTTGACCTGCCGGTTGTCGATGCCGCACGTGGAGGTCAGTGGGGCCTGACCACCGAGCTGACTCGTGGCGCGAGTGCAGCCGAACCCGAGTTCGCTCCCGCAGCCCCCCAGGTTCGCCTTCCGTCCGCATCGTCCGGGATCACCCAAACTGCCAGAACCATGGTTCGGAGCGGTAGGCGTTGCATTATTGTCCATATTACGCCATATTGAGGCGCAATATGGCGACACTAGGGAGATTTTTGCGCCTTCCGGCGCACAGTTGCTTCCTCTTCGGCCCTCGGGGCACCGGGAAGACCACGCTGCTCCGGGAGGTCCTTCCCGATGCCCTGGTGGTGAACCTCCTCAAACCAGAGCTGCATCGGGAGCTCCAGGCCCAGCCGGAGCGGCTGCGAGCGCTCGTGCTTGGCAGTCCCGAGCGGCGCGATGTGGTGGTCGACGAGGTGCAGCGGGCGCCGGAGCTGTTGTCCGTCGTGCACGATCTGATCGAGTCGTCCCCGAGCCGGCGTTTTGTGCTCACCGGTTCGAGCGCGCGAAAGCTGCGGCGTGGCGGCGTCGACCTGCTTGCCGGGCGGGCGGTGCTGCGGACGCTGCACCCCTTCATGGCGGCGGAACTGCCGAGCTTCGATCTGGAACGGGCGCTCGCCATCGGGTTGGTGCCCCTGGTGGTCATGGCCGACAACCCGCGGGACGTGCTCGCTTCCTACGCCAGCCTCTACCTGGAGCAGGAGGTCCAGGCGGAGGGGTTGGTGCGGCGGGTCGGTGACTTCGCGCGTTTTCTCGAAGTGGTGAGTTTCTCGCACGCGGCGATCCTCAATCTGAGCAACGTGGCGCGGGAGACCGCGGTCAGCCGGAAAACCGTCGAGGGGTATTTCGCGATTCTGGAGGACCTGCTGCTCGGCTTTCGATTACCGGTGTTCAGCCGGCGGGCCGGACGAGCGACCGCCGCCCATCCCAAGTTCTTTCTCTTCGACGCCGGAGTCTTTCGCTCGTTGCGGCCCCGGGGGCCGCTGGATCGTCCGGAAGAGATCGAGGGCGCGGCCCTTGAGGGCCTGGTCGCGCAGCACCTGCGTGCCTGGGCCGCGTACGCCGCCTCGGAATTCACCTTGGGTTATTGGCGCACTCGTTCCGGCGTCGAGGTGGATCTGGTGGTCTATGGCCCTGACGGGTTCTGGGCGCTGGAGGTGAAGAACGGCACTGCGGTGCGGCGGCAGGACCTCCGGGCGCTCAAGGCCTTCGTGGAGGACTTCCCCGAGGCGGAGCCGCTGCTGCTGTATCGTGGAGCGGACCGTTTGCTGGTCGACGGCATACGCTGCCTTCCGGTTGCCGAATTCCTGGTGCAGCTGCGGCCCGATCGTGGGCTGTCGTCCTTCGGCCCCTGACGCCTGGAATCTGCCACCCGCCGCCGCTGCGGCGAGCTGCGCAGCAGACCCTCGCTCGGCGCCATGCTGGAGAGGTGGGAGGCCGCCCGGTCGGCTCACGGCCGGGATCATCGGCCGGAGGACTCGGTGGGAGGCCAAGAGGATCGTAACAATACGACAGGCGATGCCGCCAAACCCGGATGTGCGGAATCGTCTTCCAGAACAAGTTCCCAACCTACCAGTCCAGGAGCGAAACAGCCATGCGGACCGGACCGAGCCTCGTCGTGGTGGCGGTGGTAGGGAGTCTCTGCGGGAAGGCGGTGTCGGGTCAGCAGGAGCTAGAAGTGGTCGGTCCTCGGGTGCTCGGGGAGGATCGACCATGGACGCGCCTCGCGGGTGTGGCCACCTGGTCCGATGGGCGAGTGCTCGTGGCAGAAGCGACCCTGCCTGAGCTGACCATGTTCGGCGAGCATGGTCAGGTCCGGTGGCGCACCGGACAGCGGGGCGCAGGCCCGGGCGAATACCGGCAACTCGCGGCACTACGGCAGTGCACCAACGGGGATCTCCTTGTCCGGGACGGGGTGCTGTCGCGGTTTGACCTGCTCGATGAGGAGACCGGGGCGGTGCACGAAGCCTGGAGGGACATGGCCCGCGGCAACGTTGCGGGATGCCAATCGGCGCGTGACGTTTACTGGCTCCAGCAATCAGGCGAGCGCAGAGCCCTACCGAGCCGGGGCACCACATTCGTGAGGGAGAGAACATTGGTGCGCCGCCGGCCCGATGGCACGGTTGATTTGCTGGGCGTGGGCACCTTCGAAACCTACATGGGAGGAATGGTAGGCACCGATTATCCCGTGGGTGGCGAACGCGCCTTCTTCCCCATAGGCGATACTGCGGCCTACGTTTGCCAAGGCCACACCGGGGAATGCCTTCTCAATGGCACCATTCGGGTTCAGCTGCGGCTGCCGGACAAAGCATTGACGGAGTCCGCATGGCAACATGCGATCAGGCTGCGGAGCCAGGAGGTCGGCGCGGTCCGGGAATCTCACCGGAGAGAGTTACTCCGAATGTACCGAGAGATTCCTCGTCCAAAGACCTTTGGGCGCTTCGAACAGGCCGTGGCCGATGATCGTGGCCGGCTCTGGCTGAAGACGTACGATACATATGGTACCGGCCACGCGCGGTGGGTGGTCTACACCGCAGCGGGCCAAGCAGTCGCCGTGCTGCGGCTACCGGAAGTGTTTGAACTGCTGCTAGTGCGGGGAAACCGGCTCACCGGGCAGGTGCAGGACCCTGAGGGGGTCCCGACCGTCCATCAGTACGAAGTGCGGCCCGGCGGTCGGTAGGCCGGGCGGGTTTGAGGCAGGGCCATCTTTTCCAGCAGGGAGGATCAGATGCGGGACGAAATCCGGAGGTTCGTGGTAGGAATGGCGTTGGTGCCGGCGGCGCTGTTCCTCGCGTCGGCGCCGGCGCAGGCCCAGTACATGGGCGGCGGCTGCGATCAGTGGTGTACCGGAGAAGAATGTTGGTGGGACTCTGGGGAGGAGGGCGATTTCTGCATGCAGGTTTACCATGGCGAGCAGGGCTCCTGTGAGATTCACTACGTCGAGGAGTGCTACGAGACGCTCGCGCTCAGCACAATCACGGTCTGCGAAGCGAGGAGAGTCGACCGCATCACCAGCCTCTTCGGCGTGCCGTTGGCCCCCGTAACGCGATCCGCAGTGGTCGACTTGCTTGATCTCGGCAAGTCGAAGGGAAAAGCCAAGGTCACGCTGGCTGCATTGATAGTCCGGAACGGCTAGAGAATGGTTTGGGAAGAGGACGGTGTCTTCCGCGGCGCACCCGGCCGCGCTAGCCTGGGCGACTTCCCAACTTGATCACAACCTCCTTCTGGCGGTGGTCTCGGATTGGTTCCATGGGAGCGCCGAGGCCACCGCAGGTCGCTCTTTGGTACCCTGGCAGCGGCCACGCCCTCCAGCTAGCCTCCAAGTCGGGGGAGACGGACTGGATCATTTCTTACGCTGGAACCCGGCCGGTCCAAAGTCGCCTCGATCGCGCGAAAACTGCGGCGTGACGGCTTCGACCTGCTTGGCTGGCCGGCGGTGCGCGGACTCTGCACCCCTTCATGGTGG
>Ga0299906_10004533_pt1 | contig 11366 bp, 7 predicted proteins | sample RVTome_14_FD_200259 | JGI IMG/M metagenome (GOLD analysis project Ga0299906, IMG submission 200259) | Soil microbial communities from uranium-contaminated site in the Upper Colorado River Basin, Wyoming, United States - RVT145D125 (version 2) ... | reverse complement strand
AGATGACGAGGATGGTGTAGCCCGAGCGGACCGCGTCCTCGGCCTGCGCGCAGAGCGAGGCGAGCCGCGCCTCGATCGCCTCCTTGCCCCAGGCGATGGGGTAGGTGATGTCGAGCTCGCAGCTCTCGAACTTGCCGTCGGTGTACTTCCCGATGTGCCGGATGGTCTCCATCTGGTCGAAGTCGAGCACCGGCTGGCTCACCTCGAGCCGCAGCGGCGGGTTCATCTCGTCGATGCCGAGGAGGTTCGGCTTCGGCCCGATGAAGCTCACCACCGACATCACGAGCTCCTCCCGGATCGGGTCGATCGCGGGGTTCGTGACCTGCGCGAAGAGCTGCTTGAAGTAGTGGTACAGCGTCTTGTCCTTGTTCGACAGCACCGCGAGCGGCGAGTCGTTGCCCATCGAGCCGGTCGGCTCCTCGCCGTTCGCCGCCATCGGCGACATGACGATCTGGAGGTCCTCCTGGGTGTAGGCGAACGCCTGCTGGCGGTCGAGCAGGCGCGCGCGCGCGGGCTCGCGCCGCTCCTCCGGCGGCGGCAGGTCGTCGAGCTTCACCCGGATCCGCTCGATCCACTCGGCGTAGGGCTTCTGCCCCGCGAGCGTGTCCTTCAGCTCCTTGTCGTCGATGATCCGGCCGCGCTCGACGTCGACGAGGAACATCTTGCCCGGCTGCAGGCGCCACTTCTTGACGATCTTCTCCTCGGGCACCGGGAGACAGCCGCACTCGGAGCCCATGATGACGAGGCCGTCCTCGGTGACGATGTAGCGCGACGGGCGGAGCCCGTTGCGGTCGAGGGTGGCGCCGATCTGGCGGCCGTCGGTGAAGGCGATCGACGCCGGGCCGTCCCAGGGCTCCTGCATCGCGGCGTGGTACTCGTAGAACGCGCGGCGGTTCGCGTCCATCAGCGCGTGGTTCTCCCACGCCTCGGGGATCATCATCATCATGGCGTGCGCGACCGAGTAGCCGCCCATCACCAGCATCTCGAGCGCGTTGTCGAAGGAGGCCGAGTCGGACTGCCCGGCGTAGATCAGCGGCCAGATCTTGGCGAGGTCGTCGCCGAGGGTCGGGCTCGAGATCGAGCCCTGGCGCGCCCGGATCCAGTTGATGTTCCCGCGCAGGGTGTTGATCTCGCCGTTGTGGGCGATCATGCGGAACGGATGCGCGAGATCCCAGGTCGGGAAGGTGTTGGTCGAGAAGCGCTGGTGGATCAGCGCGAGCGCCGACACGGCGCGCGGATCCTGCAGGTCCCGGTAGTACAGGCCGACCTGGTAGGCGAGCAGCATCCCCTTGTAGACGATCGTGCGCGCCGACATCGACGGCACGTAGAACTGCTTGCCGTGCGCGAGCTGGAGCGCCTGGATCGCGTGGCCCGAGGATTTGCGGATGATGTAGAGCTTGCGCTCGAGCGCGTCGGTCACGGTGACGGTCGGGCCGCGCCCGATGAAGACCTGCCGGATGACCGGCTCGAGCCGCTTGGCCGGCTCGGCGAGATCCGAGTTGTCGACCGGGACGTCGCGCCAGCCGAGGAGCACCTGCCCCTCGTCCTTGACGGCGCGCTCGATCTCGTACTCGCAGGCGAGCCGCGACGCGGGCTCGCGGGGCAGGAAGACCATGCCGACGCCGTACTCGCCGACCGGCGGCAGGGTGACCCGCTGCTTCGCCATCTCCTCGCGGAACAGCCGGTCCGGGAGCTGGATCAGGAGGCCGGCGCCGTCGGAGAGCTTGGGGTCGTAGCCGACCGCGCCGCGGTGCGTGAGGTTCTTGAGGATCAGCAGGCCCTGCTGGATCAGCTCGTGGCTCTTGCGGCCCTGGATGTTCGCGATGAAGCCGACGCCGCAGGCGTCGTGCTCGTTCGCGGGGTCGTACAACCCCTGCGCGGGCGGAAGGGCAGGCTGGCTCATTGGACTACCCTCGCGCTTCCGGCGCTCGGGATTCGCCCTTGGGGCGGCCCTGCGGGCTCATGGTCACTCCTCGTCTCGTGCCGGCTGCGGAGGGTCCCCTGGCGGGACCTTGCGCCGAGCCTCACGGGAACCTCCAAATATACCCGGGGACCCCTAGGCGCTTCAAGCGGTTACCGCAGTGCGGCAAAAAAGCGCCCGCGACCCCCTGCGCGGCCAGTGGAATTCAGCTTTCGGTGCAGGCGTCTAGCGTGGCCCGGACCGCTTCGGGCGCGACGTCGCTGCGGATCACCGCCGCGCCGAGGCGCTCGAGGAGGATGAACGGCGTCCGTCCGCCCCGGGCTTTCTTGTCGATTGCCATGAGCTCGACATAGCGATCGGCGTCGAGCCGGGGCCCGGCAACCGGCAGGCCGGCCCGGGCGAGCACCCGCCGCAGCCGGTCGACCGACGCGCCGTCCAGCAACCCGAGCCGCGCCGACAGGTCGGCCGCCATCGCCATGCCGGCGCCGACCGCCTCGCCGTGGAGCCAGCTCCCGTAGCCGAGGCCGGCCTCGATCGCGTGGCCGAAGGTGTGGCCGAAGTTGAGCAGCGCCCGCTCGCCCGCTTCGCGCTCGTCCGCCGCGACGACCTCGGCCTTGATCTCGACCGAGCGCTTCACGACGTGGGCCAGCGCCTCCGGGTCGCGCCCGAGCAGCGGCTCGAGGTTCGCCTCCAGCCAGGCGAAGAGTCCGGCGTCGCGGATCGCGCCGTGCTTGATGACCTCCGCCAGGCCGGCACGCAGCTCGCGGTCGGGCAGCGTGGCGAGCGTGTCGGTGTCGGCGAGGACGACGAGCGGCTGATGGAACGCGCCGACCATGTTCTTGCCGCGCGCGTGGTTGATCGCGGTCTTGCCGCCCACCGAGGAGTCGACCTGGGCGAGGAGCGTCGTCGGCACCTGGACGAACGGCACGCCCCGCTGGTAGGTCGCGGCGGCGAAGCCGGCGAGGTCGCCGACGACGCCGCCGCCGAGCGCGACGATCGCCGTCTGCCGGTCGCAGCGGTGCTCGAGCAGGGCGTCGAACACCGTGTCGAGCGTCGCCCAGTCCTTGTGGTCCTCGCCGTCGGGCACGACGATCCGGACGCACGCGACCCCCGCGGCCGCGAGGGCCGCCGCGAGCGGCTCGAGATGGAGCCGGGCGACGGTGGTGTTGGTGACGATCGCCGCGCGCCGCCGCGGCAGCGCCGGCACGACGAGGTCGGCGCGCCGAAGGAGCCCGCTCCCGATGTGGATCGGGTAGCTGCGCGGGCCCAGCGCTACGCGGACAGTTTGCATCCCTCGGGCAGCCGCTTGAGCAGCTGCTCGACCAGGTGGCCGACGCTCTGCCGCCCGGTGTCGACGACGAGATCGGCGACCTCGCGGTACAGCGGATCGCGCACGCGGTGCAGCTCCGCGAGCCGCGCGAGCGGGTCGGCGTCGGCGAGCAGCGGACGCGACTTGTCGTGCCGGGTCCGGTAGTGCAGATCGCGCGGCTGCGCGTGCAGGTAGATCACGAAGCCGCGGCCGGCGAGCCGCGCGCGGTTCGCGGGATCGAGCACCGCGCCGCCGCCGGTCGCGAGCACGACGTCGTCGAGCGCGGTCAGGGCCTCGACGACCTGCGCCTCGCGCGCGCGGAAGCCCGGCTCGCCCTCGATCTCGAAGATCAGCGCCACGCGCACCCCGGTGCGGCGCTCGATCTCGTGGTCGGTGTCGTAGAACGTCTTGCCGAGCCGCCGCGCGAGCTGCCGGCCGACCGTCGTCTTGCCGGCGCCCATGAGCCCGACGAGGAAGAGGCTGCGGCTCGATTCCATGGCCGGATTGTACTGGTCGGCGTCGCGCGCGAGCGCGATGCCAACACGCCGTTCCCCTCTCTCCCGCCGTCAGGCGGGGGAGAGGGGCTAGGGGGTGAGCCGGGAATTCGCAGGACGCACCTGCGTGCGTCCGAGCCGGCGAACGCCCGGCGCGATGCAACGCGCCGGGCCGGAGGGGCCAACAAAAAAGCCGGGCAGCGCCCGGCTTCTTCTCGCCGCGACCGCGGCTACCGGATACTCAGCCGGTCGTCGACGACCCGCGGCGTGAGGAACACGAGAAGCTCGGTCTTGTTGTCCTGGCGATAGTAGTTGCGGAACAGCGGCCCGATGTAGGGCAGATCGCCGAAGAACGGGATCTTGTTCACCTGGCTCGTGTCCTCCTGGGTGTAGATCCCGCCGATCACCACCGTGCCGCCGTTCTCCACCAGCACCGAGGTCCGGACGTGCTTGGTGTCGATCGAGGGGCCGGCGGTGGTGTTCTGGCCGACCGCGTCCTTGTTGACGTCGACGTCCATGATGACGTTGCCGTCGGGCGTGATCTGCGGCTTCACGCGCAGGGCGAGGACCGCCTTCCGGAACGCGACGCTCGTCGCGCCGCTCGAGGTCGCCTGCTGGTACGGGATCTCCGTGCCCTGCTCGATGAGCGCCTCGATCTGGTTCGCCGTGACGACCCGCGGGCTGGAGATGATCTTGCCCTTGCCGTCGCTCTCGAGCGCGGTGAGTTCGAGGTTCAGGAACTTCGTCGCCGCGCTGTTCAAGAGCACGATCGAGAACGCGCCGACCTGCTCGCCCGCCAGCGTCGTCGCCGCCGGCAGGTTGACGCTGAGCGAGCCGGGGATGGTGCTCGGGGCCGCGGGCTGGCCGCTGTGGTCGGCGGTGTCCGACAGCTGGCCGCCGACCGTGTAGCGGTTCGGCCCGCCGAACAGCCGCGAGGTGTTGAACCAGTGCGTGCCGAGCCGCACGCCGAGGCTGCGGCCGAACTTGTCGTTCGCCTCGACGATCCGCGCCTCGATCAGCACCTGCCGCACCGGGATGTCGGTGGTCGCGATGATCCTGCGGACCGCCTCGAGCCGCGAGGGGATATCCTGCACGAACAGGATGTTGGTGCGCGGATCGGACACGACGCTGCCGCGCTTGGAGAGCATCGGGATGTTCGTGCCGCCGCCGCCGCCGATCGGTGCTCCGCCGCGCAGCAGGACGGCGAGATCGACGGCCTTGGTGTAGTTGAGCTGGAAGCTCTCGTTGCGCAGGGGCTCGAGCTCCGAGATCGCCTGCTGCGCCTCGAGCTCGAGCTTCTCCTTGGTCGCGAGCTCGTCGCGCGGCGCGATCCAGATGACGTTGCCGTTCTTGCGCATGTCGAGGCCGCGCGTCTGCATGATGATGTCGAGCGCCTGGTCCCAGGGCACGTCCTTCAGCCGCAGGGTGAGGTTCCCCTGGACGGTGTCGCTGGTGATGATGTTGAGGTCGGTGAAGTCGGCGATGACGTTGAGGACGCTCCGGACCTCGACGTTCTGGAAGTTGAGGCTCAGCTTCTCCCCGCGGTAGCCGCCCCGCGAGCCCTGGACCAGCTTGTTGGGGTCGTACTGGACGGGCTTCACCTCGACCACGAACTGGGTGTCGGTCTGGTAGGCGTTGTGCTCCCACAGGCCCTTCGGCTCGATCACCATGCGCACGTTCTCGCCCTGCTGGAACGTGTTGACGGTCGCGACCGGGGTCGCGAAATCGAGGACGTCGAGGCGCTTGCGCAGGTCCTCGGGCAGCGTCGTCTTCAGGAAGTCGACGATGATCTGCTGGCCCTGCTGCCGGATGTCGATGCCGGTGCCGGTGTCGGAGAGCTCGACGACCACGCGCCCTTCGCCGGTCCGCCCGCGGCGGAAGTCGACGTCCTTGATCTGGTGCTTCGCGTCCGCCACGCCCTCGGCGAACCGCTCGGCGCGCGGGCTCGGCCGCACCCCGGTCTGGGCGATGGGCGCCAGGACGATGTTGACGTTCCGGCCGTCGACCTGGGTCTCGTAGGTGACCATGGTGCGGAGGTTGAGCACCACCCGCGTGCGGTCGCCGACCTGGACCAGGCTCACGCTGCGGAGCTCGCCCTCGTTGATCTCCTGGCTCGAGCGGCCCAGGGCGTTGATCGTGCCGGGAAAGTCGAAGGCGATGCGCGCCGGCTGCGCCACGGTGAAGCTCGCCGGCGGCGCGCCGAGAGGCTCCTTCATCGTCAGGCGGACGATGACGCGCCCGCCCTGCGCGGCGATGTTGAAGGCGTCGATGCTGTTGGTCTGCGCGACGGACGCCGCCGCGGCCAGCCACGTCGCGGCCGCAACCAAGTAGGTCAAGATTCGCTTGTTCATCTCCCAGCTCCCCTGGCGGACGCCTCCTGCAGGAGGAGGCTGCTCTCGCGTTCCGCCCAATCGCCGCCGGCGTCCTGGATCAGCTCGCGCAGCGTGATCTCGCTGTCCGAGATCTTCGTGATCACGCCGAAGTTTTGGCCCATGTAGTTGCCGATGCGCACGCGGTAGAGTCCGACGTCCGCCTTGACCAGGCCGAAGGTCTGCTTGCCCTGCTCGAGCGAGCCGACCATCCGGAGGCTCTCGAGCGGATAGGCCTCGAGCGGCTCCTTCGGCCGGTTGAGGTCGGGCTTGAGCCCGCCCCCGGTGCCCTGGCCCGGCGCGCCCCTGGTCGCGAGCAGGATCTTCGCCGGGCCGAACGGATCGGGCAGCTCCTGCGCGGTGTACGGCACCGGCTCGTACGGTTTGACGACCGGCAGCGGCGGCACCTTGCCGCGCAGATCCTTGGTCAGGCCGGCGAGCTCGGCGCGCAGCTCCTGCTGCTCGCCGCCCTCGCACGCGGCGAGGGCGAGCGCCGCGAGAACGAGCACCGCGCGCTTCATCTCTTGCCCGCCTTCGCGGCGGCCTTCGCCGCGCTGCGCTGCGCCTGGATCTCGGCGTCGTCGAGGTAGCGGAAGGTCTTGGCGGTCGTGTCCAGCGTGAGCATGCCGTCCTTGCCCACGTTGAGCGCCATGTCGTTCAGCGTGACGATCCGCGGCAGCTGGCCGATGTCGCTCGCGAACGCGCCCATGTCATGGTAGTTGCCGGTCAGCTTCACGGTGATCGGCAGCTCGGCGTAGAAGTCCCGCCGGGTCTCGCTCTGCGCCGGCCGGAACAGCTCGAACTGGAGGCCCCGCCCGAGGCCGGCCTGGTTGATGTCGACGAGCAGCGCCTCCATCTGCGACTTGTTCGGCAGCTGCTTGAGCAGCGCGCCGAACGAGGTCTCGATGTCGCGCAGCTGCGCGCGCAGCACGTCGAGGTTCACCGCCTGGCGCTTCTTGTCGACGTAGGCCTGTTTGAGAGTGTCCTCCTGCCGACGTCCAGCCTCGAGCTCCTCGAGCTGGCTCTGCCAGTCGAGGAAGTAGGCGATCACGAGCACGCCGATCAGGATCCCGACCAGCAGCAGCAGCTTCGGCAGCGCCGGCCAGGTGCCGGGATCGCGGGTGTTGAGGTTCTTGAACTGGTCGCGGACGCCGGCCATGGTCTACCCCTTCTTGGCCGCGGCGCCGGCCTTGCCCGGCTCGTCGGTGACCGGCCGCTTGATGATGAAGTTGAGGTTGAACTCCGAGAGCCGCCGCTTGTTGACCTCGGAGGCCTTGATCTCCACCAGCTGCGGCGAGGCCGGGTTGTTCTCGAGGATCGGCGAGCCCTGGAGGTTGCGCATCAACGTCGACACCCGCGCGTTCGACTGCGCGTAGCCGGTGATGTTGACCTTGAGCCCGTCCTGCTTCACCGACTTGATGTAGACGCCGTCGGGGGTCTGCCGGACCAGCTGGTCGAGGAGCTCCACCGCCCGGGCGCGGTCGGTCTGCAGCGCCTCGATGATCTGCTTGCGGGCGAGCAGCGCCTGGATCTCGTCGCGGAGCTTCTTGATCTCCTCGATCTCCTTGTCGAGCTTCGCGTTCTCGCGCTTCAGGAACTCGTTGCGCTCGTTCTGCAGCGACACGTAGCCCCCGATCACGCCGTGGACGGCGAGCCAGATCGCCCCGCCGAGCGCGGCCGCGCAGACCGCGAGGAAGACCAGCTGGCGCCGCTGCGCCTTGCGCCGCTCCTCGCGGTGGGCGAGCAGGTTGACGCGGATCATTCGTCGAACCTCCGCATGGCGAGCCCGCAGGCGATCATGAGCGCCGGGGCGTCCGAGATCAGCCGCTTCAGCTGGATCCGCGGCGAGATCGACATGTTGGCGAACGGGTTCGCCACCATCGCGTTCACCCGGGTCCGCGAGCTCACCATGTCCTCGAGCCCCTGCAGGGTCGAGGTGCCGCCGGTGAGCAGGATGTGCTCGATCGAGCTGAACTGGGTCGAGGTGAAGAAGAACTGCATCGCGCGCTGGATCTCGAGCGCGGCGTTCTCCATGAACGGCCGCAGCACCTCGGTGTCGTAGCTGTCGGGCAGCCCCCCCGAGCGCTTCGCGTTCTCCGCCTCCTCGGGGGACAGCCCGTAGTGGCGCGCGATGTCCTGGGTGAGCTGGTTGCCGCCGAACGCCTGCTCGCGCGCGTACACCGCCTGCTCGTTGCGGAGCACGGTGATGTTCATGATGCTCGCGCCGAGGTCGATCACCGCCACGTTCTGGTCGCGGCCTTCGCTCGGCAGCTGCCGGCGGATCAGCTCGAAGGCGGTCTGCATCGCGTAGGACTCGACGTCCATCACCAGCGCCTTGAGCCCCGCGGCCTCGGCCACGGCGACGCGGTCCTCGACCTTCTCCTTGCGGGAGGCGGCGATCAGCACCTCGACCTCCGCCTCGCCGGAGGGCGCGGGGCCGAGCACCTGGAAGTCGAGGTTCACCTCGTCGAGCGCGAACGGGATGTACTGGTTCGCCTCGCTCTCGACCTGGAGCTCGAGGTCCTCCTCGCGCAGGCCCGCGGGACAGATGATCTTCTTGGTGATGACCGCCGCCGTGGGCAGCGCGAGCGCGACGTTCTTCGTCCGCGTGCCGAGCTTCTTCCAGGCGCGCCGGACGGTCTCGGCGACCGACTCGAGATTGGAGATGTTGCCGTCGAGGACCGAGTCCTTGGCGAGCGGCTCGATCGCATAGCGCTCCACCCGCTGCGAGCTCTTGCCCGCGTCGGCGAGCTCCACCATCTTGATGGCGGAGGAGCTGATGTCCATCCCAAAGAGCGGTAGCGCCTTGGGCTTGAAGATGTCGAGTGCCACGCGAGAATTCCCCCTGCCGGAAGCGAAATTTCCCCTTAGGTTCCGGCTGTTTAGGAGCGGGATTGAAACTTTAGTTTAGATCCTAGCAACAAGTCTAGGGGGCGTCTAGTCAAAGCAACCCCGGGGCCAGTCATTTTTTCACGGTTGTCTTGGCAGGGGGGTCCCCTATAATGGCCGGGTCCTCAGCGTCCCGGAAAGATCTCCCCATTGAAGTGGTTACGTTGGTTCGCCTTCCCGGCGGCCGTCCTGGCCGGGCTGGCGGTCCTGGGGGCGATGCTCGGCGCCTTCGTGCTCCTCGTCGCCTACCCCAGGGTCCCCTCGATTGACGTCCTCGCGGACTACCAGCCGAAGGTTCCGCTCCGCATCTACACCGCGGACGGGGTCCTGATCGGCGAGTTCGGCGAGGAGCGCCGCGCGGTGGTCCGCATCGACGAGGTGCCGGCGGTCCTGAAGGGGGCCATCCTCGCCGCCGAGGACGAGCGCTTCTACCAGCACCAGGGCGTCGACTACGTCGGCGTCGTACGGGCCGCCTACTCCAACCTGCTCGCGGGGGGCCGGCGCCAGGGGGCGAGCACGATCACGATGCAGGTCGCCCGCAACTTCTTCCTCTCGACCGAGAAGACCCTCACCCGGAAGCTCTACGAGGTCCTGCTCGCCTACAAGATCGAGTCCACGCTGACCAAGGACCAGATCCTCGAGCTCTACGTGAACCAGATCTACCTCGGCCAGCGCGCGTACGGGTTCGCGGCCGCGTCGCAGATCTATTTCGGGAAGGCGCTCAAGGACCTGAGCATCGGGGAGGCGGCCATGCTGGCGGGCCTGCCGAAGGCGCCCTCCGGCTACAACCCGGTCGTGAACCCGAAGCGGGCGAAGGCGCGCCAGGCCTACGTGCTGCGCCGCATGCACGACCTCGGGACGCTGGGCGAGCGCGAGCTCGCCGAGGCGCAGCAGCAGGAGCTCAAGGTGCGCCGCGAGATCGACGAGTTCGGCGTGCACGCCGAATACGTGGCGGAGATGGTCCGGCAGGTGCTGTACGAGCGCTACCCGAACGACGTCTACACCCGCGGCTTCCGGGTGTACACGACGCTCACGAAGCAGGACCAGGCGTCGGCCTACGCGGCGCTGCGCCGGGGCGCCCTCGAGTACGACCGCCGCCACGGCTACCGCGGGCCGGAGGGCTACGTGGATCTGCCGGACGGCGCGCTCGAGGACCCGCTCGAGGAGGTGCTGCAGGAGTTCCCCGACAGCGACGATCTCGCCGCGGCCGTCGTGCTCGAGGCGAGCCCCCGGCAGGTCAAGGCGTACCTCCGCGGCGGCGAGATCGCGACCGTCGGGGAAGGCGGGCTGAAGTTCGCGGCCGCCGCGCTGTCGGCCAAGACGCCGCCCAATCGCCGCATCCGCCGCGGCGCGGTGATCCGCGTCCAGAAGGAGGCGAAGCTCGGCTGGCAGGTCCTGCAGCTGCCCGACGTCGAGGCCGGGATCGTCGCGCTCGATCCGCGGACCGGCGCGGTGCGCGCGCTCGTCGGCGGGTTCGACTTCCAGCGCAACAAGTACAACCACGTCACCCAGGCGTGGCGCCAGCCGGGCTCGTCGTTCAAGCCCTTCATCTACTCGGCCGCGCTCGAGAAGGGATTCACCCCGGCGACGGTGATCAACGACGCGCCGGTGGTGGTCGACGCGACCATGACCGGCGGCCTGGTGTGGGAGCCGCGGAACTACGACGGCAAGTACGACGGGCCGATGCGGCTGCGGAGCGCCCTCGTGAGGTCGAAGAACATGGTGTCGATCCGCATCCTGCAGTCGATCGGCCCGCAGTACGCGCAGGACTACCTGCGGCGCTTCGGCTTCGACGGCGACCGGCACCCGCCGTACCTGACGCTCGCGCTCGGGGCGGGGTCGGTCACGCCGTGGCAGATGGCGCGCGCGTACTCGGTGTTCGCCAACGGCGGCTACCGGATCGACCCGTACCTGATCGACCGGATCGTCGACGACCGCGGCAACCTCCTCGCCGAGGCGCAGCCCACCAAGGCCGGCGACGAGAGCCTGCGCGTCATCGACGCCCGCAACGCGTTCATCATGGACAGCATGCTGCAGGACGTCGTGCGTTCGGGCACCGGCGCGCGGGCGGCGTCGCTCGGCCGCAAGGACCTGGCCGGGAAGACCGGCACGACCAACGACTACGTGGACGCCTGGTTCGCCGGCTACCAGCAGGCGCTCGTCGGCGTCGCGTGGATCGGCTTCGACCAGCCGAAGAAGCTCGGCACGAACGAGACTGGCTCGCTCGCCGCGCTGCCGATCTGGATGGGTTACATGGGCCGCGCCCTGAAGGGCGTGCCCGAGGCCCTGCCCGGCGCGCCGCCGGGCGTGGTCAGCGCGCGGATCGATCCCGAGACCGGGCTGCAGGCGCCCGACGGCCTGGTCGCCGAGTACTTCTACAGCGA
>Ga0299906_10004532_pt1 | contig 11367 bp, 12 predicted proteins | sample RVTome_14_FD_200259 | JGI IMG/M metagenome (GOLD analysis project Ga0299906, IMG submission 200259) | Soil microbial communities from uranium-contaminated site in the Upper Colorado River Basin, Wyoming, United States - RVT145D125 (version 2) ... | reverse complement strand
TCTAAGGAGCGGAATGGTGACCACGGTATCTCTTTTTTCTCCAGTTCGAAACCGATTGCCTCTGGCCGTCGTCGTCGTCGCCATGGCGGCCGCCTGCACGCAGGAAATCGAGGTCTACGACGCCCGCCTGACCCGGTTCCCGCTGGTCGGCGGCGGAAATCCGGCCGGGATCGGCCGGGCGACCGCGACGCTCAGCGGGACGACGCTCGAGGTCAGGGGCTCCTACGAGGGGCTGACGCTCCGTGCGGGACGGGGCGGCGGTGACCCGATGCCGACCGCAGCCATGGCGGCCGCGCTCCGGGCGGGAGAGCTCACGGGCGTTCCCGGAGAGCACCTGTTCGATCTCGCCGTAGAACCCGGCCCGGAAGACGACACGTCGGGAACGATCTCCGGATCGGTCGAGCTGACCGCAGACCAGGTCGAGTCGTTGAGGGAAGGACGAATTTACGCGCAGATCGACAGCGAGGCGGCGCCCGACGGCCACCTGTGGGGCTGGTTCCTGCAATAGGAGGACAGATGTTGAGTCTCAGAAAGTTCATCGTTCTGGCGCTGTTCGCGCTGGCGGCGTCCGGAACGCTCGTCGCTCTCGCCCAACGGGGCGACGCTCCCCCGTTGCCTGCCCCGGGGGGACAAGGCGGGCGCGGCGGCGGACGCGGAGCCCAGCCTCCCCAGCCGACCGGTGTCACGATCGGCGGCGAAGTCCAGAACTTCGTTCCCCTGACCGACGAGATGATGCGCAACCCGGCCCCCGCCATCTGGCCGATGATCCGGCGCGACTACGCCGCCACGAACTACAGCCCGCTCGACGAGATCAATCGGGACAACGTCGCGAGCCTCGAGCTCGTCTACCGGCACGCGATGGCGGACGGCGGCACAAACCAGCCCGCCCCGATCGCCTACAACGGCGTGATCTACCTGGCGCTCCCCGGCGGGGCCGGCACGCTCCAGGCCATCGAGGCCGCGTCGGGCGAGGTGATCTGGGAGAACAACCTCGGCGGCAACATCTCGCGGCGTGGGATCGCGCTCTACAGAGACAAGATCTACCTGCAGGTGGGTAGCGAAATCCGTGCCGTCAGCGCGGTGACCGGCGCGCAGGTGTGGGCGACCGACACCGGCCACGGCAACTCGAGCGGACCGATCGTCGCCAACGGACGCGTGATCCAGGGGACGGGCGGGTGCGGCAACTACAGCGAGGAGAAGTGCTTTCTCGCGGGCTACGACGCGGAGACCGGCGAACCCCTCTGGAGGTTCTACACGATCGCGACCAGCGACCAGCCGGGCGGAGACACCTGGGGCAACCTGCCCGACTACAACCGGGCCGGCGGGGAGATGTGGATCACCGGAAGCTACGACCCGGAGCTCGACCTGACGTACTGGGGCACGGCCCAGGCCAAGCCCTGGATGACGCTGACGCGCGGCACGACGGCCGACGGCCTCTACTCGAACTCGACGATCGCCGTCAACGTGACGACGGGCGAGCTGGAATGGTACTTCCAGCACGCTCCCGCCGAGGCTCTCGATCTCGACGTCGTCTTCGAGCGCGTGCTGGTCGACGCGGACGGCCGGAACCTGGTCTTCAACATCGGTAAGGACGGCATCCTCTGGAAACACGACCGCGCGACCGGCGAATATCTGGGCCACGCGGAGACCGTGTTCCAGAACGTCTGGGTGTCCTTCGATCCGGTGACGGGCCGGCCCACCTACAGGGACGACATCCTCAACCAGTCCTCGGGCACGCCGGTCTACAGTTGCCCGACCAGCGCGGGCGGCCACAACTGGCCCGCGATGAGCTATCACCCGCCGACCGGGCAGATCATCTCGCCCCTGGTCCAGTCCTGTCAGGTGATGATCCCGAACGAGCCCAATCTGAGTGGGCGAGGGAGCGCCGGCGGCGCCTCGCGGTCCTTCTATGAAAGCCCGGGCAGCGACGGCAACCTGGGCAAGCTCGCCGCCTACGACGTGGTGACACTCGAGGAGAAGTGGTCGGTCGAGCAGCCCGCGTCGTTCCTGACGGCGGTCGTGTCGACCGCCGGCGGCGTCGCGTTCGTAGGAGACCGGGGCCAGATCTTCCGAGCGGTCGACGTCGACACGGGCGAGACCCTGTGGTCCCAGGAGATGCCCACGTCCGTGCAGGGCTTCCCCCTCACGTTCGAGGTGGCCGGGAAGCAGTATGTCGCCGTCACGACCGGCCAGGGCGGGGGCAGCCCGTGGCTGGTTCCCAACACCCTGACGCCCGAGATCGATCCGCCCGACGTGCCGTACGAGATGTTCGTCTACGCGCTGCCGGATTGAACATCAGGGACGGAGACGGAATTCCTCTGGACTTCGGTCTCCGTCCCTGGAGGGATCGATGATAACCAACCGCCTTCTCCATGTGATTCTCACCCCGGTGCTTCTTCTCGGCCTGACCGGCGACCTCGCGACCGCTCAGCGCGGCGGGCGCGGGTTGGGCCGGGGCCGTGGCGCCCCCCAGGTGCCGGTCGAAGACCGCGGTATCCGGGTCAACACGGATCGCGCGCTCCGGGGCTACACGCTGTTCGCGCCCCTCACCTCGGACACGACGTACCTCGTCGACATGGAGGGACAGGTCGTCCAGACCTGGACGAGCGATCTCGCGCCCAGCGCGTGGCTCTACATGCGCGAGAACGGCAACGTCGTGCGCGGCGGCCGCGAGCCGGAGACCTCCGGGTTCGGCGGCGGCGGGCAGGGAGGCCGGTTCCAGGAGTTCACCTTCGACGGGGAGCTCGTCTGGGACTTCTCGATCAACGACGAGACCCGGCTGCCCCACCACGACGTGGCCCTGCTGCCGAACGGGAACGTCCTGGCCGTCGTCTGGGAGCTGCAGACGCCTGAAGAGGCCCGCCGGGCCGGCCGGCGCGAGAACCTGATCGGCGACCGCGGGCTCTGGCCCGACGTGCTGGTCGAGCTCGAGCCCCGGCCACCCGACCTCGCCCGCGTCGTCTGGGAATGGCACGCCTGGGATCACCTGATCCAGAACCTGGACCCGGACCTTCCGAACTACGGAGACCCTCCGGAGCATCCCGGACGGATCGACATCAACGGGGACGACGCGGCCGCGAGCGCGAACCCTCCCGCGAACCCACCCACCGACATCTTTCACACGAACTCGGTGGCCTACAACGCCGAGCTCGATCAGATCATCCTGAGCGTCCCCAACTTCAACGAAGTCTGGGTGATCGACCACGGCACGACGACGGAAGAGGCGCGGGGCCCGGCTGGCGACATTCTCTATCGCTGGGGCAATCCCCGGACGTACGGGCGGGGGACGCCCGACGACCAGCGGCTCGGATTCGAGCACGACGCGCGCTGGATTCCGCCCGGCTCGCCCGGGGCCGGCAACATCATGATCTTCAGCAACCGGACGCCGGGGCCCGATGGCACCCACAGCCGGGTCTACGAGATCGAACCGCCCGTGGACGATGCCGGGCGCTACGCGCTGCCTGAAGGCGAGCCCTTCGGACCCGCCGAGCCCGTCTGGACCTACGCGGACGACGCGTTCGACGCCACGTATATCTCGGGCGCCGAGCGGCTCCCGAACGGGAACACGCTGATCAGCTCGGGACCGCAGGGACGCCTGCTCGAAGTCTCCCCCGAAGGCGAGATCGTCTGGGAGTACTGGTCGCCGTACTCAGGGGAGTTCCTGAGCGGCAACGGCGCGGCCAATCCGTTTTCGATCTTCCGGGCCATCCGAATTCCGGACGACCATCCGGCGCTCCGGGGGAGGGCTCTCGGACCTCTGGATCCGCAGCCGGCGCCCGCATCCCCGCAATAGGCTGCGTCTGATGCGCGTGCCTCGCGGACTTCTGCTGGCTCTGGCTCTTGGGCTGCCCGAGAGCCCGGCCCAAGAGGGAACGGACCGGACCGACGCCCCCGGCGTCCTCCGCGTCGACACGCGCCTCGTGCAGGTCGATGTCGTCGTCCTGGACGACGACGAGCCCGTCGGGAACCTGACCGCGGAAGACTTCACGATCTTCGATGACGGGGTCCCGCGGGAGGTCGAGGTCTTCACCGTCACGCGGTCCAATCCCCCCGATGCCGCGCCGGCTCCCCTTTCCGAAGGCGTCGTCTCGAACCGGATCGACTGGCGGGGGCAGGTTCCCGAATCCGCGACCGTGATCCTGATGGACCGGTTCAATACGCTGGGCATGGACCAGCCGTTCATGGACCACCAGGCGAAGGACTTTCTCGACGACGCGGTCAAGAACAACGACCGTGTGGCCGTCTACGAGCTGAGCGACGCCGGCCTCGCGCTCTTCGGAGATTACAGGACGCCGCCCGAGAGGATCCGGCGGGCGCTCGACGGCGCGCGCCCCCGGCATGCGCTGGCCCTGGAGAGCTCGCTCGGGGCTCTCGACGACGTGCAGATGGATCAGCAGCTCGCCGCCTTTACAGGAGACGAAAACGCCGCCACGCCGTTCGAGACGCAGGTCGCCGACTACTATGTCCAGTTGCGGGCCCTGAACACGTCGGCGGCTCTGGAAGCGATCGCGGGCCAGCTCGCCGGGCTGCCCGGGCGCAAGAACCTGGTGTGGCTGGCCAGCAGCTTCCCGTTCACCTTCAATCCGCATCAGAACCCGCACCTGTACCGGGCGACGACGTTCTCCGCGCGCGAGCGCATCGACGAGGTCTCGCGCCTGATGACCGACGCGAACGTCGCGATCTACCCGGTGGATGTGCGCGGCCTGATGATAGGGGGAGAGCCCACCGAGCTGAGTATCATGACGACGCTGGCGGATATGACCGGCGGCCGGGCGTCGTACAACACCAACGGCCTGGCGAACGCGATGCGCCAGGCGGTCCGCGACGCCGAGATCACCTATACGCTCGGCTTCTACGTGACCGAGGCCGGGAACGACACGAGCTTCCACGAGCTGGAGGTTCGCATGGATCGGGAAGACAGCGAAGACCTGGACGTGCGCCACCGCCGCGGCTACTACGGTTTCGGCGGCGAGGAGCCGCCGCTGGGAGACCGGCCGGGGCTGGACGAAGCCCTCGCCAGCGCGTTCGACGCGGCCTCGCTCGGCCTGCTCGCGACGGCGGGACCCAGCGAAACGACTCCGGGCGCGTACGACCTGGTCGTGGCCGTGGACGTCGACGACCTGGGCCTCAGCCGCCAGGGGGATCGCTGGGTCGGTTCGCTGACCAGCCGTCTTCTTTTTTACGCCGTCAGCCAGGACGGCCAGGAAGCAGGACGGCTGCTCCCGGTCGAGACGTACCCGGTCGTGCTCGACGACCGGCTGCTCGAAAGCGCCCGCGCCACCGGCTTCATCCTGCACCGGCGCATCGAGACCGGGGGCCAGATCGGTCACCTCCGCGTCGTCGTGGCGGACGCCGGCACGGGGGCGATCGGATCGCTCTGGGTGCCCCTGGGAATCGATTAGCCGGCCGCCAGCGCCTGGCGCTTCCTGCCGAAGAGCTTCAGGATGACAGATCCGAGACCCCAGAAAATCAGGCTTTGGGGAATCACGCCGACGAGATGGCCGGTCATGTGCAGAAACGGGTTCAGCCCCCCGCCGTGGTCCGGATCCGTGTAGTAGGTATCGATACCCCCGAAGTCGTCGATGGCGATCGCGACCACGATGATGATGCTGACCGTCAGCGAGAGTGCGATCGACATCCCCAGCATGTCGCGGTAGCTCGTGCCCGGCTTCTGGCTGGCGCCGACGAAGTAGAGGAACGCCAGGACAAAGACCAGAATCGTCGCGCTCGTGTACGTCGTGCCACTGGAATAGGGGATGCCAAACACGGGCAGCATCAGGAAGCGAACGACGCCGAGGGCGAGCAGGAGGATGACCCCCAGCCTCACGTCCGCCAGATACGCGCACAAAGACTTGTCGAGAAGTTTCATTCGTACCTCCGTCGTGTTTGGGAAAGGGCGTCGGGATTATAGGACAGGCAGGTAAACATCCGAAACCAGGCACGGCCCGAATGACAGGCTACGCTCCGACGAGATCGCCCGAAAGAGCCGCCACCTGCCGGGGCGTCAGCCCGACCTCGGCATCGATGTCGGGGTGACTCGTGCCCAGCTTTCCGACGACGCGGTCGCCGACGGGAAATATCACGTACTGGACCGAGCTGAGCCGGTCCGCGTCGACCTGCCGGGAGTCGAACACCGCCGGGATCCTGTCCCCGTCGGCTGTTTCCAGGTACAGTGTCCCGGGAAGGTTCCTCCACCGCCGCAACAGCCGGTCGCGCTCCGCCGCATCGTCGATCTCGATCAGCAAGGTCGCGCCCAACTCGCCGTTCTCTCCGAGAAGCTCGTTGTAGGTCTCGATCTCGTGCAGGATCCCGGACTCACCGGTGATGCCTTCGGCGCGCATCATCTCCTGGATCTGGTAGAGCACGGTGTCGTGATTCTCGAACAGGAAGGTGAGATGCTCTCCGAGGTGGACACGGCGGTCGGCCTTCTGCGCCATCACGGACTGCCTGAACTCGTCGCGAACCTTCATGTAGTCCGCGACAGCGAGGACTTCGTCTCTTCGAACCTTATTCATCATTCATCCGGAGCCTCCCGCGTCTGGGGCGGGCGCGGCGGCACCCGTGTCGGGAAGCCGTCTTCGCGATACGCGCGCGCCAGAATCGTCATCGGATGCATCGGCTTGACGCCGGCGTGCTGCTCGAACTGGATGGCGGCGAGCGGACACTCGGTCGACCAGACCTCCGAATCGGCCCCCTTCATGCCGTCGAACGCTTTCCGGCCGATCCTCTGCGACATGGCGAACCCTTCGACCTTCATGGCATGGGTGCCGTCATGACCGCAGCACTCGGCGACGGTCCGGGGCACGAGGCCCGGAATCTTCCTGAGAAGGTCCCGCCCCTTGAGACCCACGGCCTGCGCTCTGAGGTGGCAGGGCGCGTGGTAGCCGACCGAACTCCCGGGCGTGCTCCTGAAATCCGTGTTGAAGCGGTCTTCCTGGCGGATGGACCAGAGGTATTCGCTCGGGTCCATGACGGCCTCGCCGAGCTTGCGGGCCCGGGCCTGGTCTTCCGGCGCGACCAGGCCGGGATATTCGCGGCGAAGCATCATGGAGCAGGTCGGGTTGATCGCGACGACCTTCGCGCCGTTCTCGACGTAGGGCGTCAGCCGGTCCAGGTTGGCCCTGGCCTGCTTCCGCAAGTTCCCGAGGTCCCCGGCCTCCCACCGCGGCATGCCGCAACACTCCAGACCGGCCGCACACGCCACGTCCACGCCGTTTCTCTGAAGCACCTCGATCGTGTCGCGCCCGATCTCCGGCTCGTTGTTCTCGACATAGCAGGTCTGGAACAGGACGACTTCGGGCCCGAGGGAAGCGTCTCGCACGAGCCCCTGACTCCCGGCCCACTTTCCGAACGTGGACGGCGCGAAATCGGGAAGCTGCTTGTCCCGGTGAATCCCGAGGATCTTCTCGAGACACCACCGGTGGACGGCCACTCGGTTCATGACGTTCGCCATACCGAAACTGGCCCGCGCCGCCGAGCCCGCCAGATCCGGGTTGCCGAGGATCTTTTCCCGAAGAGGGAGCCCTTTCTTCCGGGTCCGCTGGGCCGTGAACCGGTGCACGAGCTTCGGGAAGTCGAGCTGAAACTCGTGGCCGTCCCGCGGCGTGTAGGGGCACTGGACTTCGCAGAGCTTGCACTGAAAGCAGGCATCCATGATGCCGGCAGTCTCGGCGGCGGTGATCCGGGTCACGTCGCCTTCGTACCTTTCGTCGAGAAGCCCGAAGATGCCGGGGAACGAATCACAGTACTTGAAGCAGAGCCGGCAGCCGTGACAGATCTCGAACACGCGCGTGACTTCCTGGCCGAGCGCCTCCGGGTCCCAGTACTTCGGATCGTTCGGATCGTAGGTCAGCCCCCCGGTGGGCAGGTATGAGATTCGTTCCCCCACCTGCGGCCGGTCAGGAGACGATTTCCTTCATCTTGGCGAAGCGGCCGGCATGGGACTTCTCGGCCTTCGCAAGCGTCTCGAACCAGTCGGCGATCTCCTTGAAGCCTTCCTGACGCGCCGTCCTGGCCATTCCCGGATACATGTCCGTGTACTCGTGCGTTTCGCCCGCGATGGCGGCATCGAGATTCAGCGTGGTGTCCCCGATCGGCAGGTCCGTCGCGGGATCGCCCACTTCCCTGAGATAATCGAGGTGTCCGTGAGCGTGACCGGTCTCGCCTTCGGCGGTCTCACGAAAATTGCTGGCCACCTCGGGGTAGCCCTCCACGTCGGCCACTTTCGCGAAGTAGAGGTACCGCCGATTCGCCTGGGACTCGCCCGCGAATGCGTCCTTAAGATTCTGATGCGTCCTGGTTCCTTTCAGAGGCATAATGCTCACTCCTTTTTCTTCTTGCTGATACTTTACTTCGTGAATGGGCGTCAGACCCAACCTGTTCGTGACAGGCCGTCGGACCCAACCTGTTCGTGACAGGCCGTCGGACCCAACCTGTTCGTGACAGGGCGTCGGACCCAACCTGAATGATGAACCAAATCGCCCAATACGTCCAATCGATCGTTTTGATAGTCGATAGAGCATACCTATCGATGAGCCGCAGGGAATCAGTAGCGGTGAACGGCCACGTGATCTATGATTTGCAGGAGCGCCCGATCGGACGCGAAACCCTGACCATACGCGGAGGAACCGTACACGGAGGGAGACGATGAGGAATTCAAGGGCAAATCGGGCCGGGCGCGCGGTGGCGCTCGTTCTGGGCGCAGTGCTCGGCCTGGCCACGCCGCCGGTTCTCACGGCACAGAATCAGGACGGCCTGGGCGCGCTGGCCCCGGAGAACCTGGCCAGGCCCCGTCCCGAGCCGCCATTCAACCTGACAGGAACCTGGCTCCACGGCCCGGGGAACGAGCGCTTCGACCCGCCCGACGGAGTCGTCCTGACGCCTTTCGCCCAGGCGCACTTCGACGCGGCCGCTGCGGCCGCCGCCGAAGGAAAGATCTACCGCAACGATATCGGCCTCTGCTGGCCTGCCGGCATGCCGATCATGATGACGCGCGTATGGCCCGTCCAGATGATCCAGGTGCCGACGTCGATCTTCATGATCAGCGAGCTGATGAACAGCCTCCGGATCGTCTATCTCGACGGCCGGACCCACACGGACCCCGATATCGCGGTCCCCAGCTTCAATGGGGAATCCATCGGCCGTTGGGAGGGCGACACGCTCGTCATTCATACGAAGAACTTCGTGGATCACCACCACTGGATTCACGACCGGCTCGGGATCCCGGCCAGCGGCTCGTTCGAGATCATCGAGCGGATTCGGATGGTCGACGACGGCGCGAGACTCGAGGTCGGGTTCACGCTGATCGACCCGGAGGTCTTCGAAGGCGAATGGGTCACGATGAAGCAGTGGAGGCGGGTCAACGATCGGGACATCGCCGAAGTCGAGTGCCTGCCCGATCTCAACGATCACATGCCGACGGTGGACTCGGAGTTCCACGTTCGCTAGGAGAATGTTCCGCTTCCGGAACGAGGGAGAAAACGAAATGAAACGGTCAATTCTCGGACCCGCGCTGGCGATGACGCTTGCGCTTGCTGTGCCCGGTCTGGTCTACGCACACCATGCCGCGGCCGGCATCGATCAATCGAGGACGGTGAGCGTCGAGGGTACCGTCAAAGAGTTCCGGTGGGCCAATCCGCATTCCTGGATCGAGATGGAAGTCGTCAACAGCGAAGGCGAAACCGAGATCTGGAATCTCGAAATGAACCCTCCGTCCTTCCTGGTGGGCGGGGGCTGGACCCGGAGCACGATCCAGCCCGGAGACGAGGTCACGGTCGAGGCGCGCCCCTTCATCAACGGCGATCCGGGCGGCATCTTCGTGTCCATCACGCTGCCCACCGGCGAACAGCTCGGCGGACGGGGAGGACGCGGCGGTGGCGGAGCCCGGGGCGGTGGCGGAGCCCGGGGTAACTGATCCCGCCGTGAATCACTTCAGACAGGCCGTCCGCGCGGGCGTTGCCGTTGGTCTGCTGATCGCCCTCGCGCTCTCGGGAGTTCGGGCCGGCGCCCAATTCGGGCGGCAGCCGACGCTCACGCCGATCACTGGAAACCTGTACCGGGCTTCGAACGGAGCCTGGCACAACATCGTGCTGGTGACCGACGCGGGGATCCTCATCGGAGACACGCTCAACGCCAACTTCGCGACCTGGCTCCAGGCCGAGCTGGCCGAGCGGTTCCCGGGCGTTCCGGTACGCTATGTGGTCTACAGCCACAGCCACTGGGACCATGCCGAAGGCGGCGCCGTGTTCGCCGATACGGCGACCTTCATCGCCCATGAACGGATGCTCGTGAACATGGACGGGCGCTACCCGCACATGCCGGGCGACATGATCGACCGGAACGACAACGGGACGTTCGAGCCGGAGGAGTTCAGCATCCCGGCCGCCGCGTCGCCGGGAGTGTGCGGCGGCGGTTTCACGCGGAACAAGGACGCCGACGGCGACGGCCACCTGACTCCGGAGGAGTACTTTTCCGAAGTCCGCCCTCCCGATATCGTCTATTCGGACCGGATGCGGCTGGAGCTGGGCGGGACGACGGTCGAGCTGATCCATCCGGGCAGGAACCACGGGGACGACATGACCGTCCTCTACTTCCCTGCCGAGCGCGTCGTGTTCGGGGCGGATTTCCTGGCGGACGCTCTGGTCGGCGACAGCATGCGCTCGCTACCGAGCGCCTGCGGCCCGTTCGACGGGCATCCTCTTTCCGAGTGGATCGAATCTTACCGCGTCGTCGAGGCGCTCGACTTCGACACGCTCGCACCGGCCCACGGCGGACTCTTCGCCAAACAGGACGTCACCGAGACGCGGGAGTATTTCGAGTACCTGGTGGCCGAAGTGTCCCGGGGCATTCGGGCGGGTCTCGGTCTCGAGGAGCTGAAGGCGACTGTGACGCTCGAACCCTACCGCGACTGGGCCCAGTACGACCGCCTGCGCGAAAAGAACGTCGAAGCGGCCTACCGGAACCTGACCGTGTACCGGTAACGGACGAGGGGGACAGCCACCTGCGAGTGAATCTCCCCCCCTGATGATCCGCGTATTCGCCAATTGTCGCATCCCACGGCGGCAGGGCTGAACAACCTGGCAGGAGGTGTGTCCGTGCAAGGAACGCTGCGATTGCTGTTGCCGCTGCTGATTTCTGTCCTGGCGGCGGGCTGTGGGATGATTCGCGGACGCGCCATCGGCATGGTCGGAAGCGTGCTTGCCGAGGGCGGAGGCACCTTCGAGAGCGACGAGGACGTCGAGCTCATCGGCAACGCTCTCCCCTACGGCCTGAAGTTCATCGAAAGCCTGCTCGAGGCATCGCCCGAGGACACGAACCTGCTGCTGGCCGCCGCCAGGGGCTTCACGGCCTACAGCTATGGTTTCGTGG
>Ga0299906_10004531_pt1 | contig 11368 bp, 12 predicted proteins | sample RVTome_14_FD_200259 | JGI IMG/M metagenome (GOLD analysis project Ga0299906, IMG submission 200259) | Soil microbial communities from uranium-contaminated site in the Upper Colorado River Basin, Wyoming, United States - RVT145D125 (version 2) ... | reverse complement strand
CCCGTACCGCCAGGGGCGAGGCTGCAGCATGAGGCGGGCGGTAGAAAAGGGGGAAAAGGGGCGGAAAGGGTCGCCGCTCGAGCGGGCCGCTAGCTTTTCTCCCCTTTTATCCCTTTCTGACCGGCCCATCGGCTGCGTTCGCCGTGGTGGCCGCTGGCACGCCTACTCGGCCGCCGACCTGCTCGCGCTGCTCGGCCTGGAAGGTGACGACGAGACGCTCGTTGACTGCGACGACGACGTGCCGGCCGCGCTGCTCGCGCGCCTCGAAGCCCGCGGCGTCACGCTGGCGCCCGGCGGGCACGACGTGCTGCACGTGGGAGGCGCGCCGATGAGCACCGCCGAAGCGCGGGCCGTGAAGGTGCTGCGGCGGGCGCTGCACCGCGTGCTGCTCGACCGGGAGGGCCCGGCCGATGCGTGACCTGCCCGACCTCGCCGCGCTGGTGGCCGAGCCGGGGCGGGTGGTGGACGTGCCGCCCGAGGCCGTCCCGGCGCTGCTGGGCGAGGTGGAGGCACTCAAGGTGCGCTTGTGGCAGCGCGTCGCCATGCCGGCCCCGAGCACGACGCCCGCCGCCGACCAGCTTCTCGACGTCCAAGCGGCCGCCGCGCGCCTCGACGTGACCGTCCCGTGGCTTCGGCGCCGGCCTCGCCTGCCCTTCGTGGTGAAGCTGAGCGACGGCGTGGTGCGCTACAGCGCCCGCGGGCTGGAGCGGTACATCCGGCAGCACACTCAGCATGGGGCGTAGAAATACCTTGACATCATTCCGCCCGCCGCGGTACGACCGGGGTATGGATCGGTCGGCGCACGGCGACGTCAAGACGACGGTATGGGTGCCGCGCTCGCTGCTGAAGCGGGCGAAGCTACAGGCCGCGGCGGAAGGCCGCTCCCTGCGGCTGCTCGTCTCTGACGCGCTCCGCGCCTACCTCGAACGTACCGAAAGGGGGACCCGATGAAAGCCAGCCGAGGCCGCTTGTTCCAACGCCGCTCCCGGCTCACGGGCGAACTGCTGCCGACGTGGTGGCTCGCCTATCGCGTGGACGGGGCCGAACGCCGGGAGTCGACGCACACGACCGACCGGGACGTGGCGCAGAAGCTGCTGACCAAGCGGCTCGACCAGGCGAACGAGGATCAACTCCCCGACCCGACGGTCGAACGCCTGACCGTGGGCGCCCTGCTCGACCGACTCCTGGACCACTACGAGACGAAGGAGCACCGTTCCCTCGCCACCGTCCGGTCGCAGACGAAGGCGCTCCGGGAGGTGCTCGGCCGGGTGCTCGCTCGCGAGGTGACCACGGCGCGGCTCGTCCGACTCGTGAAGACGTGGCGCGCGGAGCGTACCGGCCCCGCAACCTGCAACCGCCGCGTGCAGCTCCTCCGGGCCGCCTACCGCCGGGCCAAGGTGGACCCGAAGCGGATCGACTTCGGGGAGGTGCTGAGCCCCGAAGCCCCGCCCCGCCGCGCGCTGCTCGACGTGGCCGCGTTCGAGGCCATCCACGCGCAGCTCCCGGCGCACGTCCGAGATTACTTCGCGGTGGCGTTCCTGACCGGCGTGCGGAAGGCCCAGCTCGCCAAGACGACGTGGCCGCACTACGACCCCACCACGGCGACGTTCACGTGGACGGCGGCGGAGGTGAAATCCAAGCACCCCCACGTGCTGCCGCTCGACGGCCGGGCGCGGGAGATCATCGACGCCCTCTACGCCACCCGGCGCCTCCACTGCCGGCACGTGTTCCACGGTCGGCACTGCGCTCCTGGCCGGCAGGCGTCCAAGGCGCTCGGCTGCATCGGCGACATCAAGAAGGCGTGGACGAAGGCATGCGGAACGTCCGGCTACGCCGCGGCCGTATTCCACGACACCCGGCGGGCCGCCGTCACGCACCTCGCGAACGCCGGCGTGCCGGCACACGAGATCATGGGTATCAGCGGGCACCGGACCCGCAGCATGCTCGACCGCTACTCCATCGGCACCGAGGAGCAGAAGCGCCGGGCGCTGCGCCGCGGGACGGAGTACCTCGAGGCCGAGCGCGCCAAGGCGACCGCGACCGTACAGCCGATCAAGGCGAAATGAACCGGCGTCTCGAAGAAACGCGGACACACTTGCGGACACACCAGGCGTTTTCGAGAGCCGCGAGGCCCGTAAGTGCTTGAAATCGTGAGAGCGGGTGACCGGGGTCGAACCGGCGACCTTGTGCATGGCAAGCACACGCTCTAGCCAACTGAGCTACACCCGCGAAGGTCGGGGCGGACCATACCATGGGCCCCGTCCATTTCAAGCGACCGGTTCAAGCGACCGGCCGGCCGATCCCCTCGCGCGCGAGGCGCCGGAACACCTTGATGTGGTAGTCGATGCCCGACCATACCGACAGGATCAGGGCCACCCACAGGAAGCGCAGACCGGCGGCGCGAAAGTCGATCTCGATCCCGGTGAGCGGGATCGGCAGTCGCTCCGCCAGGACCAGACCCTGCAGCGCGAAGATCTGCGTCAGCATCTTGTACTTGCCCAGCTCCTCGGCCGGGAGCGCCATGCCGTTCTGCGAGGCGATGCCGCGCAGCCCCGTGACCGCCAGCTCGCGCAGGACGATCACCACGGCCACCCACGCCGGGACGCCGCTGCCGGGCGGTTCGGCCACCAGCATGATCAGGACGCCGGCGATCAGCAGCTTGTCCGCCAGGGGATCGAGGAACTGCCCGAGGGGCGTCATGGCCCCACCCCGGCGGGCCAACCAGCCGTCGACGAAGTCGGAGATGCTCGCTGCCAGGAAGACCAGGGCCGCCACCCGGCGCGGCCATACCCCTGGACAAATCATGAGGATCAGCACGATCGGCACGCAGCCGATCCGCAGGAGGCTGACGACGTTGGGGAGCGCCATCCGTGCTGATCAGCGCCGTGCCGCGAGGCGCTCGGCGCGCTGCTGCACGTACTCCGCGCGGTAGCGCAGCACGCGCGCCACGTAGTCGCGCGTCTCCGCGATCGCCGGCACGCCGCCCGCGCCGTCGACCCGGCCCGCCCCGGCGTTGTAGGCCGCCACCGCCAGCACGACGTTGCCCTCGTACCGGTCCAACAGCAGGCGCAGATGACGGATACCGCCGTCGATGTTCTCGGCCGGGACGAAGGCGTTGCGAACGCCGCGCACACGCGCGGTCTCCGGCATGAGCTGCATCAGGCCGAGCGCTCCCTTCTTGGACACCGCGAACGGGTCGAAGGCCGACTCGGCCCGCATGACCGCCTTGACCAGCGAGAAGTCGACCCCGTAGCGCTCCGCGCCGTCGGCTATCAGGTCGTCGTAGGCGACCGTGACCGCCCCGCGGGACGGCGCCCCGATGACTGGCGGGGGCTGCGGCACCGTCTCCACTGCCAGGCGAGGACGCTCCTCCAGCACCCGCTGGACGACGCTGTCGACGGGCACGTTGGTGAGGTGTAGGACGCCGTCCGCATCCTCGTGCATGTACACGTCGGCGGCGACCGGCACGACCAGCGCGAGATGCACGGCGACCAGCATGGGCCGCACGCACCACCACATCCACCGTCCCATCTCGAATCAGGATAGGCCCTCCCCCGGGGACCGTCAAACTTGCGCTTGACCACCCGTGATGGCCCGGCGCATCAATCGACCGTGGCCATTCAGACGGACGTCCTGGTGATCGGGAGCGGCATCGCCGGCCTCAGTGCCGCTCTTCAGTGCGCCACCTGGGCCGACGTCGTGGTCGTGACCAAGGACCGGCTTCCCGAAGGCTCGAGCCGCTACGCCCAGGGCGGGATCGCGTCCGTCTCGAGTCCGGAGGACAGCTTCGAGGCTCACGCCGAGGACACCATGGCGGCGGGTGCCGGGCTCTGCCGGCCCGACGTCGTCGACACCGTGGTGCGGGAGGGGCCCGCGCGCGTGCGCGACCTCATCGCGCTCGGGGTCACGTTCGACCCGGGGGCGAACGGCGACCAGTACGACTTGGGCCGCGAGGGGGGCCACTCGCGCCGCCGCATCCTGCACGCCCTGGACGCCACGGGGCACGAGATCATGCGCGTGCTGGGGGACGCGGCGCGCGGGGCCCCCCGCCTGCGGGTCGTCGAGAACCACGTCGCCGTCGACCTGCTCCTGTCGCGCGATGGGGACACGCCGACGTGCTGGGGCGCCTACGTCCTCGATCGAGCCGCCGGCCGGGTTCGCCGCATCATCGCCCGCGCGACGCTGTTGTGCACCGGCGGCAGCGGCAAGGTGTACCTCTACACGTCGAACCCCGACGTCGCCACGGGCGACGGCCTGGCGATGGCGTACCGCGCCGGCGCGTCGATCGCGAACATGGAATTCTTCCAGTTCCATCCCACGTGCCTGTACCACCCGGCCGCCAAGAGCTTCCTGCTCACCGAGGCCCTGCGCGGCGAGGGCGCGGTGCTGCGACGGCCGGACGGCGAACGCTTCATGCCGGCCTACCACCCGGACGCCGAGCTGGCCCCGCGGGATGTCGTGGCGCGGGCCATCGACAGCGAGATGAAGATGCACGGTTACGACAGCGTCTATCTCGACATCTCGCACCGGGACGAGGCCTGGGTGCGGGAGCGCTTTCCGACCGTCCACGCGCGCTGCGCCGAACTCGGCATGGACCTGGCGCGCCAACCCGTGCCGGTCGTGCCGGCCGCCCACTACCAGTGCGGCGGCGTGGTCACCAACCTGCAGGCGGAGACCACGCTGCCTCGTCTCTACGCCGCCGGCGAGGTCGCCTGCACCGGCTTGCACGGCGCGAATCGCCTCGCGTCGAACTCCCTTCTCGAGGCGCTCGTCTTCGCGCATCGCGCGGCTCAGCGGCTCGCGGCGGTGCTCGCGCACGACACCCGGGCCGCGCCCGCGATCGCCCCGTGGGATCCCGGCACCGCGACCGACAGCACGGAGTCGGTGGTCGTCTCGCAGGACTGGGACGAGATCCGTCGCTTCATGTGGAACTACGTCGGCATCGTGCGCAGCGACCGCCGGCTCGAGCGGGCGCGCCAGCGGATCCGCCTGCTGCAGGACGAAATCCGCGCCTACTACTGGAACGTCCTGCCGACGAGTGACCTCATCGAGCTCCGCAACATCGCCACGGTCGCCGAACTCATCATCTACGGCGCCCGCAGCCGTCGCGAGAGTCGCGGGCTGCACACCACGGTCGACCATCCGAACCCGTCGGACGCACTGCGCCACGAGACCGTCCTGCGCATCGGCGAGGGCGGCGTCCCGGAGATCCTACCGCCGCGGACGTGGCGATAGCGCCCGCGCCCGGGTGCCCGAACGCGAGCGCGCGACTAGCGCTCGTGCGCCTCGAAGAGGTGGAGCTGCCGGGCACGCCCCTCCTCGACCAGCGGCACGGGGTACCGGCCCGTGAAGCAGGCGTCGCAGAACCCGTCCCCCTCGCCCCCGCGGAAGGCGTAGAGGCCTTCCTGGCTGAGATAGGCGATCGAGTCCGCGGCCAGGAAGCCCCGAATCTCCTCCAGCGACTGGCTGGAGGCGATCAGCTCCTCGCGCGTGGGCGTGTCGATGCCGTAGTAACAGGGATTGGTCGTCGGCGGTGAGCTGATGCGCATGTGTACTTCGAGGGCCCCGGCCTGCCGGATCATGTGCACCAGCTTGCGGCTGGTCGTCCCCCGCACGATCGAGTCGTCCACGACCACGACGCGCTTGCCGGCGAGCACCTCGCGCAGCGCATTGAGCTTCACCTTCACACCGAAGTGCCGGATCGAATCGGCCGGCTCGATGAAGGTGCGACCGACGTAGTGGTTGCGGATCAGGCCCATCTCGAAGGGCAGGCCCGCCTCCTCGGCGTAGCCGATGGCGGCCGGCACCCCCGAGTCGGGCACCGGGATGACGATGTCCGCCGGGACGCCGCTCTCGCGCGCCAGTTGCCGTCCCAGCATCTTGCGCACCTGATAGACGTTGCGGCCGTACACGTCGCTGTCGGGACGCGCGAAGTAGACGTACTCGAAGACGCACTGATGCCGGGGCCGTGCCGGAAACGGCCGCTCGCTGCGTATCCCGTCCGTGGTGATCTCCAGCACCTCGCCCGGCTCGATCTCCCGCTCGTACGTGGCGTCGACGAGATCGAGGGCGCAGGTCTCGGACGTGACGACCACCGAATCCCCGAGCCGGCCCAGGACCAGGGGGCGAAACCCCGCGGGGTCGCGCGCGACGATGATGCGATCCTCGCTCATCATGACGAGCGAGTAGGCGCCCTGCACGTGCCCGAGGGCGTCGACGACGCGGTCGAAGAGCGTGACCTCGCGCGAGGCCGCAATGAGATGAATGATGACCTCGGTGTCGGAGGTGGACTGGAAGATCGAGCCGCGCTCCTCGAGGGTTCGGCGCAGCAGCGCGGCGTTCACGAGGTTCCCGTTGTGCCCGATCGCCAGCGCCCCCTGCGCCCACTCGACGACGAAGGGCTGGCAGTTCTTCAGGACGGTCGTCCCCGACGTCGAATAGCGATTGTGCCCGATGGCGAGCCGCCCCTCGAGCCGGCGCAGCGTGTCCTGGTCGAAGGTGTCCGCCACCAGGCCCATACCGCGATGCGCGATCAGGGCCTCACCGTTCGAGGCGACGATGCCGGCCGACTCCTGGCCGCGATGCTGCAAGGCATACAGCGCCAAGTAGGCGAGTGTGGCCGCCTCCGGGTGACCGTGCACCGCCACGACACCACATTCCTCGCGGAACTTGTCCGTCATACTCCGCTCGGCACAGGCTATCCCACGCACGCTCGCCTGTACACTAGGCGTCGATCAGACGGCCGAATGCCGACCGCCACCGCGCGCGCAGCTCTTCGACCGACGCGTCGACGTGCCCGGTCACGACGAGCCGGTCGCCGCCGACCTCACCGAGGACAGCACAGGGCACGCGCTCCGCGTCGCACAATTCCCGCAGCCGCTTGACGCGACCGCGGCGGGCGGACACCAGCATCCGCGACTGGCTCTCACCGAAGAGCGCCGCGTCCCGGCGCACACCGCCCTCGATCTCGATCCGTACGCCCAGACCGCGCCCGAAGCACGACTCCGCGATGGCCACGGCGAGTCCGCCATCGGCCACGTCATGGGCGGATCGCAGTAGGTCCTCGGCCGCTGCCCGCAAGACCACCCGGTGCAGGCGCCGCTCGTCGCCGAGGTCGATCCAGGGCGGTGATCCCGACTCGAGGCCGTGCAGCACCGCCAGGTACTCGCTGCCACCGAGCTCGGCACGGGTCTGTCCGAGGAGCAGAACCACGTCGCCCGCGTCCAGGAAAGACGGCTGCAGGTGTCGCTCCACGTCCTCCAGGAGCCCGACCATCGCGATCGTCGGCGTGGGCGGGATGTTCCGTTCCTCCGTCTCGTTGTAGAAGCTGACGTTGCCGCTCACGATGGGGGTGCCCAGGGCCACGCAGGCATCACGAATCCCCCGGATGCCCTCCTGGAACTCCCACATCACGTGCGGGCGCTCGGGGTTGCCGTAGTTGAGGCAGTCGCTCACGGCCAGTGGTGTCGCCCCGACCGCGACGCAGTTCCGCGCCCCCTCCACCACGGCCAGCAGCGCGCCGAGATACGGATCCAGCCGCGTGTAGCGGCTGTTGCAATCGACGCTCAGCGCGAGGCCGCGCCGTGTGCCGTCGATCCGGATGACGGCGGCATCGCCCCCGGGACGGAGAACCGTCCCGGCCCCGACCAACTGGTCGTACTGCTCGTAGACCCACGCACGCGAACAGAGATTGGGCGACTCGAGCAGACGCCCCAGCGCGGCCGTGGCGTCCGCCACGTCCGGGACCCCCCCCAGGTCGAGCCGCTGCCGCGCTTCGAGGTCCGACGGTGCCGCCGCCGGCCGATGGTATACCGGCGCCTCGTCGGTGAGCGCACGCACGGGCACGCTGCAGACCTCATCCCCGTGCCAGCGCGCCCGAAAGACACCGTCGTCCGTCACGTGACCGATGACGACGCATTCCAGGTCCCAGCGAGCGTAGACCGCGCGCACGGCCTCCTCGCTGCCGGCCCGGGCCACGAGCAGCATCCGCTCCTGCGATTCGGAGAGGAGCAGATCGTACGGCGTCATGCCGGTCTCCCGCATGGGGACCCGGTCGAGGTCGAGCAGCATGCCGGCCCCGCCCCGGCCTGCCATCTCGAGCGAACTGCTGGTCAGCCCGGCCGCCCCCATGTCCTGGATCCCGACGATGTGGTCCGCGCGCATCAGCTCGAGACATGCCTCCAGCAGCAGCTTCTCGCAGAACGGGTCGCCGACCTGCACCGCAGGGCGCTTGTCGGCGTCGCTCTCGTCGAGCGCGGCCGACGCGAGCAGGCTGGCGCCGTGGATGCCGTCGCGGCCGGTGCGCGCGCCGACGTACATCACCGGATTGCCGACCCCGGCCGCGGAGGCGCGGAAGATCCGATCCCGGGGCGCGATGCCGAGCGCGAAGGCATTCACCAGGATGTTCCCGTCGTAGCCCGCGTCGAAGTAGACGTCGCCGCCGACGGTGGCGACGCCGATGCAGTTGCCGTAGTGGGCGATACCGGCGACCACCCCGCGCACCAGATGCGACATGCGCGGCGCCTCGGGCCGTCCGAAGCGCAGCGAATTCAGGATGGCGACGGGTCGGGCGCCCATCGTGAACACGTCTCGCAGGATGCCCCCGACTCCGGTGGCCGCGCCCTGAAACGGCTCCACGAACGACGGATGATTGTGACTCTCGATCTTGAAGACGGCGGCCAGACCATCACCGATGTCCACGGCGCCGGCGTTCTCGCCTGGCCCCTGCAGCACGCACGGCCCCTCCGTGGGGAGTCCCCGCAGGAAGGCCCGGGAGCTCTTGTACGAGCAGTGCTCCGACCACATGACGCCGAAGATCGCCAGCTCCTCGAAGGTCGGCGCGCGACCGAGCCGCTCGACGATCCGGGCGAACTCCTCCGCGGTGAGCCCCTGTTCCGCCGCCAGCGCCGCCGTCATCGGCGGGTGCCCCGGAGTGCTCACGCGCCGCTCCTCCCGACCCAGGCGCGGATCGACTCGAAGACGCGGCGACCGTCCGTGCTGCCGAGCAGCGGATCCACGGCATGCTCGGGATGCGGCATCATCCCGACGACGTTGCCCCGCTCGCTGCGCACTCCCGCGACGTTGTGCGCGGACCCGTTCGGGTTCGCCTCCGCGCCGGCCTCGCCGGCGGCGTCGACGTAGCGGAAGATGACCTGCGCGTCCGCCTCCAAGCGCGCCAGCGCCTCGTCACTGGTCACGTAGCAGCCTTCACCGTGCTTGATAGGGACACGGAGGCGATCACCCGACGCGCACGACGCCGTCGCGGCGGACGCGAGGCTCTCCACGCGCAAGGTCACGTCCCGGCACACGAAGCGGAGCCCCCGGTTCATCACGAGCGCGCCCGGCAACAACCCGGCCTCGCACAACACCTGGAAGCCGTTGCAGATGCCGAGTACCGTACCGCCGGCGCGGGCATGCGTGCCCACGGCGTCCATGATCGGCGAGAGCCGGGCGATCGCCCCGGCCCGCAGGTAGTCCCCGTACGAAAAGCCACCGGGCAGGACGACGCAGTCGCTCCCCCCCAGATCGCGGTCCTTGTGCCAGAGCGAGACGACCTCGTCGTCGAAGAGGCGCGCCAAGGCGCTTCGCGTGTCCCGGTCGTCGTTCGACCCCGGAAAGGTCACCACCCCCCAACGCACGATCGTCAGTGCCCGTCCGCGTCGACCTGAACCTGGAAGTCCTCGATGAGCCCGTTGGCCAGGAGCCGGTCGCACATGGCTCGCACGCGCTCCTCGGCCATGGCTGCCGTGGCCGCCTCCACGCGCAGGACGATGAATCGGCCGACCCGGACGTCCCGAACCTCCGCGAAGCCGAGCGTCTGCAGGGACTGCTGTACCGCCTTGCCCTGCGGGTCGAGAATGCCCGTCTTGGGGGTGACGAACACCCGAGCCACCAGCTCGCTCATCGCGCCTCGCTCGCTTCCTCGCCCGCGTCCCCCTCGGCCAGCCCTCTCGCCAGGAGCGTGTCGGCGTGTCGCAGATGGTGCTGCAGGTCGAACAGGCCGGCCAGGGTCTCGGCGTCGAGGTGCGCGGTGATCTGCGCGTCGCCCTGGAGGCGGCCGAGCAGGTCGTCACCCTGCAGCGCGTGACGCTGGATCCAGCGATACGCTTCGTCGCGGGCGACACCGTCACGGACGAGCGCCAACAGCACCTGCTCCGAGTAGATCGCCCCGCCGAGTCGGGCCAGGTTCTCCGCCATGCGCTCGCTCCGTACCTCCAGCCCCTCGACCACGCCCGCCAGTCGGCCCAGCATGAAGTCGAGGGCGATGGTCGCATCGGGCCCGATCACCCGCTCGACCGAGGAATGGCTGATGTCGCGTTCGTGCCAGAGCGCCACGTTCTCCATGGCCGCGTGGGCATAGCCCCGAATCAGGCGCGCCAGACCGCACAGATTCTCCGTCAGGATGGGATTGCGCTTGTGCGGCATGGCGGACGAGCCCTTCTGCCCCTTTCCGAACGGCTCCGCGACCTCGCCCACCTCCGTGCGCTGCAGGTGTCGGATTTCGAGGGCGATCCGCTCGCAGGCGCTGGCCACCAGCGCGAGGGTCATGAAGAACTGCGCGTGCCGATCGCGCGGCACGACCTGCGTCGCCAGCGGCTCCGCTTCGAGTCCCAGCCGCCCGCACACCTCCGCCTCGATGTCCGGGGCGTTGTTCGCGAACGACCCGACGGCGCCGGACAACTTTCCGAAGGCCACCTCGGCGCACGCCCGAGCCAGGCGGCGGCGCCCACGGCCCAACTCCGCGTACCAGCCGGCGCACTTGAGGCCGAACGTGATCGGCTCGGCGTGGATGCCGTGCGTCCGCCCGATCATGGGCGTCGCACGGTGCCGCTCGGCCTGCACCCGGACCGCCTGACGGAGCCGATCGAGCGACCGCAGGAGCACCGTGCCCGCCTCACGAAGTTGCATGGCAAAGCCCGTGTCGACGATGTCGCTCGAGGTGAGGCCCAGATGAAGGAACCGCGCTTCGTCGCCGACCGTCTCCGTGACGGCCGACACGAACGCGATGACGTCGTGCCGGACCTCCGCCTCGATGACCTGCATGCGGGCCGGATCGATACGCGCATTCGCGCGCAGCAGCGCCGCCGCCTGGGCCGGCACGAGGCCACGCTTCGCGAGTGCCTCGACGAAGCAGATCTCCACCTCGAGCCAGCAGCCGAGACGCCGCTCCTCGCTCCAGATGGCACCCATCTCGGGCCGGGTGTAGCGATCAATCACGGATGGCCCGCCGTTCCGAGGCGGCCCCCGCTCCCGTGCTGCCGAATCCTCCGTCCCCACGTCCCGTCGCCGGCAGGGTGTCCACTTCCCGCCACTCGACGCGGAGCACCGGGCTGACCACGAGTTGGGCGATCCGATCGCCGGGGCGGAT
>Ga0299906_10004530_pt1 | contig 11369 bp, 9 predicted proteins | sample RVTome_14_FD_200259 | JGI IMG/M metagenome (GOLD analysis project Ga0299906, IMG submission 200259) | Soil microbial communities from uranium-contaminated site in the Upper Colorado River Basin, Wyoming, United States - RVT145D125 (version 2) ... | reverse complement strand
TGTTGAAGGTGTGGAAGATGAAATTGGAGGCGGTGTCGCCAAGGCCGTAACCAAGTTTTTCCACAAACGAGAGTCGCATGCTGGGGCGGGAGGTTGGGGTCTGCATGAAGGCTTTCCTGAGAACGGTCCTGAATTGACCGTCGCCCGGCCTGACTATCCATCGAGGCCAGGCTGGCGCAAGAAATAATGTGCATTAATGTGCACTTTATTTTCGGGCCTGCGATCCGTTTGATCCGTTCGAGCTGTGATGCCTCGAGACGTCGCAATCGAGGTGGGATGCCCTCCACCGTTCGACTCTCCCACCCTCGAGATCACCGCGAAACCCCGGGAGGTGTCCGCTCCCGGCGCCCGTCGATCGTGCAGTGCCTGCATCGCCGTGCCGGAGAGATTCCCATGATTTCCAGCCAAGGTAAAAATGCTCAACGTTCACGCAGAAACCGGACCTCTTCGCGCAACCGCTCCACCTCCGCCAGCAACTCGAAAACGAGGCGGATGCCGGCGAGGTTCACGCCGCGTTCCTGGCGCAGGTACTCGATGCGGCGCAGCGTGCGGATCGCGTCGTCATTGAAGAACCAGCCGTTGATGTCGGGATCGCCCGCCGGCGCGATCAGGCCCCAGCGGCAATAGATCGCGATCGTGTGCCGCGGCACGTGGGTGAAGCGGGCGACCTCGTCGATCGGATGGATCGCGCGCTCGTCCGGAATGAAGAGTGTGAGCGTGGATTCGTTCATGTCGGGCTTCGCGGGGAAAACCGCGAGGTGTGCGCAAGCTTTTCCCACAGGGCGCGCTCCTCGGCGGTGATTTCATCAGGAACATCGATGGCGATGACAACGTAGAGATCGCCGTGGCCCCCATCGGCATGCGGCAGTCCGTGCCCGCGCAGGCGCAGCTGCGACCCGTGGCGCGTGCCAGGCGGGATCCGCACGCGTGCCTGCCGCCCGCCGGGGATGCCGACGTCGATGGCGGCGCCCAGCACCGCCTCCCACGGGGCAAGCGTGAGATCGCAGTAGAGATCGTCGCCCCGGGCGCGGAAGTCGGGATGTGCGGCCAGCCGAACGCGCAGGTAAAGGTCGCCGGCAGGAGCTCCTCCCGCCCCGGACTCGCCGCGGCCGGGCACGCGCAGGCGCTGGCCTTCGCGCACGCCCTGCGGGATGCGCAGCCGGATCGTCTCGACGGAGGTCTGGCCCGTGCGCGGATCCACGCGCTCAAGCCGGAGGAGGCGCTCGGCACCGCGCATGGCCTCGTCGAGGGTGACGAGCAGGTCCGCCTCGGTATCCACGCCTCGCAGACCCGTTGCGCCGGCCGCATGTCGCCGGCTGCGGGCTCGCGCGGCGCCTCCCGGGATCTCCTCCTCGCCAAAGAGGTCCTCCAGGTCCCCCAGGCCACTGCCGCGTCGGGTGCCGAAAAACCGCTCGAAGAAATCGCTGAATCCCGTGGTGCCGCCGAAATGAAACTCGTGGGCCTGCGCGCCGTCCGGTGTGCGCCACGCGCGGGAGTATCCGCCGCCGGGGGCCGCACTCCCTTGGCCAGGGCCGGCCTCCGCGGCTTCGTATTCCTGCCAGTGCGCGCCGAGCCGGTCGTATTTGCGCCGCTTCGCCGGGTCGCTCAGGACGTCATAGGCCTCGTTGATCTCCTTGAATTTCTCCTCGGCCGATGTCTTGTCCTGCGCGACATCCGGGTGATACTTGCGCGCCAGCTTGCGGAAGGCCTTCTTGATGTCGGCCTCGGTGGCATCGCGCGGGACGCCGAGGGTCGCGTAGTAATCCTTGAATTGAACAGGCATCGGCTCAAAGGAGGATGCCCGGTATCAACTGGAGCGCAGGCCCGGCAGCATCTCGGACTCCGCGACATCGTCAGCGAGCTGACGGATCGCACCCTCGGCGGCTTGCTCAAAGGAGCGCGCCAGGCCGAATCGCCCGGGACCCGTCAGCCACCTCATGGAGGTGTTGGTATAGATGCCGAGCTGGCGGACGCCACGCGGCGTCTGCAGATTCGCGGTGAGCGTGCAATCGATGTTCCCGATGTGACTGATGCGCCACTCGAGAAGGTTGATTGTGAGCAGTGGCACATCGCCAGCCGGCTCGTCGAACGCGTCAACCCGCTCGATCCGGCCTTCGAAGCCGCGCTGCCGGAATACATGGCGCACGCGGTCGATCAGCGCCTCGGCCACGTCTTCATCCAGCCACGCCTGCCACGACGGCGGAACGTTCACCTGCACATTCAGCGCGACCGGCACCGGCGCCGGCTTCGACTTTGGCTGGTCGGTGCCCCCCGCGACTGTCGAAGCCAGCAGTCCCACAACCACCACCGCCGCGCAAACCATGTTTGTCCGTTTCATGACGTAAACACTTTGTGGCTAACCTGGGCGGGGTGCTTCAGACGACGTTGATTTCAACCTGCCGATGACGCGCGTGTTCCGACTTGGCGACCGTGACCGTCAACACGCCGTCCTTGTGCGCGGCGGTGACCTTGTCGGCTTCGGCGTCCTCTGGCAGGGTGAGCCGGTTGTGCATATCCTGCAGTTCTCTGAACGGATCCCATTGAGTGAGTTGTGACATGATGAGACTCCTCTTGATTGTGTCGGGCGGTGTTGACTCAGGGAACCGACGCATCCGCCCGCCCCGCGCCGATACCAGTGCCGGCGATGAATTTCCAGCGCCGGTATCCTTCGTGCATCGTCCATGCCACAGCCGACGAAACACGCAAGTTTTTGACAGATAGTCAGATGAGTTGAGATCAGGAGGACTCCAGCTGCGTCAGATTTTCCCACTTCCGGGAAAATTTGGCTGCTGCGAGCGGTGTCGACGGGCCTGAACCCGATACATCGATGCCTGGACTTGCCGCGCTTCACGGCGTCTTCGGCGGCTCGTCCGCCTTGCGCAAGGGCTGCCCGCCGGCGATCCAGTCCTTCAACCCGCCCGCATTCGCGGTGCGAAAACCCTCTTCCGCCAGCAGGCGCGCGGCCTGTCCGGAGCGGCCTCCCGAGCGGCAGTAGAAGATGAGTTCCTTTTCACGGTTGGCCTCGAGAAACGGCTTCCATCGCGCGCGAGGACCGCGGAGGTCGCTCAGCGCGAGGAGATGCGCGCTCGCGACCACGCCGGTCGCCTCCCATTCACCCGCCTCGCGCACATCGACAAGCACAGCCTTGCCAGCGGCGACCCGGGCCGCTGCCTCCGCCGGCGCAAGGGCGGCGACCTCGGCGGCTCGCGCGCACGGCAGCAGGACCGATGCGGCGATCGCTGCGACAAGAAGTGGAAGGATGCCCTGATTGCTCATGTATCCGACAAAACCAGGTCCCTTCCAATTGGCAACGATTCTGCGCGGAGACAACGGAGTCACCCCAACGATCGAAGGCCGACAAAAAGGCTGGACCGGCCAGATCATTCGAGCACGCCCAAGTGGGATTCCCCGGCGACATATGCACGCCCGCGCAGATGGGCGCGGGCGCCCCGACCGCACTCTTGGTGGCTGCGGGCGCCTCGACCGCGCACTTGGTGGCTGCGGGCGCCTCGACCGCACTCTTGATCGGTCACGCCCTGGAAACCTCGTCTCCCCGGACACGCCGTCCGGGGGCCGGCATCCACCTAAAAAGACAGGCCGATGTACGAACGACTGCGACCTTTCAGAGTAGGCATTGACCATTGCTCTGAGCCAGGAGCGGTCGGTTGAAACGGCCGTAGGCATTTGTCCGTGGTGCTGCCGTCTGCCTCGTTTTGCCTCGGATGCGTTGAGGGGCGGACTGGATCCACTCGCAGAGCCGAATTGAGACCGTCGCTTACTCTGGATTTGACGGGCTCGGCGGAGTTTCCTGCCATGGCATCGATGAGCAACGAGGGAGGACCGGCGGATGACCAGACGACCGGGTGGCTGTTTGCGCCGCCCGATCCCGTCTCTCTCACCGTCACGCTCGCTGTGACCAGCGGATCCATCCGGCTGGAATGGGTTCGCGGCAGCGAGCGCACCCTTATCGCCTCCGGGGAGATTGTTGCGACGGGTTTTCTTGGACCGTTCCGCGTGCTGGAGTTGAAGGCGGACTACCAGGGGATCCCGCACCGGGATGCGTGCATGCCGCATGCGTCCTCCTCACGCGCCATGCTCAAACGTATGCGAGAGCATCTGCCGACAACCGGCGGGACGGTGCGTGCCGGGGTGCTCGCATCAACCGACCTGGGTCCGGCGCGGGCCAGGCAGTGGCACGAGATCAAGATTCCGGAAGCCGAGGAGGCATGGAAGTGGCTCGAGCTGCAAATCAGGCAGTTTGCCCAGACGATCGACTCATTTCTCCGGCACGGCGTTGAGACGGGTGCCGCCGCGCGCGCCGCGATTGAGTTTCTTGCCTGCGCGCTCCTCGACGTCGCGTCGCCGTCGATGCCCCCCGGACTGGAGAGTCGAGCCTATGCGAGCCTGCTTGGTCTTCGGCTCACCTTTGATCGGATCGAAGGAGGCGCAGAGTTTGTATGGAGTGAACCGGCTTCCCGTGTTGTCCGCGCCACCGGCACCGTGAGTTATGCCGGACCGGACAGGTTGAACTGGAGGTTCGCGACCGACGACGCCTCGGAAGCCACCACGACCACGACCACGCAGCAGCCGAATGCCATCGCCGCCGCGCTGAACGGCTGGCTCAAGCGTTTTCCGACCGATCGCGACCAAGTGACGGTTTTCTGGAAACGGCCACAGTCCGGCACTTCGGAGGCACACCTCGAGCAACAACCGGCATTCGGCCCGGACGAATCGCCGGCCGAATGGATGCTCGGCGCCCTGGTCGACATGGCCAGGGACCAGTCCCTGCTTCATTCTCGCGCCGGCCGCCTCGCGCAAGGCCTGGGCTCGGAGGCGATGGCCGACGTTGAACGCCATCTTAACCGGCTCGCGCGCAAGGACCAGAAACGCGCCGAGGAAGCCGAGCAGCGGCGCGCACGCATCGCGAAGGCGCTCGAACAACGTCGCGAGCACGAACAGCGCGCCGCCGAGGCCAAAGCGCGCCGCGACCGCGAAGCAAAGCATGCAACCGCGCCGCACCCTGCCGCCTCTCCGACGACGCGGCCGCGCGAGGCCGTCCCGCCGGTGCCCGTCACCCTGCGGAAACCGGCGCTCGAGCTTCAAGATACTGTATTTCCCCTTTCCGATCTCCGGGGCTATTCGCTTCGCGAGCGTGCCGCGATCTGGTGGGTCTCCAATCAATCCGACGACCTGCTCTGCCTGCCGCATTGCAGAATCACACGCCTCGATTACCAGGTGCGCGCCGCGTTGCGCGCCCTCGGCGCACTGCGCGGCCGGGCGCTGCTTTCCGACGAAGTCGGCCTCGGTAAGACGGTCGAAGCCGGACTCATCGCCAAGGAGTTGCTCACGCGCGGCATGGTCAAACGCTTTCTCGTCCTCACGCTTCCCTCGCTCGTCGACCAATGGGAGGAGGAACTGGACGACAAGTTCGGCCTCGCCACGGTCACCACCAACCACGCGGGCACACGGGCCGATCCTGCATCCTTCTGGCGCGACAATCCCGCCGTCATCGCGTCGCTCCACACGCTGAAGCAACCCGCGCAGCTCGCGATCGCACGCGAGGTGCACTGGGATCTCCTCATCGTCGACGAGGCGCACCACCTGCGCAATCGCGAGTCGCAGGCCTGGCAGGCGGTCAACGTGCTCCCGCGCCAGTATCTGCTCTTGCTGACCGCCACGCCCGTGCAGAACTCCCTCGATGAGCTATATAACCTCGTCACCTTGCTCAAGCCGGGGCAGCTGCCCTCGCCGCGCGAGTTTCGCGCGCGTTTTATCAACCCACAGCGGCCGCGGGAGCCCCGCGAACCCGAGGAACTGCGCCGCCTGCTCGGCCAGGTAATGATCCGCAATACCCGGGCCAACTCAGGGGTCCAGTTGCCGCCGCGCCGCGCCGAGACCGTCCTCTTCCAGCCGGACGCAAGCGAAGCGGCCTTCTGGAAACGCTGGGATGAGGAGTTTCGCGCCGCGCTGGCGCGTCTCACATCCGCCCAGGCCAGCCTTTGGGGCCGCCTTGTCCTCCAGGCCGGCGGCAGCAGCCCGGAGGCGTGGCGATCCGCCCTGGCCAAGTTTCCTGACTCAGCCGCCGCCGAGGCCTGGCGCAAGCAGGCGCCCCTCGACGCGAGTTGGGGCCGCAAGTGCCGGCTCCTCGTCCCACTCGCCCGCGGTGAGGGCGGCGCGGTGATCTTTTCCCAGTTCTTGAATACCCAGGCGGCCCTGGCCACCGCGCTGCGCGAGGCCGGCGTGCAGACCTTCGTCATCAACGGCTCCACACCGTCTCCCGAGCGGCAGCCGATCACCGACCAGTTTCGCCGGAGCGGAGGCGCGCTCCTGCTCACGCACAGCGGCACCGAGGGGCGAAATCTCCAGTTCTGCCACTGTCTTGTCAATTTCGACCTCCCGTGGAACCCGATGGTCATCGAGCAGCGCATCGGCCGCCTTCATCGCCTGGGCCAGCAGCATCCCGTGCACATCCACAATTTTGTCCAGTCGGGCACACTCCAGGAGCACCTCCTCCAGCTCCTTCAGGAGAAGCTCAATCTTTTCGAGCTCGTGGTCGGTGAAACCGGCCTCGTGCTCGGTGATCGCTACGGCGGAGACGACCTCGAGGAGGAGCTTTTCCGCCTCTGGCGCGACAATGCGGGGCGCGTCGGCGAGGCCTTCGCCGGATTCGGCGAGGAGCTGGCGGCCGCGCACGCCCGCTACCAGGAAGTGAAGCAGCTCGACGACACGCTTTTCGCACAAGATTTCGAATCAACCTGAACCAAAGCCCATGCGACCTTCCGACGAAAACCTCGTCGTATTGCAGAATCTCGAGTTCGCGATCGTGAACGTGTGGCGCGATCATCCCGAAATGACCGACTATGCCGCCGAACGCCCGTTCATCGAGCGCTTTCTGAAGTGAAGATCGAGCGCCTCGCCTACGCACCCGAAACCGTGCTCGACTTCTACGAGACCGGCCTGGCGGCCCTCGGCGCCGTTTGCGCCCGCACCTGGCACGACCGGCTCGAGGTGCTGGCGGAAGGTCGCGCCGCCGCCCTCTGGCATGCCAGTGACGAACTGCTCGAGGCCGAGCTCCATTTCGTGCCTCCCGGCGCTCCCGGTGCGCGCAATGCCGCGCGCGAGATTTTCCCGGGATGCCCGCTCACGTTCGGGCTGGCCGAGGCCTTGAGGCCTGCACCGATACCGCTGGAGCGTCTCGTGCTCGCCGGTCGCGATCACGAACAATCGCCTTCGGCCGTGGTGGCGGAGAAACTCTGGCGCACCCAGTTTCCGAATACAGCACGCTGGCAGCCGGGTTCCGCTTATGTGCGCGAACATCATTTCTCGCTCGTGGCGCTCGCGCGCTGCGAGATCCAGGCAATCGACCAGCATTGGTCGCTGCACCGCGTGGCCGTCGGCCTGCCAAACGGCGAGATTGACGAGCCCCTCGCCCGTGAAATCGGCTTTGCGGACATCGATCCCGCGCCATCCGTGGACGTCGCCTGGCCCCCGCCGGTTCCACAGTCATGGAGCCGTCTGCTTCAACAAGCGCTCGAGCAGGATCTCACGGAAGACCTCGCCAGTTTGCGCGGCCGGCAGCACACGCGCCTGTCTCACGAACTCGCCCGCATCGATGATTACTTCGAGAGCTACGAGCGCGAATTGACCGAGCGGGCCGCGCGCCACAGTGCCGCCAATCCCAAGGTCGCCGAGCGCCTCGCGGCCGCCAGGGTGGAACGTACACGCCATCGCACCGATCAGGTGGCGCGGCATGAGATCGTGGTGCAGCCGCACATCGATGCGTTGTTGCTCGTGGCCGAACCGGCGTGGCGAACAACCGTGCGGGTCTCGCGGGCCCACGCGCATCCCGAGACGCTCACCGCGCATTTCATCCCGCGCGCCCGCCGCTGGGTGGTGTTGGACCAGGCCGAAACCGCCCATCGGGGCTGAATGCCTCTGCGCCGGGCATCACGCGATGCCCATCCGCGCCCGACACTCGACTCATGCAAGGCGGTGTCCGCGCATGAGCGACCGCACGTTTTCGGAAGACGGAAGGGATGGCCGCGCCCCTTGCCTGGTGCAGGCAAGGGCTCCGGCCGCTGATGCATAGGAGAGCAGTTCCGGCCATTCCATCCGGCGCACGAGCCCCAGGGCAAAGGCGCCATGAAAAGCGTCTCCCGCGCCGTTGGTATCGACCGCGACTATTGGAATTGCTGCGAAGCCCTTTGCCGCCTCCAGCGGGAGCTTTGGCGTCTGGGAGCTGATCTGCGGGATGGTGCGTCACGGCGAAAGCCAGGTTGATGCAGGCGTGACCGACGCACAACACGTCGACGTCAATGGATGCGCTCATCCACATGCGATTGCCTCGCTGGCCCGATCGGATCAAGCCGAAGCGCCCACTCCGGGAAAGCCGATGGTGAGAAGGACAGGAAGCGCGGCTACGGTAACCGCGTCCGATCGCTACGGTACTTCTGCGAATAACGGGAGCCTCCGGCACCTGCTACGATCTGCAAGATTCCCACACCGCCATGTGTAAACTCACCACGCAGTCCGACACCTCCAGTTGGGACGCGCCTTCAAGGACGCGGCCAACCACAACGCCCGCGGCCGCCAGCTTTCCGGCTCGCCGTCGATGCGATCCGCGCATCGACCGGATTGGCACAGCGAAGAATCGTTTCTGGGACCCCGAAATCCCATTTCCAACACAGTTTCGGCGAGCCCGGGCGAGAGGCGCGATCCGCAAATCGAAATTCGATCTCGTTCATGTCGTGCATCTTGAGAAGGGAAAGCGCCCGCGCACAGCCGGATGGCACGAGGCAAGCGGAGGGGCCGGATCCCATCATCTCCGCGCACATGAGTCCATGTCCCTCCCACCGTCCGATTCCTGTATCCGCTTCCCGGATTATACGCCCGACGCGGGCCCGCCGGGCCGGGGAATGAACCCACACGGCATCATATCGCGCCCCCCCCGCCACAATCCTTTCACAACCTGAAGAAGCACCACAACACAACTGAGCCAACCATGTCCTCAAGACCCAACTACACCCAAACATTCACCGCCAGCCCGGCGGCGTGCGGAGGCACCAGGCTTCCATCGCTCGTTTTCGAGATAACCAATCCGCAAATGCTGTCCAAATCGTGGCAGCCCGTTCGTCTATATCTTCAAACCACATCGAACCTTTTCGAGGAACACATTCATGAGTAAGCGAAACTGGATCGCATCTGCGGTCCTTCTCCTGACGGTCGCCGGCACCGCCGGCGCCCTCGCAGCCTGGAAGCACGCGTCAATCGAGGAAAGCAATGCCGCCTCCGCGAACCAACCGGAGCCGATGGAGTCGGTGGCGGTCGCCGTTGCCAAACAGCGCGAATACCGGCGGTCGACGACATCGATCGGCACCGTCCTGGCGCTTCGTTCGGTCACGCTGCGCAACGAGCTCGCAGGCACGGTGCGCGACGTGATGCTCACACCCGGTCAAATTGTGGAACCGGGCGCCGTGCTCGTCGCGCTTGACGTCTCCGTCGAGGAGGCGGAGCTGAAGGCGCACGAGGCGCAGGCGGTGCTTGCCGAGACGGTGCTGGCGCGCATGCAGCGCCTGGTCCTGAATCGCGCAGCGCCCGAGGCGGACGTGGATCGCGCGCTCGCGGAACGCGATGTCGCCCTCGCCCAGATCGCCCGTGCAAAGGCGATCATCGAGCGCAAGACGATGCGCGCACCCTTCCGCGCACGCGTCGGCCTGTCCGATGTTCATCCCGGTCAGTTCCTGGAGGCGGGAACACAGCTCACCACCCTGCAGGGCGTCGATGAGGCCGTGGACGTGGACTTTACCGTGGCGCAACAGGTCGCGGCCAGTTTGCACCCCGGCGAAAGCGTCGAGGTTCTCACGGCCCGTGACGCCTCTCCGATCGCGGCGAGGATCGTCGCGATCGACGCCCGCGTCGACTCGTTGACGCGCAATGCCACCGTTCGCGCCAGGATCGAGGACGGGGCTGCCGCGCCCGCGCCGGGTGCCTCGGTTCGCGTGCGCGTCCCGGTCGGACCCGCGCACATGGCGGTGTCGATCCCGGCGAGTGCGCTGCGCAAGGGACCCGGCGGCGACCATGTGTTCGTCATCGCCCCCTCCGAGGACGGCAAGCCGCGCGCGCAGACGCGTTCCGTGGAAAGCGGGGCGATGACCGGCGACGAGGTGTTGATCTATTCCGGCCTCTCCGCCGGCGAACAGGTCGCCGCTTCAGGGTCGTTCAAGCTGCGGGAAACCGTCCTCGTCGCCATCGTGGATGAAAAGACCACGGCGACGGTCGCCGCGCAGTGACAGCCATATAACGAATTACCGGGAAACACCGCCATGCGTGCCTTCACCGACATATTCATCAAGCACCCGGTGCTCGCTGCCGTGGTCAACCTCGTGATCGTGCTCGTGGGTTGGCGCGCGCTGACGACGCTCCCGGTGCAGCAATACCCACAGATCGAGAGCTCGTCGGTGGTGATCACAACCGTCTATACCGGCGCCAGCGCCGAGACCATACGCGGTTTTCTCACCACCCCGATCGAGCGCGCGGTCTCGGCGATCAGCGGCGTCGATCACATCGAGTCGAGCAGCCGCGCCGGCCTGAGCACGGTGACGGTGCGGCTGAAGTTGAATCACAGCAGCACCGCGGCGCTCGCCGAAGTGACCGCGCGACTGCAGCAGGTTCGCTCGGAACTGCCGGGTGAGGCCGAGCCGCCGGTCGTCGAGGTGCAACGGGCCGACAGGCCCTACGCCACCTTCTATATCGCCTTCACCTCGACGGAACGGGACGTCCCGACGCTGACCGACTGGCTCGCGCGCACCCTGCAACCGCAGTTCTCGACCATCGCGGGCGTCCAGCGCGTCACGATCGAAGGAGGACAACAGATTGCCATGCGCGTCTGGATCGATCCAGATCGCCTGGCGGCACTCAACCTCTCGCCGGGCGACGTCCACGCCGCCCTGCGCCGGAACAACTACCTGGCGGCGGTCGGCCAGACGAAGGGCAACCTTGTCCAGGTCAATTTGCTCGCGAACACGGACCTGCGCTCCGCGGAGGAGTTCTCGGACCTCATCGTCGCGGAGCGTGCCGGCGCGATCGTGCGCCTGAGCGACGTGGCGCGAGTCGAGCTCGGCGCTGAGGAGGCGGCGATGGTCGCCAAGTACAATAACAAGGAGGGCGTCTACCTCGGAATCTGGCCGCTGGTCGGCTCCAACGAGATCGAGGTGGGCCAGCGCCTGGAGGAAGCGATGGATCATGTCCGGCCGACATTGCCGAAGGACGTCGACATGCGCCTCGTGTGGGATGGGACGATGTTCATGCGCGACGCCTTGAAGGAAATCACGAAAACCCTCGGCGAAACCATCCTGATCGTCGGCCTGGCA
>Ga0299906_10004529_pt1 | contig 11369 bp, 7 predicted proteins | sample RVTome_14_FD_200259 | JGI IMG/M metagenome (GOLD analysis project Ga0299906, IMG submission 200259) | Soil microbial communities from uranium-contaminated site in the Upper Colorado River Basin, Wyoming, United States - RVT145D125 (version 2) ... | reverse complement strand
GGACGCCGGACTCGATCGCCTACCGCGCCTACAATGAGCAGCACAACAACTGGCGCGACTATACGTGGGCCCAGATCGACCACCAGGTCGCGCGCTGGCAGGCGGCGCTCGAGAAGGACGGCATCAAGGCCGACGACCGCGTCGCGGTGATGCTGCGCAACTGCCCCGAGTGGGTGATCTACGACCAGGCGGCGCTCGGCCTGGGATCGGTGGTGGTGCCGCTCTACACGCAGGACCGCGCGGAGAACGTCGCCTACATCATTCACGATTCCGGCTGCAAGGCGCTGCTGATCGAAGGCGCCGAGCAGTGGCAGGAACTGTCTGGAGTCAAGGGTCAGCTCGCGAGCCTCACGCGCATCCTTACCGTTCACCCCGTGCCCAATGCGGGCGACACGAGGCTGAGATCACTCGGCGAGTGGCTGCCGGACCAGGGCGGCGCGACGCGCCACGTGTCGCGCGACAAAAACGCGCTGGCGACCATCGTCTATACCTCCGGCACGACCGGCCGCCCCAAGGGCGTGATGCTCTCGCACCACAACATCCTCAGCAATGCCGCGGCGTTGTCATCCGACGTGCTGACGACGGGGCCCGACGACGTGCTGCTTTCGTTCCTTCCGCTCTCGCACACCTTCGAGCGCACATGCGGCTACTACCTCACCATCATGAGTGGCGCGACGACTACCTATTCGCGCGGCATTCCGCAGCTCGCCGAGGACCTGCAGGCGGTTCGCCCGACCGTCCTGGTATCCGTGCCGCGGATCTACGAGCGCGTCTACGGCCGGATCCGCGACGCGCTCGAAGCGGGCTCGCCGCTGAAAAAGAAGCTCTTCATGCTCGCGGTGGAGGTGGGCTGGGCGCGCTTCGAGCACGCGCAGGGGCGGGGGCCGTGGAAGCCGTCGTTCCTGCTGTGGCCGGTGTTGCACGCGCTGGTGGCGAAGAAGATCCTCGCGCGGCTCGGAGGCCGTATGCGCGCGGCGACCTGCGGGGGCGCGGCGCTGCCGCCGGAGATCTCGCGCGTGTTCACCGGGCTCGGGCTCACCGTCCTGCAGGGCTACGGGCTCACGGAAACCAGCCCGGTCGCCTGCGCGAACCGTCCCGACGACAACCTCCCGGCGAGCGTCGGCCGGCCCCTTCCCGGCGTCCAGGTCAGGGTCGGCGAGAACAATGCGCTCATGATAAAGGGCCCGAACGTCATGCTCGGATACTGGAACAACCCGGAGGCGACCCGGGCGATGATCGGGGCGGACGGCTGGCTCAATTCCGGGGACACCGCGCGCATCGACGGACAGGGACACGTCTTCATCACCGGGCGCCTCAAGGAAATCATCGTGCTCTCGAACGGCGAGAAGGTGCCGCCGGTGGACATCGAGTCCGCCATCGCGCGCGACCCCCTGTTCGAGCAGGTGATGCTGCTCGGTGAAGGAAAGCCATACTTAAGCGTGATGACGGTGCTGAATGGCGATCAGTGGAAGAAGCTGTGCGCCGAGCGGGGGCTCAATGCCGCGCCGGCGACAATCAGCTCGAAGCAGGTGGAAGAGATCCTCCTCTCACGCATCACCACCCAGATGAAGGAGTTCCCGGGCTATGCGCAGGTCCGGCGCGTGAGCGCGACGCTCGATCCGTGGACGGTGGAGAACGGCCTCCTCACGCCGACCATGAAGCTGAAGCGCGCGAAGGTGATGGAAAAATTCAATGCCGAGATCGACTCGATGTATGCCGGTCACTGACACATGACAGCCTTGCCGGCAGGTAAAGAGCCGACGCTGCGCGTGGTGCCGATGCCGGCCGACGAGAACCAGGCCGGCGATATCTTCGGCGGCTGGATCATGTCGCAGGTGGATATTGCGGGGAGCATCGCCGCGGTGCGCATCGCCCGGGGCAGGGTGGCGACCGTCGCGGTCAATTCCTTCCAGTTCAGGGAGCCGGTGCTGGTGGGCGATCTGGTGAGCTTCTACGCCGACGTTGTGCGAATCGGCCGCACCTCCATCACCGTCAACGTCGAGGTCTACGCCCAGCGCCGGCCGGAGCGCGAGGAGGTCGTCAAAGTGACTGAAGCGACGCTGACTTACGTCGCGATCGACGAAAACCGGCAGCCTCGTGTTGTATCGGTGCAACAATAAAAGGCTCGAAAGCGCGGTTTGTTGTGATGGCGTCAGCCCGGAGTAAGATTATTCCCGAATTGAATAATGGACTTTTGATTCTGATCGGTAACAGCGGGGGAGAAAAGATGGCAACGATAGGCAAGAAACTGATGGCTCTCGCAGTCGCCGCTGCCCTCGGCGGACTGGCATCAAGTGCCGTCGCCGGCGGCTTCGCAATCGGCACGCAGAGCGGAAGCGGCACGGGCAATGCGTTCGCGGGAGGCGCGGCGGCTGCCGACGACGCGAGCGTTGCCTGGTACAACCCGGCTTTGATGACGCTTCTTCCCGGCAAGCAGGCCGCGGCTGCGCTGCACGTGCTCAAGACCTCGTTCAAGTTCGAGAACACCAGCTCGACGGCGACCGGAAATGACGGTGGTGACGGCGGCGATTGGGCATTCGTTCCCAACGCGTTCTTCACCATGGCAATCAACCCGAAATTCAGCTTCGGACTGGCGTTTAACGTGCCGTTCGGCCTCAAGACCGAGTATGACCCGAATTGGCTCGGGCGATTTCTGGCGATCAAGTCCGAGATCAAGACCGTCAACGTCAATCCCTCGGTCGCCTACAAGATAAGCGACATGGTCTCGATCGGCGGCGGATTGAGCTACCAGAGAGTCGACGCCAAGTTGACGAACCAGAGCGGGCTCGGCCTTTCCACCTTGAAGGCGCATGATTACAGCGGCTACGGATTCAACCTTGGAATAATGATTCAGGCCTCGCCCGATACGCGCATCGGCGCGCAATACCGTTCTGCGATCAAATACGAGCTCGAAGGAACGGCAACGTTCAGTGCTCTGGCAGCTGCCAACGCGTCCATCAAGGCGGACTTAAAGGTTCCAGACAGCGCATCACTTAGTTTGTTCCAGAGACTCGGTCCCCAGTGGGAACTGTTGGCCGACGTGACCTGGACCGGGTGGAGCACCATCAAGGCGCTGAACGTTACCTGTGCTTCCGTGTCGGCCGTGGTGTGTCCGTCGGTTGGTGCGCCACTCGCCGGGGCGGTACCTACGCTCTCTTTCAATTGGGAGGACACGTGGCGCTATGGAATTGGAGCGAACTACAAGGTGAGTCCGCAGACAAAGTTGCGCTTTGGCCTAGCGTTTGACGAGACGCCCACGAATGACGTAGACCGAACGCCGCGGCTGCCGGACGAGGACCGCACCTGGGTCGCGCTCGGTGTTCAGTACCGGCCGTCGAAGACCAGCATACTCGAAGTCGGATACGCGCACGAGTTCATCAAGGACGCGAGTATCAATCGGCCGTCAGCGGGCGGCACAGTTGTGGGCAGTTTCGAGAACAAGGCCGATATCCTGTCAGTCCAATATTCGCTTTCGTTCTAACACGCTCGATGAGGCCGGGCGGGGGGGCCTCGCCCGGCCTTTTTCCCCGCTTTCGCGGGATTAACGTAGAATCGGCGCTCCCGCCGGGGCAATCCATGCCGTCCGTTTCCCCCTTTATCGTGCGCAAGGCCGCGGTGCTCGGCGCGGGCGTAATGGGCGCTCAAATTGCGGCCCACCTCGTCAACGCCAACGTCGCCGCCGTCCTCTTCGAGCTTCCGGCAAAGGAGGGCGATCCCAACGGCAACGTGCTGAAGGCCATCGAGAACCTGCGGAAGCTCGAGCCGAGCCCGCTCGCGACGGCGGCGCGCGCAGGCTTCATCCAGCCTGCCAACTACGGCCAGCATCTGGAGCACCTCAAGGACTGCGACCTCGTGATCGAAGCGATATCCGAGCGCATGGACTGGAAGGCCGATCTTTACCGCATGGTGGCGCCGCATCTCGCCGAGCACGCAATCTTCGCCAGCAATACTTCCGGTCTCAGCATCAATAAACTGGCGGAATCGTTTCCGGAGCAGCTTAGGAAGCGATTCTGCGGCGTGCACTTCTTCAATCCGCCGCGCTACATGCACCTCGTCGAGCTGATTTCCGCCGCCTCCACCGATGCGGCGATTCTCGACGACCTGGAACGGTTCCTCGTCACGACGCTGGGCAAAGGTGTCATCCGCGCCAAGGACACTCCGAACTTCATCGCCAACCGCGTCGGCGTATTCTCCATGCTGGCGACCTTGCACCACGCCGAGCGGCTCGGCATCGGCTTCGACGTGGTGGATGCCCTCACCGGGACGCTCATCGGCCGCCCCCGCAGCGCCACCTTCCGCACTGCCGACGTGGTCGGGCTCGATACCTTCGCGCACGTGGTCAACACGATGAAGGAGACGCTGCCGCAGGACCCGTGGCACCGCTACTACGAGGCGCCGGCCTGGCTGAAGCAGTTGATCGCCGAGGGCGCGCTCGGCCAGAAGACGCGGAAGGGCGTCTATCAGAAGATCGGCAACGACATCCACGTGCTGGATCTGAAATCCCGGAGCTACCGGCCCTCGGACGGAAGAGCGGATGAGGGCGTCGTCGAAATCGTCAAAGACAAGGACGTCGCCGCGCGTTTCGAGCAGATGCATGCCTCCAGCCACTCGCAGGCGCAGTTCCTGTGGTCCATCTACCGCGATACATTTCATTATTGCGCGGTGAACCTGGCGGGCATCGCCGACAACGCGCGCGACCTCGATCTCGCGATCCGCTGGGGCTTCGGCTGGAGCCAGGGGCCGTTCGAAATCTGGCAGGCTGCCGGATGGAGCCGGATCGCGGGTTGGATCGCGGAGGACATCCAGGCGGGACGAGCGATGGCCGGCGCACCGCTGCCCTCTTGGGCGATGGAAAAGGATCGCGCGGGCGTGCATCGTCCTCAGGGCTCGTTTGCCCCCGCGACCAACACCTATAAGCCGCGCTCGACGCTCTCCGTCTATCGCCGGCAGCCGTTCCCCGACCGGGTGCTAGGGGAAGAAGCGAAGTACGGCTCGACCATTTTCGAGACTGACGCGGTGCGCTGCTGGCATACTGGGGACGACATCGCGATCGTGAGCTTCAAGAGCCGCATGCACGTCATCGGCGACGACGTGCTGGATGGCGTCGTGCAGGCGCTGGAGGAGGCCGAGCGCAACACCATGGGCCTCGTCATATGGCAGACCGAGCCGCCGTTCTCGCTCGGGGCGAACCTCAAGAAGACGCCCTCCGGCGGCCCGCGTGCAAAACCGTCCGCGCTCGGAAGGTTCATCCGGCAGGTCCGGCGCGAGGCGGAATCGCTTGCGCTGAAGGCCGCGCGCAGCATCGGCGTTGCCGACCAGCTGATGGCCGGCAAGCTCGCCGAAGTGGAGAAGCTGGTCGAGCAGTTCCAGGACACGACGCAGGCGCTCAAGTTCTCGATGGTGCCCACGGTCGCGGCGGTGGACGGGCTTGCGCTGGGCGGCGGTTGTGAATTCCTCATGCACTGCGACCGCGCCGTGGCAACTCTCGAGAGCTACATCGGGCAGCCGGAGGCGGGCCTGGGATTGCTGCCGGGGGGCGGCGGCTGCAAGGAGTTCGCGCTGCGCGCCGCGGCCGACGCCAAGGGCGGCGACCTGTCGCCGTTCCTGCAGAAGTACTTCAAGGCGCTGGCGATGGCGGAAGTCGGGCGCAGCGCGGAGCACGCCCGCGAGATCGGCTACCTGCGCGCGACGGACCGCATCGTCATGAACCGCTTCGAGCTGCTGGAAATCGCCAAGGCCGAGCTGCGTGCGCTTGCCGCCTCTGGTTACCGTCCGCCACTACGCCAGGTCGCCGTCCCGGTGGCAGGCAGAAGTGCCATCGCGACGATACGCGCCTTCATGGAGAATCTCCTCGCAGGCGGACGCATTTCCGAGCACGACTACCTCGTCGGCCACAAGATCGCGATCGTGATGTGCGGCGGCGAGATCGAGGGCGGGAGCCTCGTGGACGAGCAGTGGTTCCTCGACCTCGAGCGCAAGCACTTCATGGAATTGATCGCGACGGAGAAGACACAGGCCCGCATCGAGCACACCCTCAAAACCGGGAAGCCCCTCAGAAACTAAGAGCGCCTAACAAAATGAAATGCGCTGGCTAGCGTTCATGGTTCGACAAGCTAACCACGAACGGTCCGTTCGCCCTGAGCCTGTCGAAGGGGAACGGGCCCATTCATTTTGTTAGTTGCTCTGAGGATGGAGACGCCGTATGAGTAAGCAAATTCAGGAAGCGTATATCGTCGCCGCGGTCCGCACGCCGGTCGGCAAGGCTCCGCGCGGCATGTTCCGCAACGTGCGTCCCGACGACATGCTGGCGCATGCGCTGAGGAGCGCGCTCGCCCGCTGCCCCGGGCTCGACCCGGCGGCGGTCGAGGACGTGATCGTGGGCTGCGCGATGCCGGAGGCGGAGCAGGGCATGAACGTGGCGCGCATTGGGCTGCTGCTGGCGGGGTTTCCCGACACCGTGTCGGGCATGACCATCAACCGCTTCTGCTCCTCGGGCGTGCAGGCGGTCGCGCTCGCCGCCGACCGCATCCGCCTGGGCGAGGCGGAGGTGATGGTTGCCGCAGGGACCGAGAGCATGAGCATGGTGCCGATGGGCGGCATCAAGCCGTCCTTCAGCCCGGCGATCTTCGAGAAGAACGAAAACATCGCGATCGGCTACGGCATGGGCATCACGGCCGAGAAGGTGGCGGCCCGGTGGAAAGTGAGCCGCGAAGAGCAGGATCTGTATGCCGCGGAAAGTCATCGCCGTGCCGTCCGCGCGACCGACAGCGGCGAGTTCAAGGATGAGATCGTGCCGTTTCCGATCAGCGATCGCATCCCCGACCTGGCGACGCGCGAGGTCCGGATCAGAGCCCGCGAGGCCGTGCACGACGAAGGCCCGCGCCGCGACACTTCTCCCGAGGCGCTGGCGAAGCTCAAGCCCGCGTTCGCAGTCAAGGGAAGCATCACGGCCGGCAACAGCTCCCAGACTTCCGATGGCGCGGCAGCAGTTGTGCTGATGAGCGAGGCCGCGCTCGCGCGCTCGAACCTGAAGCCGCTCGGGCGCTTCGTGGGCTACTCGGTTGCGGGAGTGCCGCCGGACATCATGGGTATCGGCCCGGTGAAGGCGATCCCGAAGGCGCTGAAGCAGGCCGGGCTCAAGCAGGATGACATCGAGTGGATCGAACTCAACGAGGCGTTCGCGGCGCAGACGCTGGCGGTGATGAAGGACCTCGGGCTCGACCATGCGCGGGTGAATCCCCTGGGCGGGGCGATCGCGCTCGGGCACCCCCTCGGCGCGACCGGCGCGATCCGCGTCGCGACGCTGATGCACGGGCTGCGCCGGCACCGCAAGAAGTACGGCATGGTCACCATGTGCATCGGCACCGGTATGGGCGCCGCCGGCATCTTCGAGGCTCTGTGAGACCCGTAGCTCCTTCCCCCCTTGCGGGGGAAGGGCAGGATGGGGGGTCAATATGAACGGCACAGTGGAGCCTCGAAGCAACGAATGTCGAGCAGAAATTGACCTGACCCCCCACCTCAATCCTCCCCCGCAAGGGGGGAGGAGACTGCTCAAGCCGGCGTTGGCTGTATTCGTGACGACCTCGCTATTGCTCTGCTGCCTTGCTCGGGCGGCGGAAGTGGAGGGCGTCAAGCTCGCCGACAAGGTGCAGCTCGCCGGCTCGGAGCTGACGCTGAACGGCGCCGGCGTGCGCACGCGCATCTTCTTCAAGGTTTATGTCGGCGCGCTCTACCTCCAGAAGAAAGCTACCGGCACGGACGCGGTGCTGGGCGATGCCGGCGCCAAGCGCGTTGCCATGCATTTGCTGCGGGATCTCGAGGCCGAGCAACTGCTCTCGGCGTTCAACGACGGCCTGGAGAAGAACCATACGCCCGCCGAGCTGGCGCGGCTCGCGCCGCAGGTGAAGCAGCTCGAAGGGATCTTCAACGCGGTGAAGGCCGCGAAAAAAGGCGACGTGATTCTGCTCGACTACCTGCCGGGCGCCGGCACGCGCGTCACGGTGCGCGGGGAGGACAAGGGCACGATCGCGGGCGAGGAGTTCAACCGCGCGCTGCTGCGGATCTGGCTGGGGGAGCAGCCGGCGGACGCGTCACTCAAGAAGGCGATGCTCGGCGGCTGACCCCGGTAAGAGCCGCGTCCGCGGCTCTCCTGGCACTTGTGCTGTCTGATGTGACTACATGTTCGGGTAGTTGGGACCGCCGCCGCCCGCGGGCGCTACCCACACGATGTTCTGGGTCGGGTCCTTGATGTCGCACGTTTTGCAGTGCACGCAGTTCTGCGCGTTGATCTGCAGCCGCGGATTGCCGCCGTCGGCATCGCGCACGATTTCGTAGACGCCCGCGGGGCAATAGCGCTGCTCGGGCGCGTCGTAGAGCTCGAGATTCACCTTGATCGGGACCGCGGGGTCCTTGAGCGTGAGATGGCACGGCTGGTCCTCGGCGTGATTGGTGTTCGAGACGAACACCGAGCTCAGGCGGTCGAACGTGATCACTCCGTCGGGCTTGGGATATTCGATGGGGCGCGACTCGTCGCGCCGTTTCAGCGTCTCGTGGTCGGCATGCCGGTGATGCAGCGTCCACGGCGCGCGGCCGCCGAACACCACCTGGTCGACGCCCACCATCAACGTGCCGAGCGCGAGCCCCTTGCTCATCCAGGGCTTGAAGTTGCGCGCGCGATGGAGCTCGTCGTGGAGCCAGCTCTGCCGGAACGCCTCCGGGTAGGCCGCGAGCTCGTCGTGCGCGCGTCCCGCCCGCAGCGCCGCGAACGCCGCTTCCGCCGCGAGCATGCCCGATTTCATCGCGGCATGGCTACCCTTGATGCGTGAGGCGTTGAGGAACCCGGCGTCGTCGCCAATGAGGCAGCCGCCGGGAAAGACGAGCTTCGGCAGCGACTGCAGCCCTCCCGCGGCGATCGCCCGCGCGCCATAGGCGACGCGCTTACCGCCCTCGAGGAACCGGCGGATTGCCGGATGCGACTTGTAGCGCTGGAATTCCTCGTACGGGCTGAGATAGGGATTGCTGTAGCCGAGCCCGACGACGAAGCCGATCGAGATCTGATTGTTCTCGAGGTGATACAGAAACGATCCGCCGTAGGTGTCATGGGCAAGCGGCCAGCCTGCGGTGTGAATGACGAGCCCCCGTTGATGCATTTCCGGCCGGATTTCCCAGAGCTCCTTCAGGCCGATTCCGTAAACCTGGGGATCGGCGCCGGCACGCAGGCGGTAGCGGTCCTGCAGCTGCCTGCCGAGGTGCCCGCGGCAGCCTTCCGCGAAGAACGTGTAGCGGCCCTGCAGTGCCATGCCCGGCTGGTGGGTGGCAGTCGGTTTTCCATCGCGCCCGATGCCCATGTCGCCGGTGGCGACACCGGCGACCGCACCGTCATCGCCCTGCAGCACTTCCGCGGCTGCGAAGCCGGGGAAAATTTCCACGCCGAGCCCCTCGGCCTGCTTGGCGAGCCAGCGGCAGACGTTGCCGAGGCTCACCACGTGCATGCCGTGGTTCCTGAAGCACGCGGGCATGGCGAAATCCGGCAGCTTGTATGCGCCGCGCTCGGTGAGGAACACGAAGCGGTCCTCGCTGACGGGCGCATTGAGCGGAGCGTCGAGCTCCCGCCAGTTCGGGATGAGCTCGGTGAGCGAGCGCGGGTCCATCACCGCCCCCGACAGGATGTGCGCGCCGACCTCCGAGCCTTTTTCCAGCACGCAGACGCCGACCTCATGCTGGTGCTGCGCCGCGAGCTGCTTCAAACGGATCGCGGCGGCGAGGCCCGCCGGACCCGCGCCCACGATCACGACGTCGTACTGCATCGATTCGCGTTCAGCCATTGTCGCCCCGGTGCGTCCTGTCCGGCATTATAGGGGGCGTCACACTCTCGTGCGTCAAGAGAGCGTGAGTAGTGAGTGGTGAGTAGTGAGTGGTCAAGATCAGTTAGTTGCCTCTTTCCGTCCGTCCACTCACCACTCACTATTCACGCTTTTTGATCGAGAATCATCCGGGCGGCGCCGATCCCGCTGCGTACGGCAGATTCCAGTGTGCCGGGGTAATCGCTCGCGACGTAATCGCCGGCCAGGTAGAAGTTGCGCAGCGGTGTGCGCGATTCCGGGCGCCTGAGCCCCGGCGTGCAGGCGAAGGTCGCGCGCTTTTCGTCGATCACGCGATGCCACGACGGATCAGGCAGGGGCCCGAGCTGCTGCTGCAGCTCCTGGTGGACGAGGCGCGCAAGCTCGTCATGGGCGAGGTGCTGGTGCGCGCCCTCCGCGCTGATGACGGCGGCGATGACGCCGCGCTGGCCTGCGAGCGCGCCGCGGTCGAACGCCCACTGCAGCAGCCCGCTGTCGAAGCCGAGCATGGGCGCCGGCAGAATTCCCTCCGCCGGATAGCCCAGGTAGACCGAGTGGATTGGCTGGTAGGCGAGTCGCTCCACCGCTTCCGCAGCTTCGGCCAGCGCGGAAATGCCGACCAGGAATGCCGCCGCATGATAGGGCGGCAGGGCACACACGATGTGACTGAATTCGTACTCGTGGCCGTCGGAGCGTACGGTAAACCCCGCGTTACTCTCATCCATCGCCGTGACGCGATGCCCGGCCCGCACGGCACCGCCCTTCGCGCGCACATAGTCCGCAGCGGGGTCGGGGAAGAGCCGCGAGAGGTCGACCCGCGGCAGCAACAGATCGCTTGCCTCGCGGCTTCCGCCGAGACCGTCGCGAAGCACATTGAGGAAGACCTGTGCAGAGGCGGATTCGGGAGGGGTGTTGAGCGCGGAGACGCACAGCGGGAACCAGAACAGGCCCATGAGGGAGCCGCCCTGACCCTGATCTTCGAGGAGCGAAATGACCGTCGTGTCCCGTTGCAGTCTGTAGTCCCGCCGCCGCATCCGCAGCAGGAAACGCACCGCGGAGAGCCGCTCGGTGAGGGGCGCCCCGCGGGCGGCCAACAGTCCGGCGAGAAGATGGAGGGGCGCCGGCAGGCCGACCGCCCTCAACGCGAAGCGGTCGTGGATACGCCAGGTGAGCGGAATTCGCAGAAGAAATCGCTCGGCATCGGCGCCGACGAGCCGCATCAGGCGCAACGCTTCCGTGTAGGCGCCGAGCAGGATGTGCAAGCCATTGTCGAGCGCGAGACCGCGGTGCTCGACCCGCCGCGCGCGACCTCCGAGCGTTTTTGCCGCCTCGAATACCGTGACCGGCACTCCACGCTCGGCGAGTGTCACGGCCGCCGCCATGCCGGCGTAGCCTCCGCCGACCACGGCCACATTCATGAGGGGGCTGTGCCGCCCGAGTCTAGGCAGTTGCCGCGGCCGGCTGCGTGGCGCGCTTGCCTGCCCAGATCTTCTCGGGCACGCAGACGTGGCCTTCGAATATCCGTCGCGC
>Ga0299906_10004527_pt1 | contig 11371 bp, 6 predicted proteins | sample RVTome_14_FD_200259 | JGI IMG/M metagenome (GOLD analysis project Ga0299906, IMG submission 200259) | Soil microbial communities from uranium-contaminated site in the Upper Colorado River Basin, Wyoming, United States - RVT145D125 (version 2) ... | reverse complement strand
CGGCGGGCCGGTCATGGTGGTTTATCCTGACGGGATCTGGTATCACCATGTCGATGAAGTGGCCCTGGAACGTATCTACCGGGAACATATTCTGGGGAGCCGGCCGGTGGAGGAATTGATCTTTCATCGTCTGTATCCACCTGACCAGGAGTCGCCTTATGCCCCATCCATACGTGGTGACGCCGGGACCTGGCAGCCTGAGGGGACACCGGCGGACGACCAAAGCAGCACCGAACAAACAAATGAACCAGCCCCGGCCTCTGACGCCGAGACGATCCGGGTCGCTGCCCGTCGCGCCCGTAAGAAGAAGGGCTTGGTGATCATCAACACCGGCACCGGCAAAGGCAAGACCACGGCCGCGTTGGGCGTGATGACCCGCGCCTGGGGGCGCAAGATGCGGGTCGGTATTCTGCAATTTCTCAAGAATGAAAATGCCCGCTTTGGCGAAATCAAAGCGGGGGAGCGCATGGGCATCGACTGGGTCTCGACCGGCGACGGCTGGACCTGGACCAGCCAGGACATGGCTGAAACGCAGGCCATGGCCCGGCATGGCTGGCAGATCGCCCAGGATCGCATCAGCAGCGGCGCGTACGATCTGTTCGTGCTGGACGAGTTTACGTACCCGCTGCACTACGGCTGGCTCGATACGGACGAGGTCATCGCCTGGTTCGAAGCCAATAAACCGCCCATGCTTCATCTGATTATCACCGGCCGCTACGCGCCCCCGGCCCTGATCGACTATGCCGACCTGGTGACCGACATGCGCGCGATCAAACATCCGCTCAAAGAACAAGGGATTCGGGCGCAGGCCGGAATCGAGTATTAAGTTGAAAGGGTATTGGAAATCATTAATTTAGTCTCATATTAAACAGGATTTACAGGATGAACAAGATTATTTTGCTTTTTACATCCTGTAAATCATGTTCATCCTGTCCAATTGGAATCACTTTGAACTGATCATGACTACTTCAAATCGTAAACGTCGCGAACGCAACTATGTCGTCCGGCCCGATGGGAAGCCCATCAACGTGCCGCGCAACCGGGGGCAGCTCTTTATCTGCGAGAGCGGCTGCTGCTGCGGCCATACCGAACGCGGCTTCGCGCCGGTGCCGCACGACCTGTATTACAATGAATGGGAGCGGCGCAAGCTGCGCAACCGGGTCCACCTCAATCACGCCGGCTGCTTGGGGCCGTGCGCGCTGGCCAATGTGGCGATGCTCATCTTCGATGGCCGGCCCATTTGGTTTCATTCGGTCAACTCCGAACATTTGATCATCGCCACCTTTGACTATATCGAGGCCATGCTGGCCGCGGATCGCTACCTGCCGCCGCCGCCTGTTCTGGTCAATCACGTCTTCAACGGCTTTGCCTGGGATGGGACCGAGCAGCACAGTCCTGAGGAGAAGCCGGCTCAACCAGACCTGACGACTGCGCCCCCGGAGACGTTGATTCGCTCGCTGCACCAGTCGGAACTGCTCTTGCTCACCCACGCCGATACTGACCTGCTGACCCTGAGCCGGGCCGTGGCCGGCATGCCTGACGATTTCCCCCCGGTGCGTGGTCTCAACTTGGGCAGTTTACCGACCACCGCTCACATAGAAGAATTCATCAAGACTGAACTGGATTCGGTGCAAGTGATCGTCCTGCGCTCCCTGGGCGGGCGGCAAGGCTTCATCCATGGCTTTGATCGCCTGGTCGAGGCTGCCATGCAGCAGGGCAAAGACCTGATTTGTGTTCCCGGCACCGAGGGCCTGGACCCGGAACTGACCGCGCACAGCAACGTGCCGGTGCCCGTTATCCACGATGTCTATCGCTACCTGCACTTCGGCGGGACCGACAATATGCGCCAGATGCTGCAATGTCTGGCCGACCATCTGCTGGCCGGCGGTTGGGGGTACGAGCAGCCGATCGAACAGCCCCGCCACGGCCTGTATCATCCGACGGTCCGGGCCAGCACCAGCGCCGATTGGCTGGCGGCGCATGATCGAGCGTGTCCGACCATTGGCCTGCTCTTTTATCGCAGTCACTGGCTCAGCGGCAATACCGATTTTATCGATGCCCTGGTCACGGAGATCGAAGCCGCCGGGGGTAACGCCCTACCCGTCTTTACGACCTCGCTCAAAGAAACCGGCGACACCTCGAACGGGAGCGATCCGGCCCCGGCCGCTTTCGCCTACTTTTATGATCTCGATCAGCAATTGATCCCCGATGTCTTGATATCGACGATGTCCTTTGCCATGGGTGGCATCAATCCCGACGGCCCAACCACGGCCGGTTGGAATGTATCGGTCCTGGAAGCGATGAATATACCGGTGCTGCAAGCCATTAGCAGCGGCATGGAGGCCGAAACCTGGCGCTTGAGCCAGCGCGGGCTCCGGCCGTTGGATGTGGCCATGAATGTGGCCCTGCCCGAATTCGATGGCCGGATCATCACTGTGCCGATCAGTTTCAAGGGCGTGGAGCAGACAAACTGTGATTGTGATTCCACCTGCACTTGCGGCGCTGGCCCGGTTCAGCATCTGCAGAAATACATTCCTATCCCTGACCGGGTCGAGGCCGTCATCAAACTGGCGCTGCGCTACGCGGCCTTGCGGCACAAACCCAACGCCGAGAAGCGGATCGCCTTTGTGCTGACTAACTCGCCGGGTAAGGCGGACCGGATCGGTAACGCCGTGGGGCTCGATACGCCGGCCTCGCTGCTGCGGCTCTTCGAGCGGATGCAGGCCGAGGGCTACGTCATCGAGCGTATACCTGAAAACGGCGATGCCCTGCTGCACGAGTTGATCGACCGCTGCGCTTACGATGAAACCATCCTGACCGAGTCGCAGTTGGCCCGCGCCGCCGGACGGGTACCGGTCGAGATCTACGCCGGCTGGTTTGAGACCCTGACGGAGTCGCAGCGGACTCGGATGCAGCAGCAGTGGCACGCGCCGCCGGGCGAAGCCTACGTTCATACGGATGAGCGAGGCCGTTCACGCCATCTCGCCCTGGCCGGTCTGGACCTGGGCCACGTCTTTGTGGCCTTGCAGCCGCCGCGCGGCTACGGCATGGACCCCGACGCCATCTATCACACGCCCGACCTGCCGCCGACGCATAACTACTACGCCCTGTATAAATGGCTGACTATGCCTCAGGCTGAAGGCGGCTGGGGGGCCGATGCCATCGTCCATATGGGCAAGCACGGCACCCTGGAATGGCTGCCGGGCAAGAGCGTCGGTTTGAGTCAGGACTGTTTTCCCGATGCGTTTCTGGCCGATCTACCTTTGATCTACCCCTTCATCATCAACAACCCCGGCGAGGGCATCCAGGCCAAGCGGCGCGCCCACGCCGTTATCGTCGATCACATGATCCCACCGATGACCAGCGCCGATGTCTACGGCGAATTGGCCATACTGACCCAACTGGTCGACGAGTATTACCAGGTCGAGCAGATGGACCCGGCCAAGCTGCCGCTCATCCAGCAGCAGATTTGGGACCTGATGCAGCAGGCCAACCTGGACAAAGATATCGCCGAGATGCTGCGCTTTGTCGATCACGGTGACCATAGCCACGAGTGGGACGGCGCCTACACCGACGACGGTACGCCGCTAACCCTGGCCGAAATGAAGGCCACCGACTTTCAGCATTTGTTAGAAGACATGGACGGCTATTTGTGCGAACTGGGCAGCCTGCAAATCCGGGACGGCCTGCACACCCTCGGCCATATTCCTGAAGGCGATCAACTCTGCCACCTGCTGCGCGCCCTGACCCGCATTCCCAACGGCGATGTGCCGAGTCTGCGGGCGGCGGTGGCGGCCTGGGTGGGCTTTGATTTGGAAGTGCTGCTGGCAGATAGAGGGAAGCGAATGGCGAATGGCGAATGGCGAATAGAGATTGGGGATGGGAGGTCTGAGATGGGGGAGATGGGATGTGAGATATGGGATGGGGGAGATGGGCTTGGAGGGGTGTCGCGAGTTTGTTATACCCAGGCGGATGTGATCGAGGTGGTCGATGTGTTGTGTCTGCGGCTGTTGCAGAAGCTTGAAGCTAGAGACTTTGACAGTCGCGAAATTGAATCAATTATCACCCAAATGCTCAACCCGGAACCAATTAACAATTATCAATTATCCATTCAAAAGGTGCTTGGTTTTGTTTGCCGGGAGTTGGTGCCTTTGATCCGGCGTAATGGGGACGAGATCGAGAACCTGATTAATGCGCTCGACGGTCGCTATGTGCCGGCGGGGCCGGCCGGTGCGCCGACGCGGGGGATGGCTCACATTCTACCGACGGGACGGAATTTCTATGCGGTCGATCCGCAGGCGATTCCCAGCCAGGCGGCCTGGCGGGTGGGGCAGCAGTTGGCCGATGAATTAATCGCGCGCTACCAGACCGAAGAGGGCGCTTACCCGGAGAGTGTCGGCCTGAGCATCTGGGGCACCAGCGCGATGCGGACCCACGGGGACGATATCGCCCAATGTTTTGCCTTGCTGGGGGTGCGACCCGTCTGGCAGGCCGAAAGCCGCCGGCTGACGGATATCGAGGCGATCCCCCTGGCCGAGTTGGACCGTCCACGTATCGACGTTGTGATGCGGATCAGCGGCTTCTTTCGAGATGCCTTCCCGCAGTTGATGCAGTTGATGGATAAAGCGGTCCAGCTTGTGGCCCATTTGGAGGAACCACCTGATCAGAACTTTGTACGCAAACATTTCCTGCGTGACCTGGCCGGCCAGGTGAGTACCGGACAAACCGGGTCCGAGGCCGAACGGCAGGCCACCTATCGGGTTTTTGGCAGCAAGCCTGGGTCGTATGGGGCCGGAATTCTGCCCTTGATCAATGCCCAAAATTGGCAGGATGAGACCGATTTTGCCCAGGCTTACCTGAATTGGGGCGGCTATGCCTATGGGCAGGGGATTTATGGGGCCGATGCCCGCGATGCCTTTAAGACGACGTTGAGCGGGGTCCAGGTGGCGGTCAAAAATCAGGACAACCGCGAGCATGACATTTTTGACAGCGACGATTACCTGCAATACCACGGCGGGATGATCGCCACGATTCGAGCCTTGAACGGGCGCAATCCCAAAAGCTACTTCGGCGACAACAGCAATCCCGAGCGGGCCGAGGTGCGGACCCTCCAGCAGGAAGCCCATCGCGTCTTTCGCAGTCGGGTGGTCAACCCCAAATGGATCGATAGCATCCGGCGGCATGGTTACAAAGGCGCGCTGGAACTGGCGGCCACGGTCGATTATCTGTTTGGCTACGATGCCACAGCCCAGGTGGTTGACGATTGGATGTATGAGCAGACGGCCCGGACCTATGCCCTTGATCCGATCATGCAAGCGTTTTTCCAGCAGAGTAACCCCTGGGCCTTACAAAGCATCAGCGAGCGCCTGCTGGAAGCGGCTCAGCGGGGCCTGTGGGCCGAACCCGATCCGGACACCCTGGCCCAGTTGAAGGCGATCTATTTGCAGGTCGATGAAGCCTTAGAAGGACGCAGTGCATGACAGACACCGGCCGGACACCTTACCCCTTTTCAGCCCTGGTCGGCCAGGAGTCGATGCAGTTGGCCCTGCTGCTGAATGCGGTCAATCCGGCCATTGGCGGGGTCCTGATCCGGGGCCAGAAAGGCACGGCCAAATCGACCGCCGCTCGTGGACTGGCCTGGCTCTTGCCCCCACTCGAAGCGAGTGAGTTGGCGATTGAGATGCGGGCTAACAAGGGGCCGGAACAGATCGTCCTGCCGCGCCCGTCCGCGCCGGCGCCTTTCGTCGAGCTGCCGCTGGGGGCCAGCGATGATCGGGTGGTCGGCACCCTCGACATCGAACACGCCCTGCAAGCCGGGCAGCGCCGGTTCGAGCCGGGGCTGCTGGCCCAGGTTCATCAAGGCATTCTGTACGTCGACGAGGTCAACCTGCTGGCCGATCACATTGTCGATGTGCTGCTCGATGCGGCGGCGTCCGGGGTCAATACGGTGGAGCGGGAGGGGATCAGCGTCACCCACCCGGCCCGTTTTATCCTGATCGGCACGATGAACCCGGAAGAGGGAGAACTACGTCCCCAACTACTGGATCGCTTTGGGCTGGCCGTCGAAGTGAGCGGCCAGGCCGACCCGGCCCTCCGTGCGGAGGTAGTCCGCCGCCGGATTGCTTATGAAGCCGAGCCAACCCGGTTCGCCGGCCGTTATGCCGAACAGGAGGCCGCCCTCAGCCGCCGGATTGTCAAAGCGAGAACCAATCTACCCTGGATCGCCGTTGGGGATGAGATGCTGGATTTGATCACCCACGTCTGCGCCGGCAGTGGGGTCGATGGCCTGCGGGCCGACATTACGATGTATAAGACGGCCCAGACTCTGGCGGCCTGGGAGGAACACAGCCAGGTGACGCTGGAGGATGTCCGACGCTCGGCTGAGTTTGTCCTGCTGCACCGGCGGCGGCGCCAACCTTTTGAGGAGCCAGGGCTGGATCAGCAGCAGCTCGATGATTTAATCCGGGAGCATCAATCAACCCACAACCGCAAACGCCCCCGCGAAAGCAGCCCCACCGACTCCGGCCCGGAGGATGGGTGACGGGTCTCGCGAATTGATGACTCCACCTCAACCTGAACAGGAACCCGACGGCACGTCGAACCGTGATCCTGCCCCGGACCGGACGTTTGCCCCCGGCCAACCATTTGCCGCCAGCCAGATTCTGCCCCTGGTCGCCGGGCGACGTTCCCCCCAACCGGGCCGGGGGCGGCGAAGTACCACCAGCGCCACCGGTCAGGCCGGCCACTTCATTCGAGCCACGATCCCCAGGGAAAATGTGCGCGACATTGCCATCGCCGCTACCTTGCGCGCGGCGGCGCTCAGGCAGGCCGTTCAGGAACAACCTTCACCGGGGGCCGCCCATTCCACTGCCCCGCTGCGTGTTTTGCCGGTTGATCTGAGAGTCAAAGTCCGCCGGGCGCGGACCGGCAACTTGATTCTGTTCGTGGTCGATGCGTCCGGTTCGATGGGCGCTCGGAAGCGGATGGCGGCCGTCAAAGGAGCCATCCTCAGCCTGCTGCTGGACGCCTACCAGAAGCGGGATCGGGTCGGGTTGATCACCTTTCGCGGGCAGCGGGCCGAGATCCTGGTGCCTCCCACCAATTCGGTCGAACTGGCCGAGCGCTGCCTGCGCCAGATGCCCAGCGGCGGCCGCACCCCCCTGGCTGCCGGGTTGGAATTGGCCTACCAAACTCTGCACACCCATTTACAGCGTGATAACAGCCTCACCCCCTTATTGGTGCTGGTGACCGATGGCCGAGCCAACGTTGGCCGGTCGAGCCAGCTGCGGCAGGTCGCGACCTCCCTGGCCCAAGCAGAGGTGGCGGGTCTCGTGCTCGACAGCGAGCCGGGCTTCGTTCGCCTCGGCGTAGCGCGGGAGATTGCCGCCTGGCTCGGGGTGGACTACCTGCTGCTGGATGACATGCGAAGCGAGGTCATCAGCCGTCGGGTGCGAGGGAAGTTATACTCCTAAACCCAATACCTTTCAATTAAGTGAGCGGTTGAAACCGCACCTCGGAGGCTGCGCCGATTGTCCGCCTGCGTGGATGGCTGGTTTTGTCCACGCAGGTAGACATTTAGCTTTAGCCTGGAGGCGCGATTTTAATCGCTTATTTGAAAGGTATTGCTCTTGACATTTTGTTTTAGTTGTGCTAAACTAATATTTAGTCTGGGCTAAGTTTTTATTTTTGATAGGCTAATAATTATGGACAGAACCATCGAATCGAAACGTATCCTCGTTGAAGATATTCTTAAGCATCTCTACATCTATGAACAATCGGAGCGACAGGCGAGCATCGCCAGTATGGCCGGCGCGCTGCAAACGTCTCAGGATGAAGCCGGGGTGCTCATTTCGGACATGATCGACCATCAGTTGGTCGAGTTGAGCGAAGGCTCGTTCTCGCTGACGCCGGCCGGGCGCGACTATGCCGTGCAGATTGTCCGCGCGCACCGGCTCTGGGAACGTTATCTGGCCGACGAGACCGGTTATGCTGAGGATGACTGGCATACCCAGGCCGACCGGCGCGAACATCAACTCAGTCCGGCTGAGGTTGAGGCGCTCGCGGCCCGGCTGGGTCATCCGACCCACGATCCTCACGGCGATCCGATCCCCGGTGCCGGCGGTGATTTTGTGGCGCACATGGGGCAGCCGCTGACAGCGCTTGACCCCGGAGCCAGGGCCCGCATCGTTCATCTGGAAGATGAGCCGCCCACCATTTACGCGCGGTTGGTGGCGGAACGACTGTATCCCGGACAGGAAATTCAACTGACGGAGAAGTCGGCTCAACGGATCTGTTTCCGAGCCGATGGTCAGGAACACGTGTTGGCCCCGGTCATCGCCCGGAATATTTCTGTCGTTCCTTTGCCTGCTTCGGCCGCCGTCGCGACCGAACCGGGTGAGCGTCTCAGCGCCTTAGGCCTTGGTCAAACGGCGCGGGTGGCCAAAATTTCGCCGGCCTGCCGGGGGCCGGAGCGGCGTCGTTTTATGGATCTGGGGATCTTGCCGGGCACGCTGGTGAAAGCTGAAATGGTCAGCCCCAGCGGCGATCCCACGGCCTACCTCATTCGGCGATCACTCATTGCCCTGCGTAAAGAACAGGCCGAATTGATCACCATAACGCGTGATTCGGTTTCGGCTTCCCAAGTGGAGGAAAACTAATGTCAACATCTGTTAAACTACCCCAAGGCAATGCCTGCGCCACCTGTCCGGCCCACAATGCCGGTAATCTCATCCGGCTGGGCATTAATATGGACAATTGGGATTATGTGGTGGCTTTGGCCGGAAATCCTAACACCGGCAAAAGCACCATCTTCAATGCGCTGACGGGTCTGCGCCAGCACACGGGTAACTGGCCGGGCAAAACCGTGACCCGGGCTGAAGGTGGTTTTTCCTACGGCGAATACCGCTATAAGCTGGTCGACCTGCCGGGCACCTACTCGCTGCTATCGACCAGCCTGGATGAAGAAGTGGCTCGCAATTTTATTTTGTTTGGCCAGCCGGATGTGACCGTGATCGTGGCCGACGCGACCCGGCTGGAACGAAATCTGAACCTGGTGCTACAAGTGCTGGAGATTACCGACCGGGCGGTCGTGGCCTTAAACCTGATGGATGAGGCGCGGCGTCATGGGCTGACGGTTGACGAGCGCTCCCTGGCTCGCGACCTGGGGGTGCCGGTGGCGCCAACCAGCGCTCGCTCCCGCCAGGGTGTGCCCGATCTGCTGCAAGCCATTAGCGAGGTCGCGACCGGCCAGTTTGTCTGCCGGCCCTACCGGCTCAAAAATGACCCCCCGGCCTTGAGGAATGCGCTCAAGCAATTGGTCGAACAGCTTGAAGCCGCCTATCCGGGGCTGCCCAATGCCCGCTGGGTGGCGCTGCGTCTGCTGGATGGCGATCAGCGCATCATCGAAGCCATCGAACGGGGTGAACTGGGTGACCTGAGTCGGGATCATCCCGGCCAGAATACGAGCAACCTGACCTGGCAATTGCAGGAGGTGCAGCATGCTTAATCAAGAACAACTCTCTCCGCTGAATAACCCACTACCCGATACAGCCCGCCGCATTCTGGAAACGGCCGGCAAATTGCGGTGGGACGTCGGCGGCAGCGTCCACGAAAACGTGGTCGAGGCCATCTACACCGAGGCCGCTCACATCGCCGATAAGGCGGTCACCTACCCGGACAAACCGGCTCGCTTCAACCTGGATCGGACCATCGACCGCCTGGTCACCAGCCGGCTGTGGGGCTTTCCCTTGATGATCGCGCTGTTTACCCTGGTTTTCTGGTTGACCATTACCGGGGCGAATTATCCGTCGAGCTTTCTGGCTAACATTTTGCTGGATGGCGTTCATCCCATTCTCAAGAGTGCCAGCGCCGCTGTGGGTTTACCCTGGTGGCTGGATGGCTTGCTGATCGACGGGATGTATATGGCTACCGCCTGGGTCGTCAGCGTCATGTTGCCGCCGATGGCTATCTTTTTCCCGCTCTTTACGCTGCTGGAAGATTTCGGTTATTTACCCCGGGTGGCCTTTAACCTGGATAATATTTTCAAAAAATCGGGGGCGCACGGCAAGCAGGCCCTGAGTATGATGATGGGCTTTGGCTGCAACGCGGCCGGGATTGTGGCGACTCGGATTATCGACAGCCCGCGGGAGCGGCTGATTGCCATCATTACCAACAACTTCGCGCTGTGCAACGGGCGCTGGCCGACCCAAATCTTGATCGCCTCGTTGTTTATCGGCGCGCTGGCCCCGGCTTACCTGGGCGGCCTGATTTCGGCGCTGGCCGTGGTGGGGGTGGCTCTGCTGGGTGTGCTGCTGAGTTTTGGGGTGTCGTGGAGCTTATCGCGAACGGTGCTCAGAGGTGAGGCGTCCACCTTTAGCCTGGAACTGCCGCCCTATCGCCCGCCGCGCTTCTGGCAAACGATGTATACCTCGCTGATCGACCGGACGATCTACGTGCTGTGGCGGGCCGTGGTCTTTGCGCTGCCGGCCGGGGCCGCCATCTGGTTGAGCGCGAACATCACCATCGGCGGAACCAGCGTGGCGGAACTTCTAATCCGCTTTCTCAACCCCATCGGCCTGCTCATCGGCCTGAACGGCGTGATCCTGCTGGCCTACGTCGTGGCCATTCCGGCGAATGAAATCGTTATCCCCACCATCTTGATGCTGACCGTGTTGGCTACGGGTATGTCCGGCGGCCACGGGGCCGGGGTCATGTTCGAGGCGGGTGATGGCGAAACGATGGCCTTGTTCCAGGCGGGCGGCTGGACCCTGCTGACGGCGATCAACTTGATGCTGTTCAGCCTGATCCACAACCCGTGTAGTACCACCATCTACACCATCTACAAAGAAACCGGCAGCGCCAAATGGACGACAATCGCGACCCTGCTGCCGGTGGTGATGGGCATCCTGGTCACTTTTCTGATGGCTCAGGTGTGGTATTTGGCTGGGTTGTTGTTCTAGTACAGTGCGGCGTAAATAAGCCCAGGGCTACCCCCCTCGATCCCCCCGCGAGCGGGGGGATCGAGGGGGGGAAACCGGCGGCCTATTTACGCCTCCGTGTATTAGGTACCTGGTTGGCGGCTGGCGTTAGGCAACGTTAAAAAAAGTACTCAAATTTGAAGAATCAGGCGCATACGGAGTATACTAAATGAACTACTGTGAACGAGGCTCCGATGCGCTATCTTATTATTTCGGATATTCATGCCAATCTGGCTGCCTTTGAGGCCGTTCTGGCCGATGCCAAAGGCCGCTATGACAAGGTTTGGTGTTTGGGCGATATGGTTGGCTATGGTCCCGACCCGAATGAATGTGTCGAATTACTGTTGACCCTGGATCATATTTGTCTGGCCGGTAATCACGACTGGGCGGCCGTT
>Ga0299906_10004526_pt1 | contig 11372 bp, 13 predicted proteins | sample RVTome_14_FD_200259 | JGI IMG/M metagenome (GOLD analysis project Ga0299906, IMG submission 200259) | Soil microbial communities from uranium-contaminated site in the Upper Colorado River Basin, Wyoming, United States - RVT145D125 (version 2) ... | reverse complement strand
GATCACCTCCATGTCGAAGGCGAGGGCGCGGCGCGCCGTCGCCAGCGCGATGCCGCCGAGGCCGACCAGGCCCAGGGTGCGGCCGTGGAGTCCGCCCAGGTCGAAGACGTTCCAGACCTCCGGCGGCTCGTGGATCCACGTCTCCGGCAGGCGCTTCTCGGCGGCGAGCAGCATCGCCATCACCCACTCGGAGATCGAGATCGCGCTGGCGCCGCGCGAGCAGGTGAGCGGCAGGGCGCCCAGCGCGTCGAAGGGGAAGGCGTTCACGCCGGTGCCGTAGGCGTGCACCCAGCGGACGCCGCGCGCCAGGATCTCCGCGAGGTTGGGGCTCCCCCAGGCCATGGTGAGCAGCACCTCGCCGCGCGCGTCCTCCGGCACGGCGCCCTCGGATGGGACCGGCACGAGCTCCGCCTCCCGAAAGCGCTCCGAGAGGCGCGTCAGCATCGGCAGCGGAACGTGCGTCAGGATCCGCACTCGGCGGTCGCTCACGCCCTCCCTCCGCTCCGCGCTTTCCGCGCTTTCATTCCCGACGCCCTCCGGGCATGCTGCGACGGTGGACATGTTGATCGGCGACGTCGTACGACGCAACGCGGAGGTGGCCCCCGACGCGCCCGCCGCCTCGATGGGCGAGCGCGTGTGGACCCACGCCCAGCTCGACGGTGCCGCGAACCGCCTGGCCGCAGCCCTCGAGGGGCACGGGGTCGGGCACGGCGATCGCGTGGTGTCGTGGGCCGACACCGCGCTCGACGTGCTCCCGCTCTACGTCGCGTGCGCGCGGCTCGGGGCGGTGTTCGCGCCGCTCAACGCGCGCTACGGACTCGAGGAGGCGAAGCCGGTGGCGCTGATGGCGCGCCCGAAGCTGCTCGTCGCCGACGTCGCGCGGGCCGAGCCCGGCGCCGAGCTGATTCGCGACAGCGGCATCCCGATGCTCGGTCACATCGGAAGGGAGGACGACCGGACGCTTCCCGGTCACGACCTCTCGCTCGCCACGCTCGGCACCGGCGGGTCGGCCCCCCGCGTTCCGGCGCTCCGCGAGACCGACCCCCACGTGCTCTTCTTCACGAGCGGCAGCACGGGTCGCCCGAAGGGCGTCGTGCTCTCCCACCGGGCGAGCTGGCTGCGCGGCTTCCAGGGGGTGTTCCGCGACGTCCCCGAGCGTTCGGTGTGCATGTTCCCGCTCTTCCACATGGCGGGCTTCACGCTGGCGATCGCGGCGTGGCAGACGCGCGGCGAGCTGGCGCTGGTGGCGTCGGCGAGCGCCGAGGAACTGCTCTCCGCGGTGGAGCGCCGTCGCGCCAACCGGCTCTACGCGATTCCCGCGGTGTGGGCGCGCGTACTCGAGGTGGATCCCGGAAAGTGGGACACGTCGAGCCTGCGGGAGGCCGACACGGGAACCTCGGCGGTGCCGATCGAGCTGGTGCAAGCGCTGAAGGAGCGCTTCCCGGAGACCGCCACGCGCATCTACTACGGGTCGACGGAGGCCGGCGCAGGCACCGCGCTCCCCGACGCCGACGTGCTGCGCAAGCCCGGAAGCGTGGGACCCCCGGCGCCCGGGGTCGATCTGCGGGTCGCGGACGACGGCGAGATCCTGCTGCGGAGCGCCTATCTCTTCGACGGCTACTTCGACGACCCGGAGGCCACCGCCGCCGCGCTGCGCGACGGCTGGCTCCACACCGGCGATCTCGGCGAGCGCGACGCCGAGGGCTACCTGCACGTGGTCGGGCGCGTGTCGGAGCTGATCCGCACGGGCGGCGAGGCCGTCGCGCCGGCGGAAGTGGAGGCCGTGCTGGCGAGCCATCCGGACGTGGCCGAGGCCGCAGTGATCGGGGTCCCCGACGCGTCCTGGGGCGAGGTGGTGTGCGCGGTGGTGGTGCCGGCGCCCGGCGCGACTCCGGAGCTCGAGGCGCTCCAGCGCCACTGCGAGGCGAGCCTCGCGCGCTTCAAGAAGCCGCGGCGTCTCGTCTGCGTCGCCGCCCTGCCACGCACCGCGGCCACCGGCCAGGTGCAGCGCGCCCTGCTCCGCGAGCAGGTCCAGACGGGACGGGCTGAGCGCCGCGGGCGGGGGGTTGCTGTCCGAGCGGAGTCAGAATAGTATTCTCGTGAATGCGGAATATGATTCTTGAAGAAGATACAGGGGGTTCGCCGGCGAGACGCGCCCTCGACCGCCGGGAAGCCCGCCACGTGGACGTGGTGCGGCGTCTGGTGGCGGCGAGCTTCGAGGTGATTCGCGAGACGGGCGCGCTCGAGCCGGGCGTGGCCGAGATCGTGCGCCGGGCCGGCCTCTCGAACCAGGCCTTCTACCGTCACTTCCCCTCGAAGGACGCCCTGCTGCTGGCCGTGCTCGAGGAGGGCTTCGCCGTGCTCGAGCGCTACCTCGCCCACCGCATGGACGGGGCGCCCACTCCCGAGGCGCGCATCCGGGCCTGGATCGGCGGCGTGCTCGAGCAGGCGCTGCACAGCGGCGCGGCCTCCGCGACGCGCCCCTTCGCGGCCTCGCGGTCGCGGCTCGCCGAGCTGTTTCCCGAGGCGGTGGCGGCGTCGGAGGGCGCGCTGCGGGCGTCGCTCCGCGACGCGATCGCGGACGCCGTGGAGGCCGGCAGCCTGCCCGGCGCCGACCCGGAGCGGGACGCCGAGGCGATCCACACGCTCGTCATGGGATGGCTCGAGCGGCGGCTCGGCCACGGCACCCCGGCCTCCCGCGCCGACGCCGAGCACATCACGGGCTTCGCCCTCGCCGCGCTGCGGCGCGCTCCGGGAGGGCGTTAGTGGAGCGCGCGATCCTGCTCACCGGCATCGGCGGCCAGGGCATCCAGCTCGCGGCCCAGGTGCTGGCGCGGGCGGCGGTGGCGGCGGGGCGCGAGGTGCTGCTCTTCGGCTCCTACGGCGGAACGATGCGCGGCGGACCCACCGACGCGACGCTGGTGGTGGCCGACGCGCCGGTGGCGGCCGCGCCGATCGTGTCGCGCGCCGCTGCGGCGATCGCGATGCACGCGGCGGGCTGGGACGCCGTCGCGGCGAAGCTGGTTCCCGACGCGGTGGTCGTCCGCAACGCGGCGCTCCTCGCCGACGCGCCCAGCGCACCCGGCTGGCGCCTCCACGACGTCCCCGCGACGGCGCTCGCCGCCGAGCAGGGCAGCCCACTCGCGGCGTCGCTGGTGCTGATCGGGTCCTTCGCGTCGCTGACGGGGATCGTGAGCTTCGAGGCGCTTCGCATCGGGCTCGCCGGCTCGCTGCCCGCGCGTCGCAGTCAGCACCGCGAGTCCAACGAGCGCGCGCTGCGCGCGGGCTGGGACGCGGTGCCGCAGGGTGCGGCGAGCGCGGCATGAGCGGATCCGGCGACGCGATCGTCTCGCGCGGCACCGTCACCCTCGAGGCCTCGCGCTGCAAGGGCTGCGAGCTCTGCATCCCGGCCTGCCCGCCGCGGGTCCTGCGCATGTCGGAGACGCGCAACGCCAACGGCTACGCCCTCCCCGAGCTGCTGCCCGGCTGCACCGGCTGCGGCGCATGCCTGCTGGTGTGTCCCGACTTCTGCTTCGAGATCTACCAGTTCGAGACGCCCGTGCGGCACGAGGGGTCCCGGTGACGCGCGCGCTCCTCGAGGGCTCCGAGGCGATCGCGCGCGCGGCGCTGGCCGCCGGCTGCCGCTTCTTCGCCGGCTACCCGATGACGCCCTTCACCGAGCTGCTCGAGCATCTCGCGGCGCTGCTCCCCGAGCACGGCGGCGTCTGCATCAACGCCGAGAGCGAGCTCGAGGCGATCGGCATGGCCTGGGGCGCCGCGGCCACCGGCGCCCGCGCCGCGACGGGCTCCACCGGCCAGGGCCTCGCGCTGATGCAGGAGTCGCTCTCGGAGATCACGCGCGCCGAGCTGCCGCTGGTGGTCTTCCACATGGCGCGCGGCCAGTACGACTACCACCAGGCCACGCGCGGCGGCGGCCACGGCGACTACCGGCACGTCGTGCTCGCGCCGATCGACGTCGGCGAGGCGGTGGCGCTCACCCAGCTCGCCTTCCACACGGCCGACCGCTGGCGCCATCCGGTGCACCTGTACGGCGACTTCCTGCTCGCGCACACCTGGGAGTCGGTGGAGGTCGCGCCCCTCGATCTCGGCGCGCTGCCCGCGAAGGACTGGGCGGTGGACGGGTCGCTCGGCGGGAGCGGGCGCTCGCGCAACCTCAACCCGATCGGCATGCGGAAGGGCGTGAAGGGGATCGATCCCGAGTCGTTCTGGAAGCGCCTCCAGGCGAAGCACGACGCCATCGCCGCGGCGGAGCCGCGCTTCGAGGCGGAGGGCTGCGCCGACGCGGACCTCGTGGTGGTGGCGTTCGGGTCGCTGGCGCGCTTCGCCCGCGGCGCCGTGCGCGAGCTGCGCGCGGCGGGCGCGCGCGTGGGCCTCTTCCGCCCGGTCACGCTGTGGCCCTTCCCGTCGCAGGCGCTGGCCGCGGCGGCGGCCGGTGCGCGGCGCGTGGCGGTGCTCGAGCAGAACGCCGGCCAGATGATCGACGACGTGCGTCTCGCCGTGCTGGGCGCGGTGCCGGTCGTCCCGATCGGCGGCATCTCGAGCGACGAGGCGGGCTTCGGTCTGGGAGACCTCTACGCGCCGGACGAGGTGCGCGGTCGCGTCGAGTCCGCACTGGAGAAGAGCGCGCTGGAGGAGACCCCGTGAGCGCGCGCGGCCCCGTCCTTCCGATCGACCGGCCGCCCGAGCAGCCCGCGCGGCGCCTCGGACACTTCCACCCGCGCCTGCTGACGGGCGCCGAGCACGACCTCTGCCCCGGCTGCGGCGAGCCGCTGGCGATCCGCCTGCTGCTCGAGGTGATCGACGAGCTCGGCTGCGCCGAGCGCGCGATCGGGGTGATCGGGATCGGCTGCTACACCGCCTTCACGCCCACGATGGACGTCGACCTCGTGCAGGCCCTGCACGGGCGCGCCCCCTCGGTGGCCACCGGCGCCAAGCGCATGCGCCCCGACGCCCTGCTCTTCACGCTCCAGGGCGACGGCGACATGGTGAACGAGGGGCTCCAGGAGGTGATCCACACGGCGGCGCGCGGCGAGGCCGTGACCTGCGTGCTGCTCAACAACGGCGTCTTCGGGGAGACCGGCGGCCACATGACCGCCACCACCGCGCCCGGCCAGCGAACGAAGAACACCCTCGACGGGCGCGACACCGCCTATCACGGCCATCCGATCCGCATTGCCGACCTGCTCGCGCCCCTCGGCGGCACCGTCTACGCCGCGCGGGGCAGCGTCCACGACGCGGCGAACGTGGTGAAGACGAAGGCGATGCTGCGCCGGGCCCTGGAGACGCAGCTCGAGGGCCGGGGCTTCTCCTTCGTCGAGATCCTCACCATGTGCCCGACCGGCTGGTTCGTGCCGACGGCCGAGGGCCCCGGCTACCTCGACCGCGTGCTGCGCCCGGTGCACGCCACGGGCGAGCTCAGGAACGGCGAGCGCTGCGTCACCAGCGAGACGCTGCTCGCCGAGGCACGCGCGCGGGACGAGGGCTAGCGGTGTCCGTCGACGCGGTGGTGTCGCGGCTGAACCCGCTCGTCGCCGGGATCCTGCGCTCGCCGCTCCACTTCGCGCTCTCCCACGCGCTCGCGCTGCTCACCGTGACGGGGCGCCACACCGGCCGGCGCTACGCGATTCCGGTGGGCTACCAGCGCGACCGCGACGTCCTCGTCGTGATGGTCTCGGAGGCCCGCAAGAAGCAGTGGTGGCGCAACTACTACGAGCCCGCGCCGATCGAGGTGCGGCTGCGCGGCGCCGACCACCGCGGCGAGGCCTCGCTGGTGGCGCCCGGCTCGGAGGAGTTCCGCTCCCACGCCGAGGCGACGCTGCGCCGGGTGCCCGGCATGGGCCGCATCTTCCACGTCGCCTACGACCGCCGGGCCGGCCTGCGCACCGACCAGCTCGACTTCCTCGGCGAGGAGATCGCGATCGTGCGGATCCGGCTGGATCCCTAGCCCCGATCCGAGATTCCACCGGGAGCCACAACGCCGCAGATGGGGCCAGGGCGCCTTCCGTCGAATGGCTCACCATCGCCGCTTGGGCCTCGCCAGGCGTCACGCCCGTGGACGGTTGGTTCTGCAAGCCCGAAGGCGGCTCGGCTCCGCTGAGTTCTCCTCCCGGCGCCCTGACCCCATCCGCTCGACCGAGGATTCTCGGATCAGGGCTAGGCCACCCGGCCGCGCCCCTCTCAAGCGGTGAAGCGGATCGATCGATCCAGGGGCATGCGGATCGCCATCGCCGTGGAAGGGACCCGGGGAGACGTCTTCCCGATGCTCGCCCTGGGCGCCGCGTTCCGCGACGCGGGTCACGACGTGGTGATCTGCGCGCCGCCCGACTTCGGCGGGGAGACCCGCGCGCGAGGCCTCGACTTCCGGCCCGTGGGCCGCGACGTGCGCGAGTTCCTCGAGCTGCAGAGCCACGTCCTCCACGGCAGCCCCTGGGCGACGCTGCGCGAGGGCGCGCGCTTCTTCCGCGAGAACCTGGCGCTCCACTTCGAGGCGCTCGTCCCCGCGGTGGCCGGCGCCGACCGCCTCTTCGGCGCCGGCACCGAGGTGGCCGCGGCCTCCGTCGCCGAGCTCCACGGCATCCCCTATCGCTTCGTCGCCTACTGCCCGCAGCTCTTCCCCTCGGCCGAGCACCCGCCCTTCGTGGTGCCGAGCCAGCGGTGGCCCGGCTGGGCCAACCGCCTCGGCTGGCGCGTCTTCGCGATGGCGATGAACGCGACGATGCGACGCGCCGTGAACCGACACCGAAAGGAATTGGGCCTGCCGAAGCTGTGGAACATCGTGCGGCACGTCTACAGCCCGGCGCCGCTGCTCGCGTCGGATCCGCTGCTCGGCCCGGCGCCGGCGGACAGCGAGCTCGAGATCGAGACGATCGGCTGTCTGCACCCCTTCGCGCCCGAGCCGCTGCCGGCGAAGCTCGAGGCCTTCCTCTACGCGGGGGAGCCCCCCGTCTACCTGGGATTCGGCAGCATGACCGACCCCGCGCCCGAGGCGACGACGCGCGTCGTCCTCGACGCGGTCGCCATGGCCGGTTGTCGCGCGGTGCTCTCCGAAGGATGGGCGGGCCTCGGCGCCGGTCCGCTGCCCGAGGACGTCTGCGTCGTCGGCAGCGTCTCCCACGCGGCGCTCTTCCCGCGCGTCGCCGCCGTCGTCCACCACGGCGGCGCCGGCACCACCACCACCGCGGCGCGCGCCGGCGTGCCGCAGATCCTCGTCCCCCACGTGCTCGACCAGTTCTACTGGGCGAAGCGGGTCGAGACGCTCGGCCTCGGCGCGTCGCTCGGGCGCAGCCGCCTCGACGTCCCCTCGCTCACCGCGCTGCTGCGCGAGGTGGTGGGCAACGAGGTGCTGGCGGAGCGGGCGCGAGCGGTGGGAGCCGAGCTCGCGAAGCCGCGCGAGGTGCCGCGCGCGACCGTCGACGCGCTGCACGCTACGAGCCGGTAGGCACCGGGACGCCGAGCCCCTTCGCCAGCGCCTCCACCGTCTCGCGGAAGCCGCGGACCGTCTCCTCGATGATCTGGGCGACGGGCTTCACGGCGTCGATGCGGCCGACCACCTGACCCGAGAGGGCGACGCCGGCCTCGAGGTTGCCCTCGAAGTAGACCTCGCGGACGCCGCCGCCGAGCTCGGCCATGGCGCCGTCGGGATCGCGCTCGAGGCGGTCGGTGCGCTCGGTGCGCAGGGCGCGCAGTGCCGGACCCTTCGCCGGCTTCAGCATCACGGTGCCCGTCTCGGGCGACTCCACGATCGCCTTCTTCCAGTTGTCGTGCACCGGGCTCTCGAGCGCGGACACCATGCGCGTGCCCATCTGCACGCCCTCCGCTCCCAACGCGAAGGCGGCGGCCATGGTCGGCCCGTCGCAGATGCCGCCGGCGGCGATGATCGGAACGTCGAGGCGCTCGCGCACCAGCGGCAGCAGCACCATCGTCGACACGTCGCGCGGGTTCTTGAAGCCTCCCCCCTCGCCGCCCTCGACGACGAGGCCGTCGACGCCGGCGTCCACCGCCTTCTGGGCGGCGCGCAGCGTCGGCACCACGTGGAAGACGGTGAGGCCCGCGTCCTTGAGCGCGCGGGTGTACTTCGTCGGATCACCGGCAGAGGTGGTCACGAACGACACGCCCTGCTCCACCACGAAGTCGACGATGCCGGGATCGCGCACGAAGGCCTGGGCGATGTTCACGCCGAAGGGCTTCGCCGTCAGCTCGCGCATCCTGCGGATCTCGCCGCGCACGGCGTCGAGCTCGCCCGACGAGGTCTCGATGATGCCGAGCGCGCCGGCGTTCGAGACGGCGGACGCCAGGCGGGAGCGCGCGATCCAGCCCATCGGCGCCTGCACGATCGGGATCTCGACGCCGAGCATCCGGGTGACGCGGTTGTCGAACATCGCGCTCCTCGCGTGGGACCCGCGGCGCGGGTCGTGGTCGCGCGACGTTACTCCCCTTCGTCGGGCTCCCGCCAACGCTCCGGGCGCGCCTCGCGGTGGCGCTCGCGCCGCTCGCGGTGGATCTCCACCAGCTCCTGACGCTGCGCCGGCGTGAGCAGCTTCCGGATCGCGAGCATCGAGCGCAGGCGTTCCTTCTCGAGCACGGTCTCGGCGCGACCGATCTCCTCGGCCTTGGCGAGCACCTCGCTCTCGACGGGCGCGTCGGCGGAGAGCAGGCCGCGCAGCTCGTCGCGCAGCGCGCGGACCCGCTCGTGCAGGGCGCGCCGCTCGTCGCGGCCCTCGTCGGCCACCTCGCGGATCTTCGCGCGCGTCGCGTCGTCGAGGTCGAGACGCTCGGCGTGGCGCTCGAGGATGCGCTCGAAGGGAGGCGGACCGTGCCGCCGGCCGTGCTCCCGGGGCGGTTCGTCGGCGGACGCGGCCAGCGCGAGCCCGGCGCCGAGCAGGACGAGCGACACCGCCAATCGGATCATCGCTACACCTCCTCCAGGAAGAGCCCGGCGATCGCCTCGTAGTCCGCGGGAAGCGCGTCGTCCTCCTCGCTCTCGGGCGTCGCGAGCCAGAGCAGCGCGTCGGCGGCCGCGGGGCCCGAGGCGAGCCGCGTCGCGGGCGGCGCGTCCGCGGAGTCCGAGGTGGTGCCGGGCACGAAGACGAGCGCCAGCGCCGCGGAGGCGGTGGCGAGACCGGCGGCCCAGGGCAGCCAGGCGGCGCCGCGCCGGCGCGCGAGGCGCTCGTCGAGGCCGGCGCGGAAGGCCGCGCGCTCCGCCGGCGTCGGCTCCGGCGGGCGGTAGTGCGCGGCGAGCGTGCGCACGAAGGCGTCGTTCTCGCGCGCGTCGCGCTTCGGGTCTCGGGGATCGCTCATCTCCACTCCTCCGCGGACGTCGCGTCGGGCGCGACGTCGGCGAGCTCCGCGCGCAGACGCGTGAGCGCGCGGTGCAGGTGCGACTTCATCGTACCGGTCGCGCGGCCCGTCGCCGCGCCGGCCTCGGAGAGCGAGAGGCCCTCGAGGTGCACCAGCACGAACGCCTCGCGCTGGCCCCGCGGCAGCGCGCCGATCGCGGCGCCGATGCGGCGGCGCAGGACCGGGTCGGGTCGCCGCGCCGCGCCGCTCGACGGGTCGGGGAGCGCGTCGGGATCCCGCTCTCCGGAGTCATGGCGGCGGCGCACCGCGCTCCAGCGCTGATGCCGCCGCACCTCGTTGACGAGGATCCGATGGAACCAGGTCGAGAGCTTCGCCTCGTCGCGGAAGCGGGCGAGCGAGCGGTGGGCGCGCGCGAAGGCCTCCTGGGCGACGTCCTCGGCGGCGGAGCCATCCCCCCCGAGCAGACGCCAGGCGATCGACACCGCGCGGTCGCGGTAGCCCGACACGAAGACGTCGAAGCGCTGCTCGAGGCCGGCGTCCAGATCTTCCCTCCGCTCCCGCTCCGCGATCCGGCCGAGAGCGCCGAGCCGCGCGTGGGTGGCGTCGAAGGTCCGCGAGAGAGACTGCACGCCAGGCCTCCCGGCACAAGGGTCCGACTGGAAGACCCCTCGGAGCCCGCTCCGGTTTACCCGGCGAGCGGAGGATCGGGGGCGGCGGGGCACCTCCCCGCCGCCCCCGGCGACCGGGATCAGCGCAGCCAGGCATCCCGGCGCTCTCCGCGGTGGCGCTGGCGCTCCTGCTGGAGGGCCTCGCGCTGCTCGGGCGTGAGCAGGGCCATCACCTCGAGGCGCGTGCGCAGCGCGAGCTTGTGGGCGCTCGTGCGCAGCGCGCCGAGCGCGTCGGCCTGGGCCAGCGCGGTCTCGACGTCGGGGGCCTCGGCGTCGAGCAGCGCGCGGAGCTGGTCGTGGGCGGTGTGGATCTCGCGGCGCAGCGCGCGCTCGTCGTCGCGCGCGGCGTCGAGGATCGCGTAGGCCTGATCGCGCACCGCGGCGTCGAGGTCGAGCTTCTCGATCCTGTGCTCGAGCTTGCCCAGCCCGTGCGCACCGCCTCGCGGCCGCGCGACGACGGGCGCCGCGAGCGCGAGGGAGAGCAGGATGGCGAGGATCGGAAGGAGGCGTCGGTGGACGTGCATCGGATTCTCCTGTCTGGCTGCCTCCCCCTCGACCCCCGTCGAAGCGCGGCGGTTTACCCGGATCGCGAGAGTTGAGCCCCCGGGCCGCCCGGGCCAGAATGGCCCGATGCTCTCCGCGCTCGCGCTGCTGCTCGTCGCCTGCGTCGGCGCCTGGGCGTGGGAGCGCAGCCACCGCCGCACCCGCGCGATGTCCGGCGGGCTCCACTCGGAGATCGCGCTGCCGCACGAGGCGGAGTTCGAGCTCTACCACAACGCGCTCTCGCTCTGCTCGAAGAAGGTGCGCTTCTGCCTCGCGGAGCTCGGGATCCCACACCGCGCCCACCACGTCGACCTGATCGAGACGGGGTCCTACGAGAACATCGGGCGCCGCTTCCTGGCCGTGAATCCCGCCGGCATCCTCCCGGTGCTGGTGCACGACGGGCACCCGGTCTACGAGTCGCACGAGCAGATCCGTCATGCGGCCGAGCACGCGCCGCCGGGCGCGCCGCGACTGGTTCCCGACGACGCCGGGCTCGCGGCCGAGATGGAGCGCTGGGTCGAGCGCGCCTCGGTGATGGGCGACAACCCGCTCGAGGACACGGCGCGCAGCGCCGGCAACGCCGTGCCGGCCCTCACCACGCCGCTCTTCGCCGCGATGATCGAGACGATCCCCGTGCGCTTCATCCTGGAGGGCCTGCTCTTCCATCGCCTGAAGCAGCGCCCGCTGATCTTCCTCGTGCTCAAGGCGTATGGCGTCGCGCGCTTCCACCGCCTGGCGCCGGCGATGAAGGTCTGGCGGGTCTGCGCGCGCGCGATGAAGACGCACCTCGACGCCTTCGAGGAGCAGCTCGCGAAGACCGGCGGCCCCTGGATTGTCGGCGAC